>ERZ839741.210-NODE-210-length-82739-cov-6.005962_pt1 | contig 82739 bp, 69 predicted proteins | sample MGYA00519880_ERZ839741 | MGnify/ENA primary metagenome ERZ839741 (study PRJEB31850, sample SAMEA3708851) | human gut metagenome | biome: human gut; feature: human-associated habitat; material: faeces | place: China | collected 2014 ...
GATGCCCGCCTTGCCGAAAGAGCATCGCTGGTGCAGCCAAGCAGAAAACGGCAGACCAACAGCCTGAACATTGCTGCGCACATTTTGGACATGGATCATATCCCGGAACTTTCTCGGTATGACCGCTGCCGTATTTGTGTGCCGCAGTCCTGCCCGCGCGATTGTTTTATGCGTTTGAATTGCCGCTACCAGCAGTATCTGCGGGATTCCATGAAACCCGACATCCAAATTTGCAATCACAATTACCTGCTGGCGGACGCTTCGCATCGACTTGAAGATAGGCCGCTGCTCCTGCGCAGCTATCAGGCGCTGGTGGTGGACGAGGCACACAAACTGCCCGATGCCGCCCGTCAGATGTACACGGAAACACTATCCTCGCGCGCCATGGATGAATTGTGCCTTTTATTACAACAGGCGCACTACAAGGATTTTGCCAGACAGCTGCGGACGACGTTCCTTACGCTGTCGTTCTCCTGCACGCAGGGGTTTTCCAAGCTGCGAAGAAAAGTGAGCGAACCGTTCGTGCTTACACCGTTCCGCCGCGCTGCTCTCATCGACTGTATAGCACTGTTGCAAAATGCTGGCGGATTGCCGGATGTGCCGCGATACCTGCTGAACAGGCTGGGAGAAGCAGAAAGCCTCCTGCGCCTTTTTCTTTTGGAGGTGCCGACGCGCATCTTATACATCGACTACGATGCCGATGGTCAGCCCACATTCTGCGCAGCCAGCAACCGCGTACCGCAGCTGCTCCGCAGCGCCCTGTGGAACACACGCGAACCCGCGATTCTGACCTCCGGCACGCTGGCTGCAGCCGGAGATTTCAGCCACACCGAACAGCTTTTGGGGCTGACAACCTACCGGCCGTTGCGCCACTTCCGCGCGGATTCTCCGTTTAACTACAAGAAAAAATGTCTGTTATACTTTCCGCCGCGCACAAAAACGCGAATGGACAACCGCCGAATGGCAGAAGAAATCGTTCGGTTGGTTGGTGCCTGTCACGGTCATGCGCTGGTGCTGTTCACAGCGTACCGCCAGATGGCGGAAGTCCGCGCGCTGACGGACGGTCAGTGGCAATACCCGACCTATCAGGCATGGCGCAACGGCGGCAAAATCATCCAGAAGTTCAAGCAATCCGGCAACGGCGTTCTGTTTGCGGCAGGCTCCTGCTGGGAGGGCATCGACTTTCCCGGTGACATGGTGTCTTTGCTGATCATCGCCAAGCTGCCGTTTCCGATACCCGACCCGGTCAGCAACTACGAACGCCGGCAGTACCCGAATCTGCGCGACTACATAAACGCCGAAATTATCCCCGAAATGCAGAAAAAACTGCGGCAGGGCTTTGGTCGTGCCATCCGTACCGAGCAGGACTCCTGCGTGGTGGCGATTCTGGACGAACGTGCGGGCATCGGCGGCAAGTACCATGATGCCGCGCTGGCAGCGCTGCCGACCTGCCCAATCATCGAGAAAATTGAAGATGTGCAGCAATTCATCCGGGAGCAGAAGAGCCCGGATTACTTTTTGTGAAAAGAGGAACCTGAGATGTACCTTATGCGAAACCACGATGTCTGGATTTATGTGCGCTGCGCCAACAGCGATCCGCGCATTGCCTTTGACCGGCTGTATGACCTTATCGACGAAGCAGCAGGGCATGGATTCCTTGTACGCGGCACATCTTTTGACCATTGCAGCGGCAACACCTTGAAAGACCGCATTGGTCTGCGCTCTATGTTGGACGCAGTAGAGAACGGTCGGATTGAAGCCGTGATGGTGCGCGATTTGGAGCAAATCAGCCGCAATAGCTACATACTGGTAGGAGTTATTGAAATTCTGCGTCAGAATGATGTCTATCTCATCACCACCGAATGTGACCTAAACGCCGAACTCATCAACAGCGGTCTGGAACGCTTTGTCGGCGACCGCTTCACGCGGGCCTCCTTTGGCAAGCCCCGCTTTGATGTCCGTCTCCCACTTATGGATCAATTCTGAGGTGCGCCCATGAAAGAATACAAAATTTGGGCGTTCGCCCGCAGTGCCGCACCGAACCTGCCCGCATTGGAAGAACAGCTTGCCGATGTCATGCGCGAAGCCGACAGGCGCGGCTACATCATCGTCAACTCCTGCATGGAGCAGAAGTACGGCACCGAGTTCTGGCGACCTGATTTGTTTGCCATGCTCACCGCTGTGCAACAGGGGCGTGTCAATGCCGTCATGGTGCAGAGCCTTGACCGTTTGAGCCACGACATTACAATCTTGTACCGCATCCTACGCTTTCTGCAAAATTACAGTGCCGTACTGATTACGACCGAAACCAATCTACAATATGAACTCTATCTGACAGGGTTGGAGAGTCGCATCCTGGCTCGTACCGCGCGAACCGGAAAAAGAGTGCCGTGGGAGGTGGCTGTCGATGCAAATTGACCCGTTTCCCGTAAGACTGGAACAGGAGCTGAAATATGCACTGGCCTATGCCGCGCTGGTATCCGCTGCCGCAAACGGAAGATTGCCTAGGGACATCTGCCAGCGCACGAATGTTGGTTATGCCCGGAAATGCGGCGTTTTGCGCCGAGAAGTTTAGTGGTTCTCGTGAATAGCTTTTGACCTGCCTTTCGGGTATGTTGTATGTGATAAAAAGAATGTCACAGCGTTAAACTCGGAGGAAATAGTATGCCGCAAGTCCAAGTTATCCAGCCGATACAGCAACAGCCGAAGCGTCTACGCGTGGCAGCCTATGCCCGTGTCAGCACGAAATCCAATGAACAGCTTCATTCCATGTCGGTGCAGACAGAATACTATGAAGACCTTATCCAGAAGAACCCGAACTGGGAGTTCGTTGGAGTGTATGCAGATGAAGGTATCTCTGGCACGAGTATCAAGCACAGAGCAGAACTAAACCGCCTTATGGAAGATTGTCGAGCGGGCATGATTGATCGTATTCTGGTGAAATCTGCATCACGCATGGCCAGGAACACGGTAGATCTGCTGACGCTCGTCCGAGAACTGAAAAGCATCGGTGTAACAGTACAATTTGAAAAAGAACAGTTTGATACGGATAGCGCCACAGGGGAAATGATGCTGAGCATGATGTGCGCTATTGCACAGGAAGAATCCTTGTCTATCTCCAAAAACATGAAATGGGGTATCCGTAAAAAGATGCAGGCGGGAACCTATGTGAACTGTGCGACTCCTTTCGGATACAGGCAGCAGGATCACCAGCTGGTACTGGAAAAGGATGAGGCAGCAGTAGTCCGCTTGGTTTTTGAAAAGTACCTGAGCGGGGTGGGAATCGCAGAAATTGCACGTTACTTAAATGAAAACCATCCGAAAGAGGGTGGCTGGTGGTACACTTCCGCTGTGCGATTCATGCTTCATAACGAAGCCTATAAAGGCGATACGCTGCACCAAAAACATTACACCACGGACACATTGCCGTTCATGGTCTACCACAACGAGGGCCAGTTTCCGAAATACTGTGCCTATAAAAGCCATGTGGCAATCGTTTCGGACGAGGATTTCGACAAAGTGCAGCAACTTCTGAAAACCAAGCAGATGTCTGTGCCGAATGCCGCTCCGCGAGTATTCACAAAGAAAATCTACTGTGCCGAGTGCGGCACTGTGTTTGCCCAAGCCAGCAGAGCAAACGGTATGGTGGCTTGGGGGTGCAGAAAACATTTGAATAAATCCAGCTTATGCCCGGTAAAGTCTGTTTACGAAACAGAACTTTGCCGGGCTTTTTTATATATGTATAACAAGCTGCAAGCAAATCGTGCAAGGATATTCCGGCCGATGGTAGACAGCCTTTTGCAGCTAAAATCGCAACAAGAACACCAGAATACCGCACGAGAATCTATTTATGCGGAAATTCAACGCCTTGCAAAACAAAATCATAATTTGGAAAGAATCCATGCACAAGGTTACATCGAGGATACCCAATACATAGAACGAAAAACCCTTATAGAACAGCAACTTGACGAGAAAAGAGTTCAGCTGTCCAGAACTTCCATCAGCAAGAATGTTGAACAAACTTTGAAAAGCACAAGGCAGATTGAGAAAATATTGGATTCCGGTCCGCCGTTGACATACTTCGATGAGCAGATTTTTACCGAGATGGTCAAGAAAATATCGGTTAGTAATACAGAGGTGGAATTTGAACTCATCAATGGTATGAAACTTTCGGAGAAACGGACGGAAAAATGAAAAAGCGATACCTGCCATTTGGCTACCAAATCACAGACGGAAAAACAACTATAGTTCAAGAAGAAGCCGAAGCTGTGCAATATATTTTTGAGGAATACACAGCAGGGAAGTCCCTTCGAAAAATTGCAGAGAGCATGACAACGAGGAAAACGCCGTACCATGAGGACACTCAAAAATGGAATCAGAACATGGTGAGCCGCGTCCTTGCAAATGAAATTTACTGTGGCAATGAAAAATACCCACCCATCATTACAGAAGTTCAATACCGATTGGCAGATAAATTTCGCCAGAGGAAAGCGCAAACATACTCTACGGTTTTACAGCCGTTTCGCCAAGATATACAATGCGGATGTTGCGGAGAACGCCTATACTGGAGGCCTAAAACCGAACAATGGTTTTGCCGCCAATGTGGAATGTGGACGAAACCCATCCAAGAAAAAGAATTGTCTGATGTTATTACAATAAAATTAGAGTGGATTCAGAGACATTCAGAGGTTATTCGCTCACCAACAACACAGCGCAATGTCCAATCCATAAAAGCCGCCAAACTGGCACGAGAAATTCAAACGGATTTGCTGGAAACAGAGCCTAATGCCGATGCGCCAATTGCCAAAATCCTACACAGGGCAGAACTGGAGTACCAATTCTGCTCGGCGGGCGATGCTGACCCAGCAAGCCTGCAAATGCAAAAAGCGTGTGCCGAGTATAAGCCGACCGATGATTTTCCATATACCTTTTATAAAGGAATCGTTAGCAACGTCAGTCTATACCGCGATACCCACATCGAATTCAAACTGAGAAATGGACAAACTGTGTGAGGAAAAGTCATGAATAACATGAGAATTGTTGAGATTCCCGCTTCTATGAGGGAAAACGCCGGACGGAAAAACACGGCGCGCAAGCTGCGGGTGGCGGCCTACTGCCGTGTCAGCACCGAGGAAGAAGAACAGCAGGGCAGTTTTGAAATCCAGAAACTGTACTACACCGAAAAAATCAATTCCACCCCGGAGTGGGAAGTCGCGGGCATCTACGCGGATGACGGTATCTCCGGCGTACATACCAAGAAGCGTGACGGTTTTAACCAGATGATTCAAGACTGCAAGAAGCGCAAAATCGACCTTATATTGACAAAATCCATGTCCCGCTTCGCCCGCAACACACTGGACAGTATTCAGTATGTCCGAATGCTGAAACAGATGGGAATCGCGGTGGTATTTGAAAAGGAAAACATCAATACAGCAACCATGAACTCCGAGATGATTCTCACCGTACTGAGCGCCTTTGCACAGGCCGAGAGCGAGTCTATCTCCCAAAATGTGGCACGCGGCAAGCGCATGGGATATAAGCATGGTAAATTTGCCTTCCCTTATGGCAGAATTATCGGCTACCGGAAAGGGGCAGACGGCAAACCGGAGATCATCCCAGATCAGGCTGAAGTTATTCGGCTGATTTTCAACAGCTACCTGCAAGGGGACAGTCTGCAAAATATCAAGGCAAAGCTGGAAACGGCGGGTGCACTCACAGCTCGCGGTAATACCGAATGGTCAGCACAGAGCATCCAGCGCATCCTGCAAAACGAAAAATACTGCGGTGATGTGCTGCTGCAAAAGACCTTTACCGAGGATGTGCTGACGGGTGTACATAAGAAAAACACCGGGCAGCTTCCGCAATACTACATTGAAAATTATCATGAGGGTATCGTTAGTAAGCAAATGTTCCGAGAGGTGCAAACCGAGATTGCCCGCCGCAACAGTAAGTCGGCTGCCAACCAACGCAAGCGCCGCCGGGGTCGCTATAACAGCAAATATGCCTTGACCGAACGGCTGGTCTGCGGTGACTGCGGCAGCCCTTACAAGCGAGTGACTTGGAATATTCACGGCAGAAAGCAAATCGTCTGGCGGTGCGTGAACCGCATCGAGTACGGAACGAAATTCTGCGGCAATTCGCCGTCAATCCCGGAAGAAGAATTGCACCGTGCCATTTTGAAAGCGGTGCAGGATTTGGCGGCAAACTTCACCGATGAGGTTGCCACCCAGATCAACGGCATCCTGCATGACATACAGACCGGCGAAAGCACAATGCCCAATTTGCAGGAGCAACTGGAACAGACCCAGCAGGAATTTGACCGTCTGCTGGAAATGTCCTTGGACTTCGATGAGGATACGCCGTTTCTGGATGATAAGCTGAAAAATCTGAACAGTAAAATCAAACATTTGAAAAAGGTCATCGCGGACAGCGCCGCCCGACAGGAGAAAGTCAGCCAGCCGGAAATGCTGCTGTCAGCCAAGGACCTGCAAATCCAAGAATATGACGATGCGCTGACCGCGCGGATTATTGAGAAAATCACGGTGGGGTCGCGTAATGACATTTCGATTCGGTTCATTGGTGGATATGAGAAAGCAATGCCGCTGGAATAAAGGACCTTGTTGGAAGCACATTATGGACTACCGTTCGCAGAAAATTAAGAATCTGGAGTGAAACAAAACTTGATAAAAAGAACGCTTTATGGTAAGATAGAAACAAAGAACAAGAAGTGAAAAAGGGGAGGTGTACACCAATGGGATTAGCTGATACGGTCACAAAAGCCTATATGAAAGAAAATACTGTATTTGCAGATGCATTTAACTATCTGATTTACGGTGGTAAAGCAGTTGTCAATCCTGCACAGTTGCAGGAATTGGATACAACAGAAATAGCTTTGCCGTTTGGTGCGCAGAACGAGAATAGAACCCAGCCGGATGATGCAGTACAAAAATACCGCGATGTGCTGAAATCAGCGGTCATCAAGCAAGATGGCGAAGCGGCTTACATCCTTTTGGGTATCGAAAATCAAACCGATATTCACTATGCAATGCCTGTTCGCAATATCATTTATGATGCGCTCCAGTATGGCAAGCAGGTTGCTGACATAGCAGCAAAGCATCGCACCGATGGCTCGAAAGGACACAGCAGGGGTGAGTACTTGTCCGGCTTCTATAAGGACGATAAGATCACACCTGTCATTACGTTGGTGCTGCACTTTGGAGCGAACGAGTGGGATGGCCCGCTGTCTTTGCATGAAATGATGGCAGTCAAGAATGAGAGTCTGCTGAACTTTGTGCAAGATTATCAGATCCACTTGATTGACCCGGCAAAACTGAGCAAAGAGGACTTGGAGAAATTCTCGACAAGTCTCCGAGAGGTAATCGGGTACATCAAGTATTCCAAAGACAAAAAACGATTGACAGAATTTTTGACCGACAACCCGCGTATGCTTATGGAAGCGAACGCGGCGCGAGTAATCAAAGCTGTAACGAACACACCTCTGGACATTCCAGAGGACGCGGAGGTGATTGATGTGTGCAAAGCAGTTGAGGATATGATGAACGAGAGTAAAACCGAGGGTGCGGTTGCTGTTCTTGCAGGGCTTGTCAAGGATGGGTTACTGAGCATTAAAGAAGCTGCGCACCGTGCTAATATGACGGAAAGTGCATTTGAAGCAGAGGTAAAGAAGCTATCATAAAGTAAAAATTGTGACAAGGCTGATGGGAGCCCAAAACAAGCGCAAAAGATTTTGGATTTAAAGCAAAAGGAGATGGCTCTATGTTATTGAACATGAACTATCTATATCAGATTTCAAATGCTAAAAATTTTCGCTACGAATTTGCCCAAAAGAGAGTTCTAAATGAAAATGATCAGCAATTTAGAAACGATAGTGCTGACAAATATGATATCTTTCTTTCACATAGTTACATGGATAAAGAACTTGTATGTGCAGTTGTTGATTTGTTTAATGGTGCAGGATATAGTATTTACGTTGATTGGATGAACGATCAACAGCTGAATCGCTCAGAAGTAACTGCAACAACGGCGGATATTCTACGAAAAAGGATGAGGATGTCGAAAGGCTTAGCGTATATTGCTACGGGCAATTCAAGTAATTCAAAGTGGTGTCCGTGGGAACTTGGATATGCCGATGCAGCGAAAAATGGTCGATGTGCAATTCTACCTATTATGAAAAAAGAAGGAGAGTCGTTTAAAGGACAAGAATATTTAGGACTTTATCCATTTATTGACTACGAGACGAAAAAAGGCACACATGAATATGAATTTTGGGTAAATGATCCAGAAAACGGTAATTATATTTCTTTAAGAGAATGGCTTTCTGGGGAAAACCCATGCAACCATAGTGAATAGAGGTGACAAGCATGGATAAAAAAGAGCGTAAAACTGTTATGGAAAAAGAAATCGATTTGGTGCAAGGATGTATATCACGAATGGCTCAGAATTCATTTGTTATTAAAGGATGGACTATCACGTTGATTGCTGTTGCCCTTGCATTGCTTCCTGAAAAGTTCGATGTGAAATTATTGTGTGGCATTAGTATTGTAACGACAGCATGTTTTTGGTATTTAGATGCTTTCTATTTGAAAATGGAGAAACTATATAGGCTAAAGTATCAGTGGCTTATAGCCAATCGATTAGAAACAGATGAATACTGCTATGATTTGAACCCACATAATAGCAAAATGCGTCTGCCAAATGAAGAAAAGGAACCCTGCATTTTTAAAATTATGATTACAAAAACACTCCTGCCGATATATGGATCAATTATTTTGTTTACTTTAATTGCGTTAGTGTATCTGTGGCCATGTGGATAACACAAAAGAATCGTTTCTGAGCGGAGTGCGTATGAAAATATAAGGCTGGAAAAAGATGCGTCAGAAGAGTGCGAGGAGTAGATAAATGTACACGAAATTCAATTACTCCCCATCGATTTACTTTTACAATAGCACATTAAATTCACATATGGCTACAGGATGTTCCATATATGCGAAGCACGAAAAGGAAGTGCATGAGTGCTTAGACAAGTATATATCGGATGACGGAATTATTGATGGCACAGCATTAAAAAATTATTGGTTTTCTATTTCACCAAAGGACATTTTTATTTCACATTCCCACAAGGATATCAACAAGGTAAAAGCATTTGCGGGATGGCTTTATGACTGTTTCGGGTTAAAAGCGTTCATTGATTCATGCTCATGGGAGTATTGCGATGAATTGCTTAATAAGATAGACAAAAAATATTGCTATAGTTCAAAAACGAAAACATATGACTATAACTTAAGAAATTATACCACGAGCCATGTGCACATGATGTTGTCTACAGCATTGACTGAAATGATGAATAAGACAGAATGTGTTATCTTTTTTAATACGCCTAATTCGATTAACATGGCAGAAGAATTAAGCAAAATAAAAGATAATCCAAAAGAAAAGCGGACAACATCACCGTGGATTTACCACGAGCTATTAATGACGACAATGCTGGAAATAACTGAACCGATGCAGCGAGAGACTATTAAACATTTTGCGCAGGATGAAAGAAGTATGCCAACAATTTCCTACAATGTGGAGAAGGCACTAAATGAAATGCCTACGCTCACCGATGAACAGCTTGCACAGTGGGAAAATAGTGTGAGCAGTAAATATCCTGTGGCAGCTCGAATGGCATTGGATAAATTGTATGAGATTGTTTTTCCAAAATAAAACAAGCGCAGCTAAAAATATTAGAAAAATAGAGAAAAGTATACGATTGGGTCTATTGGGAAATTAGGGTGACGGGTATCTCTTTTGTCACACTCACACATAAGCCTGTGATAGTGATTCTATCGCAGGCTTTTTCTTTGGTGAGGAATATACCTTCTTCAACGGGCAGCTTGTATGCAGATTGCCGGCGTTGCTGTTTGCCTTGCAAATTGCGGGGCGGCATGGTATACTAACTTGCGCAACACTTTATATACAAAAAAGCTACAGAGGGATTGGGGTTTAATGATCGAGACGATTGCGGCGGTCAATCAGGCTGTCAATAATTTTGTGTGGGGCGTCCCCGCCATGATGTGTATCATCGGCGTAGGGCTGCTTCTCAGTGTGCGGACACGCTTTTTGCAGATCCGCAAATTTCCGTACGTCATCAAAACAACCATCGGGCGAATGTTCCGCAAAAAGGATGCCTCGGATGGCTCGATGACGCCGTTTCAGGCGGTATGCACGGCGCTGGCGGGCACGGTGGGCACCGGTAACATTGCGGGCGTAGCGGGCGCCATTGCCATCGGCGGTCCGGGAGCTGTGTTCTGGATGTGGTGTTCGGCGCTGCTGGGTATGTGTACCAAATTTGCAGAGGTCACGCTGGCGGTGCATTTTCGGGAGAAAAACGCGGCCGGGGAATGGGTCGGCGGCCCGATGTACTACATTAAAAACGGTCTGGGTAAGCACTGGCAGTTTTTGGCGGTGCTTTACTCGCTGTTTGGTGTTCTGACTGTCTTTGGCACCGGCAACGCCACGCAGGTCAACACCATTGTAGCAGCCATCGACACGGCGCTGCTGCAGTATAACCTTGTGGGCAGTGAGGTGCTCTCCACCCTGAATCTTGTGGTGGGCATCGCAGTGGCCATGCTGGTGGCGATGGTCCTGCTGGGCGGCATCAAGCGCATCGGCAGTGTCAGTGAGCGTCTGGTGCCTTTTATGGCGCTGTTTTACATTGTGCTGGCCGTGGGCGTGGTTGCGCTGAATCTGCCGCGCTTTCCGGCAGTGATGGAGTCGATTTTTGCCGGGGCGTTTAACCCGGCGGCCTTCACGGGCGGCACCATCGGCAGCCTGTTCATCAGTATGCAGAAGGGCGTCTCCCGCGGCATCTTCTCCAACGAGGCCGGCCTTGGCACGGGTTCCATCGCCCACGCCTGTGCCGACACGAAAAAGCCGGTCAAGCAGGGCATGTTCGGTATCTTTGAGGTGTTTGCCGATACCATCGTTATCTGCACGCTGACAGCTATGGTCATTCTGTGCAGCGGCACGACGGTCAACTACGGCACCGCCGCGGGCGCGGAGCTGACGATCTCCGGCTTTACCACGACCTACGGCGGCTGGGCCTCCATCTTCACGGCGGTGGCACTGTGCTGCTTTGCCTTCTCCACCATCATCGGCTGGGGGCTGTACGGCTCACGCTTTATCGCATTCCTCTGCCGCAGCGACAAGGTCGTGCGCCCCTTCTTCGTGGTGTACTCCTTCGTTTCCATCCTGGGTGCTACGATGGACCTGGGCCTGATGTGGAGCATTGCCGATACCTTCAACGGTCTGATGAGCATCCCGAACCTGATTGCGCTGCTGCTGCTTTCCGGTACAGTGGCGCAGCTGACAAAGGAATATTTTAAAAAAGAAAAGGTGTAAGAAATGTTTGTAGGAACTTGGTGGTCCCTGATGCCGCCGATCATCGCCATTCTGCTGGCACTGTTCACAAAGGAAGTCTATCTCTCGCTGTTCGCTGGCTGTGCGCTGGGTGCGCTGCTGGTGGCAGAGTTTCACCCCTGGGTCGCGTTTGACACACTGTTCAACACGATGATCGACAGCGTCGACTTCTCGATTCTGATGTTCATGATCCTGCTGGGCATGGTCGTTATGCTCATGCAGGAGTCCGGCGGCACCCGCGCTTATGGTGAGTGGGCGGCGAAAAAGCTCAAGAGCAAGCGCGCCACGCTCGTGGCGACCTCGCTGTTGGGTGCGCTGATTTTTGTGGACGACTACTTCAACTGCCTGACCGTCGGCTCCGTCATGCGCCCGGTTACCGACAAGTACAAGGTTTCCCGCGCCAAGTTGGCTTACCTCATCGACGCCACGGCGGCCCCGGTCTGCATCATTGCGCCGATCTCGTCCTGGGCGGCGGCGGTCAACTCCTACGTCCCGGCGGGCAGCTCGATGTCCGGCTTTGAGATGTTCGTCCGCACGATCCCGTTCAACCTGTACGCGATGCTGACGCTCTACATGGTGTTCTTTACCTCGCTGCTGGGCTTCGACTTCGGCCTGATGAAAAAGCACGAGCGCAACGCCGCCCACGGTGACTTGTTCACCTCGGGCGGGGAGGCATTCCAAAACCAGGAAATCAAGGACCCCACCGAGGGCGGTAAATTCGCCAAGGGCAAGATCATTGACCTGATTGCACCGATGATCGTCATGATCTTTACGGCCATCGCCACGATGATCTGGACCGGCTATCTGAACGGCGGCACGAACCTTGTTGAGGACTTTGCCAACTGCTCCTCGTCGGAGTCGCTGGTCTTTGCGGGTCTTGTCACGGTGGGCTTCCTGCTGCTGTTCTACCTGCCGCGCCGCGTTATTGGCTTTAAGGACTTCATGAACTCCGTGCCCGAGGGCGGCAAGCTGATGATGCCTCCCATCCTGATTCTGGTGCTGGCCTGGACGCTGAAGGGCATGACCGACGCGCTGGGCATCGGCGACTTTGTGCGCCAGGCCGTCAGCCTGAATGAGGGTCTCATGCGCTTTGTGCCGCTGCTGATCTTCTGCATTGCGATTTTTATTGCGTTCTCCTCCGGCACCAGCTGGGGCACATTTGCGATTTTGGTCCCCATCGTCGTCAATATGTTCTCCGAGACGGACCCCACCATGATGATCGTGGCGGTATCCGCGGTGCTGGCGGGTGCGGTCTGCGGCGACCATATTTCGCCGATCTCGGATACGACCATCATGTCCAGCTCCGGTGCACAGTCGAACCACATCAACCACGTGCAGACCCAGATGCAGTACGCCATGGTCGTCGTGGCGGCCTGTGTGCCCGGCTACCTGATCGCGGGCTTTACCGAAAACTGGCTCATCACGCTGGTGTCGTCGCTTGCCATTCTGACCGCAGCCCTGCTGTATCTGCGCAGGCGCAGTCTGGCCGAGGACGCCAGGGCATAAAGAAAAAGCAGTGCTTTCCAAGCGGAAGGCACTGCTTTTTTTGTAGGGGCAAATTCCGTATCCGCCCGGCCCAAGGCCTTTACTTCAGCGTACCGTCCAGAATCTGCTGGTAATACCACGGCTTCTCGGCGTGAAATACCCGCCCGGCCAGATGGGCAAAGCGCGGGTCGGCGATCTGAGCAGGAAACCGCAGCTCCCACGCGCAGAGAGCTTGGTATTTGAACCGCAGCTCCCGGTTGGCGGCGTTGTTTCCATACTTGGAATCGCCCAGAATCGGGCAGCCGATGTGCGCCAGGTGGGCGCGGATCTGGTGGGTGCGCCCGGTCACAAGCTCAACCTCCAGCAGCGCCAGACGGCCGCTGACAGCCAGCGTTTCGTAACCGGTGATGACCTCCTTCGCACCGCCTGCAGTCGTGTCGGTGATGCGCACAATGCCGCGCTCGGCGTCTTTCAAAAGGTAGTCACGCAGCAGGGCGGCGGGCGGGTTCGGGCGGCCAAACGTCACGCAGAGATACCGCTTTTCAATGGCGCGGCTCTTGATGGCGGCCGTCAGAAAGGCTTCCGCAGCGCTGCTTTTAGCCAACAGGACCAGACCGCTGGTGCCGGTATCCAGCCGGTGGCACAGCACGGCATGGGTCGGCTTTCCCTCAGCGGTCAGCTTTGCCTGCACGCGGCGCACCAGCGTGTCGCTGTCGGGGCCGTCTACCGCAATGCCTGCGGGCTTATTGGCGATAATGATGTCATCGTCCTCATATACAAACACGGCGGCAGGGGTGGGGCGGTTCTCCAGCTGCTCATCCGTCAGGAAGAGCCTGATGCTGTCTCCGTTCTGCACCCGGGTGGAGAGGGGCTGCTTTTTGCCGTTCAGCTTGATCTTGTTCTCCCGCAGGGCCTTGTTCAGCCGCCCCATGCTGAGGGCGGGAAACTGATCCATCAGATATTTGTCCATCCGCACGGGCAGCAGGCATTTTACATGCAGTTCTTTCATTTTGTCGTCAACTCCTGATCCCACAAAATCGTGGCGTCATCAATATCCAAGGTGACCATCAGCCAGCCGGCATCGTGGTCATCCACATCCAGTATCGGGTATTCCTGCCCGTCTGCACACAGAGCTGCGGCACCCGTTAAGCGGGCGCGCGCAAAGGGGGAATCGGCAAAGCAGACAGTCTTTTTGGTGGCGTCCAACACGCCGCGGTTCCACAGCGCATCGGTGTAATCGGCCAGCCGCAGGGGATAACTTTCATTATAGGGGGTGCAGAGGGCATCGAAGGTCTGCCCTTGCAGGCCGGGTGCAATGACATACCAAGCGGCACCGTCCGGCCCGGTTACCTGTCCGCACCAGGCAATGCTCCGCACAGGCTCCACGGCCTGCAAAAAAGCTCCCTCATCAGCAAACAGATAGAGCGTATCACCCTCCGGTGCGCCGGCAGCCAAGGCATCCAGCGCGGTCTGCCGCTGGGAGGCAAGGGAGCTTTCGTCATACCGGGCGGCGAAGGGGTCATTGGTGGTCATGCCGTTGTCGGCAGCCCACAGCGCCAGATACAGGCAGTCGGCCTGCAGGCCCTGCACCGAGAGGATGTGCCGGTATTGTCCCGCGGCCTGCCAGAAGTCGCTGACCATCTCAGTCGGGAAGGCTGCCGTTTTCTGCGCGCTTATCATTGCGTCATGCCGTGCAGCCAGTGCGGGGCTGATGTCCCACAGCTGCACGGCAGCCAGCAGTGCGGCCCAGACGGCAGCACGGGGCAGGCGCGTCAGCCCTGCAAAGGCGGTCAGTGTCAGCAGGTAGTACACAGGCCAGAACAGCCGCCCGCCGGAGCGGAAAACGGAAAACAGCTTGATGAGGGACGGCGGCAGCGGCAGAACGGCCAGTGTCGCCCCGTTGGCGGTGATGACATTGCTGACAGCAAAGCCGGTCAGCACACAGCAGACAAGGCAGAGCGCCCAGTGCCGCCGCACAGCGGCCAATATGCGCCGCCGCGCCGCCGCGAGCGTGATCGGCAGGGTCGCCAACACACCGAGGCCCAGATAGGCGAAGGCATCATAGTTGCCTTCGACCTGATTCTGCGCAGGCAGCAGGCGGCTGTAGAGAACGCCGTTTACCCCTACAGGGTTCCACAGTGCGTTCAGGTTCATGGCAAAATAGCCGTACAGCGCCTGCCCGCCGCTGGTGGCGGTGCCGTAGAAAAAGCCCAGCACCCAGCCCAGCAAGACAGTACAGGCCATATTGGCACCGAGGAAAAGCGCCGGGCGCAGCCATTGCCGTTTTTGCACGGCGTATTCCAGCAGCAGCGCCAGCGTGACGGCGTAGGTCATGGGCAAAAAATAGGGGTGGATGCCCACGGCGATCACATTAAGGAAAAACAGCCCCGGTGCAGCGTACCGCCCCTGCCGCCGCAGCGAGAAATAGCAGTACAGCGCTGCCAAAACAAGCCACTGCGCGCCTAACGAGGTGTGGCGGAACGCGCGCTCGATCAGAATGGGGCTTGCCGCGAACAGCAGAGCACCGGCCAGCGGCGCTGCCGTCCCCGCCGCGAACAGGCCGCAGAGCAGCGCACCAAAGCCGCCCTGTAGCAAAAAGCAGAAAAATGTAAACCAGCCGAAATACTGAAAGGTGCCGCCGCAGAGTGCGGCCAGCGGGCGGCAGAGCACCGCCAGCAGGGGGATAGAGTCGGTGTAGGCCACACTCACGCCGCTGGGGGCGTTGACGGCGGGGCTTACGCCCAGCGGCCAGCGCAGGGCGCTGTCGCGGTAAAAAAGCCAACCGGCGTAATGCTGCTGAATATCCTTTTCAACATAGCCGCCGCGGCAGAAGGCATCGTTTGCCACATCCAGCGGCGCGATGCCGTACACAAGCAAAAACACGGCGGCCCCCAGCAGGGCCCCCAGCACAAACAACTGCGCCTTGCGCGAGGATTGAATCTTTGACATGGCTTCGCCTTTCTGATGCAAAAAAGCCCAGACAGCCGTTGGACTGCCTGGACTTTGGTTCCATGCCGCTGACCGGGATCGAACCGGTACGGTATCGCTACCGAGGGATTTTAAGTCCCTTGCGTCTGCCAGTTCCGCCACAGCGGCATAATATGGTTATTGTAGCGCAAAAAGGCGGAAATGTCAATCTTCCCGCGGGGTGTTTTTGCACAAAAAGGGCAAGGGAGTATCCCCGCTGCCCCGAAGGCGAGGAATTTTCTGCCTGTGCAGATGGTTTTCGCTGAAAAAGCACAAAAAATTCAAATTCTTCCGCTTGTGCTTTTGGCCGTGATTTGCTATACTGATATGGTATGTTTGGACAGGTGCGCCCATTTTACAGTATGCGGGCGTTTTGGATAAGGAGAATTTAGTTGGAAAAGCTGACCTATACCCATAATGATGCCGCTGCCAAGGCGCTGGCATCGTATTACGAGACCCCGCCGCTGGCCTATGTCCGCAGCTACGGCTGCCAGCAGAATGTCAATGACGGTGAAAAGATCAAGGGCGTTTTGCAGGATGTGGGCTACGGCCTGTGCGATACGGCCGAGCAGGCGGATCTGATCCTATTTAATACCTGTGCCGTGCGTGAGCATGCCGAGCAGCGCGTATTCGGCAATGTGGGTGCGCTCAAAAAGCTCAAGGAAGAAAACCCTCGGCTGATGATCGGCATCTGCGGCTGTATGGCCCAGCAGGAGCATATTGTGGAAAAGCTGCGCCAGAGCTACCCGTATGTCGATTTAGTGTTCGGCGTGGACGGCATTGACCGCCTGCCCGCCATGCTGGCGGAGCGCATCCGCAAGGGTAAGCGCTATCTGGAAAAGCCCTCCGAGCGCAACGCTGTGGTCGAGGAGATGCCCATCCGCCGCGATTCCGGCTTCCGCGCTTGGCTGCCCATCATGTATGGGTGCGATAACTTCTGCACCTACTGCATTGTGCCGTATGTCCGCGGGCGGGAGCGCAGCCGTGAGCCAGCCGCCATTCTGGCGGAGTTCAGGCAGCTGGTGGCGCAGGGCTACAAGGAGATCACCCTGCTGGGCCAGAATGTCAACAGCTACGGCAAGGGGCTGGAAAATCCCATTGACTTTGCCGATCTTTTGAACCTGCTGTGCGAGGTCCCCGGTGATTACCAGATCCGCTTTATGACAAGCCACCCGAAGGACGCCAGCCGCAAGCTGATCGACACGATCGCCGCGCAGGAGCATCTGTGCAAGCACATTCACCTGCCGGTGCAGTCCGGCTCTGACCGGCTGCTCAAGGAGATGAACCGCCATTATGATGTTGCGCAGTACATGGATCTTATCCACTACGCGAAGGAGAAGATCCCCGGTGTAACCTTCTCCAGCGACATTATTGTCGGCTTCCCCGGTGAGACCGAGGAAGATTTTGAGGCCACGCTGGAGCTCATCCGCAAGGTGGGCTACATGCAGCTGTTCACCTTTATCTACTCCAAGCGCGCCGGCACCCCGGCAGCCAAGCTGCCGGACCCCACGACCCACGCCGAGAAGGCTGCCCGTATGGACCGCCTGCTGAAAACGCAGGAGGAGTTCGCCTTTGCGGCTACGGCCGCCATGGCAGGGCAGACCGTCCGTGTGCTGGTGGAGGCCGCCGGCCGCAACGAGGGAACCGTCAACGGCCGCCTCGACAATAACCTTGTCGCGGAGTTCACAGCCCCCGAGGCACTTATCGGCCAGTGGGCCATGGTGCGCATCACAGGCTCCCGCGCTGCCCTGCTGGTCGGCGAGCTTGCCGAGTAAACCGGTATCAAACCTACTATATATAATTAAGGAGAATATCTACCATGGATTGCATTGATCTTTTTAAGAAAGCCGCCGCCGCCCTGCAGACCGATCCCCGCTATCTGGAGCTGGACGCTGCCCGCCGTGAGAATGACGCTGACGAGGAGCTGCAGCAGATGATCGGCGAATTCAATCTCGCCCGTCTGGACCTGAACAATGAGAGTGCCAAGCCCGAGACCGATGCCGCCCGTGTGGCCGAGCTGAACGAGCGCGTCAACAGCCTGTACAGCCAGATCATGGCCAGTGAGGGCATGGTCCGCTACAATACGGCCAAGAAGGAATGTGAGGAGATGGTCGGCCATATTGACGCCATCATCAACACGGCCATGAACGGCGGCGACCCGATGAGTGTCAAGGCACCCACCGGCGGCTGCACCGGCAGCTGCGCCAGCTGCGGCGGCTGCCACTAAAGCGTGAGGCGCGGGGCAGAGAGGCCGTAGGGGCGCATTCTATATGCGCCCGCAGCACTGTACGCAGCCGCATACCCTCCGGGCGGATATGGAATCCGCCCCTACAAGAACAACATACCAACTAGAATCAACAGGAGTGTGAAACATGGCCGAGCAAGCAGTATCGCCCATGATGCAGCAGTATTTTGAAATCAAAAAACAGCATCCGAACGAGATCCTGTTTTACCGCGTCGGAGACTTCTATGAGATGTTCTATGATGACGCCCTGACAGCCTCGCGCGAATTGGAGCTGACACTGACCGGCAAAAACTGCGGCAAGGAAGAGCGCGCCCCCATGTGCGGCGTGCCGTTCCACTCCTATGAAACTTATATGGCGCGCCTGATCGCCAAGGGCTACAAGGTCGCCATCTGTGAGCAGATGGAGGACCCGGCGCTGGCGAAGGGGCTTGTCAAGCGGGACATCATCCGCGTTGTCACCCCCGGCACCGTCATTGAGAGCAGCATGCTCTCGGAGGATAAAAACAACTATCTGGCAAGCATTTACTGCCGCCGCACCCGTGGACGCTGGCGCGCGGGCGTCTGCTTTGCCGATATATCGACAGGTGAGGCCTACGCCACGGAGCTGAACGCCGAGAAGATCGGCGGCGCGATCATCACCGAGCTTTGCCGGTACATGCCCAGCGAGATCCTGATCTGCCCGCCGATGCTCGACTTCAAGGATGTGACGACCTACATCAAGCAGCACACCCACGCGCTGGTGGAGCTGCGCGAGGACGCCTGCTTCAAGGACGCTGTTATGGAGTCCACGATGGCGGACCAGTTCGGTACGGACTGGCGCGAGACGCTGGGCTATGGGCAAGACGCCCTCGTGCCTTACGCCGTGGCCGCCTTGCTCAACTACCTGCACGAGACCCAGAAGCACGGCGTTGAGCGCATTAAGACCGTGCAGAACTATGCCGATGCCCAGTATATGCGGCTGTCCCCTGTGACCCGCGCCAATCTGGAGTTGACCGAGACGATGCGCGGCCGCGAAAAGCGCGGCACGCTGCTCTGGGTGCTGGATAAGACCGAAACCTCGATGGGCAAGCGGCTGCTGCGCTCCTGGATCGAGCAGCCGCTTGTCGATGCACAGGCCATCAATGCGCGGCTTTGCGCCGTGCAGGCACTTTACACCGCCAACATGGCCCGCGCCGATTTGAAAGAGGCACTCGGCCATGTGTTCGACATCGAGCGCCTGACCACCCGCATTTTGTACGGCTCCGCCACCCCGCGCGAGGTCAAGGCACTGGGGGACACCTGCGCCATGCTGCCGCAGGTCAAGGCGCAGGCGGCCGCCTGCGGCGCGCCGCTGCTTGTGCAGCTGGCTGATCAGATCGATCTGCTGGAGGATGTGCTGCAAAACATCCGCACGGCCCTTGTCGATGATCCCCCCGCGAATATGAAGGACGGCGGTGCCATCCGCGCGGGCTTCAACAGCGAGGTCGATGAGCTGCGCGACATCATGCACGGCGGCAAGGGATACCTCTCCAATCTCGAGGCCCGCTACCGCGAGGAGACCGGCATCCCCAAGCTGAAGATCGGCTTCAACAAGGTGTTCGGCTATTATATCGAGGTCAGCCGCTCCTACACCGATTCTGTGCCGGACAGCTTTACCCGCAAGCAGACCCTGACAACGGGGGAGCGCTACATCACGCCGGAGCTCAAGGAGCTGGAGAATAAGATCCTGGGCGCGAACGAGCGGCTGCTGGTGCTGGAGCATCAGCTTTTTGCCGATCTGCTGTCGGCGATTTCGGCTGAGGTCATCCGCATCCAGCGCACGGCATCGGCTGTGGCGCAGCTGGATGTGCTGGCCGGCTTTGCTGAGGCTGCCCTGCAGAACAACTATGTCATGCCCACCGTTGATGAGAGCGGCGTCATGGAGATCAGGGAGGGCCGCCACCCTGTCATTGAGCAGATGCTCAAGGGCAGCCTGTTTGTGCCCAACGATACGCTGCTCGATGAGGAAGAAAACCGGATGTTGCTCATCACCGGCCCCAATATGGCCGGTAAATCCACCTACATGCGCCAGAATGCCCTCATCGCGCTGATGGCGCAGATCGGCAGCTTTGTGCCTGCTGCCAGCGCCCACATCGGTGTTGTCGATGCTATTTTTACCCGTGTGGGTGCATCGGATGATCTGGCTGCCGGGCAGTCGACCTTTATGGTCGAGATGACCGAGGTGGCCGAGATCCTGAAAAATGCCACGAAGGAGAGCCTTGTCATTCTTGATGAGATCGGACGCGGCACTTCGACCTTTGACGGCATGAGTATTGCCCGCAGTGTGGTAGAATTTATCTGCGAGAACATCGGCTGCAAAACGCTGTTCGCTACCCATTACCATGAGCTGACCAGCATGGAGCAGGACATTCCCGGTGTAAAGAACTATAATATCGCCGTCAAAAAGCGGGGCGAGGACATCACCTTCCTGCGGCGCATCGTGGCGGGCCCCGCTGATGACAGCTACGGCATCGAGGTTGCAAAGCTGGCCGGTCTGCCCGGCAGCGTGACCCGGCGCGCCCATGCCGTGCTGCGCCAGCTGGAGGCCAGCGCCCCCGGCCGCAGCAGCACGATGCAGCTGGATTTTGAGACGGTGGAGGCCTATAATAACCCGAGCGTTCCCAGCGAGGTCGTCGATAAGCTCCACAAGGTGGACATCGAGACGCTGACCCCGCTGGAGGCGCTGAACTTCCTGTATGAATTGAAAAATACCCTTGACAAAGACTAAAGGCAGGTGAAAGCAATGGCGGAGATCCGCGTATTGGACAAGCATACGGCAGAGCTGATCGCAGCGGGCGAGGTCGTGGAACGGCCGGCCTCTGTGGCAAAGGAGCTGCTGGAAAATGCCATTGATGCGGGCGCGACCCAAATCACGCTGTCCGCTGTCCGCGGCGGCATCCAGCAGCTGCAGATCGTGGACAACGGCTCAGGCATTGAGGCAGAATATATCGACAAGGCGTTCATCCGCCATGCCACCAGCAAGATCGCCACGGCGGAGGATCTCGGGCATATCCACACACTGGGCTTCCGCGGCGAGGCACTGGCCTCGATCGCCAGCGTGGCCCGGGTCGAGGTGCTGACCAGAACCGAGGCCGATGAGTACGCCTGCTGCTACCGCATTGAGGGCGGCGAGCCGCTGGGCATCGAGCCGGGTGCGCGGCCGGTAGGCACGACCATCACGGTCAACGACCTGTTCTACAACACGCCCGCCCGGATGAAATTCCTCAAAAAGGACGCCAGCGAGGCGACCTTTGTGGCAGATACAGTGCTGCACACGGCGCTGTCCCACCCCGAAATCAGCTTTCGGTTCCTGCGGGACGGCAAGCAGCAGTATGTGACCCCCGGTGACGGAGATCTGCGCAGCGCTGTCTATGCTGTGCTGGGCCGTGAGTTTGCCCGCGACCTGCTGGCCGTGGACGGCGGGAGCGAATTGTACCATGTCACCGGTCTGGTCACGCCGCCGCGTGCCTGCCGCGCCAGCCGCGGGGCACAGCATTTCTTTGTGAATGGCCGCTATGTCAAGAACCGCACGATCATGGCCGCGTTGGAAAATGCCTACAAGGGCACAATGATGCAGGGTAAGTTCCCCGGTGCCGTCCTCATGCTGGAAATGCCGCCCGACATGGTGGATGTCAATGTTCACCCGGCCAAGACGGAGATCCGCTTTGCACGGGAGAGCGATGTCTTTGACGCAGTATACCGCGCCGTGCGCGCCGCGCTTGCGACCCCCGGCAGCGGGGAGTGCCGCTTTGCGATGGGCCACACGGCCCCCGAACCTGAGGGGAAAAAGCCTGCGGAGGCTCCGCAGCCGCCGGCACGGCCAACCGCTGCCCCGCAGAAGAAAGGCGGCTTTACCACGCTTTCTGCAGCGGAGTATCGCGCAATGGCTGGCCTGACGGCCCCCGTGCCCGTCAGACCTCTGCCGGATGTTCTGGAGGCACAGTCCCCGCACCCGGCTTATGAGGCCGGTTCTGCGCCGAAGCCGCTGGCACCTGCCGCGCCGGTGACGCCTGTGACTGCTGGTGCATCTATCCCCGTGCCGCAGCCGATGCCCTACACCGCCTTGACCGATGACACGGTGCTGGATGTGCTGCCCGATATGCCGGACGAAGCACCCGCCGAAGCGGCGGCGATCCCAACGCTGGCCCCGGCACAGGCGTCCGAGCCTGACTATACAGTAGACGCAGAAAACGAACCCCGCGCCCTGAGTGCCCTGCCGGATGCCGCTGTCCCTGAGCAGACAACACTGGTGCCGCCGCCCCAAAGCGAGCCGCTGCGTCTTGTCGGCGAGGTGTTCAAGACCTACATCATTACGGAACGCGGCGGCGAGCTTTGCCTGATCGACAAGCACGCCGCGCACGAGCGTATTTTGTTTGAGCAGCTTGCCAGGGACTACGGCAATGTGCCGTCCCAGATGCTGCTTGTGCCGGTGCAGGTCAACCTGACCGCTGCAGAAAAGCAGGCTGTGCTGCAGAATCTAGATCTGTTGACCGATGCGGGCATTGAGGCCGAGGACTTTGGCGGCTCGACCGTGGTTGTCCGTGCCGTGCCCGCCGATGTGGCGGTGGACGATGTCGAGGATATGCTTGTGGAGTTGGCCGCAAAGCTGGCGGACGGCGGCCGCGATGCCCTGCGGGAAAAGACCGAGTGGGTGCTGCATTCCATCGCCTGCCGTGCCGCCATCAAGGCGGGGGACCGCACCAACGCTGCCGAGATGCTGGCGCTGGCCCAGCACATCATGGACGGAACGGTCCCGCCGTTCTGCCCCCATGGACGGCCCTGTGTGCTGAAAATCACCCGGAAGGAGCTGGAAAAGCAGTTTGGCCGACTTGTCTGAACCCCGCGTTATCGCTGTCGGCGGGCCGACAGCCAGCGGCAAGACCGCGCTGAGCGTGGCGCTGGCAAAGACCTTTGACGGCGAGATCATCAACGCCGATTCGATGCAGCTCTACAAAGGGCTGGACATAGGCACGGCAAAGCCGAGCCCGGAGGAGCAGCAGGGGATACCGCATCATCTGCTGGACTTCCTGCCGCCTGAAACAGCCTACAGTGTGGCGGATTTCACCGCTGCGGCGGACCCGCTGATCCGTGAGATATCGGGCCGCGGAAGGCTGCCCTTTGTGGTGGGCGGCACAGGGCTGTACATTACCAGCCTGCTGAACGGTATGAGCTTTGCCCCTGAAAAGACCGACCCCGCCATCCGTGCCAGGCTACAGGCACAGGCCGATGCGGGAGACGGTGCGGCGCTGTATGCAAGGCTGCAGCAGATCGACCCCGATTATGCAGCGCTTGTCCACCCGAACAACCTGCCCCGGGTCATCCGGGCGCTTGAGCTGTATGAGTCCACCGGCCGCAGGATGAGCGCCGAGCGGGTGAATGCCCGCGCAGCCCGGCCGCCGTACCGCTCGATCTGTCTCTGTCTGACCTGCCGCGACCGCGCTGTGCTGTATGACCGCATCGGCCGGCGGGTCGATGCGATGATCGAAAACGGTGTGCTGGACGAGGCACGCCGGGTGTATGAACACCGCGAGGCCTACCGCACAGCGGCACAGGCCATCGGCTACAAGGAGTTTTTTCCGTATTTTGCGGGGGAGCAGAGCCTTGCGGACTGCACCGAAAAGCTCAAGCAGGCCACCCGCAATTATGCCAAACGGCAGCTGACCTGGTTCCGCCGCCAGAATGAGGCTGTCTGGCTGTATCTCGACGAAGAGGATGTCACCGCACGCGCCTGCGCGCTGGTGCGTGAATTTTTGCAACAGTAACCGAAAGGAGCGTGTACAGTGAGAGAACGGCAGGACCGCCCGGCGGCCAAGAAATTTTTTCAGGCTGTCGGCCTGCTGGCGCTGGCGCTTGTCTCGGTTTATATCATTGTGCAGTGCTTTGTCATCTTCCGCCAGTCCTACAAGACCGAGACAGCCATCCGGTACACGATGGCCGAGAGCGTGCGCCTGAGCGGCGTTGTCGCGTTTGACTCAGTGGATGTGGCTGGCAGCGGCAATCTGGGGTATCTGGTGCAGGACGGTGAGCGCGTGACGAACGGCACCGTGGTCGCAGAGTGCTATACCAACGATGAGCAGGGCGTTCAGCGCGAACGGCTTGACCGGTTGGCGCGCACCATCACGCTGCTGACCAAATCCCAGAACTCGACCGGCAGCGAGCTTTCCGTGCTGACCAACCAGACAAGGCAGTCCCTGTACAACCTGCTTGACAAGCTGGACACGGCCCAGTACAGCGGTATCTCCGAGGCAGAGGATGACTTTCTGCTGGCTCAGAACCGGCTGCAGATCAGCACCGGGCAGACGGCAGGCTTTTCCCAGACCATCGCAACCCTGCAGGAGGAGTATGACGGCCTGAAAAGCCAGCTTGACACCCTGCAGACGATCACGGCGGCAACGAACGGATATTTCAGCAGTACGGCGGCCTCGCCGCTGATCCGGGCCGACCGGCAGACGCTGGATGACGCTGACCCCGCCGCACTGCAGACCATGCTGCAGGAGGGCTTCCCGGCTGCTGACGCCGACCGCGCCGGGCAGATCGCAACGGGCTTCAGCTGGAAGTTCTACGCCGTCTGCGACCTTGACACTGCCGCCCGCTTTGAAAATGTCGGTACAGTGAAGATCAGCGTGCCCGGCAAGCAGAACACCCCGCTTTCGGCCACAGTTGAGGAGGTGCAGACTGACAAGGACGGCGGCATTGCCAAAATCGTGCTGCAATGCCAGACCATCAACGCCGATATTCTGGGCTTCGGTCTGGAAACCGTGCAGATCGACCTCAAGACCTACGAGGGCATCCGCATCGACAAGCAGGCGCTCCACATCGTGGACGGCCAGCGCGGCGTCTATGTCAAGTACGGCAACCTGCAGCGCTTTCTGCGGATCGCGACCCTGTATGAGAACGACAGCTATATCCTGATCCCCGATAACGGCAAGATCGGCACCGATAACGAGGTGCGGCTGTATGACGAGATCATCGTGCAGGGCACAAACCTGCAGGATGGCAAACTATTATAACGAAAATACGGGCTTTTGTATTGACAAGAGTACCAAAAAAGAAGATAATATTTAATGTATATCGCTGTAGCAGTGTGCTGACCGTGAACAGTGCATATTTTTTAAAGGAGTTTTACGACCATGTCCATGTTTGACAGTTTGAAAAGTAAACTCGGTATCGATTCCGAAGCAGAATCCTATGTGGACGATACCGAAGACGAAATCTTCCCCGGCGGGCAGGGCGGCGCTGCGGCGCAGGGCTACACCCAGCAGGAGGTCAAGCAGCACAGCAATAAGGTCGTGAATATCAATGCAACGACCCAGCTGCAGGTCGTTCTGGTCAAGCCGGAACGCTTTGAGGATGCCTCCGCCATTGCAGATCAGCTCAACGCCAAGCATACGGTGGTGCTGAATCTCGAGTCCACCGGCAAGGAAATCTCCCGCCGCCTGATCGACTTTTTGTCCGGCGTGGCCTACGCCAACAACGGCCAGATCAAGCGTGTAGCGACCAGCACCTTCATCATTACGCCGTACAATGTCGATATTATGGGTGACCTGATCGGCGAGTTGGAGAATAACGGTGTATTCTTCTGATACAGCCGACACAGCCCCGGCAGTCCGCGGCTTTGTGCCGCCCCAGAACGATGATGAACGCCGCCTGATGCGCCGCGTTGAGGAGCTGTGCCGTATCTGCGAAAGCCGCGGTATCCCGCGCTATACGGGCTTTCTCTCCGACCGGGAGCAGAGTCTGGCGCAGGCCGCCTGCAACAGGGCCGGGTGCAGCTGCATCCGCTTTTGGGGCGGGTTTGACGGCGCGGAGCGAAAAGTCCTCTGCATAGAGCCGCCCGAGGCTTGGCAGGAGGAGCCGCTCGCGTATCTGCAGTTTACCGCCTGCGGCGATAAGCTGCCGACACACCGCGATTATCTCGGCTCGATCCTTGGTCTGGGGCTGGAGCGCGCCTGTGTGGGAGACCTTTTGGCAGACACGGAAAAGCCTGATACCTTTTACGCTGTTGTTCTGGCAGATAAACAGGAATTTATCCGTACCGAGCTGACGAGCGCGGGACATTGCACCGTACACACCGAATGTGCCGACGCGCTGCCCGCCCATCTTTTGGAAAACCGTGAGCGTGCCCTGCAGCAGGCCACTGTGCCGTCCCTGCGAGCCGATGCAGTGCTGGCCGTGATGCTGCATACCTCCCGCACCCGCGCGGCAGAATATATTGCTGCGGGCCGTGTGGAGATCAACCATCTGCCGCTGAAGGCCGCCCACGAGACCGCCTATGCCGAGGATATCTTCACGGTGCGGGGTGTGGGCCGCTTCAGGCTGGCGGCCATCGGCGGCAAAAGCCGCAAGGACCGCCTGTTTATATCCTTTTATCAATACTGAGCGCATGATCTGCCCGTGGAACGCCGCGGGCCGGGAATAACGGGGCGTAAAGCCCCGCATACAGGAGGAAAGTCATGATCTCATCTGAGGATGTCCGCCGCGTAACGTTTGAAAAAGCGTTTCAGGGCTATCGCCGCGACGATGTGGACGATTATCTCAAGCAGGTGGCCCAGAGCATGGATGAGCTGGCCGCCCAGAACGATGATCTCCAGAAAAAGCTGGTTGTGCTGGCCCAGCGCATCGACCAGTACCGTGCCGAGGAGGATACGCTGCGCACCACGATGATCAATGCCCAGCGTCTGGGTGAAAATGTCATCCGTGAGGCCAAGCAAAAGGCGGCCGAGATCATACGCACCGCCAACATCAAGGCTGAGGACCGCGAGCAGCGCTCCCGCGATGATGTCGAGCTGGCCAAGCAGGAGATCGTCACGCTGAAAAGCGAGGCTGACAGCTTCAAACGCTCGCTGATCGAGATGTACCGCAAGCATATCAACCTTATCAATAAGCTGCCTGATTACACCCCGCAGCCCGAGGATGCGCCGGCCCGCCCGGTCCAGCCTGCGGCCGAGCCTGTGCAGGCCCCGGTTCAGACGGCAGCCCCGGTTGAGCAGCCTGTCATGGCGGCGGAGCCTGCTTATACACCGCCCGCCCCCCAGCCTGCGGCCGAGCCTGCCCCGGCCCCGGTGCAGGAGACGGCATACTATGAGGAGCCTGCCTCGCAGTCTGCAGCCGAGCCGCTGCGCCCTGCGGCGGAAAAGGTGGATACAGTGGAGTTTGCCATCGCGCCCCACCCCGAGGAGCCGGAGGAACCGGCCCCGGTGCCCGAAATGGAAGCCCCGGCCATAGATGAAACGCGCTTTCAGGATGTCTCCGGCCTGTATGATGAGCCGGAGGCCAAGCCGGTGCGCCGTACCCGCAAGACGGGCACTGCGGCCAAACGCACCACCCGCAAAAAAGTAAGTGCCGAACCGCAGGAGGAGTTGAACTCCCCGGCGTTCGATAACTTTGAAGGCGTTGACTTTGACAGCTGACGCTGAAAGAATCCATAGAGGGCAGCCCCGCGCAATGTCGGCCCGGCGGGCGTTAAGCAGCGCTTCACCAGCGCTTGACAGCAGGCGGGATTGCCGTCAATCCAAAAAATAGAGGAGAGTAGGAAACCTTGGCGCAGAACTACAACGACACGATCCATAAGATGCAGACCCCGTTTGAAATGCGGGCCGGCCTGCCGAAGAAAGAGCCCAAGATGCTTGAGGACTGGGAGGACAACCATGTCTATGAGCAGATGATCAAGAACAACGAGGGCAAGCCGCAGTACATCCTGCATGACGGCCCTCCGTATGCCAACGGCAACATCCACATGGGCACCGCGCTCAACAAGATCATCAAGGACATCATCATCCGCTATAAGAATATGACCGGCTTTGAGGCACCCTATGTGCCCGGCTACGATACCCACGGCCTGCCTATCGAGCTGAAGGCGCTGAGCTCTCTCGGCGATAAGAAGGCGGGTGTCTCCAAGCTTGAGCTGCGCAAGATCTGCAAGGAGTTCGCCACCGAGCATATCGATGTGATGAACTCCCAGTTCAAGCGTCTGGGCGTGCAGGGCGACTTTGAGAACCCCTACCTGACCCTGCGCCCCGAGTTTGAGGCCCGTCAGGTCGAGATCTTCGGCGAGATGGCCAAGAAGGGCTACATCTACAAGGGTATGAAGGCTGTCTACTGGTGCCCCGAGGATCGCACCGCGCTGGCCGAGGCGGAGATCGAGTATGCTGAGGACGAGTGCGATTCCATCTACGTCCGCTTTAAGCTGACCGATGACCCCAACGGTGTGCTGGCTAAGCACAATGTCCCGCTGGACAAGGCATGGATCGTGATCTGGACCACGACCACCTGGACACTGCCCGCCAATGTGGCTACCTGCCTGAACCCCAACCTTGAGTACGCCTTCGTCAAGATCGGCGATGCTTACCATATCATGGCCGCCGGTCTGGTCGAGTCCACGATGAAGGGCTGCCATATCGACGAGTATGAGGTTCTGCCGGAGACTGTGCTCGGCAGCGAGCTGGAGCTGATGCAGTACCAGCATCCTTTCCTTGACCGCAAGGGTCTGGTCATTCTGGGCGACCATGTCACGCTGGAGGGCGGCACCGGCTGTGTCCATACCGCACCCGGCCATGGTGTCGAGGACTTTGAGGTCTGCGTCAACCACTATCCGCAGGTTCCTGTGGTTGTCCCCGTGGATGACGCCGGCCGCCTGACCGCCGAGGCAGGCGAGAAGTTCGCAGGCCTCAAGGTCTGGGATGCCAACAAGGTCATTCTGGAGCATATCAAGGAGAGCGGCCACCTGATGGGTGTACAGCACATCACCCACCAGTACCCGCATTGCTGGCGCTGCCATCATCCCATCATCTTCCGCGCGACCGAGCAGTGGTTCTGCTCCATCGACGCCTTCAAGGAGGATGTCTACAAGGCCATTGATAATGTGAAGTGGCAGCCCGCCTGGGGCCATGACCGCATGGCCGGCATGGTCCGCGACCGCAGCGACTGGTGCATCAGCCGCCAGCGCGTCTGGGGTGTGCCCATCCCGGTATTCTACTGCAAGAAGTGCGGCAAGTATCACATCACCGATGCCTCCATCAAGGCTGTCTCCGACCTGTTCCGCAAGGAGGGCAGCGATGCCTGGTACAAGTATGATGCCAATGACATCATGCCCAAGACCGAGGTCTGCGAGTGCGGCGCTTCCGATTGGGAGAAGGACCCCGACATCATGGATGTCTGGTTCGACTCCGGCTCCACTTGGAGCGCTGTCTGCCGTGAGCGTCCCGAGCTGCGCTGGCCCGTGGATATGTATATGGAGGGCGCCGACCAGTTCCGCGGCTGGTTCCAGTCCAGCCTGCTGACCTGTGTTGCCACTCAGGGCATTGCCCCCTACAAAGAGGTTCTGTGCCACGGCTGGGTCGTGGATGAGAAGGGCAAGCAGATGCACAAATCCGCCGGCAACGGCGTGGAGCCCAGTGAGATCATCCGTGATTACGGTGCCGACATCATCCGTCTGTGGGTCGCCTCCAGCGATTACACCGTTGATGTCCGCGCCGGCAAGGAGATCTTCCGCCAGCTGTCCGAAGCCTACCGCAAGATGCGCAATACCGCCCGCTTCATGCTGGGCAACATCAACGACTTTGATCCTGCCAAGGATATGGTTGCCGATGACCAGCTGTTTGAGATCGACCGCTGGGCGCTGGAGGCCTGCAATAAGCTGACCGCCAACCTGCGCGATGCCTATGACCACTATGATTTCAGCCGCGCCTACCACGCACTGTACAACTTCTGCGTCATTGATATGTCCAACTTCTACATGGATGTCATCAAGGACCGCCTGTACTGCGCGGATGACCATGCGCGCCGCTGCGCACAGACTGCACTGTACCGCATTCTGGTGGACTTCACGAAGCTGCTGGCACCCATCCTCTGCTTTACCAGTCAGGAGATCTGGAGCTATGTGCCGAAGCTGCCCGGTATGAAGGACTATGTGGTCTTTGAGCAGATGCCCGAGGCCAAGCCCGCTGCCGACGATGCCTTTACCGCCAAGTGGGATCGCATCATGGCGATCCGCGATGATGTGAAGAAGGTTCTGGAGCAGGCCCGTGCCGATAAGGTTATCGGCTCTGCACTGGAGGCCGGTCTGACGCTGTACTGCAGCAAGGAGGTCTACGACTTCCTGAACGCCATCCCGATGGATGAGCTGGCCGACCTGTTCATCGTCTCCCATGTCGAGTTGGTCGAGGGTGAAGGCGGTGTCAAGGGTCTGGTTGAGGGTCTCGGCGTCAGCGCCGCCCACGCCGTCGGCAACAAGTGCCTGCGCTGCTGGAAGTATGACACCTCCGTTGGGGAGGATGGTCTTTGCCCACGCTGCGCTAAGGTTCTGAAGCTGTAAATTTACTCTGCCGTCAGCGGTGCTTATACGCGTAAGCACCGCTGATTTTTTCGGATAAGGTGTTGTATGATTTCTGGTTTGTTTTCTCTGCTGGGGGCGGCCGTTCTGGTCGTGATCGACCAGCTTATCAAGCACTGGGCCACGGCGGCGCTGCTGCCGGTGGGCAATATGGATGTGCTGCCCGGTATTGTCGAGCTGCGCTACTGCCTGAATGACGGTATGGCATTCTCGATGCTGGCCGGTAAGCAGGCGCTGCTCATCGGCATGACCTCGGTCATGCTGGTGGTGGTGACCGTCATGCTGTTTACCCGCAAAATGCCTGTGTGGGAGCGCATCTCTTGGACGCTGATCCTCGGCGGCGGTGTGGGCAACCTCATCGACCGGGTACTCAACGGCGTGGTGGTGGACTACATCAATGTGCTGTTCATGCACTTTGCTATCTTCAATTTTGCGGATATCTGCGTCTGTGTGGGTGTCGGCCTGCTGATGCTGGTCGTGCTGCTGGACTCCTTCAAGAAAGAGGAGACCGCAAAGCAAAAGGCGGATGACGATGGAGCTGCTTGAGCTTGCCGCCGTCCCCGGCGACAGCGGCCGGCTGGATGCGTGGCTGGCCGCGCAGTGCCCGACACTCTCCCGCAGTGCGCTGCAGGGGCTGATCGAGCAGGGGCTTGTCACCCGGGACGGCGCGCCTGTCAACAAAAAAGAGAAGGTGGCCCCCGGGGCTGTCTACCGTGTGGCGCTGCCCGACCCGCAGCCTATCGAGGCGCAGCCCCAGAATATTCCGCTCGATATTGTGTACGAGGATGATGACCTGCTGGTGGTCAACAAGCCAAAGGGCATGGTGGTTCACCCGGCCCCCGGCAACCCGGACGGCACTCTCGTCAATGCACTGCTTTACCATTGTGCCGGGCAGCTGTCCGGCATCGGCGGCGCGATCCGCCCCGGCATCGTACACCGCATCGATAAGGATACCAGCGGTCTACTGGTGGTGGCCAAAAACGATGCGGCGCATCAGGCGCTCAGCGCCCAGATGAGCGTACACAGCATCCACCGTGTTTACCATGCGGTGGTCTACGGCAACCTCAGGGAGGACGAAGGCTTTGTGGAGCGGTGGATCGGCCGTGACCCGCATGACCGCAAAAAGATGGCCGTGCTGGCAGAAAACGCTGCCGGGGCGCGGTATGCCTATACAGGCTGGCGTGTGCAGGAGCGGTACGGCAACTTTACCTACATAGCCTGCAAGCTAAAGACAGGGCGCACCCACCAGATCCGGGTACATATGGCATCCACAGGGCACCCGCTGGCGGGGGATGCCGTCTACGGCCCGAAAAACTGCATCAAATCGCTGAACGGCCAATGCCTGCACGCCAAGGAGCTGGGCTTTGTACACCCGAAAACAGGGGAGTGGATGCAGTTCGATTCCCCGCTGCCGCCCTATTTTACTGATTTTCTGACACGGTTAAGAAAGGAACATCGCGCATGAAACCACCCCTCGGCGATACCCTTGTGATCTGTGACATGGATAATACGCTGCTGACGGCCAAGGAGGGGATACCTGCCTGCAACCGTGCTGTCATCCGGCTGTACACCAGCCTGGGCGGACTGTTTACGGTGGCTACCGGCCGCCCGCCGGAGTCGATCCGTGCAGCGCTGGGGGATATCCGCCTGTCCCTGCCGGCAATCTCCTGCAATGGGGCACTGCTGTATGATTTTTCCACCGAGTCAGTGCTGCATCGCGCAACCCTGAACCGTGAGCAGGCCACCACCGCCATTCTGGACATTCTGAACAAATTCCCCCGCATGGGGGTCGAGGTCATGGCCGGAAACGGGGAAATGTATGTCATCCATGCCAACGAAGTTACCCACGCCCATCAGGTGGACGAGCACCTGGGCAGCATCGCCTGCCCGGTCGAGTCGGTGCCCGATGGCTGGATCAAGGTCGTGTTTGCCTCCGACCCGGAGAGCATCCGCAAGCTGGGGCAGTACGCCAAGACGAAATACTATGGCCGGGATAACTATTTCCTTGCCACCAACAGCATCTATCTTGAGATCATGCCCGGCGGCGTAAGCAAGGCCAGCGGTCTGCACGACCTCTGCGCACTGATGAGCAAGTCCATGAAGAACACCGTCTTTATCGGTGACTACTATAACGATCTTGAGCTGATGCGGGAGGCTGGCTACGCGGTTGCGGTGGCCAATGCCCCGGCAGAGGTCAAGGCAGCCGCCGACCATGTAACGACCTGCACCTGCGCAGAGGGCGCGGTGGGTGAATATCTGTACAGCCTGATCGGCAAAACCGAGGGCTGACCAAAGAGGGTTTGACGATGAAAGTCAGCGAACTGATGGACCCTAAGGGCGTTCTGCTCCATGCAAAGATCGACAACTCTGCCGATGCATTGGGTATTCTGGTGGAGCTGCAGGAGGGCATCGGCGTTATTACCAACGGCAATGCCTATTATAATGCCGTCAGCTACCGGGAGACCTTCGGCGGTACAACGGCCATCGGCGGCGGCATCGCGCTGCCGCATGCCGGCAACGCCGGTGTGTCGGCGCCGGGCATATCGGCCCTGCTTTTGCGCCACGGTGTGGATTGGGGTGCCCCGGACGGGGAACCGGTAGACCTTGTGTTTATGATCGCCGTTCCGCCGCGCTGCGAAAGCCTGCACCTACAGATATTGGCACGGCTTGTGAATTTGCTCAGCCGCAGTGATCTGGTTGAGGCGTTGCACAATGCAAGCACCCCCCAGCGCTTTGTCGAGCTGATCGCCAAGGCGGAAAACGCCTGCTTTGCAGACTGAAATCTGATTTGCCCCAGCTTGGGTACAAGCTGGGGCGTTTTGTTTACAGCCGCCCGCCGTACCTGCCGCAAACGGCGCGGGCGCATATGGAATGCGCCTCTACAAGATGTTCGTTAATTTGACCAAAAAATACTTTAAAGCGGGCAGAGTATTATACGAATTTACACTTGCTTTAAAGCCCTAAAGCGTGCTATACTTTAAAGCACTAAACCGGCTGCGCTTGAGGGACCTGCCTGATGGCAGGTGTACACCTGAGGAAAAAAGGTGCGCAGCGGGTACTATTGGAGGAATTTACATGAAAAAAGCAGTTTCCCTTATGATGGCAGCCGCCATGACCATGGGCCTGGCCGCCTGCGGATCTTCCGCTTCTACGGATACCGCCGCATCCACCGCTGACGCCGCTTCCACCACCGAAGCCGCCGAGAGCACCGCAGACAGCGCTGCTGCCGCCGACGGCAAGGTCTACAATGTCGGCATCTGCCAGCTGGTTCAGCATGAGGCACTGGATGCCGCAACGCAGGGCTTCAAGGATGCACTTGTAGAGGCTCTGGGCGAGGGCAAGGTGAAGTTTGATGAGCAGAACGCCTCCGGTGATTCTGCCAACTGCGCCACCATTGTGAACGGCTTCGTTTCCTCCAATGTGGATCTGATTCTGGCCAATGCGACCGCCCCGCTGCAGGCGGCCGCACAGGCGACTGCCGATATTCCCGTTTTGGGCACCTCAGTCACGGACTATGCGACTGCGCTGGACATCAGCGACTGGACCGGCACGGTAGGCGGCAACATCTCCGGCACCTCCGATCTGGCTCCGCTGGATCAGCAGGCGGCCATGATTCAGGAGCTTTTCCCGGACGCCAAGACAGTCGGCCTGCTCTACTGCAGCGCCGAGCCGAACTCGGTTTACCAGTGCGATGTCATTGAGGGCTATCTGACGCAGGAGGGCTACACCGTTGCCCGCTACGCCTTCACCGACACGAACGATGTTACCTCGGTGGCACAGACGGCTGCCGACAACTCCGATGTCATCTACATCCCCACCGACAACACCGCTGCCTCCAACACCGAGGCAATCGCCAATGTGGTTCTGCCGGCCAAGGTTCCCGTTGTGGCTGGCGAGGAGGGCATCTGCAACGGCTGCGGCGTTGCCACGCTGTCCATCAGCTACTATGATCTGGGCCATGCCACCGGTGAGATGGCCGCCAAGATTCTGGCCAAGGGTGGCGATATTTCTACCATGCCTGTAGAGTACGCACCCAATGTTACCAAGAAATACAACGCCGCCAACTGCGAGGCACTGGGCATCACCCCGCCGGACGGCTATGAGGCCATTGGCTGATAGAACAGCAGCCGTTTAACCACCATCATAACAGCGAGGAAGGGGAGGTAAACTTTCTTTCCCCGCTGTTTTGGTGCTTATAAAAATTCTGGAGGATGTTTTTATGGATTTCCTGACCTCCCTGTTGAACTCAATGCCCGGTGCTGCGGCACAGGGGCTGATCTGGGGCATTATGGCCATCGGTGTTTATCTCACCTACCGCATTCTGGATGTGGCGGACCTGACCGTTGACGGCTCCCTCGGCACCGGCGGCGCGGTCTGCGTTGTGCTGGTGCTGAACGGCGTGCCGGTGGGGGCTGCCCTTGTGGCCGCCACACTGGCCGGTATGCTGGCGGGCCTTGTCACAGGCCTGTTCCACACGGCCTGCGGCATCCCCGCAATTCTGGCCGGTATCCTGACCCAGCTGGCGCTCTATTCGGTCAACCTGCGCATCATGGGTACAGGCACGGGCGGCGGCAAGGCCAACCTGCCCATCAGCGTGGACAAGTACGGTCTGCTGGTTTCGGCCCGGTATGTCCGTGCGCTGGCACTCAACAATCCGATTATCGTGCTGCTTATCTTCTGCGCGCTCCTCATCGGCGTGCTGTACTGGTTCTTCGGCACAGAGCTTGGCTGCGCACTGCGCGCAACCGGTGCCAACCAGCACATGGCCCGTGCGCAGGGCATCAACACCAATGTGGCCATCGTTCTGGGTCTGATGATCTCCAACGGCCTTGTGGCGCTGGCGGGCGGCCTGCTGGCGCAGTATCAGGGTTTCTCTGACATCAACATGGGCCGCGGTGCCATCGTCATCGGTCTGGCGGCAGTCATCATTGGTGAGGTCGTGTTCGGCAAGATCTTCCGCAACTTTGCACTGAAGCTGACGGCCTCCGTCATCGGTGCCATCATCTACTACATCGTCATGAACTTTGTGCTGCGCATGGGCCTGTCCACCGACGACCTGAAGCTGTTGACAGCGCTTGTTGTGGCGGTGTTCCTGACCATCCCGTACTGGAAGGGCAAATACTTTACCAAGGTACCCGTGAAAAAGGGAGGCAAGGACAATGCTTGAAATCAAAAATGTATACAAGACCTTCAATGCGGGCACCGTCAACGAGAAGGTGGCCCTCAAGGGGCTGGACCTGACGCTGGAGGATGGCGACTTTGTGACGGTCATCGGCGGCAACGGCGCAGGCAAGTCCACGATGCTGAACGCCGTGGCCGGTGTCTGGCCAGTGGATATGGGCAAAATCCTTATTGACGGGCAGGATGTGACACGCCTTTCGGAGCATCAGCGCGCCAAATACATCGGCCGTGTGTTTCAGGACCCGATGATGGGCACGGCGGCTACCATGCAGATCGATGAAAATCTCGCGCTGGCAGCCCGCCGCGGCCTGCCCCGCACGCTGAAGGTCGGCATCACGAAGAAGGAGCATGACACCTACTATGAGCTGCTCAAGACGCTCGATCTGGGGCTGGAGGAGCGTATGACCAGCAAGGTGGGTCTGCTGTCCGGTGGCCAGCGTCAGGCGGTCACGCTGCTGATGGCTACGCTGAAAAAGCCCAAGCTGCTGCTGCTCGATGAGCACACGGCCGCACTGGACCCCAAGACGGCCGCCAAGGTGCTGACTCTCTCGGAGAAAATCGTTGAGGAAAACCATCTCACAACGCTGATGATCACCCATAACATGAAGGATGCCATCAAGTACGGCAACCGCCTGATCATGATGTATGAGGGACACATCATCTACGATGTGCGCGGTGAGGAAAAGAAAAATCTGCAGGTCAGCGATCTGCTCAAGCGGTTTGAGCAGGTGAGCGACGGCGAGTTTGCAAACGACCGTATGCTGCTTTCTTAAGGCGGCGCTGTACGGCCCCCGCCGGGGCGGCGGTTGGAATTGCGCAATAGTGCCCTGCTGTTTTAGCCCGGGATGTATCCCGGGCTTTTTGTGTACAGGCACTGCCGCATAGGTGTGGCTGCTGCGGCAGGAAAAATAGTACGGTAATGGCTGTAATAAAATTGTAATCCGTGACAATTTTTTGAAAAGCATGTTCAAAACGCCGTAAATATGGTATAATCTTTAACATGTATACTAGGTGGGATATGGCCTTTCGGCCTCCCGTTTTCAATAAGGCAGTACCGTATATTCCCTGTGTCGCTGCAGTGGGCGGTGCTGCCATACATAAGGAGGATACCATTTCCTATGAGCCGCGAACCGTATGAAGGAAAGAAGGGCTTCAGCCCTGCACAGCGCAAGGCCTGTGTTGTGCTGGCGTTCTGTGCGCTGGCAATCGTTTTGAGTATTCTGGCAGCGTGGGTGCTGCCTGCCAAGCTGGGGCTGTTCGCCGGCGGTACAGGCGCCTATGATAAGGATGCCTATCCGCTGGACACATCGCTGGAGGCTGTGCTGCCGCAGGCCGCTGCAGACGATGCCTACATCACAGCCAGCGTCTTTGCCGGTGACCAGTACGCCGTCACCCTGCAGAAAGACGGCCGCATCACGCTGAATCAGTTTGTCGGGCAGGAGGGGCTCAAGACCTCCAAGGCACTCTCGACCTCCTGCGTCAACTTTGCATCGGATTCCAGCAATTATACGATCCCGCAGGCAATTCCCAAGATGAAGGCCCGCCGCGTTTTTGTGCAGCTTGGCGCCAACGATGTCGATGGCTCGGTCAGCGTGGATTCCTTTATTGCAGACTACAAGCAGTTCCTGCAGAGCATCCGCTCTGCCTATTCTTACTGCGACATCATCGCGGTGGGTATCCCGCCCGTCACGGAGGACAGCACCAACGCTGCCGCGACCCAGACGATCATCGACCAGTTCAATCAGGCTGTCGCCGTGGCCTGCAATGATCTGGGCTGCAAGTATCTGAACAGCGCCGAGGTACTGAAAAACAGCCGCGGCTATGCCGAGAGCAGCTACTTTGAGGCCAACGGCTACAGTGCCTCCGGTGCGCGCGCCCTGCTGGAATACGCGAAGTCCCACGCCTACAATACGATGGACAGCCGCCCGGACACCAGCGACATTCCGCAGCGCGCCTCCCAGTCCAGCGGCTCCGGCAGTACGCCGCTGCCCACCGCAACGCCGACAAAGTTCACCGCCAGCTATGAGGTTGAGGACAGCGGCAAGGGCACCCTGACCGGCAACGGCCAGACTGGTGTATCGAGCGTTGAAATTCAGGCGGAGAGCGGCACCAGCGTCAATGTTACGGCGGTGGCTGCGGACGGCTTCGTCTTTTATAAGTGGAGCGACGGCGTTACGACCGCCACCCGCTACGACAACATCACCAAGGATATCTCCGTCAAGGCTATGTTCAACGATGCCCGCGTGGAGCTGACGCTTGACAAGGGCGATACGGCCATGAAGAAGGGCGAGAGCCTGACCGTGAACGCAACGGTCAAGCTTGGCAGCAAGGCGTATGACGCCACAAATGTGCAGTGGTCCATCAACGATGAGATGGAGAAGAACGGCAGCAGCCTGACCTTTACCCCCGATGCCGCCGGTACCTATGTCATCAAGGCCGGCATCGAGATTAACGGTACCTTCTCGACCGCACAGCTGACGGTCACGGTGGCGCAGGACGATCCCACCACGATTTCCATTGCCTATAATACGAATCAAATCACAACGGGAGCCTCGGTGAATTTGACTGCCAATGTTCAGAATGGCAGCGGTGATACGACTTGGAGCTGTGACGGCACTGGTTGGAGCGCTACAGGCGGCGCGGCAACCTTCACTGCAGCATCGGCCGGGCAATATACGATCCGCGCCAAGAACAATGGCGTTGAGGCTACCGTCACCATCACAGTGAACAATCCTGCGCCCGTAACTACGCCGGAGCCTGCGCCTACCCCGGCTGCACCCTCGCAGTCTGAAACCACTACCGACTAACCCCCACAGAGGTAACAATATGGCAATTTACACTTGTGTCCTGCTGGACATCGACAATACGCTTCTTGACTTTGATGCTGCAGAGCGTCAGGCTCTGACCGACATGCTGGCAGAGTATGAGCTGCCCCACGATGAGCACGCCTGCGCCGTTTACCATCAGGTAAACCGGGAGCTGTGGGACGCACTGGCCAAGGGGCAGATGAACAAGCAAAAGCTGTTTCAGGTGCGGTTCGGCCGCTTTATGCAGGCTATGCAGCTGCCGGATAACGGCAAGGGCAAGGCCATGAACGACCGCTATGAGGAACTGCTCTCCACCCACGCTGACCTGCTGCCCGGCGCGCTGACCGCGCTTGAGGAGCTGAGCGAGGTGGCAACGCTTGCCATCGTCTCCAACGGCGCTGCTGCTGTGCAGGAGCCCCGCATTGCGGCCTCCGGCATCGACCGCTATATGGACGGCATCTATATCTCTGAAACAATCGGCGCAGCCAAGCCCAGTGCCAAGCTGTTTGAGCATGCCCTGCGTGATCTGGGCATCACGAACCGCAGCCGCGTGCTGATGGTGGGGGACGACCTGCTTGCCGACATCAAGGGCGGCATCAACGCCGGGGTGGACACCTGCTGGTACAACCCCCAGAATGTCGAGAACAAGACCGACATCGCGCCGAAATTCACAGTTGGTTCCTATGAGGAGCTGTACCGCATTGTGATGGAGCCGGAAGAGCTGGAAAATCTGGGCGTGCGCAACCGCCGCCACAGCAACGAAGCCCTGCTGTAAGCAAGCACAGGGCATACTGCCGCTGCCCGTATATAAGGCGGCGGCATCATTTTGGAATTAAGGATGTACCGCTATGTTGTTGGAACTTCAAAATTTAGGCAAGAGCTTCGGCGAACACGAGGTACTGCATGATGTGACAGCCGGGGTGGAGCGCGGCGACCGCATCGGCATTATCGGCGCCAACGGCACCGGCAAGACAACGCTCCTGCGCATACTGTGCGGCGAGAGCCTGCCCGATGCGGGGGACGCGGCGTTCGGCACCGGCGTGACCACCGGATATCTGGAGCAGAATGCCAGGCTGGACCCCACGCTTGATGTCTATGCCACGATGAAGCTGGTGTTCACCCCGGCGCTGGATGCCATGCAGCAGATGGAAGGTCTGCAGAAGCAGCTGGCTGCCGATCCCCACAATGCAGAGCTGACCGATAAGATCGCGCACTGCACCGCTGTGGTGGATGCGATGGATGCCTACAATATGGATACCCAGATCAAAAAGGTGCTGAACGGCATGGGGTTCCCGGCCGACACATGGACAAAGGCGGCCGGGGTACTCTCCGGCGGCGAGCAGACCCGCCTGCGTCTGGCCCGTTTGCTGCTGGAGCGGCCCGACCTGCTGATTTTGGACGAGCCTACGAACCATCTCGATCTGGAAACAATGGAGTGGCTGGAAAATTACCTGAAGGCCTACCGCGGCGCGGTGCTGGTCGTCAGCCATGACCGCTATTTTCTGGATGCCGTCTGCACCCGCATCTGGGAGCTGCGCGGCAAGAGCATCAAGACCTACCGCGGCAACTACTCGGCCTATCTGCCCCAGCGTGAGGCCGCCGATGAGCGCCAGCAAAAGCTGCACGATGCCGCCGTGGAGAAGGCAGCCAAGCTGCAGGATTATGTGGACCGCAATCTCGTGCGCGCCTCCACCACCAAAATGGCGCAGAGCCGCCGCAGGCAGCTTGAAAAGCTGGAAATCGTGGAGGCACCCACCGCAGAGGCGTGGGAGCTGAACTTCCGCTTTGAGTATGACATTGAGCCGTATGATGAGCTGGTCATCATGAAAAACCTGAGCGTTCGCATCGGGGAGCGCACCCTCATTGATGCGCTGGACTATGTGGTCCACCGCGGGGATAAGCTTGTCATTGCCGGCCCCAACGGCGCTGGCAAGTCAACGCTTTTGCAGGTGCTGGACGGCAAGCGCCGCCCCTCCGGCGGCATGGTGCGGCTGGGCAGCGGCGCCAAGCCGGGCATCTTCACCCAGCAGCAGGCGCGCCGCGCAGGCCGCGTCATTGATGCCATCTGGAACCAGTACCCCCGCTTTACGGAACTGGAGGTGCGCAGCCATCTGGCGCGGTTCGGCTACCGCGGCGAGGAGGTATTCAAGGACTGTGCCTCTCTCTCCGGCGGTGAGCTGGCCCGCCTGCGCTTTGCCGAGCTGGCGCTTGAGCGGCCGAACCTGATGTTCCTCGATGAGCCTACGAACCATCTGGACATCTATATGCGGGAGAGTCTGACCCAGGCGCTGGCGGCCTACACGGGCACGCTGCTGCTTGTCACCCATGACCGCTACCTTATGCAGACGCTGGACTGCCCGATCATGTACCTTGAAAACGGCAGCGCGACATTTTATCAGAACTTTGCCGCACTGCAGAACCGCGAGGCCGGCAGAGGGGCCAAGGTACAGGAAACGCAGCAGAAGGCGGAGGACAGTGCCAAAAAGCAGGGCTACGGCAAGGAACAGCGCAAGCGCCGCGCCGAGGTGCGCGCCCGTCTGAAAAAGGTCGAGACCGAGATCGAGGAGCTGGGAGCGCATATTGTAGAGCTGGAAAACGAGATCAACGACCCTGAGGTGCTGCGCGATCATCTGCTGCTGCGGGATAAATGCGATGAGCTGGACGATACAAGGTTCCATCAACAGGAGCTGTATGAGGAATGGGAAAAGCTGGCGGAGGAGCAGGAGCGTTTCGAAAACGAGGGGGAATAGGGTAATACCGCATAATTCTAAGTGCCGATACGGCGAGCGAGGTGCGGCAGATGCTAAGCCAAAAGCGCAGATAATACTGGATGTCTTATCGAGCATTTTGGCAACGCAGATGCCGTGCCGCAGCCGCCGGAGCGGTGCTTGAGCCGTTAGGCGGGAATTGTGCGGTATTGCCATAGGCTTTTACCGTTCTGTAACTTGTATTCCGACGAAAAAGCGTTATACTATAGGTTTAGCAAGAATAGTCGGAAGAGTGTAGGAAAAGTATATAAGGCGGGTTGAACACATTGCAGACCACCATTATCGTAGCAACGCATAAACCGTACTGGGTGCCGGAGGATCCGATGTATCTTCCGGTACAGATGGGCCATGCCATCCACCCGGCCATCGGCTATATCGGCGATGATACCGGCGAAAATATCTCGGAGCGCAACGCAAATTTCTGTGAGCTGACGGGCCTGTACTGGGCAGCGCACAACATTGATTCCGACTATATCGGTATCGTGCATTACCGCCGCTATTTTGCCAGCCGGAAAAAGAGCCGCTTTGCGCCCAAGAAGGACCGCGTCATCAGCCATGAGGAGCTTTGCTCCATTCTGGCCACCACCAATGTAGTGCTGCCGCGAGAGCGCCATTACTTCATTGAAACAAACTATACCCAGTATATCCACGCCCACCACAAGCGGGATCTCACGGCGACCCGCGCCATTATTGCGCGCAAATGCCCGGAGTATCTGCCCGCCTATGATATGTATATGTCCAAGACCCACGGCCACCACTTCAACATGTTCGTCATGAAAAAGGAGCTGCTGCAGCATTACTGCACATGGCTGTTCGACATCCTGTTTGATCTTGAGCGGGAGCTGGACATGACCGGCTACACGGTGAATGACCGCCGTGTGTTCGGCTTTGTGAGCGAGCGCCTGCTGGATGCCTGGCTCATTACCAACAACATCAGCTTTGAGGAACTGGATATCGTCTATATGGAGCATCAGAACTGGCTGCACAAGGGTACGGCCTTCCTCAAGCGCAAATTTTTCCCGAAAAAAGATGATTGATGCAAGAGATGTCACGGCGGTGGTCGTGACCTACAACCGCCTGCCGCTGCTGCGCCGGTGTCTGGCCGCTTTGCAGGCCCAGACTGTGCAGGGGCTGCGGGTGCTGGTGGTGGACAATGCCTCCGCCGATGGCACGGCGGAGTATCTGAAAACGCTCGCCATGCCGGGTCTTGTCTGCCGTATCCTCACAGAAAATCTCGGCGGTGCAGGTGGCTTTGCCTACGGCATGCAGGCTGCGGCGGAGCTGGGCTGCAAGGCAGTCTGGCTTATGGACGATGACACCCTCCCCGAGCCTCAGGCGCTGGAAGCACTGCTGGCAGCTGATGCAGCCATGGACGGGGCATACGGCTGGTTGTCAAGCCGGGCTTTGGCCCCGGATGGCAGCGACCAGCCGATGAACCTGCAGCGCAAAACGATGTACCGCGACATAGACGGCTTTGACGGAAAAGAGATCCCGGCTGTGATGGCCAGCTTTGTGTCGCTGTTTTTGCGCATGGATACCGTGCGGCAGTTCGGTCTGCCCATCGCGGAGTTTTTTATCTGGTCGGATGACTGGGAATATACCCGCCGTATCTCGCGCTGCAAGCCCTGCCGTGTTATTCCGGCCAGCCGGGTCGTGCATGCCATGCAGAACCCGGGCATTGTGAACATTGCCCGCGATGTGCCGGAGCGCTGGGCGCGCTACCGCTATTTTTACCGCAACGATGTCGTGCTGTACCGCCGCGAGGGGGCTGCAGGGTGGCTGTGGCTGCTGGCAAAGGACGCATGGCATACCGTGCAGGTGCTGCGCGACGGCCGGGGCCGCCGCGCCGAGCGCATCGGCATTATCTGGAAAGGCTTTGCTGCGGGGGTGAAATTCCGCCCGCAGACACCCTATCTGCCATGAATCTGACTGAATCGATCTGCCGCAGGGCTGCCCGCGCCGATGCGGTGGCGTTTGATGTGTTTGATACTCTCATCAAGCGGGACACAGCAACCCCTACGGAGCTGTTCCGTATGCGGGGAGAGGCTTTCTATACAGCCCGCATCGAGGCCGAGCGCGAAGCGCGCGCAGCTAAGGGCGGGGAGGTGACGCTGGCGGAGATATACGCCCGGCCCTGCCTTGCGGGCTATGACCCGGCACAGGAGTGTGCCGCCGAGCTGGCCGCCTGCGTGCCGTACCGACCGGTGCTGGATGCAGTGCAGCAACTGCGCCGGCAGGGCAAAAAGCTCTACTATATTTCAGACATGTACCTGCCGCAGACGCAGATCGATGCGATGCTGCGCCGCTGCGGCTACCCCGCCTTTGACGGCGGTCTTGTGTCCAGCACCTATGGTGTGCAGAAGCGAAGCGGAAAGCTGTTCCGGCAGTTTCTGCATGAGACAGAGCTGGACGCAAGACGGGTGCTATTTATCGGGGACAGCTGGCGGGCGGATGTGGCCGGTGCGGCGCTGGCCGGTATTCCGGCCTGGCATCTGCCGATGCCGCCGCAGCCTGCGGATGCCGTAGCAGCCTTTGTGGAAAACCGCCTGCCCGCGCTGCAGCCGGGCGGGCAGGTACTGGGCTTTTCAGTGCTGGGGCCGCTTGCCGTGGCATTTTGCAAATGGCTGCATGACCGGCGGGCCGCACACCCGGCCGCAGGGCTTTATTTCCTCGCGCGGGATATGTATCTGATGCGGGAGGTCTACGGCCTGCTTTACCCCGAGGAAAAGACAGAGTATCTGCAGGTTTCCCGCCGCAGTCTGGCCCCGGCGTTTCTGGCGGCGGGTGAGTATGCGTGCGTGCTGGCGGCGCTGCCGCGCCAACGGCTGACCGGCGCGCAGCTTGCCGCGTACTGCGGCACTGTCTGCCCGGAAAGTGAGGCAGAAAGCGTTTTCGACCTCAAGACGCCGGACACAAAAGCACTGTATGCGTTTTTGGCAAAGCTGCCGCGCCCCGAAACGGCCGATGCAGTCACGGGTTACCTGCAGAGCAGGCCGCTGCGGACGGGGGATATCCTTGTGGACATCGGCAGCGGTGGCACGACCCAGCTGCTGCTGGAAAAGCTGCTTGGGACGAAGCTGCATGGGATGCAGCTTTCGGCGGATGACCGGCTGCGCAGCCGGTTCAGCGCGGCGCGCACCGAGGTGTTTCTCTTTGACGGTGCCCCGGCACCGCGCATCTACTGGACAGGGCAGCCCCTTTTGGAACGCCTGCTTTCGCAGGATGTTGGGGCGACCCTCAGCTACACGAAAACGCCTGTGGGCTTTCGCGTGAATACCGCCGCCCAGCCGGCCGAGCCGTTAGTAGCCGAGCTGCAGCGCGGTGTGCTGTATTTTGCGCAAGAATGGCAGAAAAGCGTGCTGAACGGGCAGATAATAGAGCCACAGCGCGCAATCACCCCGTTTTTGCGATTGGTGGAAAGCCCCACTGCTTTACAGGCAAAGCTGCTCGGGGACTTGACCGTTGAGGACGGCGGCATCTACCCGCTGGCAGCACCCCGCAGCGTGGGGTATTACCTGACCCACCCTGCAGCCGCCGGGCGCGACCTTGGCACGGCGCGGTGGAAAATCGGCTTTTTAAAGCGGCTGGCTCCGCTGCCGCTGCCCTATGGGAAAATCTATCAGAAACTCAAAAAGTAACTGCGAAGGGAGGGCAGCGTCATGGCAAAACTCAGTGTGATCGTCCCGGCGTACAACGCCGAGACGACGCTGCGCACCGCAGTCGAGTCGATCCTTTCGCAGCAGGTGCCGGGGCTGGAGATCATCATCGTCAACGATGGCTCTACGGATGCAACGGACAAAATATGCCATGCGCTGGCCAGCGAAAACCAATGCATCCATGTCATAACCCAAAAAAACGCCGGGATCTGTGCGGCCCGCAACCGCGGGCTGGAGGCAGCAAGCGGAGAATTCCTGACCTTCTGCGATGATGATGACCTGCTCTGGCAGGGGGCGCTCAAGCTGCTGCTGCAGACGGCGGAGGATACCCATGCGGACATCGTGCGCGGCGGCTATGAGCTGCTGCGCCAGCGCCCTGACGGGACAATGGTCCAGCAGCCGCATCCTGCCGGGCAGGCCTGCACAATCGAGCTTGGCAGCGGCGGCTACGGCTCCTTTTTGACAAACAGCGGCCCGCAGTTTGTCTGGAACGCCCTCTACCGCCGCACCGCGCTGCTGGGGCTGCGCTTCAATGAGCGATGCAGCTTCGGGCTGGAGGATTTCGTTTTCAATGCCGCCGCCTACCGGCGCATCAGCAAAGCGGTCTATATCCCGCAGGTGGTCTACCGCCATTTTGAAGGCATGCAAAGCACCTCCTGTGCGCGGTCAGCCCAGGCGCTGCTGGGGCGCATCCGGGCACTGGAGCCATGGATGGAGGCGGAATTTCACGCCGCCCAGCGCTGGTGTGACGCCGATGAACTGCAGGTCGTCTGGAAGGATCGCCGCGCTCAGGCAGTCACATTTTTGATGCACCAGCTGCGGGACGCCCACGCCCCCGGCGCCATCCGCCGCCGCGCCTGGCAGACGCTGCGGCAGGTGCTGGGCCCTTATCCCGGCGGGATGGTTGACATTTTACACGATGCAGGGCACAATAAAAAACAGACCGTGGCACTGCTTTTATACCAGATGCGGCTGCAGAGACTGTATGATCTGCTGCCGGTCAGAGAGGAACAGCTATGAAAACGATTCTTATTACCGGCGCGGCGGGGTATATCGGCCGTCATGTTGTAAAGAATGCCCTTGACCGCGGCTATCGTGTCATTGCGGCGGATTTCAACTTCAAGGGCGTGGATGAGCGTGCAGAATTCTGTGATGAGCCGCTGTTCAGCGGGGATCCTGATCTGTACAAGAAGCTGGGCAGCCCGGACATCTGCATCCATCTGGCGTGGCGCGACGGCTTCCGCCACAATTCTGCTGCCCACATGAAGGATCTGTCCAGCCATGTGACCTTTCTCAACACGCTGGTGGAGGGCGGTCTGCAGGGGCTGAGCGTTATGGGCACGATGCATGAGGTCGGCTACTGGGAGGGTGCCATCAACGAAAGCACCCCCTGCAAGCCGCAGAGCCAGTACGGCATTGCGAAAAACGCCCTGCGCCAGAGCCTGATGCTCAGCCTTGCGGATTCCCCCTGCAGGCTTCACTGGCTGCGCGCGTACTATATCACGGGGGATGAGGCCCACGGCAGCTCGATCTTTGCCAAGATCACGCAGGCAGAGCAGGACGGCAAGGCGACCTTCCCGTTCACGAGCGGCAGCAATCTTTACGACTTTATTGATGTGGATGAACTTGCCAATATGATCGTGGCTGCCAGCGTGCAGGACCGGATCAACGGCATCATCAATGTATGCACCGGCAAGCCCATGAGCCTGGCAGACCGTGTGGAAAAATTCCTGCGGGACAAAAACTATAAGATCAGGCTCGACTACGGTGCATTCCCGGACCGCCCCTACGACAGCCCGGGCACCTGGGGTGACCCGGCAAAAATCAACCAGATTCTGGCCATGGATAAAAAGGAACAGCAATGAAACGATTAGGCATCTTTTTCTTCTACGAAAAAAACGGCGATGTGGATGATTTCATCACCTACTATCTCGCAGATCTGCATAAGAACCTGACCGAGCTGGTCGTTGTCTGCAACGGCAAGCTCAGCGCGCAGGGGCGCGCCGCTTTTGAGCAGTTCACCGATACGATCATCGTGCGGGAAAACAAGGGGCTTGATGTATGGGCCTACAAGACGGCGCTTGACTTCTACGGCTGGGAGAAGCTGTCGGAATATGACGAGATCGTCATGACAAACTCGACCCTTATGGGCCCCGTGCGCCCGCTGCGGGAGATGTTCGAGGCCATGTGGGAAAATCAGGATCTGGATTTCTGGGGCCTTTCCGTACACCACGGCGCAAAGTCAAACCCTTTCAAGGGCAAGCATCTTTACAACTATCTGCCGGTGCATATCCAGTCCCATTTCATTGTCTACCGCAAGCGCTTTGTGCAGAACCCGGAGCTGCAGGCCTATTGGGATACGATGCCGATGATCGAAAGCTACACCGACTCGGTGCAGCGGTATGAGGCTGTGTTCACCAAGCAGTTCGGGGACAAGGGCTTTAAGTGGGATGTCTATGTCAAGACCGACGACCTGAAGGAGTTTACCGACTACCCGCTGCTGGTCTGCCCGACGCTGTTGCTGCGCGAAAAAAAATGCCCGCTTTTCAAGCGCCGCAGCTTTATGCATGAGCTGGAGGCCTACCTCAACGATACCGCAGGCGAGCCGGTGCAGGAGCTGTATGACTATCTGCGCGATGAGACGGACTACCCGCTGGAGCTGATCTGGAAGAATATGATCCGGACGATGCACCCCCACGATTTCACACGGAATCTGGCGCTGACCCGCATCATTGAACCGACCGTGCAGGATGCCGCTGCGGCGCAGAGCCTTTGCCAAAACCGCCGCATCGCGCTGGCCATGCATCTGTATTTTATGGATATGCTCGGCCAGAGCAGGGCCTTTGCCGCCAAATTCCCGCCACAGACCGATGTCTTTATCACAACGAGCAGCGCCGATAAAAAGCCGCAGATCGAGGCGGCCTTTGCCGGCCTGCCGGTACACAGCGTTACCGTGACTGTGGTGGAGAATCAGGGCCGCGATGTGGCAGCCTTCCTCTGTGATCTGGCCCCGCAGCTGCGGGAATATGATTACGCCTGCTTTATGCATGATAAAAAAGCCGTCCAGACAAAGCCCGGCAGCGTGGGTGCTGGCTTCGGCTATGTCTGCAATGAGAATGTCTGCAAAAATTCGGCGCATGTGCTGAATGTTCTGTGCGAGTTTGAGAAGGACCCCTACCTCGGCATCCTTTGCCCGCCGTATCCGACCCACGGACTGTATTTTATGAATATGTGCTCCGGCGGCTGGGGCCCGAACTTTGAAAATACGAAAAAGCTGATGAAGGATCTGGGGCTGGATGTGCCCATCTCGGGTGAAAAATCGCCCATTGCGCCCTACGGCAGTGTGTTTTGGTTCCGTCCGCGTGCGCTCGCGCCGCTGTTTGACCACGGCTGGAAGCATACTGACTTCCCGCCGGAGCCGCTGCCGCAGGACGGTACGATCAGCCATGCCATCGAGCGCATCTACCCGTTTGTGGCCCAGAGCGCAGGCTACTACCCGGCCGTTGTCATGAGCAAAAGCTATGCCGTTACCCACAACGATACGATGCAGGCCTACGCATCCGCCATGATCCGCCCGCTGGCCCGCGTCTTTGACTGCACGACCTTCTATAGCGCGTCCAGCTCGGCGGTGGGGTTTGCCTACAAGCGCCACCATCTGTTCAGCCACTACGGCCCATATTCTGACAGCAAGCGCCGCCATGCCCGGAACTGGCTGCGGGACAATCTGCCCGCCGGCTCCTACCGGGTCATCATCAATACAAAGCGCGCAATTTTCGGCCCGCATGAGGGTCCCTATGAGGATTGATCTCCCATGAAACGACTGGTCATCTACTTCCATTATGACCCGGCGGGCTGTATTGACACTGCCTGCCGCATTGCCGTGCAGGCAATGCAGAAATACGGCAAGGTCATCTTTGTCACAAACGGTGCGCTGGCCCCGGCGGACCGGGTGTGGGTGCGCCAGTCCGGCGCGGGCTGCATAGAGCGGGAAAACAACGGCTTTGATGTGGGGGCTTACCGGGAGGCACTGCTTACCATCGGCCGGGAGGCACTGGCGGAATATGAGGAGATCATCCTCATGAACTACACGCTGGCAGGCCCGGTCTGTGAGCTGCAGCCGATGTTTGAGGCAATGCAGGCACGCCCGGCGCTGGACTTCTGGGGCCTGACCCGTCACTATGCAATGAAAAGCCCACGGTTCGGCGGGAATGTGCCGGAGCATATCCAGTCCCATTTCCTCGCGCTGCGGCCCCGGCTCTTCACCGGCGATGATTTCTGGCGCTACTGGCAGGAAATGCCCCTGCCAAAGAGCTATGAGGAGTCCGTCATCCGCCATGAAACGCGCTTTACGCCTTATTTTGCCGCCAAGGGGTATACATGGGATACCTATGTGCAGACGGAGGATATGAGGGGCGTCTTTGTCAACCCGATCATGGCCTGCCCACGGGAGCTGCTGGAAAAGCGCGGCTGTCCGTTCTTCAAGCGGCGCAGTCTGTTCACGCCCTACGGGGATGAGCTGCGCCGCACAGACGGCATGGCGGCGCGGGAGCTGTGCGCCTATCTCCATGAGGAAACCAGTTTCCCGCTGGATCTTCTGCTGGTGTCGCTGCTTAAGACCCAGCCGCTGGCGGCGCTGTCCAAAAACCTGCACTGGCGCTATGTCGTTGGGATGCCCACCCAAACGCAGGCTGACCCGGCTGTGCTGGGGCTGCGGCTGATCCGCTATGCGCTGCCAAAGGCAGACCCGGTAACCGACTGGTATACCCGGCAGGCAGCCGCACAGGCGGATGCGCTGATGGAGCAGGCTGCCATCTGGTTTGAAAAGCAGCCGCTGCTCGGCATCCTCAGCCCCTCTGTGCCGCTGTATGCGGGCTGTGCTGCGGCGCAGCGCCGCCAATGGCTGGCTGAGAAAGAAAGTCTGCAAAGTCAGGCGAAGGTCCCTGTCGGCGAGGAGCCTCTGCCGGCACCCAACTGCGGATGGATGCTGGTGCGGGAGTCTGCTTTCCCGCAGGGCATTCCGGACTGCAAAAACCAGCATGACGCCTGGCGGCTGGCCCTGATCGCACAAGCAAACGGCGCATACGCCGCCAGCTTTGAAACAGCGGCTCAGGCTGTGGCGCGTGCTGACATTCTCAATGCGTATGAAACAGCGGCTGCACAGCCGGCCGCTGTGGTAAAGCAGCTTGGGCGTCTGATCAAGCATCGGCTGCAAACAAAGTAAAAGGGGAGAACACCCATCAAAAAGCAACGCCTTTTTTATCTGGATCTGGTCCGTGCCGTGGCGCTGGGCTGCATCCTGACCGTGCATTTCAACGCCACGGTCACGGGGTATTTCACCCTGCCGCATAAGCTGTTTACCAGCACGCTGCCGCTGGGCATCTATCTGGGGGATTTCGGCTCCACGCTGTTCTTTATCGTGTCGGGCGCTTCGCTGGCGCTGACGGCCCCGGAAAATCAAAGCCCCGCGCAGTTCTACAAAAAGCGTGCCGGGGCGGTCTACCCGCTCTTTTGGCTGGCATGGTTCGTTGTGTTCAGCTGGAGGTTTGTGACAAGGCTGGGCAGCTTTGCCGGGGCAAAGACGATCACGCTGGTGCTGACCTTCCTTGGGCTGGATAACTTTGCCGTGGCAGCGGGCTGGGTCGGTATGGATTTTGCCTGCGTGGGAGAGTGGTTCCTCGGCAGCATTCTGTTTTTGTATCTGCTGTTCCCGCTGGTGCAGCGGGCGCTGCGCAGAAATATCTGGCTGACCTGGGGCGTCACCCTTGCGGTGTGTATTCCGATCCATCTGCTGGGTTGGGATGCGCGTCTGGTCGCGGTGCATATCCCGGAATTTCTTTTCGGTATGACCTTTCTGACCATGCCGAAGCGTGCGCAGTACATCCTGCCTGCGGCGCTGCTGGCAGGTGCTGCCGCTGCCCGCAGCCTTGACGGCAAGATCACCTGCGCACTTGCCGGTGCCGCTGTTTTTATCCTGCTGGCGCTGGCGGCCCCGCTGCTGGACCGCCCGTGGCCGCGTGTGCTGGGCGCGCAGCTGGCAAAAATCTCCTACGCGGTGTTTCTTGTGCATCATGTCCTGATTCAGGATATGGCCGCCCATTTTGATCTGGCGGCACTGTCCCGCCGGGATACGGCGTTTTTGTATGTGGTCTATCTGGCTGCTGCGTTTGCGGCGGCGGAGGCCCTGCTCTGGCTGCAGAAGACCCTGCGCAGAGCCTTTGCTGCCCTGCGGCCTGTTTGATACTGTGTCTGCCCGCTGTTTTGCAAAAAACAGCGGGTATTTTTTTGCTTGTGTTCGCACGCGGCCTCTGTACAAAAACGGGCAATTACGGTATAATAAAACATAATGCTAAAAGAAAAGAGGCGTTCCACTGTGTCTGAGTTCTCCGTTTCCCTGGCAAAGCTGGCTGAGGAAGCCAACCTGACGATCGCCTACACCCCCTGTGAGCTGGAAAAGATCCAGGTCACGGCAACGGAGGTGTACCGCCCGGGCATCCTGCTGGCCGGTTACTATGAAAATTTCGACAGCAAGCGCATCCAGATCATCGGCCTGACCGAGATGTCCTATCTGGATGAATTGACCACTACCCTGCGCAACACCCATCTGGAAAAGCTCTTCTCCTTCCAGCCGCCCGCCGTGGTGCTGAGCCGCGGCATGCAGCCGCTGTCAGAGATGATGCAGTACGGCAAAAAGTACGGTGTGCCGATTCTGATGTCTACCGAGATGACCTCCGCCCTGATGGGCCAGCTTATCACGACGCTGAACACCGAGCTGGCACCCCGCATCACCCGCCACGGTGTACTGGTGGAGGTCTACGGCGAGGGCATCCTGATCCTCGGTGATTCCGGTGTCGGCAAGAGTGAGACCGCCATTGAGCTGGTCAAGCGCGGCCACCGTCTGATTGCCGACGATGCTGTTGAGCTGCGCAGGGTCTCCTACCGCAAGATCCTCGGCACGGCGCCCGCCAACATCCGCCACTTTATTGAGCTGCGCGGCATCGGCATCATCAATGTTGCCCGCGTGTTCGGCATCGGCTCGGTGCGCTCCAGTGTGGAGGTTGAGATGGTCGTCCAGCTTGAGCCGTGGGATCGCACGAAGAACTACGATCGCACGGGCCTTGAGACAGAGTATTATGACATTCTCGGCGTTAAGGTGCCCAGTATGCTGATCCCCGTTATGCCGGGCCGTAATCTGGCGGTCATTCTGGAAACGGCAGCCATCAACAACCGCCAGAAGGAGATGGGCTACAACGCTGCCAAGGAGCTGCTGACCCAGTTGGGCCTGCAGGACGATATTACAAAGTAAAAAGAGGTTTTTTCATTCCATGCAGATGATCGCAGACCTGCACACCCACACACTGTGCGCCACCCACGCCTACAACACCTTTACGGAGATGGCCGCTGCCGCCAAGGCGCTGGGCTATTGCGCCCTTGCCGTGACAGATCACGCCCCCGCGATGCCCGATGCACCGCATGCCTGGCATTTCGGAAACTGGAGCGCCATGCCCCGCACCATAGACGGTGTGGCGATCCTCTACGGCGCCGAGGCCAATGTCATGGATACCAAGGGCGGGCTGGATCTTTCGCAGAGCCAGCTCAAAGCGCAGGACTGGGTCGTGGCGTCCATCCACAGTGCCTGCGTGCCGGGGCTTCTGACCCGCAGGGAGGCGAATCGTCTTTGGTTGGCTGTGGCCGAAAACCCTTATGTGGACTGCATCGGCCATTCCGAGCAGGAAAACTACCGCTATGACTACGACCTTGTCACCAGAGCGTTTGCTAAAAACCACAAGGTCGTGGAACTAAACGGCAACTCATTCAATGTCCGCAAGGACGGTATCCCCAATATGCGGGCGCTGCTGGCTGCATGCCTTGCCAACGGCTGCCGCATTGCTGTGGACAGCGATGCCCACAGCACATACCAGCTGCAGCACGGCCTGTGTGCCCTGTATGCCATGCTGGAGGAAATGCAATTCCCGCAGGAGCTGATCGTGAACGCAACGCGGGAAAATCTGGTACGCGAATTACAACTGCACGGCAAGCCCTGTGCAGAAGAAGTAGGAGGAATTTTGTTATGAGCAAGTATACGATTGGTATTGATTTGGGCGGCACTACGATGACCGCCGGTCTGGTCAACGAAAAGTTTGAGGTCGTCGGCAAGGTGACCTGGGCTACCCGTCTGCCCCGCCCGGCGCAGGATCTTGAGAAGGCTCTGGCGGAGCTGTGCCGCACTGTGGCGCGCGAAAACAAGGTGGACTTTGCGGACATCCGCTATGTCGGCATCGGCACCCCGGGCAGCGTGAACTTCACCACCGGCTTTGTCGGCTTCAATACGAACTTCGGGTACTATGACTGGAACCTTGGCCCGGATATGGAAAATCTGCTGGGCTGCAAGGTCTATGTGGAAAACGACGCCAACGCCGCCGCGTTCGGCGAGTACATTGCAGGCGGCGCCAAGGGCTATCGTGATGCCGTCATCATCACGCTCGGCACCGGCATCGGCAGCGGTATTATCCTGAACGGCAAGATCCTGCGCGGCTTCAATTTTGCCGCCGGTGAGATGGGCCACAATGTCATCGTCAAGGACGGCATCCAGTGTACCTGCGGCCGCAAGGGCTGCTGGGAGCGTTATGCCTCCGCCAGCGCCCTGACCCGCGAGACCAAGAAGGCCATGCAGGAAAACAAGAACACCATCATGTGGCAGATGACGCAGGACATCGACCATGTCAATGCCAAGCTGGCCTTTGACGCCGCTGCCAAGGGAGACGAGACCGCGCAGAAGGTCGTGGACAGCTGGATCGAGTATGTGGGCGTCGGCATTGCCAATGTCATCAACACCTTTGAGCCGGAGGTCATCTGCATCGGCGGCGGCGTTTCCAATCAGGGCGAGGTCCTGCTGGCACCTGTCCGCGCATATGCTGAGAATGAGACCCGCAACATCACCACCGGCAAGTTCCCGGCCATCTGTGCCTGCACGCTGCGCAACGATGCCGGTGTGATCGGTGCGGCGGCTCTGGAAAATTCTATTTGATGCAAGCGATTCTGACGGAGGACATCCATGCAGGAAAAGACGATCACGGCACTGTGCGATGCACTGACAAGGCAGCAGCTGCCCTTTGTGCAGGGGGAGCCGCTCGCGGCCCATACGACCTTTCGAATCGGCGGCCCGGCGGTGTTCTGGTGCGCGCCGCAGGATGCAGAGCAGCTGCGTGAAACGCTGCGCCTCTGCCGTGAAAACGGCGTGCGGGTCTACCTGCTGGGCAATGGCTCCAACACACTGTTTGATGATGCGGGCTTTGACGGCGCAGTAGTGGATATGCGCGGACTTTCCCAGATGGAATCTTCCGATGCAGGCACCGATGTGGTGCGCATTACCGCCGGGGCCGGCCAGACCTTGGGCCGCCTGTGCAGCAAGGCGCAGGCGCTCGGCCTGACCGGACTGGAGTTCGCCTGCGGCATCCCCGGCACGGTGGGCGGTGCCGTCTATATGAACGCCGGTGCCTACGGCGGGGAAATGAAGGACGCGCTGGAGAGTGTGACCTTTCTGGACGACACGCTTGAGCTGCGAGTGCTGCCGGCAAAGGATCTTGCCATGGGCTACCGCACCAGCGTGTTTGAACAGCACCCAGACTGGTGCATCCTGTCAGCAACAGTCGTGCTGCACCGCGGCAACGGTGCGGAGGTACTGGCCCGGATGAAGGAGCTTCTCGGCAAGCGCAGGGAAAAGCAGCCCCTTGAATGGCCCAGCGCCGGCAGCACCTTCAAGCGCCCGGCGGGTGCCTTTGCAGGCAAGCTGATCGAGGACTGCGGCCTTTGCGGCTTCACCGTGGGCGGTGCGCAGATCAGCGAAAAGCACTGCGGGTTTGTCATCAACCGCGGCGGTGCGACCTGCGCCGATGTGGTGGAGCTGACCGAGCAGGTCAGCCGTATCGTTAAGGAAAAGACCGGCTTCGTGCTGGAACGCGAGATCCGCGTGGTAAAATAAGAGAGCGGTGGGGAAGATGAATTTTCTGATCGTGACGGGACTTTCCGGCGCGGGCAAGTCTATGGCTGTCAACGCGCTGGAGGACATCGGCTTTTTCTGCATTGACAACATCCCGGTGGCGCTGCTGCCGCGTATCGTGGACTTCGCCCTGCAGGGCGAAAACCAGCTCAGCCGTGTGGCAGTCGTCATGGATGTGCGCGGCGTGCGCAGCATTGAGCAGCTCAAGGAGGCTCTGGCAGATCTGGACGAGAAAAAGATCGACTATGATATCCTGTTTTTGGATGCAAATGACGCCGTGATCCAGCGCCGCTATAAAGAGACCCGCCGCCAGCACCCCATCACCATCAGCGAAAAGGTCCCCATCACCGAGGCAATCGCCCGGGAGCGCAAGCTGCTACAGCCGCTGCGGGACAAGGCAAAGTATGTGATCGATACCTCGCTGCTCTCGGCAGCGCAGAACCGTGAGCGGATCTGCGGACTGTTTCTGGACAAAGGGGAAAGCCCGATGGCGCTGACTGTGGTGTCGTTCGGCTTCAAGTACGGTCTGCCGCAGGAGGCCGACCTTGTGCTTGATGTGCGCTGCCTGCCCAATCCTTTCTATGTGCCGGAGCTCAAGCATAAGACCGGCCTTGATCAGGAGGTCGTTGACTATGTGATGGCATCGACCGACTCACAGGAGCTTCTGCGCCGCTATGAGCACATGCTGGAGTTTGCACTGCCGCTGTATGTCAAGGAGGGCAAAAGCCAGCTGATGATTGCGGTGGGCTGCACCGGCGGCAAGCACCGCTCGATTACCTTTGCACGCAAGATCGCTGCGTTTTGCGAAAAGCTGGGCTACGCTCCCAGTGTGCAGCACCGCGATGTAAAACGAAGTCTATAATAAGGAGTACACCGACTTGAGCTTTTCTCAAGAAGTGAAAAACGAAATACTGCGCCGTAAAATTGCAAAGCCCTGCTGTAACATGGCCGCCGCCTATGCGGTGGCCTGTTTTGGCAAATACTTTGATGACCGCGGTGTGGTCTTGCAGACCGAAAACGAGGGCGTGGCCGCCTTTGCGCAAAAGCTCTACCGCCGCTGCGGTGTGCAGAGCACTGTGCTGAGCAAGGAGCGCCCGACCGGCCCGGTATATGAGTTCAGCGTCAAGGAGCCTGCTGAGGTGGCAAAGATGCTGGTGCTGTTCGGCCATACCGGCAAGGAGCCTACGCTGCGCATCCGACCGGAAAATTTTAAATGTCAGAGCTGTATGCAGGCGTTTATTGCCACGGCATTCCTCTGCTGCGGCACGATGACCGACCCGGAAAAAAGCTATAATCTGGAATTTCTCTCGACCCGGCATTATCTGTCCCAGCAGCTGGAGGCTATGCTGGCCGAGCATGATTTCCACCCCCACCGCGCACTGCGCAAGGGCGCCAATACCATCTACATCAGAGTGGCAGATCATATCGAAGATCTGCTCACCTTCATGGGGGCGGGCGGCGCGGCCATGCGCATCATGGACCAGCGCCTTTACAATGAGATGCGCAATAAGACGAACCGCCTGTCCAACTGTGAAACGGCGAACCTCGGTAAAAGTGTACAGGCCGCCGTGCAGGTGCAGCTGGCTATTGAAAAGCTGCAGGCTGCGGGGGCTATGAACACCCTGCCGGAAAATCTGCGCCTGACAGCCAAGCTGCGGATGCAGTACCCGGACCTGCCGCTGGCTAAGCTGGCGCAGAAGTTTGACCCGCCCGTCAGCAAAGCCGGGCTTTCCCACCGGATGAAGAAGATCCAGGAGGCTGCTGCCCGCCTGGATGCCGCCGCGCCCAATGAAAAGGAAACGACCCATGTCTGAAAACACCCCGAGACAATTTACCCACCTGCATGTGCATACCGAGTACAGCCTGCTGGACGGTGCCTGCCGCATTGACCGGATGTTTGACCGGCTCAAGGAGATGGGGCAGACGGCCTGTGCCATCACCGACCACGGTGTTATGTATGGCTGCGTTGCGTTTTTTGACGCTGCCAAGGCGGCGGGCATCAAGCCGATCATCGGCTGTGAGGTTTATGTTGCGACCCGCACTCGCTTTGATAAGGTGAACCGCATTGACGGCAACAGCCACCTGATCCTGCTGTGCAAGAACGAGACCGGCTACAAAAATCTGATCAAGATGGTGTCCGCAGGCTTTACCGAGGGCTTTTACTCCAAGCCGCGCATTGATAAGGAGTTGCTTGCGCAGCATCATGAGGGGCTTATCTGTCTGTCAGCCTGCCTTGCAGGTGAGATTCCCAGAGCGATTCTGGCAGGGGATTACGACCGTGCCAAGCAGACGGCGCTGTGGTATCGGGACCTTTTCGGCGAGGGCAACTACTACATTGAATTGCAGGACCACGGTCTGGAGGAGGATCGGGTCGTTCTGCCGCAGCTTATCCGCCTCGCGCGGGAAACCGGTATCCCGATGGCGGCAACCAACGATGCCCACTATATCACGAAGGAGGACGCCAAGATGCAGAGCATCCTGCTCTGCATCCAGACCGGCAAGACCATCAACGATGTGGATCGGATGGAATTTCAGACGGATGAGTTCTATCTGAAAAGCACCGATGAGATGTACGAGCTGTTCTCGATGGTGCCGGAGGCCTGCGAAAACACAAATAAAATCGCAGAGCAGTGCAACTTTGCATTTACCTTCGGCGAGACAAAGCTGCCGTATTTCAAGGCCCCTGACGGTATGGAGAATCAGGCTTACTTTGAGAAGCTCTGTTGGGAGGGACTGGAACGCCGTTACCCCGGGAAGGTGACCGATGCACTGAAGGAACGCCTGACCTATGAGATCAATGTCGTCAAGACGATGGGATACACGAACTATTACCTCATCGTCTACGACTTCATCAATTATGCCAAAAGCCACGATATTCCCGTGGGGCCGGGGCGCGGCTCCGGCGCGGGCAGCTTGGCGGCCTACTGCGTGGGCATTACCGACATTGACCCCATCCGCTATAACCTGATTTTTGAACGCTTCCTGAATCCGGAGCGCGTCTCGATGCCCGACTTCGATGTCGACTTCTGCTACGAGCGCCGTCAGGAGGTCATCGACTATGTAAACGAGAAATACGGCCGCGACCATGTAGCCCAGATCGTGACCTTTGGCACGATGGCCGCCCGCGCTGCGGTGCGCGATGTGGGCCGTGTTATGGGCATGGGCTATCAGGATGTGGATCGGGTGGCAAAGCTGATTCCGACGGACCTGAAAATGACGCTGAAAAAGGCGCTGGAGGTCAGCCCGGACCTGAAGGCGCTTTATGACGCTGACACGCAGGTCCATGACCTGATCGACACCTCGCTGAAGGTAGAGGGTATGCCGCGCCATGCGTCTACCCATGCGGCCGGTGTTGTCATTACCCGTGACCCTGCCACCGAATATGTGCCGCTTTCGACCAATGACGGTCTGCCTGTCACCCAGTTCAATATGGTGGAGATCGAGCGGCTTGGCCTTTTGAAGATGGACTTTCTGGGACTGCGTACCCTGACGGTCATCCATGATACCGAGACGGCTGTGCGCCGCAGGTACCCGGATTTCCGCGTGGCAGGCATCGACTACGATGACCCTGACACCTACGCAATGCTTGCCAGGGGTGAGACGGAGGGCATCTTCCAGCTTGAATCCACCGGCATGACGCAGGTGCTGACCGGTATGCGGCCGAAAAATCTGGAGGATATCATCGCCCTGATCTCGCTGTATCGGCCGGGTCCGATGGATTCCATCCCGACCTATCTGCGCAACCGCAAGGACCCCTCCAAGGTGTCCTACAAGACGCCCCAGATGGCCCATATTGTCGATGTCACAAACGGTGTTGTGATCTATCAGGAGCAGGTCATGCAGATCTGCCGCGAGCTGGCCGGCTTCAGCTTCGGGCAGGCTGATAATGTGCGCCGCGCCATGAGCAAGAAAAAGCTTAAGGTCATGGAGGCCGAGCGGGAACATTTTGTGCACGGCTGCAAGGAACCCGGCAAAGAATGTGCAGGCTGCGTTGCCAACGGTGTGCCGGAAAATGTAGCAAATCAGATCTATGATGATATGATCAGCTTTGCGTCCTACGCCTTCAACAAATCCCATGCTGCCTGCTATGCCTATGTAGCGTTCCAGACGGCATACCTGAAATGCCATTATCCCCATGAGTTTATGGCGGCTCTGCTGACCAGCGTGCTGGATAACACCTCCAAGGTCATTGAATACACCACCGAATGTCAGCGTCTGGGCATCAAGGTACAGCAGCCGGATATCAATATCTCCCGCGGCGGCTTTACGGCGGACGGCGAGCTGATCCGCTTTGGCCTGAACGCAGTCAAGAGCGTGGGCCGCGGCCTGATCGATGCCGTTATCAAAGAACGCGCGCAGCGGCCCTACCGCAGCCTGTACGACTTCTGCAAGCGGCTGCACGGCTCGGAGCTTAACCGCCGCGCCTTGGAAAATCTTATCAAGGCGGGTGCCTTTGATGCACTGGAGCCGACCCGGCGCGGTATGCTGGAAAGCGTGGAGGGCATTCTGAAAAGTGTGGAGACAGATGCCCGCCAGAATCTGGATGGGCAGATGGATCTGTTCGGCCTGATGAGCGGCGGCAATGAAAAGCCTGCCGATGATTATAAGGTGCCGGAGCTGCCGGAATACGCCGCCTCCGAATTGCTGAAGATGGAAAAAGAGGTGTCCGGTCTGTATCTGTCCGGCCACCCGCTGGACGCCTACCGCAGTCAGATCGCTCAGGTGTCCACCTGTACGATCGCCCAGCTGCTGGGGGAGGATGCAAAGCAGTTCGACAACCAGAATGTCACACTGGTCTGCACCATCGTAAGGAACAAGATCATGACCACGAAATCCAACACGCTGATGGCGTTTACGACCGTGGAGGATCTGACCGGCAGTATGGAGCTGCTTGTATTCCCGCGCATTTTGGCAGAATGCCGTGCTGCCCTGCAGGAAAATGCAGTTGTGGTGGCGAACGGCCGTGTCTCTGTCAAGGAGGACGAGGCGGCCCGCCTTATTGTGGAGGGCGTTCAGTCCATAGAGACCTATGACCCGGCACAGAGCTTCGGCCGCAACCGTGTGGAGCGCGTCAAGCGCGAGACGAGCGGGGGAGGGGCCGCCGGCTATTTCCTGACGGTGCCTGCGCGGGATTGCCCGCAGATGCATAAGGTGGAAAATCTGCTCTGCAACATTTTTGACGGGGGTACGGTAAAAGTTTATTTCCGCTTTCGGGATACGGGCAAGGCAATGCTGGCAAGGCACATGGCGGTGCGGGATGATCCGCTGCTGCGCGCAGAACTGGAGCGTATTTTGGGCAAGGACTGCGTAAAAATTCAAGATATTGAACAGTCTGCAAAATAAATCCATGTGTTTTGCGCGATTTATCCATAATTACCCGGGGCAAAGTGTGGTATAATGTGGGTAGTCACGAGTTTGTTAAAAAATTATTATAACGTGATGACCACGCCTGAATAAAACATGATGTTTCAGGCGGGTCCATAGTTCCCGAATAGGAGGGGCTCGCTTTATGGCTAAGGAAATCAAAACGATCGGTGTTCTCACCAGTGGCGGTGACGCACCCGGCATGAACGCTGCAGTGCGTGCGATTGTCCGTGCAGGCATCAGCAAGGGATACCGCATGATGGGTATCCAGCGTGGTTATAACGGCCTGATCAACGGCGAAGTGTATGAGATGAATGTGCGCAGCGTGTCCGAGATCATCCACCGCGGCGGCACGATCCTGTACACGGCGCGCTGCCTTGAATTCAAAACAAAGGAAGGTCAGGCGAAGGGTCTTGCCCGCTGCAAGGAGCTGGGCATTGACGCACTGGTCGTCATTGGCGGTGACGGCTCCTTCATGGGCGCCCGTGCGCTGGCAAATCAGGGGATTCCCTGCATCGGCCTGCCCGGCACCATTGACAATGATATTGCCTGCAGTGAGTATACCATCGGCTACGACACGGCTATGAATACCGCTGTCGAGGCCATTGATAAGCTGCGTGATACCACCCAGAGCCATGACCGCTGCAGTGTGGTCGAGGTCATGGGCCATCACGCGGGTTATATCGCCCTGAATGTCGGCATTGCGACCGGCGCTGTGGCGGTTCTGCTGCCGGAGATTCCGTTCGATTTTGAGCGCGACATTCTTGACCGTATGCGCCAGACGCAGGTCACTGGCAAAAAACACTTCATCATCATTGTCTCTGAGGGTGTTATTGATGCCAACGAGCTGGCAAACCAGATTCAGGCGGCTACCGGTGTTGACTCCCGTGCTACGGTTCTGGGCCATATTCAGCGCGGCGGCTCTCCGACGGTCCGCGACCGTGTGAATGCGTCCCTGATGGGCTATCACGCCATCGACCTGCTGGACAAGGGCATCTACAACCGTGTGGTTGCTGTTTCCGGTGATAAGATCGTTGACTATGATGTCAATGTTGCGCTGTCTATGCACAAAACCATCGACCGTGACATGATTGAGATCGCCAATACGATTTCCATCTGACGAAGCTTTACAGAGCTGTACTCCGAATTAGAGTACGGCTCTGTTTTTGCAAAAGCAGAAAAATAAAAAGTTTTTTTGCAAAAACCTGTTGACAATCCATGGCAGCTTTGCTATAATAACAACCGTCGTCAGGAGCGAACGGCACTGACGGCGGCCAGCATGGGGGATTAGCTCAGCTGGGAGAGCGCTTGCATGGCATGCAAGAGGTCACCGGTTCGATCCCGGTATTCTCCACCACAACGACCCGACAGAGATTTCTGTCGGGTCGTTTTTGTTTATTTCGCGCGGCAGGCAAAGAAACCATCACCCTTGTCACAGGCAGCATAGAACACCTCGCTGCGCTGGCCGATGCCTTCTGCGTGAAGGCGGGCGTCGAGCCATCGCTCATCGCGTCCGGCTGCCCGCAGATTGTCCTGCATAAGCTGCCCATCAATGATAAGGTCATACCAGGCACTGGCGGCAGCAGGATGAAGCTGCATATCCTCCGGTGTCAGGGGACGGACGCGGCTTTTGGGCAAAAAGCTGATCTGCCCGTTGGTTTCCAGAATCGCGGTCTCGATCTCGTTGGGGTCAAAGTATCCGGCTACACGGGCCTGGCCGAGAAATTCATTCAGGTCGATGGCGCACCGCTGCAGGTTGGCTTTTAAAATTGTGCCGCCGTCCATCAGAATCAGGCTGCGCCCGCTCCAAAAGCTGCGCATCCGGTTGCTTTTGCAGGCGCTGTAGTGGACGAGCCATGTCACAACACCGTATACGATCAGCGCGGAGAAGGGGCGCAGCCATTGCTCGAGATTTGTAGCAAGCTCCGCACCGATGGACCCCACCGTGACGGCATTCAGATAGTCGAACGGACTCATCTGGGCAATCTGCCGCTTGCCGCCCGCGCGGGTAAAAATGAACATGGCGGCCAAAGAGAGCAGGCTCGTCAGCACGACCTGCCCAATCTCTGTAAAAATGTCAGACATAAAAACACACCCTCCTGCGGGTAGCTTTTGCGCAGTTGCGCTTTTTTATACGGAAAACCGTTGACAAGACGGGCAAAACGGCATATAATAAGCCTGTAAAAGGAAAAATAGCGATGAAAGGGCCAATGCCGCCTCTCCGCTTCTTAGAGAGAAAACCGCACGGTGCAAGGTTTTCAGCGTGAGTACGGCAGAGCCACCCCGGAGCTTTCGGCGTAGAGCTGAGCGTACCTGCGGCGTTAACGCAGACACAAAGCGGCGGTGCGCAGTGCGTATCGCAAACTGGGTGGTACCACGGAAGCATAACAGCCTTCGTCCCTGCAGTGGGGCGTGGGCTGTATTTTTTTTGTGGCGGCACGATCGCAATTTTATGGATGGGAGAACAATACCTATGCAATGGACCGGATTGAACGAACTGCGAGAGAAGTACCTGCACTATTTTGAGACGAAGGATCATCTGCGCCTGGGCAGCTTCCCGCTGGTGCCGAAGGATGACCCCAGCCTGCTGCTGATCAACAGCGGCATGGCCCCCATGAAAAAGTGGTTCCTTGGTCAGGAGGAGCCGCCGCGCCATCGCGTGACTACCTGCCAGAAGTGCATTCGCACCCCGGATATTGAGCGTGTCGGCATCACGGCCCGCCATGGCTGCTTCTTTGAGATGCTGGGCAACTTCAGCTTCCAGGACTACTTCAAGAAGGAAGTCATCCCCTGGGCATGGGAGTTCCTGACCAAGGAGCTGGAGATCCCCGCTGACCGCCTGTATATTTCCGTGTATCAGGAGGATGACGAGGCTTACGACATCTGGACGAAGCAGGTCGGCATCCCCGAGGATCACATGGTCCGTCTGGGTAAGGAGGATAACTTCTGGGAGCATGGCTCCGGCCCCTGCGGCCCTTGCTCGGAGATTTACTTTGACCGCGGCCTGAAGTACGGCTGCGGCAAGCCCACCTGTGGTGTCGGCTGTGACTGCGACCGCTTCATGGAGATCTGGAACCTTGTGTTCAGCCAGTACGATGCTGACGGCAAGGGCAACTATGAGCTGCTGGCCAGACCCAACATTGATACCGGCATGGGTCTGGAGCGTCTGGCCGTTGTCATGCAGGATGTCAACAACCTGTTTGAGGTCGATACCGTTGCCGCTGTTCTGCACCATGTGGAGCGCATTGCAGGCAAGAAGTACGGCGAGGACGAGAAGGATGACATTTCCATCCGCGTCATCACCGACCACATCCGCGCCACGGTCTTTATGGCATCTGATGGCATCCTGCCCTCCAACGAGGGCCGCGGCTATGTTATGCGCCGTCTGCTGCGCCGTGCTGCACGCCATGGCCGTATGCTGGGCATCGACCGCCCGTTCCTGACCGAGCTGGTAGACACGGTTATCGAATCCAGCGAGGCAGGCTACCCCGAGTTGCGCGAGCATGAGTCCTATATCAAGAAGGTCATCGGTACCGAGGAGCAGCGTTTCGGCCGTACCATTGATGCCGGTCTGAGCATTCTGAACGGCATGATGGGCCGCCTGAAGGAGGCGCATGAGAAGGTTCTGTCCGGCGTTGAGGCCTTCAAGCTGAATGACACCTTTGGCTTCCCCCTCGATCTGACCCGTGAGATTGCTGCGGAGGCCGGCTTTGCAGTCGACGAGGCAGCCTTCCATATTGAGATGACCAAGCAGCGTGAGCGCGCCCGCGCCGAGCGTCTGGCAAAGGATATTTCCGGATGGAGCGCCGACCTGTTCGGCGAGCTGACGGCAGAGCCTACCCGCTTTGACGGCTATGAGACGCTGAGCGAGAAGGCCAGAGTGCTGGCACTGTCCGACGGTGAGGAACTTGTGGACGCCATTGCCACCGATGAAGCCGGCGAGGTCAAGGAGGGCGTGCTTGTCGTACTGGACAAGACCCCGTTCTATGCCGAGATGGGCGGTCAGGTCGCAGACCACGGCTACCTTGTCAGCGGTGATGCCAAGCTGAAGGTCACGCAGGTCAAAAAGACCCCGAAGGGCTACTTTGTCCATACCTGCGAGCTGCTGGACGGCACCATCCATGTTGAGGATGAGGTCACTGCCTCTGTGGACGAGAAGCGCCGCGCAGCTATCTGCCGCAACCACACGGCTACCCACCTGCTGCAGAAGGCTCTGCGCGAGGTTCTGGGCGAGCATGTCCATCAGGCCGGCAGCTATCAGGATGACCGCCTGACCCACTTTGACTTTACCCATTTCAGCGCTGTGACTCCCGCCGAGCTGGCTGAGGTCGAGCGCCGCGTGAATGAGAAAATCTACGAGGCCCTGCCTGTCACCGTGAAGAACCTGCCCATTGAGGAAGCCAAGAAGATGGGCGCAATGGCACTGTTCGGAGAGAAGTACGGAAATGTTGTCCGCGTTGTCGATGCAGGCGGCTGGAGCACGGAGTTCTGCGGCGGCACCCATGTGACCAACACCGCACAGATCGGCTGCTTCAAGATCCTGAGCGAATCCAGCGTGGCCGCCGGTATCCGCCGTGTCGAGGCTACCACCGCCTTCGGTGTGCTTGACCTGCTGGATGACCGCACCGAGACGCTGGCCAAGACGGCGGTTGCCCTGAAGGCCAACAACCTCAAGGACGCTCCGGCCCGCGCCGAGGCTCTGGCCGCCGAGCTGAAGGAAACTGCCAAGCAGCTGGATATCCTCAAGGCACAGGTTGCTGCCTCCAAGATCGACGGTTTGTTTGAGGATGCCGCCGATGTGGACGGCGTGCGCATCGTCTCTGCCTATCTGACCGGTACCGGTGCCGATACCCTGCGCGATATGGTCGATAAGGTCCGTGACAAGGCCCCCAACGCTGTGACGGTTCTGATCGGCAGCGATGGTGCCAAGACGATGATGGCTGTCGGCGTTTCCAAGAATGCCATGGCCCGCGGCCTGAAGGCCGGTGCCCTCGTTAAGAAAATCGCTGCCATCGCAGGCGGCAACGGCGGCGGTAAGCCGGACTTTGCAATGGCCGGTATCCGCGATGCCTCCAAGATTGATGAGGCGCTGAACGCTGTGCCGGAGATCGTCAAGGCTGAGATGAACCATTGATCTGGTTTTCATAAAATCCAATGCAAAGGAGGGATTCCGGATGGAGGATTGTCTGTTTTGTAAGATTGCCGCAGGCGAGATACCCTCAAACAAATTGTATGAGGATGACACTCTGCTGGCCTTCTACGACATCGACCCGCAGGCCCCTGTGCATTTCCTTGTCATCCCGAAGCGCCACATTGCGTCTGCTGCGGCGCTGACGGAGGATGATGCTGCCCTGCTGGGCCATATCTATGCCGTGATTGCGCAGCTTTGCCGCAAGCTGGGTGTGGATGAAAGTGGCTACCGCGTTGTCACCAATGTGGGTGAGGACGGCGGCCAGAGCGTGAAGCACCTGCACTTTCATGTGCTGGCCAAGCGCAGCCTCGCTTGGCCTCCGGGCTGATGGCAAAGGCTGCAGCGTATTTGTAAAAGTAAGGAGAGGTAAAACCATCATGGCAGATACCTATACATTGCATATCGCGGGCCTGACCCGTGAACTGCCCATCTGCAAGGTCAATGACCACCTGGACATTGCTGCTTTTATCATGTTCAGCGATGTGGAGCTGACAGAGGCCTGCGCCGCAGCTCTGCTGAAAAAGGCGCCGGAGTTTGATGTGATTCTGACCGCCGAGGCCAAGGGTATTCCTCTGGCCTATGAAATGGCACGACAAAGCGGAAAATACTGGATTCCGGCACGCAAGGGCCCGAAGCTGTATATGCGTGAGCCGGTCATCATTGAGGACGAGTCCATCACCACCGCAGGCAAGCAGAAGCTTGTCATCGACAAGAAGGACATCGAGTATATGGATGGCAAGCGCATCCTGATCGTGGATGATGTCATCTCCACCGGCGGCTCTCTGCACGCGCTGGAGACGCTGGCGGCCAAGAGCACCGGCACCGTTGTGGGCTGCTGTGCCGCTTTGGCGGAGGGTGATGCCGCCAAGCGCACCGACATCTTCTTTCTGGAGCCGCTGCCGCTCTTCCTGCACTAAGCAATGAAACGAAAGCTCGGTTGGTTCGGTCTCGGTTTTGCCGGGGCTGAGCTTGCTGCGGCCAATCTGCCGCCGCTGGTCTGTGTGCCCGCGGCGGCATTTTTGGCATTGCTGGCATTTTGGAATAGGCGCAGGGATGTAAGGATTCCTCTGCTGGGGGCGCTGTGCGGGCTGGCATGGTTTGCACTGTTTACGCTTATCTTTGTACAGCCCTGCCGGGCGCTGGCGGGGCAGACGGTCACCTGTACGGCTGTGGTGGAGACAGACGCAGAGGCTTCCTACAGTGATAGCCGTCTGCGCGGCACATTGCGGCTGACTGAGATCAACGGTAAGCCCGCCCGGCTGCGGGTGCAATGCCCGTCATTCCCCGGGGAAAGCGCGGGAGAGCGGTTTGAGGCAAGCTTTGCGCTGAGCAGTCTTCCGGACAACCGCTACCGCCTGAGCCGCAACAGCAAGGGCGTCTACCTGCAGGCGGAATATCTCGGCAGCTACCGCGGCCTTGCGGCCAGCAAGGCGCCGCGATTTGCTCTTTTTCGTCTGCGGCAGCGCTGGAGCGCCGTGCTGCGGCGCTGGCTGCCGAAGCGGCTGGACGGCATGGAGGCGGCGATGCTGCTGGCCGATAAAAGTCACCTTGAGGATGCCGTACAGCAGGCGTTCCGCGCCGCAGGGGTGTCGCACCTGCTGGCGGTGTCAGGGCTGCATCTGGCGCTGCTCTGCGGGCTGCTGGGCTTCGGCAGGCGGTGGCGGTTCTATAAGCCGCTTATCCTGCTGCGCGGTGCGGCGGCGCTGTTTTATCTGCTGCTGACCGGGGCACCGGTGTCGGTGCTGCGCGCAGGGCTGGTGCTGGCGGTAGCGCTGGCGGGGGAGTTTCTTCTGCAGCCTGTCGATCTGCTGACATCCACTGGCTTTGCCGCAGTCCTGATGGGGCTGCAAAATGCCTATGCGCCCTGTGATATAGGCTTTCAGCTGTCATTCTGTGCCGTGCTGGGCGTGCAGGCTGCGGCGGCTCTGACCGAGGCTGAGCAGCGTGCGGCGGCGCAAGGCAAGTCGGCCGCTTTGCGCTTGGTTTGCCGCCTTGCGGAGCCTGTACAGGTGGCAGCACTCGCCAGCCTTGCCACCCTGCCGGTGCTGGTAGCCCATGGCATGTCCACCAGTCTTGTGGGCATTGTCTGCAATGTGCTGGTCGTGTGGATGCTGCAGCCCGCCCTGCAGATGGGTATCCTGCTGTTGATTTTCAGTGCTGTGCCGTTTTTGCTGCCGCTTGTCAACCTTACGGGGCTGGCACTCAGCCTTTGGCTTAAGGCAATGCTCGGAATTGTTGAGCGCTGTGCGGCACTGCCGTTTGCGTCTGTCTATTTACCGCAGCGGTACACGCTGTTTGTGCTGGCGGTGCTGGGCGCGCTGGCTCTATACTACTGGCATGGAAAAGGGATGCGGGCGTATCCGATTGCTGCGCTGATCTGCACAGCCGCCGCCGTTGTCATGGGGATATGGATGCAGCGGGATGTGGTGGAGATAAATCTTGTCGGCGCGTCCAACAATCCCTGCGTGGTCTGTGTGCAGAACGGGCAGGCAGTGGTGCTTTTCCGCGGCGGCGAAAGCAACCTGAGCGCCGTTGAGCGGTATCTTGCTGGGCGCAGCAGACAAGAACCTGCCCTGCTGGTGGATCTGCGCGCCAGACCTACGGCACTGGACTTTGCGGCGGCGGAGGTAGTGACGATGCAGGCCCAGCCGGGATTTGCTACCCGCACGGTGCTTGACGGATTGACGCTCGACTTGTATCATAATAAAAGCGCGAGTCTGGCGGTGCTGGGCATCGGCGACCGCCATATTGCGGTGGGGGCAGGCAGCATACAGTTGGCCGAGCCGATCCGTGTGGATGTACTCTGTGCGCCGGGAGCGCTGTCCGATGCCGTGCAGGCGGACACAGTCCTGACTGCGGTACGCCATCCAAAATGGCTGGATGAAATCGAAAGCTGCGAGCTGCGCTATGGCGATGAGGCACCGGGCCTGACACTGCGCCCCGGCCGCAGCATGATCTGGGAGGAGGCACAGACGATTGCTATACAGTGAAAAAGAACTTGAAAAACGCCTGCAGTCCGGCTGCGCACTGTATTATTTTTATGCATCGGATGAGGCCCTTGTCCACGCCGCTGCACAGAAGGCCTTAAAATATCTGAACCGCGATGACCCGGAGACGACCGTGCTGGACGGCCCGACCCCCTCGGTGGAGGAGATCGTGCTGGCAGCGGGTACGATCTCCTTCTTTGGCGGTAAGCGGCTGGTGCTTATGCCGCTGATACGCCCATCGACCTACTCCGACAAGGACCTGCAGGAGCTTTGCGATACTTTGGCGGACACTGAAAACGCGATCTTCGTCATGACGGGGGTCGTGGAGGAAGCGTACGGCAAGCTGCGCCCCGGCAAGCGGGAGCAAAAGCTCATCGGCTGCTGCGAAAAGCTGGGGTACTGCGTGCAGATCAACCGCCCCACAGGGGCGGCGCTGCAGGCTATGGCCCGCGATTGGGCAAAGCAGGCCGGTGCTGCCTTTGCACCGGGGGCGGAGGCCGCCCTGCTGGTGCGCTGCGGTGAGGATCAGTTCCTTTTGAAAAACGAGATCGAAAAGCTGGCGGCTCTGTCCGGCTATGGCACGATCACACAGCAGATGGTTGGCCAGCTGGGCACTGTGACGCTGGATGCGGATACCTTTGACATGGTAAAGCTGCTTACCGGCGGCCAAACCGATAAGGCACAGCAAAAGCTCAAGACGCTGCTGGCGCTGCAGAATGACCCGATCATGATCACGGGCGCGCTGATCAGCAATTATCTGGATCTGTACCGCGTGCTGCTGGGCCGCCGCAGCCGCCGCAGTCTGGGAGATGTGGCCAAGGATTTCGGCTATAAGGGCAACTGGAGCTACCGGCTCAATGCAACAGAAAAAACGGCGGCGCGGTTCAACCGCAGCCAGCTGGAAAGCTGCCTGCGCATTCTGCAGCAGCTGGACACCGATCTGAAAAGCAGCAAGCTGGACGCCGACCTGCTGATGCAGAAGGCGCTGTGTGAGCTGGCACTGGCCGGGAGGAAAGTATGATAAAAGTAGAGCAGGCCCTGCTGGTGGAGGGGAAATACGATGCCGCCCGGCTGGCCAATATTGTGGACGGCATGATCCTGACAACGGACGGATTCCGTGTATTCCGGGACGCTGCGCTGCAAAAGCTGCTCAAGCGCATAGCCGCTGCGCAGGGCCTCATCATTTTGACGGATTCCGATGCGGCAGGCTTTAAGATACGCCACTATGTGACAGGTCTGGTAGGGGCAGAGCATGTCCTGCAGGCCTATGTACCGGCGCTGCCGGGCAAGGAGGCACGCAAGGCAGAGCCCGGCAAAGAGGGCCTGCTGGGCGTTGAGGGCGTACCCGATGCATTGATCCTGCAGGGGCTGACGACGGCGCTGGAGAGCGCTGTGCCCCGCGCAGACGCCGCAAAAAGCCGCGCCATCACCTACACAGACCTGTATGACTGGGGCATCTCCGGCACGGCCAACAGTGCGGAAAACCGCCGTGCGCTGCTGCATCGGCTGGGCCTTCCGCCGCGGCTGAGCAAAAAGGAGCTGCTGCAGGTGCTGAACACGCTGTACACCTATGATGCCCTCTGCGCAGAAATCAAAACCCTATAAAAAGATCCCGGAGTCAAAACAAAATGACTCCGGGATGCTTTTTTGCTGCAGTCAGATCAAACCTCGAGCTTTTCCAGCTCGGCCATCCACAGGGTGTTGCAGGCATCGCTGGGCATACGCCAGTCGCCGCGGGGGGACAGCGTGACCGAGCCGACCTTAGGCCCATCGGGCAGGCAGCTGCGCTTGAACTGCTGGGCAAAGAAGCGGCGATAGAAGTTCTTTAACCAAGCCAGCAGAACCTCCGGCTCATACTTGCCGTCAAAGGCGGTGCGGGCCAGATGATAGATTTTTGCCGGGCTGAAGCCAAAGCGCAGTACATAGTAGAGATAGAAGTCGTGCAGCTCATACGGACCGACCAGCTTTTCCGTCTGCTGGGCAATGGTGCCGTCCTCGGCGGTGGGCAGCAGCTCGGGGCTGACTGGGGTGTCCAGAATGTCAAGCAGCACCCCGCGCAGCGTGTCGCTGCCGCAGGTGTCCGCTACATACTGCACGATATGCCGCACAAGCGTTTTGGGCACGCCGGCATTGACGCCGTACATGCTCATGTGGTCGCCGTTGTAGGTGGCCCAGCCCAGTGCAAGCTCGCTCAGATCGCCGGTGCCGATGACAAAGCCGCCATTCTTGTTGGCGTAATCCATCAGCTCCAGTGTGCGCACGCGGGCCTGACAGTTTTCAAAGGTGACATCATATTTGTCGGCAGGCTGACCGATGTCTGCAAAGTGACTTTTGACAGTCTCCGTGATATTGATCTCGGCGAAGGTCACGCCCAGCGCCTCACACAGAATCTCGGCGTTGGAGCGGGTGCGCTTTGTGGTGCCGAAGCAGGGCATTGTCAGCGCTACAATGTCTTTGGCATCGCGGCCCAGAACCTTACAGGCGCGCACGGCCACCAGCAGGGCCAGACAGCTGTCCAGCCCGCCGGAGATGCCGATTACCCCGCATTTTGCGTGGGTATGCTCCATCCGCTTGGCAAGGCCCTCGGCCTGAATGCGCAGGATCAGCTCACAGCGCTCGGCGCGGGTGGCAGCGTCCTGCGGCACAAAGGGCGTGCAGGAGACAGGGCGTGTCAGGGCAAGGCTGATCGGCGGCAGATCAAATTCTACCGTGGTATAGCCAGCCGTTTCCGGCATAAAGGTCGTGTTGCGCTGGCGCTCCTGCACCATGCGGCCAAGATCCAGCTCGGTCACGGCAGCCTCGCCTGCAAAGGGGGCGGTGTCGGCCAGCAGACTGCCGTTTTCGGCAATCAGATTGTGCCCGGCAAAGGTCATGTCGGTGGTACTTTCCCCGTGGCCGGCATCGGCGTAGAGATAGGCGCAGAGCAGCCGCGCACTCTGCCCGCAGACGAGCGCCCGGCGGTAGGCAGACTTGCCGACGGTCTCATCACTGGCGGAGAGATTTGCCACCACCGTGGCCCCGGCCAGCGCGTGGGCGCAGCTTGGCGGGATAGGTGCCCACAGATCCTCGCAGACCTCGGCGGCCAGCACAAAGGCTGGCATCTGCTTGCAGGCGAACAGCAGGTTGGTGCCGATCAGCGTTTCCTGCCCGGCCAGCGTGATGCACTCCGGCGCACGCATACCGGGGATGAAGTGGCGCTTTTCATAGAACTCACCGTAGTTGGGCAGATGCAGCTTTGGCACTAGGCCCAGCAACTCGCCGTTGCACACAACGGCGGCGCAGTTGTACAGCTTGCCGGTGCAGCGCACCGGCAGACCGACCAGAACCACAAGGTTGAGGCCCTGACTGGCCTTTAAGATGGCGGCGAGGCCGTCCTCCGCCCCGCGCAGCAGGGTGTCCTGCAAAAACAGATCGCTGCAGGTGTAGCCTGTCAGGGCAAACTCCGGCAGGCAGAGCAGCTGAACGTTCTTCTCGGCATATTCGCGCATAACGCCGATGATCTGCTCGGCATTATACACACAGTCGGCCACGCGCAGGGCGGGGCTGGCTGCGGCGGCGCGGATAAAACCATTTTCAAAAGCGGGAAAGCTGTACTTCATAGCCAAACTTCCTTTATCATAGTATATAAAATTATCATAGCACAGCGCGCGCCGGGCCGCAAGTGCTGCTTTTACAAGCAAAAAATATCATTCATAAAGTAATATATACTTGACATAATGTAAAACATGTGATATAGTAAAGCCACCGTGAGAAGAAAGGATAAGCGACATGGCAAAAAACTTGAAGCTGAAAGCCGCCCGCGCTGTGCGCGATATGACGCAGGCGGATCTGGCGGCGGCGGTAGGCGTGTCCCGCCAGACCATCAACGCAATCGAAAAAGGGGAGTATAACCCTACGATCAATCTCTGCCGCAGTATCTGCAGGGTGCTGGGCAAAACGCTGGACGAGCTGTTCTGGGAGGAATGAGCGATGAACATAAAAGAATTTTTTAAGCGCGATAATCTGGACGAAATGCAAAAGCAGACCCTTTTGAAGATCGAGTCCTGCGGCTTCTGGGCGCTGTGGGTGCTGCTGCTGGCGGCGCTTATCATCGAAAGTCTGCTGGGCTTTACCCTGCGGGAGATGGCGGCGGAATGGTTTATCTTTATGCTGGGGAGTGCCTATTCGGTCATAAGTGATCTGCGTGCCGGTATCTGGGACCGCCACCTTAAGGCAAACACGAAAACCAATGCCGTTGTGTCCGTTGCGGGCGGTGTTGCCGTGTTTGTGTGGGGGCTTATCAAATTTGCAGAGTTTGGCATGGGCGTTGCGGTGCTGCAGGCGGTCATCATGGGGGTCTGTACCTGGGTGCTGTGCTTTGCATTGCTGCAGCTCATCATGCAGGCTTACAAAAAGCGCCACGCAGAACTGGAAAACCCCAAGGAGGACGATGATGAAAACGAATAAACGCGAGCTGACCGTCTTTGCCATTTGTGCCTATGCGGTGCCGTTTCTGATGATGCCGCTCTTATACATCTGCCTGCAGAACGGGCAGGATACAAGCATTTTTGCCAACGCCCAGATGTTCTACCCGGCGGCGGGTGTCATGCTGGCCTTCCTGCTGGCGCGGCGGCCGGATACGCCCAAGCGGTTTTACATATTGCACCTGCTGGTTACAGCTATTATGCTGATCATGAGTGTGCTGTCCGCCGCTGCGCCGCAGGGGGAGTGGTTATATATCGCCAACCTTGTTATTGTTATCGCATCGGTGCTGGGCTGGATTTTGCTGCTGACCGAGAAAAAAACAAAGCGCGAGGCCTACGGCCTGCGCCTGCACGGAAAGCTGCTGACGGCTCTTGGCATCTGCATCTATTTCCTTGCGGTCAAAACCGGGATGGTCTTTCTTTCGATGGCGATGCAGGGCGGCGACAGCTGGACTGAATATCTGGCCTACTGGCGCACATCTGCTCCGTGGGTTATGGCGGTGGTGCTTGTACCGAACTTCTTTTTGAGCTTTCTGCCGTTCTTTGGCGAGGAATACGGCTGGCGCTATTACCTGACGCCCGCCCTGCAAAGCCGCTTTGGCGCACGGCGCGGCGCACTGGCCGTGGGTGTGCTGTGGGGGCTGTGGCATCTGCCGCTGAATCTTTTCTTTTACAGCCCGGAAACCTCGCTACAGAGCATTGCCGCACAGCTTGTTGTCTGCGTGACGCTCGGTGTCTTTTTCACCTTTGCGTATGAGAAGTGCGGCAAAAATATCTGGCTCCCCGTGGTGCTGCACTACCTCAACAACAGCATGGTCTTGGTCTGGACCGGTACGGCGGATATTTCAAATCAGATCATCAGCTGGACAGATGTGGCAATCAGCGCCATCATGTATGGGGTTGTATTCCTGCCGTTTCTGGCAGCAAAGTGCTACCGCAACAACAAATAAAAAAACAGGTGCAGCCCTTTAAATGGGGTTGCACCTGTTTTTTGATTGCCGTCAGACTGCAAACGCCTTGTGCAGGGCTTCGAGGGCGGCGTCCTCGTCCTGCTGGCGAATCAACAGCGAAATGTCGAGGTCGCTGGTCGTGATAAGCACGATCTCGATGCTTGCCCCGGCCAGAGCGGCCAGCGCACGGGCACCGACACCGCAGCTGGTGACCATATCCTCGCCAAAGAGGTTGATCTTGCTGTAGCCGCCGGAGACCAGCGGGGGATTGGCCTTGGCCGCAGCAGGCAGGGCCCGCATAACAGCGGCAAAGTTGTCATAGCTGGTCGTGAAGCTGAAATCCACCGCAGAGCCGCGGGGTGCGCTCTGGCAGATCATATCCACCACGATACCTGCCTTTGCAAAGACATCCAGATGCTCGGCCAGGCTCTGGGCACTGTACTGGGCACCCGGGAAGGTGGTGAGCATAATGTTCTGCTCACTGGTGATCTTGCTGACGCCGTACATAAACAGTCATCCTTTCTTTCAATCGAATGTAATAAACTGCTCATCGATAGAATTGCGGAGCACGCTTTCAATGTATTCGCGGGAGAGGGTAAACTCGCCGTGGGCGGCACCCAGTTCATCGGTGTACATGCTGTAGGGGTAGACGCGGATATCCTTATACCCGGCCTCATATTGGCTTATAACACAGTGCAGCTTGGGGTTAAGCATGGCAACGGTGCTGCTGCCGTCGGGCTGGGTGGTTTTCTCAAAGGTCATGTCCAAAATCGCGCCGATGACATTATCAGACGAGGACTGTGCATTGATAAAGTTGCCCAGACTGTATACGACAAGGGCAGTATTGCCGTTGGCGCCAGTCAGCCATGCGGCGTTTTGGGTCACATGGGGGTGGGTGCCGATGATCAGGTCAACGCCCTGATCTGCCAGCCACTGGGCAGTATCCTTCTGGAAGTCGTTGACCACATGGGTGCCCTCGGTGCCCCAGTGCGCGCTGACCACCAGCACATCACAGTTGGGGCGCATAGCGGCGATCTGCCGGGCAATGGTATCACGGTCATCGAGATAAACCACGCCGTAGGTAGCCCCGGAAGGAGTTGGCAGCCCGTTGGTATGCTCCGTATAGGACAGGTAGCCGAAGGTGATGCCGTTGACGGTCTGATAGACATAATCGTCATAGGTGTCAAGATTATAAAAGCCCATCGAGACAACATCATCCGGCATGGCGGCCCAATGCTCACGCGAGGCATCAATGCCTGCAGCGCCCTTGTCATAGCTGTGGTTGTTGGACAGGCTGAACACCCGGAAGCCAAGGCTGTACAGCGTATCGGTGATCTCACCGGGGGTGGAGAACATCGGGTAGCCGCTGGGGGCGAAAGCATCATTGACCAGCGTTTCCTGATTGAGCCAGTTTACATCGAACTGGGTGTAGAAGTCTCGCATGTTCTCATAGGCAAAGGAAAAGTCATAGTGGTCGCCGCCGCGCTGCTTGGCCTGCAGGAAGATGCCGTCATGGATCAGGTCATCCCCCGTGGCAGAAAAGCGCACGGTCTCCACGACAGGCTGCGGCTCGGGGGTAGGCTCCGGTGTGGCAGCTGGCTCAACAGCCGCCACCGGCTGCGGTTCCACAGCGGGCAGGGCCTGCTCCTGATTGCCGACACCCAGCAGAGAGCCGGCCAGCACACCGCCCACGCCCAGCGCAATCACCAGACAGGCGGCGATGTCGTTTCCCTTCATTCGCATAACAGCTTACCCCGCAGCAGATCGGTCATGGTATAGTAGCCAGGGGCAAGAGCCGCAATGTAGAGCGCAGCCTGCACGGCACCGTCAGCAAAGACACCGCGGCTTCCCGCGCTGTGGCTCAGCGTGACGACCTCGTCAGGGCCGCAGAAAAGGACATCGTGCTCGCCCACAATGCCGCCGCCGCGCACCGAGCTGATGCCCAGCTCCTGCGCGCCGCGCTTTTGGCGGACCTTGGTGCGGTCGTAGACATACTCATACCGGCCGTCAGCCTCGGCGTTGATGGCATCGGCAATCATCAGTGCAGTGCCGCTGGGGGCATCCAGCTTGTTATGGTGGTGCTTTTCGATGATCTCGATGTCAAACTCGCCGCCCAGAAGCTTTGTAGCCTGACGCGCCAGCTCGATCAGTACATTGACACCCACCGACATGTTGGCGCTGCGGAAGATCGGCGTTTTGGCGCTGGCGGCCTCCAGTACGGCCTCGTCCGCCTTGGAAAGACCGGTGGAACAGATCACGCAGGGCAGACCGTTGGCTGCGCCATACTGTGCTGCAGCCACAGCCCCGGCGGGAGAGGAAAAGTCGATGATAACGCCGCGGCAGGGCAGCGCATCAAAGTCGGAGAAGATGGGGATCTCGCCCAGATGCCCCGGCTCGCGGTCCACACCGGCGACGACACGGCAATCGTCCCGTACACCGATTTTCTCCAGCAGGGCGCGCCCCATGCGGCCGCAGATGCCCTGAATGATGATATCCGTCATTGTTGCCATTCCTTTCACAAAAACACAAAAAGCCGACCCGTACCGGACGGAGGGTCGGCTGCGAATTATTTCAGCAGGCCGAAATCCTGCAGAGCCTTTTCCAGCTGTGCCTGTACGGCTGCGCAGGGGGCCACAAGCGGCAGACGGCATTCGCCGGCCTGCCATCCCAGACGGTTCATGGCCCACTTGACCGGGATGGGGTTTACATCGGCAAACAGGGCCTTGATGAGGGGCAGCGCCTTCAGCTGCATCGCAAGGCTCTCATCAAAATCACCGGCAAACCACTTGGCGCAGATGTCGTGGGTGTACTGCGGTGCCACATTGGACAGCACGCTGATAACACCCTTGCCGCCCAGCGCCAGCAGCGGGACGATCTGATCATCATTGCCGGAGTAGAGGTTCAGCTCATCACCGCAGAGGGCGGCGATCTCCGCCACCTGACTGATGTTGCCGCTGGCCTCCTTGACGGCGTTAATGTTGGGGTGCTTGGCAAGCTCCGCCAGCGTGGCCGGGGTCAGGTTGCAGCCGGTGCGGCTGGGTACATTGTAGAGGATGCAGGGCAGATGCACAGCATCCGCAATGGCCGTGTAGTGGGCAATCAGGCCCGCCTGACTGGCCTTGTTGTAGTAGGGGGTGACCAGCAGCAGGGCATCGGCACCGTCGGCCTCGGCCTGCTGGGACAGCCAGATCGCATACTTTGTATCGTTGGAGCCGGTGCCCGCCACTACGGGAACGCGCCCGGCCACTTTTTTGACGGCATAGCGGATGCACTCGGTATGCTCCTCGTCGGTCATCGTTGGGGACTCACCGGTAGTGCCGCAGATGACAATGGCATCGGTGCTGTGGGCAATCTGATCCTCGATAATGCGGCCCAGCTCGTCATAGTTGACGCTGCCGTCCGCGTGCATCGGGGTAATGATGGCCACAGCGGCTCCTGTAAAAACGGGTTTCTTCATACAAATTCTCCTTACACCAAAGCGTTGCTTTGTATCGAATCAGTCAAAATAGCCCTTGGCGGCCAGCAGCTCGGCCAGCAGAACAGCGCCGCCTGCCGCGCCGCGCAGTGTGTTGTGAGACAGGCAGACAAATTTGTAATCGTACTGGTTATCCTCGCGCAGGCGTCCGATGCTGACAGCCATGCCGTTCTCCAGCATACGGTCAAGCTTTGGCTGCGGACGGTCGTTTTCCTCAAAGTAGTGCAGGAACTGCTTGGGGGCGCTGGGCAGATTCAGATCCTGTGCGGGACCGTGGAATTCCTTCCAGGCCTGCAGAACTTCTTCCTTGGTCGGCTTATTTTCAAAGCGTACAAAGACGGCACCCATGTGGCCGTCGGAAACGGGAACGCGCAGGCACTGCGCCGTGAAGCGGGGAGCATCCGCGGGCACAATCTTGTCACCCTCGATATGACCCCACAGCTTCAGCGGCTCCTGCTCGCTCTTTTCCTCCTCGCCGCCGATATAGGGGATGACATTGTCCAGAATATCAGGGAAGGTCTCAAAGGTTTTGCCGGCACCGGAGATAGCCTGATAGGTGCAGACCAGCACATCCGAGATACCGTATTTGCGCAGGGGATGCAGGGCAGGCACATAGCTCTGCAGGCTGCAGTTGGACTTGACGGCCACAAAGCCGCGCTTGGTGCCCAGACGCTTGCGCTGTGCGGGGATGATCTCGATATGGTCGGCATTGATCTCGGGCACGACCATCGGCACATCGGGAGTAAAGCGGTGTGCGCTGTTGTTGGAGACAACGGGGCACTCGGCCTTGGCGTAGGCCTCCTCCAGTGCCTTGATCTCCTCCTTCTTCATGTTGACGGCGCAGAAAACGAAATCGACCTTGGACGCGACCTCCTCAACATTGGCGGCATCCAGCACGACCATCTTTTTGACGCTCTCGGGCATGGGGGTCGTCATGAGCCAGCGGCTGCCGACAGCCTCCTCGTAGGTTTTGCCTGCGCTGCGTGCGCTGGCTGCAAGGGCAACCAGATTGAACCAAGGGTGATTTTCCAGCAGCGTGATAAAGCGCTGACCGACCATACCGGTTGCACCGATGACACCAACATTGTACTGTTTCATCCTTACTAAAACCTTCCTTTCACAAACCCTTCCCAATATCTATGCAGCCCAAACGAAATTTTGCACAGATAATAAAAAAACCGGCTTGAAAACCGGCACAAAATGCAATATAATATCATATTGCATATAACACAGCGCAACACACCGTTTTGCGGTGTGACAGTCCCGCACCTGTTCGGCTGCGGACCCAGGAAGATGCGTGCCGCGCATCCCCTTCGGCGAAGGACCCTTTCCCGTTTCCGCCCTTGGCAGGGAATAAAGAAACCGGTACTGATGCACTTCGCGCCTCTGTGTTTGGATTCATTATAGTATGCTCCGGAACGAATGTCAAGATAATATCGCTTTAAAGTGAAAAAGGATGAAAAATCATGCTGAAAAAAGATTTCTGGTATGACCTGCCTAAAGAATTGATCGCACAGGAACCCGCTGACCCGCGGGATGCCGCACGCCTGATGGTGCTGGACCGCAAGAACGATAAGATCCTGCACTCGGTATTCCATGAGCTGCCCCACTATCTGGAAAAAGGTGATCTTCTGGTGGTCAACAACTCCAAGGTCCTGCCCGCCCGGCTGATGGGCACCAAGGTCCCCACAGGTGCGGTTTGTGAGCTGCTGCTGCTGCGTCAGGTCAAGGGCGATACCTGGGAGTGTCTGGCGCGCCCCGGCAAGCGGATGCAGCCCGGCACAAAGGTGGAATTCGGTGACGGCAGCCTGACTGCTGTGGTGGATGAGACGCTGCCGGACGGAAACAAGCATGTGACCTTCACCTATGATACAGAGACTTTGTATGAGAAGCTGGACGAGTTCGGCAAAATGCCGCTGCCGCCCTATATCACGAAGCAGCTTGAGGATCAAAGCCAGTACCAGACCGTCTATGCCAAGGAACTTGGCAGTGCCGCCGCGCCGACGGCCGGCCTGCATTTTACCCCGCAGCTGATGGATACCATCCGCGCCCGCGGCGTCAACATTGCCGAGGTTACGCTGCATGTCGGGCTTGGCACCTTCCGCCCTGTGAATGAGGAGGAGATTGAGGACCATCAGATGCACAGCGAGTGGTACTCTGTCAGCGAGGAGACTGCGAAGCTTATCAATGAGACCCGTGCGGCGGGCCATCGCGTGATTGCTGTCGGCACAACCAGCTGCCGCACGCTGGAATCCGTCTGGGATCGCTACGGCAAGATCGTGCCCTGCAGCGGCAACACCAGCATCTTTATTTATCCCGGCATCGAGCTGCACGCCATTGACGGCCTGATCACAAACTTCCATCTGCCGGAAAGCACCCTTATCATGCTGATTGCCGCCTTCTACGGCTATGATAAGACGATGGCTGCCTACAAGACCGCTGTTGAGCAAAAATACCGCTTCTTCAGCTTTGGTGATGCGATGTTCATTCGCTGATTGCCGGTTGACGAATCATCGGTTTTCTTCTATAATATTCTATTAGGCGGTGCGGGGAAAAGCCCCCTGCGCCGCTTTTTTCGGACAATATATAAAATGGAGATAGTATCTATGCCTTACCGCCTTATCAAACAGGAAGGTGCCGCCCGCCGCGGTGAGTTTACCACGGTCCACGGTACGGTACAGACCCCCGCGTTCCAGAATGTTGCCACGGCCGCTGCCATCAAGGGCGGTCTTTCGGCGCTGGATCTCAAGGATATCCGCGCACAGGTCATGCTGTGCAACACCTATCATCTGCATCTGCGTCCGGGTGATAAGCTGGTGGCCGATATGGGCGGCCTGCACAAATTCACAAAATGGGACGGCCCCATCCTGACGGACAGCGGCGGGTTTCAGGTGTTCAGTCTGGCCAAGCTGCGCCAGATCACCGAGGAAGGCGTGACCTTCAACTCTCATCTGGACGGACACCGGATCTTTATGGGTCCGGAGCAGAGCATGCAGATTCAGGCTAATCTGGGCTCCACCATCGCCATGGCCTTTGATGAGTGTGTTGAAAACCCGGCAACCTATGAATATGCCAAAAACAGCTGCGCCCGCACGGCGCGCTGGCTGCTGCGCTGCAAGGCGGAGATGAACCGTCTGAAGCATGAAGAAAAGGCAGTCAACCCGGATCAGCTGTTGTTCGGCATCAATCAGGGCTGCACCTTCGCGGATCTGCGTGTAGAGCATATGAAGCAGATCGCGGAGTACGATATGGACGGCTATGCCATCGGCGGTCTGGCTGTGGGTGAGCCTGCGGAGGTAATGTACGACATCATTTCTGCGGTGGAGCCGTTTGCCCCCAAGGACAAGATCCGCTACCTGATGGGCGTCGGTACGCCCGGCAATATCATCGAGGGCGTATACCGCGGTGTGGATTTGTTTGACTGTGTTATGCCCAGCCGCAACGCCCGCCATGGCCATCTGTTTACATGGGACGGCGTCATCAACATCAAAAATCTGAAGTATGAGCGCGATGAATCGCCTATCGACCCGCACTGCGACTGCCCGGTCTGCCGCAATTTCTCCCGCGCCTACATCCGCCATCTGCAGAAGGCGGATGAACTGCTGGGCATGCGTCTGGCGGTTATGCACAACCTGTATTTCTACAATCACCTGATGGAGCGCATCCGCGAGGCGCTGGACAACGGCACCTTCCAGCAGTTCCACGATACCTATGTGCATAAACTTGACACCCGCATCTGATTTTTTGACAAAACGCTTGCACAATGCACACTGATTCGATATAATAGAAGAAATCGTTATTTTTAAGGAGTATACTTGCTATGATCCAGTTTTTGAATGCCGCTGCCGGCACGGCCACTACCGCAGAGATGCTGATCAGCTTCCTGCCGATGGTTCTGATTATCGTCTTTATGATCGTTCTGATCTACCTGCCGCAGAAGCGTCAGGACAAGAAGGATGCTGCCATGCGCAACTCCATTGAGATCGGCGACAAGGTCACCACCATCGGCGGTATTGTTGGCATCGTCTGCGCCATCGCCGACAAGGACGACACCCTCGTTATCGAGACCGGCAGCGACCGCACTAAGATCCGCTTCCGCCGCTCTGCAATTTCTTCTGTGGAGAAGCTGGACACCGGCAAGGACAGCAAGTCTGCCCCTGTCAAGAAGTAAGCAGGCATAATACACACGCCCCCTTGCATAGTGTTGACTGTGCAAGGGGGCGTTTTTTATGGCTGGAAAAAATCTGCGCAAGCCGCCCAGAGCGGCGCGCCGAAAAACGACGGCTGCTGTGCTGTTGGCTGCCTTTGGCTGCGGTGTGGGAAGCTGTATGCTGTTGTTGGCGGCGTGTGCGTTTTTGCTGACGCATACGGCGCTGCCGCTGGGCCTCGTGCGGCCGATGGCCTGTATGGCAGCTGCAGCGGGGGCGGCAGTATCCGCAGCAGTTCTGTCGCATCAGTGCAGGGAAAAGCTGCTTTTGTGCGGGCTGGGCTGTGGTGTGTTTTATACGGCTTGTCTGCTGGGGGCATCACTGCTGGTGGGCGGAGAAGTAAACTGGCAGGGCAGTAATGTGATGCTGCCGATAGCTCTGCTGCTGGGAGGTCTGCTGGGCAGTGCAGTGACAGCCCTGCGGACAAACCGCTGATGCGGGCGGCTCGGACGGCACTGCGTCTGCCCGCGCTGCCGCAGCTGCGAACCAAGGAGCCGAAGCGTAAAACCATGTCGGCGCGGCGGCCGGACTGCGCGGTCTGGCTTGGCGCAGCGTTTCTTGCCGGGTATCTGCCGGGTATATGGCTGGGCCGGGACGGCACCACGGCACTGGGCCAACAGCTGGCAGCCTGGTACACAGAAAGCCCCGAAAGCACAGCTTTTGCGGCGGCTTTCGGGACGCGGTTTGCGGTGGGGGCATTGCAGCTTTGCGCAGTGCTTTTGTGCGGGTTCTGCATCTGGGGCGTTAGCTTGCTGGTGCTGCTTTTTGCGGCGCGCGGGGGATTTCTCGGCTTCTGTGCGGCCTCCGTGGCAGCGGCTGACGGCGCGGCAGGACTGCTGCGCTACCGCTGCGATACGGCTGTATCGGATGTTGCCACGCTGTTGTTGTGTCTGTGGCTGGCCGGGTGGTCGGCGCAGTTGGCGGCACAGCTGTTCTGTGCTGCGCGGGGTCGCGCCACAAGGGAAACGCCGGGGACCGTGCGGCGGCTTTTGAGCCGTTTTGCGGCTGCAATAGTTTTGTCAGCGGCTGTCAGTGCTGTCGGGGGCGTCCTCGTCCTCGCTGCCGGCGGCGGGCGATGAGGGTTTTTCCTCCACATACTTCTGGCTGGCCAACGGGGAGGCGGCAACGGCTCTTTTCAGCTGTTCGCGGTTGATGTGGGTGTAGATCTGCGTGGTAGAGACATTTTCGTGCCCTAATATTTCCTTCAGCGCCCGCATATCAACGC
>ERZ839741.221-NODE-221-length-79658-cov-5.860797_pt1 | contig 79658 bp, 54 predicted proteins | sample MGYA00519880_ERZ839741 | MGnify/ENA primary metagenome ERZ839741 (study PRJEB31850, sample SAMEA3708851) | human gut metagenome | biome: human gut; feature: human-associated habitat; material: faeces | place: China | collected 2014 ...
ACCCCCTACATCGATTAACCTTGAACGAGCCGCCCACAAAAAATTACACACCCTCTCGTAAGCTGCTGCCGGAGGGCTGAAAAGCGTCAACCGATATTTATGTTGATCAGTTTTGGAATTTAATTTCTCCGGTCTTCCGATCGATAATCATCCTCTGGTTCGTGACAGGGTTTCTGTAAAACCGATACGCATTATTCTCGCCCTCGCTCTCGAACTTATTCTTCTTGGCCATCTCCTCCATCGCCTCTTTCTGCTGTGCTCTTGCTTCTTTTTCCCGCTCAACTTCTTCTGCTGACTGATGTTTCACATACCCCTCTCGACCATTTGCATTATCCGGTAATCGTTGAATCTCGAGCATGTTCTCCCCAGTCTCATCGTCTATCCATTTATGAATGCGCCAAGGAGCCTCCATGCCCCCATCGATATACTCATCATGAGAGGCGTTTGCGGCGCAGAACGGCATTAAGAGTGCGAGAGCAAGAACGAGAGTTTTCTTAGTCATAGTTCACCTCATCAGGTCTGACGGCAATGCGGCTGCCGCTCTGGAAGCGGCGGCACCCCCTTTTTTCCTCTGCTGCCGCTAGGTTTCGTTTTACAGAAATTCTTAGATGTCTGAAGCATCTATAGAAAATTATAGGTATTTTCCTATGTAAGGGTCATTACAGGAAATGTAACTAAAAAAGGCTCGTTCAATTCCGTGTGCCGGTGACCATCTCTCTGACCCCTACCCTGGAATGATTGGAAGTTTCTTTCCCTTTGTGAGGAAGATCCCTTGGGATAGCCTCGCTTATAAAGAGACGAAAAAAACGGTCTGGTTTCTGTACCAGACCGCTTTCGTAAGCTGCTGCCGGATGGCGGAAAAGTTCCAGCTGAAGTTCATTTGATCAGTCACTGATCTCTATCTTCCCGGTCTTCCTATCAATGGTCATCTTCTGGTTGGTGACGGGGTTCCTATAAAACCGATATGCGCTATTCTCACCAGCATCCTCAAACTTATTCTTCTTTGCAATCTGCTCTATAGCTTCTTTTTGCTGAGCCTCAGCCGCTTTTTCTCTCTCAACTTCTTCAGGGGTTGATGAAGGAATTACCTGAGTACTATGGTCATATTGATCGGGGGAAAGTCGCTGTACCTCAATCATCTTTGTCCCGGTCTTATCATCTATCCATTGGTGATACCTGAAAGGGGCTCTTGGGCCGGCGTAAATATACTCATCATGAGAGGCGTTTGCGGCGCAGAACGGCATTAAGAGTGCTAGAGCAAGAACGAGTGTTTTCTTAGTCATAGTTCACCTTATCAGGTCTAACGGCAGAGCCGCTGCCGTTCCTTAAACGTTAATAACCCCAGTTTCTCTTATCGCCGAGGGCTTTCGGTATCCGAGAATTCTCCGATGTCTGAAGCATCTATAGAAAATTATAGGTATTTTCCTATGTAAGGGGGCATTACAGGAAATGTAACTAAAAGACCGTTCGCTGAATTCCGTGTGCCGGTGACCGTCTCTCTGCCCCCTACCCTGGAATGATTGGAAGCCTCTTTCCCTTTGTGAGGAACATCCCCGGGGATTGCCTCGCTTATATAGAGACGAAAAAAATCGGCCGGGTCCGCGACCTGGCCGAAATCAAGAAGAAGTGCTGAGAGGAAGAGAAGACCTGGCAGGATCCCCTTCCCCTCCCCAGGATCCAGGCTCACACACTGGAGAACGGAGCCCGGATCGGGGTGCCGGACGCGGCCGTGGGAATCGGTCGGCCGTTCCGGCGGTCGTGAAAGCGTTTTTTACGCCTTCGCGAGATTGCGGCCGACGATGCGGCCAAAGGTCACGGTGCGGCCGGCAGCCATACCGTCAACGAGGTTCGGGTACTCGTTCGCGAAGTAGCAGCCACTGTCATTCCCGATCACGAAGAGCCCCGGGATCGCGTCGCCGTTTTCGTCGCAGGCGTTCAGGTTCTTATCGATCACGATGCCGTCCATCGTGCAGAGGAGCCACCCGGAGTTCTTCACGCCATAGAACGGGGGCTTATCGACCGGGGTGAGACGGTGCTTCTCTTTACCGTACTCGGTGTCCACACCGGCGTACGCCATCTTGTTGTAGTTCGCGACGGTCTTCTTCAGCTGTTCCACGGGGAGCTGAAGCTTGCGGGCGAGTTCCTCAATCGAATCCGCCTGCTGCACAAAGCCTTCCTTGATGAGGTCCGGGAGCACCTTATCCCGCATCTCGGTATACATGTGGTTCGGTTCCGCGCCGTTCGCGAAGGGCCAGAGGCGGGAGCAGCCGTGCATCCGGAACTGCTTCGTGTAGGGGACCCAGTTGCTGTCAAAGATCGAGTAGTGGCAGTGGTCCTTATGGTATTCGTCCGCGTGAAGCGGGTTCTCGTAGGTGCCGGACTCATTCATGAAGCGGACACCTTCAGACGTCACCTTAAGCCACGGCTGCGACCCCATCCAGAACATCTTCGACGTTCCCGCCTTCACGGTTTCAAGGCCCGGCTTCTGACCGATATGAAGCGCTGTGCGGTCAAACTTCATCGCGGAATGCGTTTCATCCATCTTCGCCCCGACCCAGAGACAGGCTTTGATGCCGTCACCGGTCGCGCCCGGCATCGCGCCGGTGCGGGAGATGACCCGGAGATTCCAGGGCTGGAGCGCCTGCATCATCGGGTAATTGCGGGCGTAGCCGCCGGTCGCGACGACCGTCCCCTTCTTCGCGATGTAGCGGACGTACTTCCCGTCGCCATCCCGCGCGATGCAGCCCGTGACACGGCCGTTCTTCTTCTCAAGCTTCACCATCGTGGTGTTGTAGTCAAAGCGCGCGCCCTTCTTCACGGCGTAGTCATGCAGCACGACGTTCATGAATTTGCCAGCGTTCCCCTTCACCTTCTGCGGGGAGTGCCCGGTCGGGTAGTCGATATAGCGGGTGTGGACTTCGGGGTCACCGACTTCGTTCTTCAGCTCAATCCCCACTTCGGCGAGCCGGTCACCGAGCCAGTTCACGGTTTCACCGGACTGATCGGCCCAGAGCTTGATGAGCTCCTGCTTCACGTGGCCGCCGGCGTAGCGGGTCGCCATGGCGATGAAGTCGAACTTATCGATTTTCGACCCTTCCTTCTTCTGATAGCGGGAATCGATCGACGCGATGTCGCCTCGGATACCGGTGCCGGTGGAGTAACGGTCGATACCGATCACCTTGCCGCCGTTCTCCGCCGCCGCGCACACCGCGAACATGCCGCCCGTGCCGCAGCCAACGACGAGAATGTCGGTGGTCACGGTCTTCGAAATATCTTTCTCCGCGATCTCAGGGGCTTTGCCGAGCCAGTCGCCAGAGTCTTCCTCTTTTGCCGTTTCCTTCGTGATCACTTCAACGGGGATCTCGCCCTTCGCCTGGGCGATACACTTGGCGGCCGCCTTCTGAACGGCGTTAGAGGTGATCGACGCGCCCGACACCGAATCCACTTTTGCCGTCTGGCCCGCGAGCAGCGCCTTCTTCAGTTCCACCGCGGCCTTCTGCCCGATCCCGGGGGTTTCCTTTGAGGCGTCAATCACGACATCGGTGATCTTATTCGCGTCAAACGTCATCGTGACGATCACGTCACCGCCGATACCCGCGGATTTCGCCGAATAGGTGCCGGCCTTATAGAGACCGGACATAGGAGCCGCGTGAGCGAGCGCCGCGGTGGTGATCGAAGCGCCGCCGACGAGGCTCGTGCGCAGGAACTTACGACGTGAAACTTGAGTCATTCTTCTTTCCTTTGAATCCAGAGTGAACACTGCCGGGACTTTTTCTAGTTCTTTCGGCAGACATGACTAATCCTAAAGCTGTACCCTAGGCACAGGTCAAAAACGGCACGAAACAGACTCTGGCACGAGGAATATCGGGGATTGGCGGGGATTTCAGTGTTGAGAGCGGCAAAAACGGGCCGATGGAAAGAAAAAACCGGGGGAGAAAAAGCGTTTCAACCCGAATAAACCTGAGGCATGGGTTCACCTTTGGAACTAATTCTCACGGATACAGAGGGTTGGAGGTTTTGCCGGCTAAATATGAGGACGCTCGAGGAGCCCCTTTTCACCTGGAACCCAAGCGGCCCGCGGCGGCTTTTCTCTCTTTCTATATAGAGGGAGCCGATTTCAGGCAAAAAAATCCGACGAGACCCGGGGGTCTCATCGGTTGGGATGAAGAAGTCAATTTTGGGAGGAGTAAGCGGAGAGCTGCTTATCCCGCCCTGCCCTAAAGGCTCCGAAGAGCCGTAATCAAAGGAGTCACAAAGAGAATGACTGACCGATCCGGGTTTGGGATTCAGGTCTCCGGGAGAGAGAGAAAACAGAGCGACTGCGTCACACGCCCGTCTCCAGTCAATCAGACTCTTTCGAAAAGGACCGGGGAGAAAACCGGCCCTCTCCTAAGCAAAGGCGGATCAGGCCTTGGCGAGGTTACGGCCGATCACGCGGCCGAAGGTGACCGTACGGCCGCAGGCCATACCGGTCGAGAGGTTCGGGTACTCGTTCGCGAAGTAAGAACCGGAGTCGTTACCGATCACGTAGAGGCCCGGAATGGCGTCGCCATTCTCGTCACAGGCGTTGAGATTCTTGTTGATCACAATGCCGTCCAGCGTGCAGAGCAGCCAGCCGGAGTTCTTCACACCGTAGAACGGGGGCTTATCCACCGGGGTCAGACGATGCTTTTCTTTACCGAAGTCCTCGTCCACGCCCTTATAGGCGAGCTTGTTGTAGCGGTCCACGGTCTTCTTCAGCTGATCGGCGGGGAGACCGAGCTTACGGGCGAGTTCCTCGATCGAATCGGCCTTGAAGGCGAAGCCGTCCTTCACGAGCGACGGGAGCACCTTGTCACGCATCTCGGTGTACATGTGGTTCGGCTCAGCGCCGTTCGAGAACGGCCAGAGGCGGGAGCAGCCGTGCATCTTGAACTGCTTCGTGTACGGAACCCAGTTGCTGTCGAAGATCGAGTAGTGGCAGTGATCCTTGTTGTACTCGTCCGCGTGGAGCGGGTTCTCGTACGTGCCGGACTCGTTGATGAAGCGTTCACCGAAGGAATTCACCTTGAGCCACGGCTGCGACCCCATCCAGAACATCTTCGCGGTGCCGGCCTTCACGGTGTCGAGACCCGCCTTCTGACCAGGCTTCAGCGCGGCGCGGTCAAACTTCATCGCGCAGTGCGTCTCGTCCATCTTCGCGCCCACCCAGAGGCAGGCCTTGATGCCGGAACCCGTGGCGCCAGGCATAGCGCCCGTGCGGGAAACGACGCGGAGGTTCCAGGGCTGGAGAGCCTGCATCATCGGGTAGTTGCGGGCGTAGCCGCCGGTCGCGACGACAGTCCCCTTCTTCGCGATGTAGCGGACGTACTTCCCGTCGCCGTCACGCGCGATGCAGCCGGTCACACGGCCGTTCTTCTTCTCAAGCTTCACCATCGTGGTGCTGTAGTCGAAACGGGCACCCTTGCTCTCGGCGTACTTATAAAGGATCTCATTCATTACCTTGCCGTCGTTCCCCACCACCTTCTGCGGGGAGTGACCGGTCGCGAAGTCCTTATAGCGGACGAACGTGCCCTCGTCACCGGCTTCATTCATGAGGTCGATCCCGTGTTCCTTCAGGCGGTCGCCGAGCCAGTTGATCGTTTCGCCGGAGTTATCCGCCCAGAGTTTGATCAATTCCTGCTTCACGTGGCCGCCCGCGTAGCGGGTCGCCATCGCGATGTAGTCAAACTTGTCGATCTTCGTGCCCGCCTGCTTCTGATAGCGGGAGTCGATCGCGCCGAGGTCGCCGCGGATCCCGGTGCCGGTGGAGAAGCGGTCGATACCGATCACCTTGCCGCCGTTTTCAGCGGCAGAGGCCACCGCGAACATGCCGCCCGTGCCGCAGCCGATGACGAGAATATCCGTGGTCACGGTCTTCGCGATATCTTTTTCCGCGATCTCAGGAGCCTTGCCGAGCCAGTCGCCGGAATCCTCTTCCTTCGCGGTTTCCTTCGTCACGACTTCAATGGGGATCTCACCCTTCGCCTGGGCGATGCACTTCGCGGCGGCCTTCCGGACAGCGCCTGAGGTGATCGAAGCGCCGGAGACGGAATCCACCTGAGCGGACTGACCGGCAAGCAGCGCCTTCTTCAATTCCACGGCGGCCTTCTGCCCAATCCCGGGGGTTTCATGCGACGCGTCAATCACGACATCCGTGATCTTATTCGTGTCAAACGTCATCGTGACGATGACATCGCCGCCGATACCGGCAGCTTTCGAGGAATACGTGCCGGCCTTATAGATACCGGAGGCGGGAGCCGCGTGAGCGAGAGCGGCCGTGGTGATGGAAGCGCCGCCGACGAGGCTCGTGCGGAGGAACTTACGACGAGAGAACTGAGTCATGGATCTTGTTTTCCTTTGAACCGGAAATAAATGACCCGCCGGGTGGTTTTTTTCTAATACCCTCAGCGGAATGGCGTAATCCTAAAGCTGCACCTCGCTCTCAGGTCAAGAAACGGATTCGGACGGTCCCAAAACGCAAAGGTGAGTAAAAAAGTGGCGGTTTTGGCGATTTTGTGCGTAAAATGTGCCCCTTCAGGGGTAGAAACTGTGACTTCGGGAACGGATTTTTCCGTTTCCCGGGTGTATGGAGCCCCGAACCCTCCCCTCAAAACCTGAGTGAGGGGTTCAGCTTTGTAACTAATCCCCTTGAAGAAAACCCTCTACACCGTCCGGTGGTTTGATAAAAATCAAACGGGTACGGTTTCCCGTATCCGGAGGGAGACAAAAAAACACGGGCGCGGCAGAGACGCCCGGACTCTAAAAATCAAAAACAATTCAGACACGGCTCCCGCCCCAGGTGCTTATTGGAACGGGAAGGAGAGAGAAAGAGAATGGAGAAGCATGCCTTTAAGCATTACCGGATCGGGAACTTCGCGAAGCGGCTGAGTGTCACGACGTCATTCCTGAAGCACTACGAGGATGAGGACCTCATCCATTCGACGCAGCTCGATAACGGCTACCGCTATTACGCTTTCCCGGAGTCCGCCCGGATTCTCGAATATATGCGGCTCCATAGCTACGGGGTGCCGCTGAAAGAAATGCGGAACGCGGTCACGGGGACGCCGGAAGCGGCGGTCGCTTCGATCGACGCTCACGCGGAATCGATCCGGGAGACGGTGCGGAAACTCGAAGCGGTGCTCGCGGAGCATGAGCGCTTCCGGGCGTGGTATGACGAGATGGAGGGGGAGCCGGAACGCTGGGAAGTGAAGAAGATCAAACCGATCTACTTCCTCCCCCACACGAGCGGCCAGGATTTTCTGGATGATGACCGGATTTATGAGGTGCTCGGCGCCTGGTGCGGCGCGATGCCGCTCACGAAATCCGCTCTCTGGGCGAAGAACCCGCTTGAAAAAGGGAATGTCGATGAGACGTACTGGGGTCTCGCGGTGAGTGAAGAGAATCTGAAACGCGCCGGGATTCCCGTGAACGGCGCAGTGAAGAAAATCCCCGCGTGCCACGCCTTTATCTATCACTTTTTCGATCTTCCGCACCCGTCCACGATCTGGGAAGTAGCGCAGGGGCAGCACCCGGCGTTCGATAAGATGCGGGAACTCGGCTTCCACCCGGCGGGGGATGCCCTCTTCGTGATTGAAATGAAGCTTGAGAAGGACGGCGTTAAAAGAGGGTTCGGCCGCGTCGTGATCCCGATTTCGGAATAAAACTCCCGCGGGACTTCGTCCCGGTATCACAGATGTTCACAGGGGCGAAAACCCCATACAATTGGCTTTTCTCCCCTCCTCCAATCAGGCGAGAGACCTGAAATTTATAGGGAGGATGAGAAGCCCTGGAATCCCCCGGTTCCAATAAAAACACGAGTCACCGGAATCTAAAAAGAGTGACCGGAAAACGCGTCAAAAGAAGAAGAGAGAGAACCCGCCATGGAAGGCTTTAAACACTACCGAATCGGGTCTTTTGCCCGATATCTCTGCGTCACTACCTCGTTTCTGAAGCATTACGAGGATGAAGGTCTCATCAGCGTGGTGCAGCAGGATAACGGCTACCGCTACTATCCGTTCCCCGAGGCCGCGCATATTCTCGAATACATGCGGCTTCATAGTTACGGGGTCCCGTTAAAGGAAATGCGGACCGCCGTCACTGGGCCCACCGAAACGGCGTTCGAGAACATCGATCGGCACGCCAATGAACTGCAGAAGAAGGCGGACCGCCTGCAGGCCATTGTGGATGAGCACCGGCGGTTCCGGAAGTGGTACGAGGATATGGCGGGGGACGCTTCCCGCTGGGAAGTGAAGAAGATCGACCCGGTCTACTTCCTCCCCCACTCAGAAGGGCAGGAGTTTCTGGATGACGAGCGGATTTATGAGATCTTCCCCGCGTGGAGCGACTCGATGCCGCTCGTGAAAACCGGGCTCTACGTGAAGAAGAATCCGAAAACGCCGGGGACAAACGATATTTTCTGGGGGCTCTGCGTGACGGAATCAAACCTCCGGAAGGCCGGGATCCCGGTGAACGACGCGGTGTGGAAACTGCCATCCGGCCCCGCCTTTCTCTATCACTTCTGCGATCTCTTCCGCCCCACCTGCATGAAGGATGTCCGGGTGAACCGCCATCCGGCGTTTGAAAAAATGCGGGAACTCGGGTTCCGGGCGTCGGGTGACGCGCTGATCGCGGTCGATATGAAGCTTGAGAAAGACGGCGTGAAGCGCGGGTTCGGGCGCGTCGTGATTCCGATGGCGGAATAAAGGGTTAAGGGATAAGGAAGAGACGGGATGGATGGCACCAAACACTACCGGATTGGAACGTTCGCGGATTATCTCTGCGTGTCGCGCTCCTTTCTGAAGCATTACGAGGAAGAGCACCTCATCAAGGTCGTGCATCAGGATAACGGCTACCGCTATTACCCGTTTACGGAAGCCGCGCACATCCTTGAATATATGCGGCTTCATAGCTACGGGATCCCGGTGCGGGAAATGAAAAGCGCGGTGACGGCGAGCGCCGAGTCCGCGTTTGACACGATTGACCGCCACGCGGATGAGCTCGAAAAGAAAGCGGAGCGGCTGCTCGCGGTGGTCGCTGAGCACCGGCGGATCCGGAAGTGGTACCAGGATATGGCGGGGCAGCCTTTCCGCTGGGAAGTGAAGAAGATGGAGCCGGTTTACTTCCTCCCCCACTCGAACGCCCAGGACTTTACGGACGACCCGCGGGTCTATGAAATCTTCCCCGAGTGGTGTGAATCGATGCCGCTCGTGAAGATCGGACTCTACGTGAAGCGGAATCCGAAAACGCCGGGGACAAACGAGGTGTTCTGGGGGCTCTGCGTCACGGAAGCGAACCTGAAGCGGGCCGGGCTCCCCGTGAACGACGCGGTGTGGAAGATGCCGTCGAGTCAGGCCTTTATCTATCACTTCTATGACCTGCTGCGGCCCACTCCGATGAAAGAAGTGCGGGAGAACCGCCACCCGGGGTTTGAACTCATGCGGGAGCTGGGATTCCAGGCGTCGGGCGACGCCCTCATCGTCACCGATATGAAGCTTGAGAAAGACGGCGTGAAGCGGGGCTTTGGGCGGGCCGTGATCCCGATGGTCGATCCGGCGTCGATGCTAGATCATTCCGAAAAAAATGACTGACCTTTCCGGAACCCCTTTAGAATGGAGGTTTCGGGGTCCGGGCGGGACACCGCGCGAGAGCGGTGAGAGGGGCCGAGGCCTGAGGTCCCATCGATTTATATCCAGCTCTGGGTAAAGCCCGAGTGCGAGATTGGAGAGAGTCTCAAAACACTATGGATACCTTTAAGCACTACCGGATCGGTAACTTCGCGCGCCACATGTGCGTGTCGCCCTCGCTTCTCAAGTATTACGAGGACGCGGGGCTTCTGAAAGCGGTGCAGCTTGAGAACGGGTACCGCTACTATTCGTTCCATCAGGCATCGATTCTGCTTGAATACATGCGGCTTCAGAGTTACGGGATCCCGTTAAAAGAAATGCGGGAAACCTTCACGGGTGACCCCCGGGACGCGATCGCGAGTTTTGACGCGCACGCGGATCAATTGCAGGAAAAAGCGGACCGGCAGCAGGCGATCGTGGATGAGCACCGGCGGTTCCGGAAGTGGTTTGACCGGATGAAGGGGGAGCCCTTCCGGTGGGAAGTGAAAGCCGTCGACCCAATCTACTTCCTTCCGCATTCGAGCGGCCAGGATTTTCTGGAAGAGAAAGGGATTTACGAGGTCTTCCAGGGGTGGTGCGACAACATGCCGCTCACGAAATCCGCGATGTATGTGAGGAAGGGAGCGGAACCTGGGTCGAAGAACGAACTCTACTGGGGGCTCGCCGTGGCGGAGGAAACCCTTCACCGAGGCCGGATCCCGGTGAACGACGCCGTGATGCTGCTCCCCGAGTCGCACGCCTTTGTCTATCACTTCTACGACCTCGAAGACCCCACGCACCTCACGGAACTCGCCGAAAGCCGTCACCCGGCGTTTGATAAGATGCGGGAGCTCGGCTTTCACGCGAAAGGCGACGCCCTCATCGTGATCGATATGGCGCTGGAACGCGACGGCGTGAAGCGGGGGTTCGGGCGCTTTGTGATCCCGATTGAGGAGTAAGACTCTTCAAAGACCGCCGATCTGGCAGTTCCTTTACTCTCTTATATAGAGAGACACCAAAGCCCTGGCGTCCGGCATGGATTCCAGGGCTTTGCTTTCAGGAGCGTTACGTGGATCAGGGGTTTGGGTCTCCCCTCCTCCACCAAAAGAAAACGGGGCCCCCCGCATTGCTCAGGGGGCCCCGCGAAACACTCTCAGGCTCTTAACTGATTTTGGTAATCAGATCAGAACTTGTGGATCAGGCCGCCGAGGACGCCGACAGAAGACGGCGTGCCGTCGTTCGACGTGCCTTCAGCCTTCTGCTGCGAGTAGGTCACAGCGGCGTAGGCGCTCGTACGCTTCGAGAAGAAGTACTCGTAAGCACCGGCAGCGCCCCAGCGCTTGTACTTCGCCGTGCCTTCATCCACCTTCGCGTCACGGTAGTCAACCATGGCGTGCCACACACCGCCGAAAGCGGGGATGTCAGCGCCGAGAGCAGCGCCCCAGCCTTTGAACCCGTTCTGAGCGACGGTGGAGGTGAGGTTCGCGAGGTCACCGACCTTGCTCTTCAGGGACTTCTGGTGATCGAAGTAGTTCACCATCGCGTAAGCGCGGACGACCTTGAAGTCATAAGCGCCGCCGAGGATGATGTTGTAGCCGTTATCGATGTTGTCGTTCGTCGTGGAGTCGTTCTTCCACATCGTGTAGTCACCGATCAAAGCGGCGCGCCACGGACCCTGGTCATAGGACACACCGAGGGCGGCGTAGCGGTCGGTCTTGGAGCTGTTTTCGCGGATCGCGGAGCCGTCCGTCACGCTGTCCGCCTTGAAGGAGTACTGAGCGTGGAGAGCGAAGCCGGCGACAGAGGGAGAAACGTACGTGAGGGAATTATCGACGCGGCCCCAGTCGGAACCCGTGAAACCGGAGATGCCGGCATCGTTCCAGCCGCCGTTATACGGGGTGAACGCGCCGCCGCCCATCGCGGTGGAGCCTGCCGTGCTCACGAGCTTACCCACGCGGCCAGCGGTGAGAGAACCATAAGCGCCGGAAACCGTGATCGAAGCTTCACGGCCGAACAGGCGGCCGGAGTTATCCGCCGTGCCGTCGTCATCGTTGAAACCGTTTTCAAGGATGAAGCTCACCTTGGCGCTGCCGAGGTCTTCCGTGCCCTTCAGGCCCCAGCGGGAGCCGGAGTTCTGGCCGGACTTCATGGAGACCGTGTCGGTCGAGGAGGTCTTGCCGTCGTCGGCGCGGTAGTGGTTATAGTAGATGCCGGTATCGATCAGGCCGTACATCGTGACGGACGGAGCGGCGAACGCCGAGGCAGCGAAGGTGCCGAGCAGAGCAGCGGCAACGAGAGTCTTTTTCATCTTTTCAGTCCTATGAACTGTTTGTCATCTCTCCTGGGGGTGTCAGACACTTGGAGTGCGTTTTCTCCCGGGACTCTTGTTTTTCTCTTCAGGCGGAACGGGTTTCAAAGTGGCGAACCTTTGACACCCTGCTCTGCCTGAATCGGTAAGCCTCATCAGGAGGATCTAATCCTTTCTAGGCTTAACGACGTAATCCTAAAGATGAACCCTGCACTCAGGTCAAGAGAACGATTTTCGGCGGATTTTTTCCGGAAACACCCTGAAAAACTCCGTTACAAAGGCGGCTTCCCGTAGAATATTGGCTGAAAGCAGGTAAAAACCCTACAATTCTGGGGCGGAAACCACGGAAACCCCCGTTCTGAAACCTGAGGGAGGGGCTCAGCTTTCGGCTAATCCTTTTTTCTTACAGAGGGTTAGGCTGACGGCGTGAGGGGTGAAAATCCCGAATCCGTGATCCCGGGAATCCGGGTGAGGAAACGGGAATGGTGTTTTCTCTTCTCCCCTCCCCGCTTCTCTGAACAAAATATAAAATCCCGTAAACTCATCAAGTTAGATTGACTTTCTTCAAGCGGTAACTGAAAACCTGAGGCCTCTATGGAAACGTTCAAGCAGTATCGGATCGGTCACTTCGCGCGGCACCTCGGTGTCTCGCAGTCGTTCCTGAAGCATTACGAGGACGCTGGGCTTCTTGAGGCAACCCAGCGGGAAAACGGCTACCGGTTTTATGAGTTCCCGCAGGCCGCGCGCCTCCTCGAATACATGCGGCTGCATAGCTATGGGGTCCCCATTAAACAGATGAAGGACGCGGTGTCTGTCACCGCGGACGAGGCGTTCGATAACATCGATCACCACGCGGATGAACTCCGAAAAACGGCTGAACGGCTGCTCGCGATCGTCGATGAGCATGACCGGATTCACACCTGGCGAGAGGCGATGCAGGGGAAGCACACCCGCTGGGAAGTGAAGCCGATTGAGCCGATCTACTTCCTCCCTCACACGAGCGGTCAGGATTTCCTGGAAGACCACCGGATTTATGAGATTCTTCACGACTGGTGCGAAGAGATGCCGGTGACGAAGTCCGCGCTCCTCGTGAAGCACCACTCTGACAACGAACCCGCGAACACCATGTACTGGGGGCTCTGCGTGACGGAGTCAAACCTCAGGCGCTGCGGGATCCCCACAAACGACGCGGTGCTCGTGATCCCGAAGACGCTTGCCTTTGTCTTTCACTTTTATGATGTGGAAGACGTTTTCCGGATGGACGATATCGCGTCGGGTGACCACCCCGCGTTCCGGAAACTCCGGAGTCTCGGGTTTAAGCCCTCAGGGGACGCGCTACTCATCAACGAAATGAAGCTCACGCGGGACAGTGTCCAGCGGGGATCAGGGAGATGCGTGATTCCGATTGAGGAATAAAAACGCGAAGCGGATGGAAAAATCAGAGGCTCTCGGGTAACCGGGGGCCTTTCTTTTTGAAGAGGTGCCTGAGTCTCTCTATCTATATTAGAGGCACGGAAAATTGAGCCGTTTTTCCGATTCTGAGAAACCGGTTTTAAAGAGATCGGAATTCCGGGCGGAAAAGCGCGGCAGAGAATGGGATCGGTGCCCTCTTCCCGATATCGGTGTTCCGAAATCGCGGGAGAACGGACATTGATGAGAAATGGGGAACCCCTTTCGGGGTCCAGCCGGGAGGGATACCCGGCCGGAGGAGAGCTGCTGCTTCGAAACCGAAACCGTGGAGGAGAGAGTTGGGTTCCGGTTCCGTAGGACACTCTTAGGAGAGATGGAAAGAGATACCGCTCTTCCCCCAGGGCGAACTGGGTGTCGGGCGGCATCCCCTTCTCAGGTTGATCTTTCAGATGTGAAAGATCAGAACTTGTGCATGAGGCCGGCGATCACGTCGATCACCTGCTTCCCAGCCTTCGGATTCGCGGCTTCCTGAGCGTCGGAGTAACGGCTGTTGATGTAGTTCGCGGCCGTGTAGAGCGACGTGCGCTTCGAGAGCGGGAGGAGGTAGCCGACAGCAGCCTGCCAGGTCTTCATCGTGCGGTCAGAATCCTTGCTTCCCTTGAAGTCACCATAGCCGAGGCCAGCCTTGATGAAGCCGTGGGACACCGGGACATCCACGCCGACATTCGCGCCCCAGCCGTCAACGCCGGAGGGCAGTGCGAAGGTCGTCGTACGGGCCGCAGCCGTGTAGTTCTGGAAGTACTGGCCGTAGGCGTAGAACTTCGCCCAGCCAGCCTGGTAAGAACCGCCGAGGTTATAGCTGATCGCGTCCTTGCGGCCGAGGTCATTCGCGCTCGGCTGCGCGTAGTTGATACGCTCGATACCGCCGATCACCATGAGGTCATTATGGGTGTAGCGGAGAGCGCCGGCGTACATACGTTCAACAGAGGACTTGCCTTCAACACCGGTGCCGAAATTCTTCGCGTCCGTGCCGTTCGAGTACTGGAGGGTGGCATCAAACCCGGCGAACTTGGGGGAAGCCCAGGCGAGAGCGTTATCCACGTATTCGTAGCCAAGCGCCATCACCTGGAGGTGACCGCCGACGTTGCCCCAGCCGCAGGAGAACGGGGAGAGGATGTGACCGAAACGGGCGTACGGGCCGTTGCCGCCCACCATCGCGCCCATACGGCCGGCGGAGAAGAGACCGTACTGGTTATCGACGTAGAGACGGGCGTCGCGGCCAAAGAGCCGGCCGCTCTGGCCGGACATGCCGGAGTCGGTGGAGAGACCGCCTTCGAGCTGAACGCCGACCGTGGTGCCGTTATCAAAACGTTCTTCAGACTTGAGGCCGAAGCGGGAGCCGATGTACTGACCGGACACCATGGAGAGGGAGTCGGTTTTCGACCCGCCAACCGTCTTCACGTGCTGGTAATCGAGACCCTGGTCAATCACGCCATAGATCTGGGTGCCGGAAGCGAAAGCGGTGGAGGCGAAAGCGCCGGCCGTCGCGAGGACGAGCGTAGAGAGCTTGAGATTCATGATGTTTGAACTGTGTTTTTAGTGTGGTGGGAATCTTTCCCGCCGGAAAGAGTGAGAGGCTTCTCTCCCCTCCCCTTCCCGGCGGCCGGGAAACAGGTCGGTTACGCCTTCTTCGCGAGAGCGCGGCCGATCACTCGGCCAAACGTCACGGTGCGGCCGCAGGCCATACCGGTCGCGAGGTTCGGGTACTCGTTCGCGAAGTAGGAGCCCGAGTCGTTGCCGATCACGTAGAGTCCGGGGATCGCGTCGCCGTTTTCGTCACAGGCGTTGAGATCCTTGTTGATCACAATGCCGTCGAGCGTGCACAGCAGCCAGCCGGAATTCTTCGCGCCGTAGTACGGGGGCTTATTCACCGGAGACAGGCGATGCTTCTCTTTCCCGAACTCGGGGTCGACGCCGTTCTTCCAGTTCTCGTTATTCTTTTCCACGGTCTTCTTCACCGCTTCAACCGGGAGACCAAGTTTCTTCGCGAGTTCCTCGATCGTGTCCGCCTGCTGCACGAAGCCGCTCTTGATCAGCCCCGGGAGCATCTTGTCCTTCACGACAAACCACGGAATGTTGGGCTCAGCGCCGTTAGCGAAGGGCCAGAGGCGGGAGCAGCCGTGCATCTTGAACTGCTTCGCGTACTGAGGCCAGTTGCTGTCAAAGATCGTGTAGTGAGCGTGATCCTTGTTGTATTCGTCTGCGTGGAGCGGATTCTCGTACGTGCCGGATTCGTTGATGAAGCGTTCACCAAACGAATTCACCTTCAGCCACGGCTGAGAACCCATCCAGAACCAGGCGTTGTCGCCCGACTTCAGGGTCTCGAGACCCGCCTTCTGATTCGGGCGGATCGCGGCGCGGTCAAACTTCATCGCGCAGTGCGTCTCGTCCATCTTGGCACCGACCCAGAGGCAGGCCTTGATGCCGTCGCCGAGCGCGCCCGGCATCGCGCCGGTGCGGGAGACGACGCGGAGGTTCCAGGGCTGGAGCGCTTCCATCATCTTGGTGTTCCGGGCGTAGCCGCCGGTCGCGACCACCGTGCCCTTCTTCGCGATGTAGCGGACGTACTTCCCGTCACCGTTCTGAGCGATACAGCCGGTCACGCGGCCGTCCTTCTTCTCAAGCTTCACCATCTTCATCGAGTAGTCGAAGCGGGCACCCTTGCTGATGGCGTACTTATAAAGGAAGGAGTTGAACTTCTGGCCTTCGTTCGCGCCGACCTTTTGCCCCGAGTGACCGGTGGCGTAGCCGACGTAGCGGGCGGGATCGTTCTTGTCGCCCACTTCATTCATCATCTCGATGCCGTTTTCTTTGAGCCGGTCACCGAACCAGTCGATCGTTTCGCCGGAGTTATCCGCCCAGACGTTGTAGAGCTCCTGCTTCACGTGGCCGCCCGCGTAACGGGTCGCCCAGGCGGTGAACTCAAACTTGTCGATCTTCGTCCCTTCTTTCTTCTGGTAGCGGGAGTTGATCGCGCCGAGGTCGCCTCGGATGCCGGTGCCGGTGGGGAAGCGGTCAATACCAATCACCTTGCCGCCGTTTTCCGCCGCCGCACAGACAGCGAACATGCCGCCGGTACCGCAGCCGATCACGAGGATATCGGTGGTCACGGTGTTCACGATGTCCTTCTCAGCGATCTCGGGGGCCTTCCCGAGCCAGTCGCCGGAGTCTTCCTCTTTCGCCGTTTCCTTCGTGATCACTTCAACAGGGATCTCGCCCTTCGCCTGCGCGATGCACTTCGCGGCGGCCTTGCGGACGGCGGACGACGTGATTGAGGCGCCGGACACCGTGTCCACCTTGGCGCCCTGACCGAGCAGCAGCTGCTTCTTCAGTTCAACGGCCGCCTTCTGGCCGATCCCGGGGGTCTCGTGCGACGCGTCGATCACGACGTCCGTGATCTTATTCGTGTCAAACGTCATCGTGACGATGACGTCGCCGCCGATACCGGCAGCCTTGGAGGAGTAAGTACCGGCCTTATAGATGCCGGCAGGAGCCGCGTGAGCCAGAGCCGCGGTGGTGATAGAGGCACCGCCGACAATGCTGGTACGCAGGAACTTACGACGAGAGAACTGAGTCATGAGAGTTTTTCTTCCTTTGAACCAAAAAGGTGAAGCCGAAAGGCGTAAGCAATGCCGCCATTCGGCGTAACGGGAAAAATGATATTGGTGCATCCCGGATACGGGTCAAGGGAGAAAAAAATTGCTGTGCTGTAAGTCACAGATCGAACATCTTTGGGGTAAAAACCCTAGCGATGATGTAATTTTTTGTTTTCTCTTACGGGAAAACCCCAAAAATTGCGTCGATAGAAAGTAGGGTATTGTCTTTCCAAAGCCGAATCTAGGATGCGACTTTTGATGTATTGCCTCCCTAAACCATTGGGGTAGTTACACCGAATGGGTAGAAGTAGGAAAATAAGAGCCGCTTGCCGAGAAAAAAGGGCCTTTCCCGCCGGGAGACGCGGGCCGCGGCCGAAAACAAAACCGAATCGCAATTAAAACAAGAAGATCCGCCCGCTTCGCGGTGACGGATCGGAGAGAGAAGAGAGAGATGACTGTATTCAAGGAATACCGGATTGGGAGTTTCGCTTATCACCTTGGGGTAACCCAGGCGTTCCTCAAACACTACGAGGAAGCGGGGCTGATTGACGCGAAACAGAACGATAAAGGCTACCGCTACTACCAGTTTCCTCAGGCGGGACGCGTTTTTGAATACATGCGGCTCCATAGCTTCGGGATCCAGATCAAGCAGATGAAGTGCGCGCTCGCGGCAGACGAAGAGACCGCGTTCAAAAGCATTGATGACCACGCGGAGGAGCTTCAGAAAAAAGCGGACCGGCTGCAGGCGATCGTGGATGAACATCGGCGCTTTAATAAGTGGCACGACGCGATGCGGGGGAATGAAACCAAGTGGGAAGTGAAAGAGATCGAGCCGATCTACTTCCTCCCCCACACCTGCGGGCAGGACTTTATCGATGATGACCGGGTGTATGAGGTGCTGCAGGCCTGGTGCGATCAGATGCCGGTGACGAAGTCCGCGCTTTACGTGAAACCGGATCCCGAGAATCCGGGGGAAAACAAGGTCTTCTGGGGGCTTTACGTCACGGAAGCGAACGTGAAGCGCTGCGGGATTCCGCTGAACGGAGCCGTCTGGGTGATCCCGAAGACGGTCGCCTTTGTGTTCCACTTCGCGGGGCTGAAGGATCCGTTCCTCATGAAGGACTCCGAAACCGGAGCGCATCCGGCGTTTCAGAAACTCCGGTCTCTAGGGCTCAAACCCTCCGGTAACGCGATCCTGATTAACGAAATGAAGCTGGAACGGGATGGCGTACAGCGGGGATACGGCCGCTTTGTGATACCGATTTCGGAGTGACCGCTTCATTCTTATATAGAAGAGCCGTGAAAAGACACCGGTCGGACACGGGGTACTGAAGGGGGGAGAAGCTTCGGACTGCTCTCCCCTCTTCTTTTCCGGAGACAGAAATGGATTCCGAAAGCGGGCTGTCCGGTTGTAAACCGAGCGCTGTCAAAAGCGGGTGCAAGAAACCCGGCACCCCGCACGGAGGCGGTAACCGCTTAACCGCCTCCCCTCTTTTGATTTTTTAATCCACGGCGACCCGGCAGGGGAGCCCGGTCATGCCGGTGAAATTCATCGGGTACGTGTGGACATGACAGCGGGCGAAGGGACGGCCCTGAAGCACGTCGCCCAGGTGACAGAGATTCTCCACGATGAAGACATCGTGATCCGCGCAGTGCTGATCCATCGGGGGATGTTCCGCGCCCCGCCTCACCCCGGCGCAGTCGACACCGATGATCGAGATGTGACGGAGAAGCAGCGCGTCGATCAGTTCAGGCGATAAGGTGGGGTGCTCCTTGAAGTAGGTCGGGTTCCCGTATCCCACTTTCTCAATAAAACCGGTCGCGAAAATGACCGCCATATCGGCTTTAACGAGCGTGAGGTCGATGTCGCTGATCTGCACCTCCCCATCCCCTACACGGCTGACGTCGAAGATAATGCCTTCGCGCTCCGCGTATTCCATCGGAAAAACCTTGTCCATCACATCGAAGTGAGTGCCAAGATGCCCCGTGAAGGCTTTCCATTGATTCTGCCCCATACTCTCGCGCACCTTCAGCGTGACGCATAAAGTGATATCGGTCATAGGAGTTCCTTTATGGTGTTTACTGCAGGTGTGTAGTAGAACGCTTTGATTAATATAGCAAAGGTTTAAATTTCAGATAGGAGACGCTATCTATTTAAAGTGTTACAGGATTTATGAGAAACTGAACGAGAAGAACTTTATTCGAGCTACGAACGATTTGTGATTCCGGAGATCCCGATCGAAAAAAAAGCGAGCCAATCCCCTTCACCGCCCCGCTTCAATGCTTTCAGTGTCGCTAAAAAATCCTGACTCCTCACCCGAGGTGGAGAGAAAGCCTCCGGCAGGAGTCAGGAAAGTCTGCCGCTCTGTTTTTAAATTACCGATTAATAACAATCAGTTAATTGATGGTTCTTCAAGTGACGCTGAGATTTATTTTTCAGAAGAAATGCGTCACGCCGAGGCTGACAAGAGACCGATTCGCTTCAGCGCGCTCTTCGGTGCTCGCCATCGTGTAACCGGATTTCGAGTTCCGGTTAAGAGACTTGGAGCCATGCGAATACGAATAGACTCCCCAGAGGGTTGTGCGCTTGGATACCGGGTACGTGTAGCCGATTGAGGCCACCGTGCGGTCGGCGTTGAAATCCGTGCCATCCGCCAGTTTCACGGATTTCCCGTCAAAGTACTGGACAGACGTCCGGATAAGACCGCCGGCTGCCGGTGCTGTGAACCCAAGCATGTAGGAGTTGGAGTCCGAATTCACGCCCCACCAGGTGTGGTTCTTCGTGTAGGAGTAAGCGATAAACGCCCTCACCGGACCGAAGTCGTAATTCACGCCAGCCTTGAAGACGTGGTCATTCTTCGACGCGGCGTCACCCTTCGTAAGAACCTCATACGTGAACCCGGCCCAGAGGCGGTCATTCTGGTACGAGCTACCGATCGCGGCGTAGTGGCGTTTCGCGCTGAAGCCTGGTTTTTCCGTTTCGACTCCGAGCGAATACGCGCCGGTTACGGTGAGACCCGCGATGGGACGGACACGCGCGGCGACCGCGTTATTCGCGGAAAGCCCGATATTCGCGAAGACGTTCCCGCCGCCCGCCTCCGCCCAGCCGCCCTCAAACGGTTCCATCGGGCACATCAGGTCAAATTCACCCATCGTGGATGAAAGCCCCTCCATGCGGCCGGTAGCGACCGTCCACTTTTCGGTGTTCACCATGAGGAGCGCCTGATTGTCGAAAAGCCGGCCTTCCTCAAGGAACGTTCCCGAGTCGCTGTTAAAGCGGTTTTCCAGGCTGAACGCGACCGAGTAGCCGTTCCCAAGCGACTCTGATCCTTTCAGCCCGATCAGGTTCGGAAACCACTGGCCGGATTCCATTCCGACCGTGGTCTGGGATGATGCCCCGTCAATCCCGCGGGCCGCGGTCACCCGAAGACCGTTATCGATGCTGCCGTAAAGCTCCACGTTCGCGGCTGACGCAGCACCTGAAATACCTGACGCCAGGAGGACCGCCGCCGTCACCGCGGGAATTCTGAAGTGTGATGAATGCATTTTCATTCCTGACCGGAGGGAGAGCATTTAAAAAGTGCCTTCTCCGGCATTCAGAAGTAAAAACGGCCCGCCCGGATCTATATGGGGTTACGAGATCGGGCGGGCCGGAGGAGAGAAAGAGAGTGGATTCCTGTCGCCGGATTACTTCCCGGCCTTCAGATGCTCAGCCATATCCTGGACCGCGAAGCGGCCAGTCGCGATAGCCGTGGCGGAAGCGAATCCCGGGTTGATGTACGGGTATTCCGTGCCGTACATGCCGCCCGCCATCGAGCCCGCGGCATAGAGACCCTTGATCGGGTTGCCCTTCTTATCCATCACCTGGGCCTTGCTGTTGATGAGAAGGCCGCCCGTCATATCGCAGATCGTGCCGTCACCCTTGAAGGCGTAGAACGGTGCTTTCACGATCGGGATGAGGTTATGCTTCTTTCCGAAGTCGGTATCCACACCGGCACGGGCCATCTTGTTATAGCGGTCCACCGTCGCCTGCAGCACCGTCGGGTTCACGCCCATCAGTTTCGCGAGTTCCGGAATGGTGTTTGCCTTGAAGGCGTAGCCGCGCTTCTGGCCGTCCGCCACGACTTCGTCGAAGTGAACCACTTTCTGGCCCTTGTCATACACCGTGAAGTAGTTGGTGTCGGAGCCCGCGCCCTGCATCAGATCGACACGCTTCGCGTCATCCATGATCACGAAAGCCTGGTTCCCCTGGTTATGGATCGCGTTGAAGACGATCGTGAAGTCGTCCGAGTGGCTCTCATCCATGAAGCGGTGGCCGGCGGTGTTGACCCAGAGCGTCTGCGCCTTCAGCATCATGTAGGCGTCGAGCATCTTCTTATCGACATACTGCTCGAGGTAGAGCGTGTTCGTCGGGACGATGGATTCACTGATCACGATATCGGTGTTGCGGAGATCGGCGCCCGCTTCAAGTCCCATCTTGATGCCGTCACCGGTGTTCGTTTCAATCGCGATCGACTTCATCGGCTTCCCGGCCACGCGAAGCGACGGGTTGTACTTTGCCATCATGTCAGGGCCGTTCGCCATGGAGCCCGCGGCGAGCAGCACTGCCTTCGCGTGGATGCGGACTTCTTCCCCGGTCTTCAGGTTCTTCGCGACGACGCCGGTCACCGTGCCGTCCTTATCGATGATCAGGTGTTCGCCCTTCATTTCGGTGAGGACCTTGCCGCCCTTCTCCCTGATCACCTTCATCAGAGCGCCGACCGCCTGTTCTCCCGGATAGTGACCGGCGTAGGTGTGGTACACGCGGTTCCCGTCAAGCGTATCCGTCATCACGCCCTTCATGGCGACACCCGTGTCCATCATCCACTTGATGTTGGGGCCGGACGCCTCAATGATGCGCTTCACGAGCTGGGGATCCGCGCGCCAGGCGGCGTACTTCATTGTCTGGTCAAACGACTTTTCAGCGTTGAGACCGATCATTTCCTTACGCTGGATATCGGTGCCGACCGCGTACGTGCCTTCGATCACGTGAAGCTGACCGCCGATCGTTGGGCTCTTTTCAATCGTGATCGCCTTCACGCCCATCTGAGCCGCGGTGGCGGCAGCGGGGAGACCGGCCGTGCCGGAGCCGACGATCACGAGATCTGTCGTGTACTGAGTGAGTGAGAACGCCGGGAGGCTGAGAGCCATCATCGCGGCAGCGACCAGAGTCGGAACTCGTTTCATTTCTTATTCCTTTTCTCGCGTAAGTGTGTCAGTGTTTTTATGTGTTAAGTCTTACTAGGTAATTCGTCGGAGAGATGCTTATCCGTTCGACGGAGTAATTTTGTGATCTCCGGGCGTTTTTCGCCCCCGACACGTGTCGGTGATTTTTTCTTCTTTTTCCCCCACATATGTCCGTGGAATTTCAGAGGAACGACAGCTTTCGGCTGATTCTTTTAGGCGGCTGACAAACCGAAAACACGTTATAAATCAGAGAAGAAGAAATGCCTTAGAAACAGGCGGTGATGGAAGTTTTGTCCGGCTCCGTAGGAAGGCCTCGGAAAGCCGCACTCCGGGAAAGTGAGGAGATAAGCGGAACCTGGGAAGAGAGGAATCCATCCGGCGTTTTCTTATAATCCGGTCTTAATACCCTCTCATCTACTCCTTTCTCCCTATGGCCCAGTATTACGACACGACTCCGTGGCTGATTCCGAAGGCGGACGACAGGCTCGCCGCCCTCTTCCGGCAGCATGGAAGTTTTTTCAGCGTGAAAAAGGGAAGCATGTTGGACGCCATCAATATCAAGGGGGATGGCCACAACGTCACGTTCCTGCAGGCTGGGCTCCTTGGGCAGTGCTACGACACCGGGGAACCGGGCCGCCCTCACGCGATCTCGATCGTGCTCCCGGGCCGTATCATCAATTACTTTGATTACCTCGGGATCGATCACCAGGCGGAAAAGTTCATGGTGCTTCGGAATTCGGATGTCTGGATCTGCCGTCTCGACACCCTGAAGGCCGCGTTAAAGGAAGAAGGGCTCGAGGAGCTCTATCACCGCTACTGCATGGATTGCATCGCCTCCGACTACGGGGCTTTTATGCTGATGTTCAGTACGCAGACTGAGGAGCGGCTCGGGCATTTTCTTCTGTCACTCGCGGAAAGCCTCGGGTGCCGGCCTAAAGGCGATGTGCTTTTCGTTCCGCTGAAACTCACGTACACGGAACTGAGCTACGTGATGCATTCCACCGTGAAAACGATTGAGCGGATTCTCGCGAAATGGCATCAGGCGGGCGCTCTCTCCTCAAACCGCGATGGGTTTACGCTTTCTCTTCGGTTCTTTAAGGACGTGACCGCGGACCACTACATGTGGCGCGACTGACCTCGGCAGACCGACTTGTCGGGTCGGCTAACCGCTTGATTCCCGAGAGCGAATGAGCTTCTTAAACGTCTTTCCCCCGGGCGGCGGTATTCAGCGTGATCTGAAGAACGTCCCCTGCCGTTTCTTTACCGTCCCGGTTTCCGACTCTTCGTTTCCCGACCCCGCGCGGCCCGAGTCTGGGATCGAGCCTTACAAAAAATAGAACTTTCGTACCGGCACCGTAGTCGTATAAAAGCGTCAGAACGATGTAGTCAGACTGACGGAATGTCACCGGCTGTCTCTTCCCCTCTCCCCGAATAGGTATTTTTTATTAGACGCCGGATTTCCGTAAAAAACGAGGCTCAGACGGGTATCTGTCGCACAGATATTTCAAGTAATACGTCAGATTTTTTTCGTTCTATCGTTATTATTAGTCCAAACCTATAGTAGAATTATGACAACACATTTACGTCGCGTTCGAACGATAAGAACGAAGGATTCCCATGAGCCAAAAAATCAGCATCAATGAACTTTTTGACCCAGACACGGCAGAAGCTTTCCTCGCGCTTGGCGCATGCAAAGATCATCCGGTTGATATTCACGAACAGCTGGAAACCGCCCGTTCGGCTCTGAATCATCGTCTTTCCATCCGCCGGGTCCGGAGATCCGTGGACTTTGAGAAGGCGGACAAGCTGAGAAGTGAGTGGCAGACGGTCTGTACGATTCTGAAGGAACAGATGGCGCAGGACGCGGCGGACTCCCGTGAGGATGACCGTCTCCGTCACGCGGCGCAGTTCGCGCTGCCCCTCTCCGCCGGCGTCTCGCTCGGTGTTGAGGGCTGCTCCTATCGGTACCGTGAGAAGATCACGAACGCTCTCGAACTCATCGATCAGTTCGAGTCGCTTGTCATTGAGCGGGAACTGAGTGACCTCGTGCAGCGGCCGGCGGAGGCCGCCCGATGCTTCACGCGGTGCACTGATAAAGAGGGAAGGCGGGATCTGTCGTGATCCTGCCCTTCAGAGAAGCGGGCAGAAAGAGGATTTCCTCCCTGCCCGCTTTTTTTGACGCCAGTTGCTTTGACTTCAGTAGTACCGGGTGACACCCGGATCCCGGTACGGGTACCGGACGAGGTCGTGACTGAGCGCTTTCATGTCAATTTCCCACGAATAAGCGTTCCACCAGCTGCGGCCCCCGGCGCTGTTAAACCGGATCACGCACTGAGACCCGGGCGGCAAGCCGCAGATCAGGACACCGAATTCTCCTGACGTCCCGTCACAGAACTGATGCTCCAGGTGCTCCGCGATCCGCCGCGATCCCACCCGTTTTATCCAGACCCGGGCGAATTTCTCAAAATCCGCGTCCTTCCCTTTCCGCGCGTAATAACGCTTCACGCCTTCCGCGTAACACTGGTGAAAGGACCGGAATTCCCGCCGGATAATGGTTTCGATCGCGCGATCGACCTCCCGGCAGATCTCCGGACTCAGAATCTCTCCTGCGTGGAGCTTGGTCATTTGCTTTCTCTCCTGTCGATTTTCGCTTACAGAAACAGGCATGCCGCTGTCCCGCAGTGTTGAATCAGAACCAGCGTCATAACGATAAAAAGATTCACCGTTACGAGCGGCCTGTCCTCATAACTCGCTGTAAGACATCGATTTTTCTCTGACACCAGCTTATCAGCTGAAGGGGGAGAAAAGAGTGTTTTCCGTGCTTCTGAAACGTCAATACTGTCCCTGGATCGCAATACTGTTGGATCACGGAAAGAAAAGATCCTGAGGGTGAGTTTTCCTCCGCGGGAAAACAGGAATCAAGAGAGGAAAGCGTTCGCGTCACCTAAAAAATCGGGGCAGTGAGGAAAGATCACTTTCCCCCTGCCCCATGGTTTTAATGCTCTGTGGTTTTTAAAAATCGGTCAGTAATACTTAGGCCCTGGGAGCCCGGATCGGGACGGATAGTTCTCGGCTTCGCTGATAAAGTCGTCCAGATAGAGTTCCCAATAGGTCTTCCCCTTTCCTTTGATGGAGAGGAAGAGCTTTGTGCAGTTCTCGCGATAGAACCGGATGGCGCGGCGTTTTCCGGGGATCGGAGGGCAGAATCGGGCGTTCAGTTGCCACTCGATCCGGGCCGGCACATGGATGTAAACCCAGCTCCACACGTCGCCGCCCCGTTCGGCCAGATCCGCGACATCCGTCAGGATATCGGAGAGGTAGCAGTCGATCAGAAACTCGACCTGGGTGCTGAATTCCTCCGTGAATTCAGTGTCCTCGGTGATTTTTTTCAGCCGATTTTTGAACCACTTCTCGTCGTAATAACTTTCAAGCGGCATAAAACCTCTTTTTCCATCAGGAGAACGGAGAGTTGCCTAAAGGAAGACCATCGAAAAATCGGTCATCCATGTCGATCTGAAGCATACCACAAGATGTTATGAAAATCGACACCTAAAAATAAGTAAAGGGAAGACAAGGGCTGCGTCTTCCCTTTTGAGTTCCGCTCGCGGGCGGCGGATTCCGAAATTCCCCCGTTCCCGTGACTCCCGGTTCTCTCGCGGCTCAGCAGTACATCGCGCCCTCCGTCATCGGATAGTCCGAGAGCTCTTCCGCGAACTGATCGAGGTTCATCGGCCAGTAGCAGGCTTCTTCATTCACTCCGGTCTGCGAGAGGTAGATAAAGTCCTTCTTGATGTAGAACCGAGCGGTGCGCCGCTTCCCCGGCTTTGACTTACAGAACTCGTCATTCAGATAGTCCCGGATCACACGCGGCATGTTCTTATAGACCCAGGCGAAAATGAATTCCCGGGTCGGACCGTCGTCATCGTCATCCTCTTCGTCCACGTCAATCTCGTCCTCGTCAACCGTAGCCGCGAGAATGTCAGCTTCCTCCGGATCCTCGGTCCCGATTCCGCGGTCTTTCTTCCACGCGGCCTTGATATCGTCGAGCGTCGATTCGAAATACGCTTCGAGAAGCGAATCGATTTCGTACATCACTTTCTGCTGGACTTCGGTTGTCAGCTCAGTGTTTTTCGTGAGCGCTTTCAGCGGATAATCCGCGTACGCACTGTCGTAATACTCATCAACCATTCTTCCCTTCCCTTGTCCTTAAGCGGATCGCTTTAAATCCGCCATAACGTTAACGTCTCTTTCGCGGTCTCTGATTTGCTTGCCAAATCAGATCACCGCGGCTCAGTTCCTGAGGGAAGATTACAAGGAAAAGATGGGGAATTCGGGGGCTTTTGCCGTGATCCGGCGTCAATACTGTCCTTCGATCACAATACCGGTTTTTGGAGCACGGAAATCGGGATTCCCGGAGGGTCGGTTTCGGGTCGCTGAATGGGAGGGGCATCCCCTCCCCTCTGTCTCTTACGCCGCTTTTGTCACCCGGGGCGTCGTTCCGTAGTAGCTCTTATAGGCGCGGTAAAAGTTGCTCGCGTTCTTGTAGCCGAGAAGCTCCGCGATTTTCTCGTTGCTGAGCGGGGTGTTTTCGAGAAAGAGCTTCGCTTTCCGCATCCGGGAGTCGAGCAGCAGCTCTGAGAAGGTCTTTTCAGTGAGTTTCACGAGAAGCCTTGAGAGATAAACCGGATGGTAACCAAAGTGATCCGCCATCGATTGAAGTGTGAGCGAATCGGAGTGGAGCGCGACATACTGAAGGAGCGATTCCGTGAGTGTGGGCTTCACGGCTTTTTCCTGCTCCTCGTGGTACGAGCGAATGATATAGAGAAGGATCGTGAGCGTGAGGGATTTCAGGATCTTCTGACTGCAGAGGTTCCCGCCCACGTACTCTGTCATCATGATCCGGAGAAGATTCCAGATCGGGGAACACCTGGGGAGCGAGAGCTTGATGAATTCATCCGCGTACCGGTTCTTCATCGGTTCAAGGAAGAACCGGAGCAGCACCGGGTCCTCGGAAATCGGCGCAAGGTACTCCCGAAGGAACGCCTCTTTCTGAATCAGGATCCCGACGATCGAGACCGGATCCGGCCCCGACTTCTTCATCGCGTAGCCGCTGTAAGGCTGCCCGATATAGCAGTCCCCTTCTTCAAGCGTCACCCGGTTGCTGTAGCGCGCGGAAAGCGCGTCATACGTCCCGTGGTACGCGAAGTTAATAAAGAAGAAATCCTGGCGGTGAAACCGCTCATCGATATGGTCGCCCGTAAAGGCGCAGAGCATCACTTCTTCCTCGGGGTCCCCGAGCCACTGCGAAATGAGTTCGGTCCGGCCCCCGACGGGATCCGGCCGGAAGTCCCAGCGGAGGGTCGGGAAACGGCGTGAGAGTTCCGCGAGCGCCGCTTCAGCCGCTTTTTCATCCTTTGTCATTTCTGGTAGCCCCTCTCCCGCCATAGGTTAATAAAAGTCAGTATACCTGTTAACTTCAGGTACTGTTTTCCGTCCTCTCCTTCTCTACCATTACAGCATCAGGAATCCCGGTGTGAGGGGCATCGGGAACCTTTTTTGCAGAGAGAAAATCAGGAGAATAAGCATGTATAACTTTGTCTTCCATATGCCCGCCAAAGTCCTTTTCGGACCGGGGAAGCTGCAGACGTTGCATGAAGAGACGCTGCCGGGGAAGAAAGCGCTCATCGTGACCACGAACGGCACCTCGGTGAAGAAGTACGGGTACCTTGCGGCGCTCGAGAAGGAACTTGATCTCGCGGGTGTCGGGCACGAACTCTTTGATCAGATCCGCCCGAACCCGACATCGGATAACGTGATGGACGGCGCGGCGCTCGGGAAGAAAACAGGCTGCGACTTTGTCGTGGCGCTTGGCGGCGGCTCCGTGATGGACTGCGGCAAATGCATCGCCCTTATGATGACGAACCCCGGGACGATCTGGGACTACAGCCTGTCTGTCAACGGCGGAAAGAAAGCGGCACCGGCCGCGGCGGCTCCGATTGTCGCGATTACGACGTCCGCGGGCACCGGTTCCGAAGTGGATATGGCTTCTGTCATTACGAATGAGGCGACCGAAGAGAAGACCGGTATCTTCTTCCCCTCCATGATGCCGACGCTTTCTGTTGTTGACGCGAACCTCATGAAGAGCGTGCCGCCGAAATTCACGGCTTACCAGGGGATGGACGCGTTCTTCCACGCCGCGGAATCCGTGATCAATAAGAATGAGCACCCGATGGGCGAAATGTTTGCCCTGAAGGCGATTGAACTGATCGCCCAGAATCTCCCCACCGCCTATAAGGATGGCAGCAACATGGAAGCCCGCGCGAATGTCGCTCTCGCGAACACGCTCGCCGGTTTCTACATGCTCTGCACGTCGGAACACACGATGGAACACGTGATGGGCGGCTATCACGATGACCTCGTTCACGGTGCCGGCCTCATCATGATCAGCCACGCCTACTTCAACTTCTTTGCGAAGCGTAAGGCAGCCGAAGAACCGATGAAGAAGATGGCGCGCGCCATGGGCGTGAAGGATCCGAAGTCCGGAGAAGACTTTATCCAGGCGCTTGACGCGCTGATCGCGTCCGTTGGGTGCGCCGATCTCCGGATGAGTGACGCCGGGATTACGAAGGAAGAGCTGAAGGGTTATCCGAAGCGCGTGCACGAGGTGCTTGGCGGCGATATCACGGCCGATCCTCTGCCGCTCTCGGACGCTGATTACCTTGAGATCTTCGAGGAATCCTATAAGTAAGACGATTCAGTCCATCTGAATTCTGTATGAGGGGGAAAGCCGGGGCGCTCCAACGCGGGGCACCCCGGCATTTTTGTCGGCCGACAAAAAAAATCCGGACCTGCGGTGACCGGTCCGGAAAATGAGAAAACAGAGAGGGAGATGACACCGGGGATATGGTTCTTAATAAGGAGAGAGACGCCCCGGTGCCAGTGAAACCAGTCAGGCCTTCTTCGGGAACTTTCCGAAGTACACCTGCTTATTCCGGGCTTTGCCTGAAATCTTCTCAATATCCACTTCCCACACCGAGACTCGGCCCATGCCGGCCTTGATGTAGTTCTGGGCATCCTTATCCGGAACGCTCGGATCCATGCGGTGAACGATGCTCATGAGAACGTGGGTCTTCTTCTCGGGATCGGTCACGAGATGCGCTTTTCCCGTCACAATGGCGCTCGCGTAATTGATCGCGAATTCACCCTTCGCCACTTCGTGCCCGCCGATCCAGCAGAGCGACACGTTCGGATTCTGCTCGAGATCCTTTCCCTTCCGGCCCTTATTTGAGCCGTGGAAATAAATCTTTCCATCGAGATAAATCGGCGTCACCGGGATGCCGTACGGGTAGTCAGCTTTATCCGCCATGCTGAGAACCGCGTGTTCGGTGTGATTGATGATGAAGAGCGCTTCGTCCTTTGTGAGCTGACGCTCAGGCTTCCGGGACATCGGGCCGTCCGTGCTTCCCGTCATTTCGTCCGCGAAACTCATCGCCGGAATGAGAGCCGCGCCCAGCATCAGGGCGGAACGCCGATTGATTTTTGTCATTTGAGAATTCTCCTTGGTTACTGCTTTGGTTGTTGTATGGAGAAAATTGTATGGATCGGTTTTAGAATTGAAGCCATACAGATTTGCGGTTTCTGATCCCCTCAGTCTTTTTGATGACTCCTGACGCATGGCTAAACCAATTGTGATTCCGGCCCTTTCGATCGACCCTGATGATCCCGCCCCGAAGTATCAGCAGATCAGGCGGGAACTGACACGCCAGATTGAGTCCGGCATCCTGACGCCCGGTACCCGGCTCCCGGGGATCCGGAAACTCGCGCAACTGCTATCGGTTTCGCCGGACACGGTGAAGCGGGTCTTTGATGACCTAGCGGATGAGGGATATCTGAAATCGATCCCCAGATCCGGCTTTGTGGTGGACCGACTGCCGGATGTCCGCCCTGTTCCGAAGACCTCTGACCCGGCACCGTTTCCTCTTGGTCCGCGGCATTCATCTGAAACCGCGGCTCTCGCTGCGGCCGCTCTCCGTGACTACTCCCCCGCCTTCTCGAACCCGGCACCGTTTGTCGGTATCGCAACCGGAATGGCGAGCGACCCGGATCCCGTCTGGACCCGGCTTTCGTCTCAGCTCGTGCGGATGACCTGGCGTCACACCGGGTACTCGGACCCCCGCGGGTACGGCCCGCTCAGGGAAACGCTTTCCGATCTTCTGAGGCGGCTTCGGGGCATTGCGGCCGATCCGGAGGACATCATCATCACGACGGGTTCGGTTCAGACCGCGTCGATCGCGTCGCAGATTCTCTTCTCCGCGGGTGACACCGTCTGCGTGGAGTCTCCCGGGCTGAAACTCGTGTCCGACGTGCTCGCCTTCCGGGGCTGCCGCGTAAAGAAAATCCCGGTGGATACCGATGGGATTCTCACATCCGTAGTGGAAGCCGACTGGAACGCGGCCGGTGTCTATGTGACCTCCGCCTGTCAGTATCCGCTCGGGTTTGAACTGTCATCGGATCGTCGATCCGCGCTCCTCCGCTGGGCCCTGAAGACCGGCGGCTGGATCATTGAGGATGACTACAACAGTTTCCTCCGGGTGTCGGAATCGGTGTCCGCCCCGATCCGGAGTATCGCGGGAGCTGAAAGCTGCACCGTGTTTCTCGCGAGCTTCTCAACCACGATTTTTCCGGGTGTCAGGATCGGTTTTGCCGCGGTCCCGCATGAGGTTTCAGACGCTTTCGCGGGAGCGAAGCTCCTCACGGACCGCCATAATCCCGAGAACCTGCAGGCGGTGCTATCTGAATATATCCGCTGCGGCGCGTGGGACAGCCACGTGAGAAAACTCGCCCGCCGCTACCGGGAGCGGTACCGGTTTTTTATGGAGGCTGCCGGGAAACGGCTGTCGCCCTTCGGGGAGTTTTCGGAAACGAAAAGCGGAAAGCACGCGGTGTTTTTCCTGAACCCCGCGATACGGGATACCGAGGCCGCCGTGATTCTTGAGAAATCCGGGATTTTCGTTCGTACACTCAGCGTGATTTCGGATCCAGCGCGTCCGATGAATGGGTTTCTCTTTGGCTACGCCTATCCGCCTGAAACCGTGATACCGGCGCTTGACCGGGTCCGTGAGGTGCTCACGTCCCTTGCCCTCCGGAAAAAAGCCTGAGAGTGCCGCCCATACCCCTTTCGGGGATGCGGGAACCGGATCCAGCCGAGTTCTCCAACCGGTCGCGCGATCAAAAAAAGACCCTGCTCGGCCGAAACTGAGCAGGGTTTAAAGTGATGGCGCGAGCCATGAAAGTAAAACCCCCGATCGCGCCATCAACTCCTGCCAGGATCCTCTCCGACCCGGCGGGAATTACACATAGAGAAGAAGCTTGCCTTTGTCCGCAGCCCTTTCCGATGGGCAAGAATCTCGAAAGGCTGACGGACAAAGACAGAACTGAATGGGAGACTGGTTGGGTACAGCTATTCAGTCCGCGCTTGAGAGGAGCGGGGGTCAAGCAAGTCAATCAATGAATCCGGAACGCACTGATTGATCCGGAATAGTGTTTAACTAAAACAATCAACCAAAATCAATCAGTTGTGAATTAAGTTATGTCTTCCATTCGGCTGAACTTTCTGACTTCAGTAGCACAAATGAAAAATAAAACCTAATTTTTCCGAAAGTATAGCGATTTTTGATGTAGATCGGATATCCATTTCTGATTCACAGTAATCCTGAAATTAAATCTGTCTTTAAAAGTTAAGTAAAAGTCCTTAGCAAAAAATAGCTGACAGATTTATTGGTAAAAAATGACAAAAATTGCATTCTCGTCTACAAATCTGTTCAATTCGCGTATGAAATCCTTTTATTAATCGAGGGATGGCTGTAGGGGGCTCATTATTGTATCCTGATAAAAAGAGACTGTCTGACAGCATCTCTCTCCGATAAGTCACGCTTTTCGCTATCTTCCCCCGGAAATTTTCTATAAGTTGGATGTGAACCTATGAGGGAAACCGATAATATTTATAAGTAGGTACAAAGTCCCAAAAGCCCGGCCCGACGGGGGTCTCCGAACTTCGGCGTGCCGCTCCCCGAATCCGGAAGAGCGTCAGAACCGAAGCGCTCATTGTTTCCTCACTCGATTGCCGGCTAAGCGTCTAATATAAGGACACAAAAATTCGTTTTGATCCCTTTAAGGAGCATTGATCCATGGCTGATATCGTCTTGAAAGACCGGGTGTACCCCGAAGTGGCCGGGTGGGCGGATGAACTCACCGCGATCCGTCACGAAATTCACCAGCATCCGGAGCCGGGGCTTGAGACCGCGGAAACGGCGGCCCGGATCGTGCGGATCCTGAAGGGCTGGGGACTGACCGATATCGATGACCAGCTCGTGCGGAACGGTGTCGTCGTAAGGATTAACGGGAACCGCCCGGGCTCCGTAATCGGGCTTCGGGCCGATATCGACGCGCTCAGAATGGATGATCAGAGCGTGAACCCCTGGAAGAGCCTGAAACCGGGACTCGCCCACACCTGCGGTCACGACGGTCATCAGACTTGGCTCATGGGGGCGCTGCGGTATCTTAACCTCCATCGCGACTTCCCCGGCACTGTGTTTGGGATCTTCCAGCCCGCGGAAGAAATCGCGGAAGGCGCGAAAGCGGTGGTCGCGTCCGGTGTCTTTGAGAAATATGGAATCCGGGAGATCCTTGGGGCGCATGATGAACCCGCGCTCCCGAAGGGCGTCTTTGGGATCAAGTCGGGCCCGCTTCAGGCGTCGTCTGACAATTTCTTCATCAAGGTGATCGGGAAAGGAACGCACGGCGGACGGCCGCATCAGGGACTCGACCCCATTCCGGTGGGATGCCAGATTGTGTCGGATGTCCAGACCATCATCTCCCGCCGTATCAACCCGGCGGATCCCGCCGTGATCAGCATCTGCTCGATCAATGCCGGGAAGTACGAGCTCACGAATGTCGTCCCGGGTGTCCTCACGATGAGCGGCACGGTGCGCACCTTTAACCCCGAAGTCCGGAAACTCATCAAGGAAAAACTCCCCAAAGCCGCGAAGGGGATAGCAGAAGCTAACGACTGCGAGGCGGAGGTTGAGTACCGGGAACTGATTCCGCCGGTGATCAATGATCCGGCGCTCACGGAAGCGTGTACCGAAGTCGCCACGGCCCTCTTCGGCGCTGATCACGTGAAGACCGACCTTCAGCTCATCATGGGGGCGGAAGACTTTTCGGTGTACCAGCAGAAAGTCCCTGGGCTCATGATGCGGGTAGGGATCCGGGATGACAATCACACGGCGACCCTCCATAACCCGACTTTTGACTTCAATGACGAAGTGCTCCCCGCTGCGGTGACGCTCTTCGCCGCGCTCGCGAAGTCGCGTCTCGAGGCCCTCTCGAAGTAAGCCGATAAAAACAGAATCCCGAAGAACCGATGGAGGAAGTTCTTCGGGATCCCTTGCTGCGAATGAGAGTCTTTGATCTTTGGTGTGACTGAGCGTAGCCGGAGTGTCTTCTCCGCTGTGTTCACCCGCGTAAAGATCGATTTCTGTCTGTTGCTGTTTCAGACCGCCCGGACAATATTCCCCTTCTGAGACGCGGCACTTTTGCTTTAACGCAAGCTTTTTCCGTTTTAGCGGGGAGGATAAGGAAGGGGTTTCTGGACGCGGTTTAGAAGCAAGGGCTGAAATGGAAAGTTTGACCCACTGACCGGTGTCGTTTGTTTATTTAGGAAGCTGCTTTAAGTTCGGTTATGTAACCCGCTGAATCCGCATAAGAAATGCCGCAGGTTTCAAACCCGCGGCATTTTCTTCAGAACCCCTGAGGTTCCCTCCGGATGGGAAGGAACCTCACGTCACTAGCCTATCAGAAGAGCACCTTCGCTCCGATGAAGGCCCCGAGGTTCCGGAAGCTGTGACTCCCCTGCTGATACGCGGCAGCGCCCCAGAGGTTCACGTGTTTCGAAAGCTTCCCTTCGACCCCGAGCTTCAATTCGCCGAAGTTCCGGTTCCCCTGGATCCGATCGTGGATCCCGTCATACGTCACCCCAAAGGTCTTCGTGTCGTGGTACCAGTTGAGTCCAATGAAGGGTTTCACCGCGCGGCCCGTCTTCTCGTTCGTGAAGAGGTGATAGACCGTGGCACCCACGCGGGTCCGGATATTGCCGGCACCCGTACCGGCCACCGTGAAGTTCTCGGCGTCGATATGCTGATCAGCCCGGACACCCATGCGAATCACCTGAGCCTGGAGCTGGAGTCGGGCGGCATTCTTCGTGCCATCCGCGCTCACCCAATCCTTGAGCCCAAACGTGTAACCGGCTTCAATCGACCCGGTGAAGCCCTTGGAGTCGTAAGACTCTTCGACGCTGTTACTCGGATCCACCTTATTCTTAAACTTCTGCCACAGGAGCCACGTATCGACGTAGGGACCGGTTGCCGCGGGAGCGGCGTTCATGTAGGTCGCGTAGAGACCGGCGGAGTAACCGGAGACCTTGCCTTTTGACGTCGACCCGATCGCGGAGGAGCGGGTCTTCTCGTTCTGGTGGGCGTAGCCCATCATGAGACCGACGTGGAACCGGTGGTCACCCGATCCCGCCCAGGAGACGACGTCGCCGCCCACCTGTACGAGACCCCAGTCGCCGCGGTTCGTGAGCTGGTCATCTGCCATTTCGGTGTGGGACTTGCCGCCCGCCATCCGGATCCAGACGTTTCCGGAGTGCTTCTGGCTCTTCAGGGCGTCCGAGTACCGGGTTTCACCGAGCCGGTCATTGAGCGACATCGTGAAAAGCGTGTTCGACGCGAGCATATTCGCGGCGTAGCTCCCGAGTTCCGGTTTCACGTTATGAGCCGTGATGTCGCCCGGGTCAACAGACGGGAGGACGTCCGGGAGGTCATCCCCATTATCAGGATCGGGAGTCGGATCCGGGGTCGGAGCCGGATCGTCATCCGTTTTCGGAAGGATGATCTTCGGCGCGTTCGGGTCACGCTGACTCGTGAGATACCAGTCGTTCCCCACTTTCTTCAGGTCGTAGACATAAGCGCCAGCGGTGAGGCGGTTCGAGTCAGGCTTCGTGAAGACGGCGTCGGATGTCCCATCCACCTCTACCACCTTGATGCCCTCAATCGTCTGAGCGCCCCAGCCGGTCACGCGGGTGAACGTGATGCTCGCCGTGCCGGAAGTGTCGCCCTTCACGACGAGCTTATCGTGAGGCGATGTGTCGCCCGTGAGCACGGTGCTCATATTGAGTGAGCCGCCGTCCGCGGAATAGTTCCCGTCCACCGTGATCGTGGTGCCGGTAAAGGACTTCGCGTCAGCGGTCGGGTAATTCACGGTGCCCGCGCCCTGGGTGAAATTCGTGAGCTCAGAGTCGCGCGTGACATTCCACACCGCGTTCGCGTCCATGAATGTGACATCGGTCGTGCCGCCGGAGACGGTCGACGCGCCGTTCCAGATACCATTCATTGAGGCCGTGATCGAGCCGCTGTCTTCAGACACAAGGTCACCGTTCAGAGTCGGGATCCGGGTATCCATCCCATAGAGGTAATAAGTTATCTGGCCGCCCGACGTCGCGACGACGTTACCGGTTTCCACGGCGCTCTGCATTGCACCGGCCATCATCTTGCCGCCGTTTGACGCGGTGAGGTCACCCGTGACAGTCCCGTTATCCATGGCCATGAATGTCGTTTCTGTAGGGGAACCGTCCGCCGTACCCACGCCGTCCGACACCACGTTGCCCGTAAGGCTGCCGCTGCCCTGGACGTAAATCGTGCTCTTGGCGCCCAAATAGGCGTACTGATTGCCATTCACCTGACCGTTCCCGTTCACATAGGTGTAAGACTGTGTGGGATACCGATCGGCACCGCTCCCGGATTCTCCGGTGAGTGTCGTGTCACCATTCCGGATGCCGTTATCTTCCGCGTAGAAGCCGCCGGCTGCGCCGCCAGAGAGCACGGCATCCGCGTTGATCGTGGAGTTTTCCCAGGCCTGCATCGAGAGAAGGGACCCGACTCCATCCGCCGTCGCCTGAGTCTTCCCGGTTCCCGCCCGGTCAGACCACGTGGAGGTACCAAAGGTCGCGATATCGGACATTGAGCCGGCGGTGAGAGTCAGTTTATCGGTGTGAATAAAGCCGTCAGAGCCGACAATGAGGCAGATGTTCGATCCCTGATTCACGGTGATATTGCCGGTTATCTGGGCGGGAACCCCATGATCCATCTGAATCAGGAGTGACCCCCTGTTTTTCAGGAGAATCGCGTTACCCGAGGCGTTCTGATTTTCGATCGTCAGCGGCGCGCCGTAAGTGATGATATGAATCCCCGCCGTATGCGCGTCTTCAAGACCTTTCTGCTCATCAGGGAGCCCGCTGATGATGGTGGCGTTGTCTGCTGAGTTATTCCGAAGTGTTATCCCCGTTCCGGTTTTATCGGTCGCGGATACCGTGAGGAGATCCCCGCTTCTGTGGTTCTCGATCGCGGAGCCGGTGCCGGTATTCTCAATCGTCACCGTGTCAGCCCAGATATCGGTTCGGGTATTCGGGCGGTAGTTAGGAAGATTAAGATCCGCTGTGGGACCGACATCAACGGTCGCTGCGGAACCGCCGCTTTTAAGCGTAATGCTGCCATGTGCGACGAGACCATCGGTATCCGATCCTGTTCCGCGGACCGAGATGGTCGCGCCGTTCTCCGAGCGGAGCGCGCTGCCGGTGGCCGATGTAATCACATAGTCGGACGCCCCTGAGAGGCTCACGCTGCTATTGAAACCCGACGCGTAAATCGCGTCTCCTTGGGTTTCAATCGTTGCTGTTCCGCCGTTCAGCGTGAAATTCACGGCCTGGGCGGTATTCGCGCCAGCGGTGGATTCTGTCGCCGAAATCGCGTTCCCCTCGCTTGACGTCAGGGCGAGATCGCCTCCGAGCCGTCCGGAGATCGTCGCGGCATCCGCCGCGCTTACCGCGGTGTCGCGCGTGGTAACCGTAAGGCCTTCAGTCAGCTCCAGCGTAATGCCGGCCCCGGTGTTCGTCGCGATGCCGAGCCCGTTCTTTGAGTACGTCGCTGTCTGATCCAGATATTCATCATTAGAATCGTTCGGATAATCAGGATTCAGCACCTGAGTGTTTACCGTGACATCCCCAGCCGTGGTTTCGTTCGTCACCGTCAGGGAATTGAGCGTCAGGGTGATCGGGGAGTTCGCTTCCGGCTGCACCGGCACATAGTGGAATGTGAGATCCGGTGTCGCGGTCCCCGCGTTAATCGGGGAGGTGACGTCCGTATAGGTCACCGAGGCGTCGATCGACGAATCCTCGATTGTTGTCGTGATCCGGTTATAGTCCGCGCCCCACGCGGTACCTGAGAGCGCGAAGACCGCGGCCGCGACCGCTAGCGTAATGGACTGTCTTCTGAAGCTCGGTTTCTGCTCTGTCATGGCAATTTCTCCTTATATCAATGCCGGTCATCCGTTCTGTCCGTGGGACGGATGCCGTTCTGCGTCTGGGGGGTAAGGCCAGGTGGGACGCCCGGAATTCCGGTGACCCGCCCGGGTGGATGCCGCCCCCTGCTTTTTAGGGATCCCAGGGGGTTCGAATGGAACCCCGCCGTTTTTTCTTTTGACACGCTGGCTTCTGGAAATCGCTTAAAAGCGTAAAAATTGCGTAAAGATTACAAATCCTGATTTCATACTAGCAAATGGATTCGTTTTTGTAACTTATTTATCGTTTTCTGAGCCAAAAAAGCAGAAAGTTGTTGCTTTTAAGGTACAACTCTGACAAGTTGAAGACAAAAAGGCAACAATTCAGCCACGTTTTCGTTCTGTTGACCTGTATCGAAAAAAACACCGCAAGGATTTGTTGCATACCCCGCGGTGTTCTTTTTTTCTCTTTACAAAAGTCCTGAAACGCGCGTCAGGTTTCAAACATCAGAAGAGGACTTTCGCCCCGATAAAGGCTCCGAGGTTCCGGAAGCCCTGCTTCCCCTGCTGGTACGCGGCCGCGCCCCAGAGGTTCACGTGTTTATTGAGCCGTCCTTCGAACCCGAGCTTCACCTCGCCGAAGTTCCGGTTTCCTTCGATCCGGTCCTTCACCCCGTCGTACGTGACACCAAAGGTTTTCGTGTCGTGGTACCAGCTGAAGGTCGCGAAGGGTTTGAGCGCGAACCCGGTCTTTTCGTTCGTCAATTGGTTATAGACTGTCGCACCGACCCGGGTTCTCACGTTCCCGGCCCCGGTGCCGTCAACCGTGAAGTTCTCAATATCCACGTGGCGGTCGGCCCGCACGCCCATCCGGATCACCTGGGCTTCGAGTCTCAGGCGTGCGGCGTTCTGTGTGCCGTCCTCACTCACCCAGTCTTTCAATCCAAACGTGTAGCCCGCCTCAATCGACCTGGTGAAGCCCTTCGAGTCATAGGACTCCTCCGCGCTGTTACTCGGATCGACCTTATTCTTAAACTTCTGGAACTGCAGCCACGCGTCGGCATACGGTCCGGTTCCGGCAGGAGCCGCGTTCATGTAGGTCGCGTAAAGGCCGGCCGAGTACCCCGAGATTTTGCCTTTCGACGTGGTCCCGATCGCGGAGGAGCGGGTCTTCGCGTTCTGATGCGCGTACCCCATCATGAGACCGGCGTGGAACCGGTGATTGCCGGCACCCGGCCAGTTGACGACATCACCCCCGACCTGCACAAGACCCCAAGTGCCGCGGTTTGTTAGCTGCTGATCCGCCATTTCGGTGTGGGACTTGCCTCCCGCTGTCCGGATCCAGATATTGCCGGAATGCTTCTGGTCTTTCAGGGCATCCGAATACCGGGTTTCGCCGAGTCGGTCCGCGAGCGACATCGTGAAAAGCGTGTTCGCGGCGAACATATTCGCGGCGTAGCTTCCGAGTTCCGGCTTCACGTTGTGAGCCGTCACGTCACCAGGGTCAACAGACGGGAGAATCTCCGGAAGCTCCTCAGCCGGTGTGGGCGTCGGATCCGGATCCTCAGTCCCCGGATCCGGGGTCGGTTCGGGATCATCATCCGCCTTCGGGAGGACGATGTGCGACTCCGGGTCCCGCTGACTCGTGAGGTACCAGTCGTTCCCGACTTTCTTCAGGTCATAAAGATAGGGGCCGGCGACGAGGCGGTTCGAGTCCGGCTTCGTGAAGACAGCGTCGGATGTCCCATCCACCTCCACCACTTTGATCCCTTCCACCGTCTGAGCGCCCCACCCGGTGATCCGGTTAAAGGTGATGGTGGCGGTACCTTCGGAGTTCCCCTTGATCACGAGCTTATCGGTGGGTGAGCTGTCGCCCGTGAACACCGTATTCATGTTGATCGAACCGCCGTCAGACGAATAGTTCCCATCCACCGTCACCGTGGTGCCCGTAATGGATTTCGCGGGGGCGGCCGGGAAATTGATGGTGCCCGCGTTTTGAGTGAGCGTCGTGAGTTCCGAATCCCCGGTGACATTCCAGACCGAGGCGGGGTCCGTCATCGTGAAGTCAATCGTGCCGCCTGAAACCGAGGACGACCCGGTCCAGGTGCCGGCAGAAGTCCCGGTGATTGCGCCGCCGGTTAGAGAAGCGAGGTCACCTGTAAATTTTGTTCCGGTGTCATTCAGCGTGAGCGAGGCCGTTCCGCTGTTCCTCGCGGTGATGTCCCCCGTGACTTCCGAGGTTCCATACGCGAGCACCCGCGCGGAGCTCTTTTTTTCGGGGTCGAGCGAACTGACGCCGTCAGACGTGATATCTCCGGTAATCCGGGAGTCATCCCCCGCCCCGAGCGCGATATCCCCGCCCGCCTCCGCGGCCGCGTTTCCAGTATAAGTGCTCGTGCCGGTCACAACCAGATAGACGGTGGAGGGACTCTCCGTGCTGTAATACACCGCGCTTCCGGTCGCGAGGACATCACCCGTCCAGTCGGAGTCGCCCATCACATAGACATTCGTCCAGCCGCCGTTTATCGATGTCACGTCCGCCTTGGCGGTCGACTGCTCATAGGCCTGAAGGCCCATCAAGGTACCCGCGCCGTCCGCGGTCGCCTCTGTCTTTCCGCCATCCCGGGACGACATGCTGGCGTTCCCCCAGAACGAAATATCCGCCATTGAGGTTTCGATATCGATCTTATCCGCGTGGATAAAACCGCCGTTATTCACGACCGCCGTAATCTGGCCCTTATCAGAGATTTCAATATTCCCGGTGATCTGCGCGGGGGCTTGCGTGCCATACATCTGGATAAAGATATTGCCGCTATGCTGCCCCCGGATCGCGTAGCCGTCCGGGTCATTATTCGTGATGATGACCGGACCGCTGTCAGACCGGACGGACACGGTGCGGTCGCGGCCATCCGGGTCAGACTCAGCGGCCCCGATCTCGATCGTCGCGTTTTCCGCGGAATTGTTCACGATCGTGACGGAGTCAGTGCCATAGAACACCGGCGTGAGACTGAGGCGCTGAGTCACAGCGGAACCGCCTCCGGTATTCTCAACCTTCACGTCGCCCGCCTGGAAGTAGTTGTAATCCGTGCTCGGGTCGCCCGCCGTGTTTTCGTACGAAACGGTCGGATCCCCGCTCCTGCTGAGAAGCGAGAGCGTCGCCGCGTTCCCGAGTTTGATATCGAAATTTCCCCGATCCTCTGAAACCGCGGCGCTGCCAGCGTCAGAGGTAATCGTGAGCGACGTGTCGCCCGAGATCGTAACGGTGGATTTGTCGCCCGAGACCAGAATCCCGGTTCCTGTCGTTGTGATCGAGGAGCTGGGGCCCGAGATGGCGAGATTGAGGTTCTGAGTCGTACCGTCCCCGAGGGTGGCTTCCGTCACGGCAATCCCTGTATCCTTAGACGTCACCGTGAGGTTCCCGCCGATGGTTCCGGTGATGGAGGAACCCGCCGTCGCGGCGATCGCGGTGGTCCGGGCGTTCACCGTGAGATCTCCCGCGATATCCAGCGTGATCCCGGCATCGGTGTTTGTCGCGATCCCAGCGCCGTTCTTCCGGTAAAGACCGGAGCTCGCCGTGGTGGTGCTCGTTCCATCGCCGTTATCAATGATGTGAACCGGGAGGTTATTCACCGGCACCCAGCCCGCGGTGGTCTGGTTATCGACCGTAAGCGACCTGAGTGTCAGCGTCATCGGGCTGCCGGATTCCGGCTGCACCGGGACATAGATAAAGCTGAGATCAGGGTCCTTGCCGCCCGCGTCGATCCCCTCTGTGATGTCTTCATACGTCACGATGACATCGTCCGCGGGATTCGACATTGACCCCGTGATCCGTGGAGGAGTAAGCGTATCAGCCCCGGCGGAGATCGAGAGGAGCGCGGCAGCGACCGCCACCGTGATGGTTTTCCGAGTGATGCTGAATGCTCTTTTTCTCATAATGTCCTCACTCTTCATTTGCCCGCTGATTTTTCGGCGCGGTCAGGGGTTTCTGTTCTTACCGGGAGCGCTTTCCATGATTCGAACTTTTGTTAACCAACCGGATCCATTGATGAAGTGCTGTCAACTGAATCCGGCGTTTTCATCACAACTCAGAAAAGCGTTAAGAATAGGTAAATAACAGCTTCTTAATTCCATTATTCCCTTTAATTGCGGGTTATGCAATTATTTTTGTCGTTATGAGTAAGACAGCAAAGATAAATTAATTACCTTTCCGTATCGCTCCCATTGACACCCGAAGCTGTCAACTCTAGTCAACCTGTTAAGTTAATAGGCTGCAAAAAAACACCGCGGGGAAGGCTGTCGCCCCCGCGGTGTGGATTGACCTGATCTCCGTTCGTTTTGTGACGCGGCGAATGGAGAGATCAGGCGGTTTGATTAAAAGAGCACCTTCGCTCCGACGAAGGCTCCGAGGTTACTGAAGCTATCGCTTCCCCGCTGGACCGCGGCCGCGCCCCAGAGGTTCACATTCTTCGACACCTTCCCTTCGACGCCAAGCTTCACTTCGCCGAAGTTCCGGCTGCTTTCGATCCGATCCTTCACCCCGTCGTACGTGACGCCGAACGATTTCGTGTCGTGATACCAGCTGACACCGAGGAACGGCTTCACCGCCCTCCCCGACTTATCGTTCGTGAAGAGGTGATAGACCGTAGCCCCCACGCGGGTCCGGATATTCCCGGCACCGGTTCCGGACACCGTGAAGTTCTCACTATCCAGATGCTGATCGGCTCGCACCCCCATCCGGATTACCTGGGCCTCAAGCCGCAGTCGCGCGGCGTTCCGCGTGCCATCCGCGCTCACCCAGTCCGAGAGCCCAAACGTGTACCCAGCCTCAACGGACCCGGTCCAGCCTTTCGAGTGATACGACTCTTCCGCGGCCCCGGCCGGGGTTATCTTGTTCCTAAACTTCTGCCAGAGAAGCCACGTGTCGACATACGGTCCGGTGCCGGCGGGTTCGGCGTTCATGTACGTTGCGTAGAGGCCGGCTGCGTAGCCGGAGACTTTCCCTTTGGATGTCAGACTGAGATCCGTGGACCGGGTCTTCGTGTTCTGATGCGCGTACCCCATCATGAGACCGGCATGGAACCGGTGATCCCCCGCCCCGGCCCAGGACACCACGTCCCCGCCCACCTGCACGAGACCCCAGGTGCCGCGGTTCGTGAGCTGGCGGTCCTGCATCGACGAGCGATTCTTCCCGCCCGCGGTCCGGATCCAGACGTTCCCCGAATGCTTCTGAGACTTCAAGGCGTCCGAGTACCGCGTCTCGCCAAGCCGGTCCGCGAGCGACATCGTGAACAGCGTGTTCGCGGCAAGCATATTCGCGGCGTAGCTTCCGAGTTCCGGCTTCACCGTGTGCCGCGTCACATCATTCGGGCTTGATGCCGGGATCACATCCGGCTGAGGAGCGGGCTGCGTTTCAGGCCGCGGAGGCGTGACCGGATCCGTTGTATCCGGCACCGGCGGCAAGGCGGGGTCTTCATCCTTGGGCTTCGGCTGAACAATTTCTTCCATCACCACGGGAGCGTTCGGATCCCGGTCACTCGTGAGGTACCAGTCATTTCCGATCTTCTTCAGGCTATAAAGATACGCGCCCGCGGAAAGACGGTTGTCATCCGGCTTCGTGAAGACCGCGTCTGACGTTCCGCCCACTTCCACGACCTTGATTCCCTGATCCGTGCTTTTTCCGTTACCCGAGACTTTCGTGAACACGAGGGTCGCGCGGCCCGAGGCGTCCCCCCTGATCACGAGCTTATCGTGGGGGGAGTCATCGCCCTCAAGCACGGTGCTCATATTGAGCGTGCCGCCGTCTGCCGTATAGTTCCCGTCAAGCGTCAGCGTGGTGCCGATGAAGGTATCCGCGGACATCGGTTTCGGGAAATTCACCGTGCCGGCGTTCTGCGTGAACGACGTGAGGTGGGAGTCCCGCGTCATGTACCAGACGGCCGCCGGGTCCGTGAACTTCAGGTCAATCGTGCCGCCCGCAATTGACGATGCGCCATTCCAGACACCGGCCATCTCCGTATTGATCGATCCGCCGCTTTGGCTCACGAGATCGCCGTTAAGCCGCGTGGCGGCGGTCTTGAACTGGAGCGCCGCCTTGCCGCTGTTTCTCGCGGTGACATTGCCGTTCAATATGCCGTTTGCCTGGATTTCCCCCTGGAATCCCGCGGCATACTCGGTCGGGTCATCCGACCCCGGGGCTCGCCCGGTGCCGTCAGAAAGAATATCGCCCGTCATCACCCCCTGATCCATGATGAAAAGCGCCGTCTCACCACCCTCGAGACTCGAGAGGTTTCCATTCAGCTTCGCGTCCCCAATGAGGTAGAAGCCGAGCCAGTTCATATGACCCTGGCTCGTGAGGTTTCCGTTCCAGACAGAATTCTCATGCATCGTGAGCCGGGCTGATGAGTCAATCTTCTCAATGTTGTCGGCCGGCGCACGGTCACCCGGGAGCAGGATGAAATCGCTGTTGATCACGGTGTGCCCATGCGGTGTGATATCCGCCCGGCCTTCATTTTTCACCGTGATCATCGTTTTGGAACCGTCAAGCGCGCTGAGGACGGAGTTACCGCTCATCCAGTCCATTCCGAAACTGCCGCCATCCAGAATCTCAATTCTGTCCGAGCGGATTTCGCCGTTACCCATGTCAATCGAGATAGTGGAATAGGTTTCCGTCCGGAGATTACCGAATATATGAACGTCTGGCAGGGGGCTTCTTCCCAGGATGCTGAACCGCGCTCTGTCTTTCGCAATGACCGCGTAGCCCGCAGGATTCTCATTTCGGACGGTGAACCGTTTCGCAAGACCGTTGAGCGTGACACTGCCTACCCGTTCTTCGTCGCCCTCCGCGCGTTTCACCTCAATTGTCGGATTTCTTTCCGAATTATTGAGCACGAGGACGCCGGTTCCTGCCGTGTCCGACGCGCTGATTCCAATACCGCCGCTTTCTGAAATAATGGCGGTCGCGCCGCTCATGTTCCGGACCGTGACGCTTCCGGCGCTGATCCACTCGCCCCGGCGGGAAACGCTTCCTGACTCGAAGACCGCGCTTTCTGTGGAGCTCCCGTTTTCAATCAGAATGGAACCTGATTTATCTGGAAGTGCGCGGGATATGGTATCGCCGGCGTCCCCCTCGTACGGAGTCCCGTAAATCTTTAATTCGTTCCCGGTGGTTTGAATCGCGTGTCCGGCTGCTGAATAAATTCGGGTGGATCCGGCCCCCTGGAGCGTGAGGAAACCCTCGGTCCCAGCGTTTGAGACCGCGGTGCCGTCCGTCACGATTTCCGCGCTGCCGCCTGAAAGGGTCATCGTGAGCGGCGAGTTATCAGACCGGATACCCGTACCGGCTGACTGAATGCTGAGGTTACCGCCGACATTCCCGGTGACCGAGGAGCCGCCGGACGCGAGAACGGCGTCAGTCCTCGCGTGAACGGTGAGGTCCTTTGTGACCGCGAGCGTAATGCTGGAACCCGGGAAGTCCGCGGCGGAGGCAATGCCGCTACCGTTCCGGTCGCCTGACCCGGGGACCGTACCCGCGGTCGTCTGGTTCTCGACCGTGAGGGAGTTCACGGTGACGGTGATCCCGTCCGCGTTCCCAGGTTCCACCGGCGCGTGAATGATGTCTGACGAGGCGGTGCCGGTATCCGTATAGAGGACTGAGATATCAGCCGTGGGTTCGGTGAGCGTACTGGAAATGCGCGCGGGCGTTTCGGCGTTCGAAGCTGACATCGCGAAAAGCGCAGCGGCCACGGCGGCGGCTGTCTTTCCCGTCTGTCGGATGGTCTCTGTGTGTTTCATGGAATCCTCAGATTTTTTTATTGATCGGGTGCTGCTTTTTTCTTTTTTCTGACCCCGGATCGGTCCCCTCTTCCCTTTCTCTTTTTCTCTCCTTTGCGTATCTGGAACCCATTCAGAAAACGTCTTTCTGAACCGAAGGTCCGGGAAGGTGTTTCACCAATCAGGGCGAGATAAATCACATCTTTAACAACTTACTGGGGACGACATCTTACAGATATTTTTATTTATGTAATGAAAACAGACGAATAACGAATAATCCATATACCGTTAATCCGAAACATGATATTTATCGTAGTGACAAAAATAGACGGCTGTTGAAACCGGACGAGGCATTGGTTATTCCGGTTATGTAAAACCCAGTTCACTGAAACCTGTTTCCCGGTTGAGAAAAATGCAAGAATTTCACCATCCCCTGAAAATCGGACAGTGCCGCTCCTGAGGTGAATTTCTTTTCGTTATGGTTTACCGATAGAGGACCGCCGGACTCACGCGGAACCCCTCTGCCTTTGTTTCATCAGGCGATGAAACATCCGTGTTATGAAATTGACTTGATGAAGACAGAGGGCTTGATGATGTTGTTAAGGGAAAATCCCTAGGAGAAAACAGAGAGAAGGAAGGAATTTTCTGAACAACGCAAAGAGGAAAAGCGTTTGGAAGTCTGAAAATCCTGGCTCCGGCTGATCGTTTTGGACGTCGAAATACGAAAAAGCCGCCCAGGGCTGGTAACCTCCGGGCGGCAGATGGTGTGAGTGAATGAGAGCGGTTCGTCAGAGCGTCGTCACGACCGGGTTATTGAGAAAGTCGTAGACCCGGCGGACTTCCGCGGGGCTCCGGGTATCGAGCATCTGAGGGTGTCCGAGATCAAGCGTCGCGATCGCCTTCATATCGTCAGGATCGAGCTTGAAGTCCCAGATATCGAAGTTTTCCTGAATTCGGTTCAGGTGAACGGACTTCGGAATGATCACAGCGCCTCGCTCAATATTCCAGCGTAGGATCACCTGCCCCACGGTTTTCCTGTGTTTCGAGGCGATCACCTTCAGCACCGGGTTTGTGAACATGCCGTTCTGTCCTTCCGCGAACGGGGCCCAGCCATTCACCTGAATCCCGTACTCCTTCATCAGCGCGAGCTCATCCTCCCGCTGGAAGAACGGATGCAGCTCAATCTGATTCACAGCGGGGATCACCTCGGCGTTATTGCAGAGATCGATCAGACGGTCGCTCGTGAAGTTACTGATGCCGATCGCGCGGATCCGGCCTTCCTTATAGAGTGCCTCGAGCGCCCGCCACGCTCCGTAATAGTCACCAAACGGCTGATGAATGAGGTAGAGGTCGATATAGTCGAGTCCGAGATTCGCGAGCGACGATTCAACGGCCGCCCGGGTTTTCTCTTCCCCCATCTCCTCGATATAGGCTTTCGTGGTGACAAAAATCTCGTCCCGCGGAATGCCGGACTTCCGAATCGCGCGGCCGACCGCTTCCTCGTTCTTATAGACGCGCGCGGTGTCAAGCAGCCGGTACCCGGTGCTGAGAGCGTCACTCACCGCCTGCTCACAGATCGAAAGATCGTCAATCTGGAAGACTCCGAATCCTTCGAGCGGCATCTTCACACCGTTATTCAGCGTCACAAATTCCATTTCTGCTGCCTCCATGTGAGTTATGAACGACATCATCCTAGACCTTCAACCTGACTTTAATGCAACACCGTATTCATTATTACGCCTGTCGCATAGGTTAGCCGATCGAAATAATGAGAATCCTATTATCTTTCAGGAGTAAAGCGTCAATAACCTGGGTCGGAGCGCAAGCCAAAAAACTCCCCGCGGAACCGTAGGTCTCCCGCGGGGATTCTTAAGAGTGACCCCGTGGATCCTGTTCTGCCGGACCCAGTGGAAAGCTTTTGTCAGAAGAGCACCTTGGCTCCCACAAAGGCCCCGACGTTCCGGAAGCCCTGCTTCCCCTGCTGGTAAGCGGCAGCGCCCCAGAGGTTCACGTGCTTCGAAAGCTTTCCTTCGACACCGAGCTTCACTTCGCCGAAGTTCCGGTTCCCTTCCGCCTGGTCATGGACCCCGGCGTAGGTGACGCCAAAGGATTTCGTGTCGTGGTACCAGTTGAGGCTGAGGAACGGTTTGATCGCGCGGCCGGTTCTGTCGTTTGTGAAGAGGTGGTAGACCGTGGCGCCCACGCGGGTCCGGACGTTTCCGGCCCCGGTGCCGGACACCGTGTAGTTCTCGGCATCCACATGCTGATCCGCTCTCACACCCATACGGATCACCTGGGCTTCAAGCCGGAGGCGCGCGGCGTTCTGAGTGCCGTCCGTGCTCACCAAATCTTTGAGGCCAAACGTGTATCCGGCTTCAAGCGACGCGGTGAAGCCTTTCGAGTCGTACGACTCTTCGTCCGCGTTACTCGGATCCACCTTGTTCTTAAACTTCTGCCAGAGGAGCCACGTGTCGACATACGGCCCGGTGCCGGCCGGCGCGGCATTCATGTACGTCGCGTAGAGACCGGCGGAGTAACCGGACACCTTTCCTTTAGACGTCTCTCCGATATCGGTTGACCGCGTCTTTTCACTCTGATGCGCGTACCCCATCATGAGACCGGCGTGGAACCGGTGATCACCGGACCCGGGCCAGCTGACGACGTCGCCGCCTACCTGCACGAGACCCCAGGTGCCGCGGTTAGTCAGCTGATCATCAAGCATCCGGGAGCGGGACTTCCCGCCCGCGGTTCGGATCCAGAGGTTTCCGGAGTGTTTCTGATCCTTCAATGCGTCCGAGTACCGCGTTTCACCAAGCCTATCCGCGAGCGACATTGTGAAAAGCGTGTTTGAGGCGATGAGGTTCGCGGTGTAACTCCCGAGTTCCGGCTTCACGATATGTGTCGTGGGATCCGTGGGGTCAGTCGGCTGAATGTCCGGCTGATCCGGAGTGACCGGGGTATCAGGAGTGTCGGGTGTATCGGGGGTATCCGGCGTATCCGGTACGACTGGATCCGGAGCGTCCGGGTCCCGTTCGCTTGTGAGGTACCAGTTGCTCCCGACTTTCTTAAGCGCGTAGAGATAAGCGCCGGCGGAGAGCCGATTCGAATCCGGTTTCGTGAACACCGCGTCTGACTCTCCATCCACTTCCACCACTTTGATCCCGGTGACCGTCTGAGCTCCGGACCCCGAGACTTTATTAAAGATGAGGGTCGCGGTGCCTGTGGCGCTCCCCTTCACGAGAAGCAGATCGTGAGCGGAATTGTCTCCATCGAGCACGGTATTCATGTTCACCGTGCCCCCGTCAGATGAATAGTCCCCGTCAATCGTGAGCGTCGTGCCGGTGAAAGCCGACGCGGACGCGGGTTTCGGGAAATTCACGGTGCCGGCGTCCTGCGTGAAACTCGAGAGTTCAGAGTTTCCGGTGAGGTTCCAGATACCCGCGGGGTCCGTGAACATGAGATCCGCGGTGCCGCCTGAAAGCGTTGAGGAGCCGGTCCAGGTGCCGGCGAGCGTCACGGTCGCCATGGCGCCGTCCGACACCGAGAGGTCACCGGTCCACGCGGTGCCGGTCCCGAAGTCAGCCTGCAGCTGGGTCCCCGAGCCTGACTCGGTCACGTTCCCGGTGAGGGTCGACGTGCCGGAGAGCATCACTATGGCTCCTGCTCCCGAGGTCAGGCTGATATCCGCGAGGCTCGACGCCGTATCCTGCTCCTGAAGGAGGAAACGGCCTCCCGTTCCGTCCACCGAGACTTCTGACGTGCCGCCGGTCTGCGACGTGTACGCAGCGTCTCCCGTCAGCACCAGGTATACCCAGCTATCGGATGCCGTGATCTTATTCGCTTTCAGGTAGGAACCGGTTCCGCTTTCGTGAATGGCGACGCGGGAATCATTGCTGGCCGTCACGTTCCCAACCACCTGGACGCTTGACGCTTTCAGATCTCCGTTAATCGTGACACCGGTCGAAGGATCGGCATTATCAGAGAGAATCACCTGGCCGCCGGATTGGTTGATTACCTGAATCGGGGCGCTGTCCGCCCGAATAACCACACTGCCTTCGCTCGCCGCGTAAATCGTCGGAGAGTCGGAATTATTGAGCACCTGAACCCCGGTGCCCGAAGCATCGTTCGCTTTCAGGCTAACCAGCCCGTGACCGGTGACTTCAATCGCGGCGGACGAAGCGGCGGTGTCTTTCACGGTCACGCTGCCAGCGTCAATTGTGACAGTGCCATCCGAATCCGACATGATTGCCGCGGCGGCGGATTGAAGGCTCTCAACCGCCACTGTGCCGCCGTCGTGGTCTTCCCCCGTACCATAAAGATTCACGATGCCGCTGTCCGCGAGGATCGCGAAAGTGCTGTTTGACGTGACCGTCGTGGTCCCGGCCCCGGCGATCTGAACAATCGCTGAAGCGGCATTCGTCTCAATGCCGTAACCCTTATCCGCGGTGATCGAGGCGGTGCCGCCTGAGAGCGTGAGGTCGACGCCCCGGTACACGTACCGATCCGTCGTTCCGGCGCTCCCGAGGATCGCGGCGCCCCCTTCAGTCGAACGCACGGTCAGATTCCCCCCGATCGTGCCGTCAATATTGTTATTTGACCCCGTGACAAGCGAACTCCCGACCGTTGTGACACTCACATCCCCTGTCACCGCGAGGTGAACGCCTCCCGTTGTCGAGCCAGTCGACGTCCCGGTGAGACTGTTCGCAGACGAAATGCCATACGGACTGATTCCTGTGCTCGCGGCTGACACGGTATTCGTGACGCTGAGGGAATTAAGCGTCAATGTAATGCCTGTCGCGGCGTCCGTGTCTGATCCTGCCTCAACCGGCGCGAGGGATCCGACCGAAGCGGGATCCGTCTGATCGGTGTACGACACGACTGCGTCAGTCCCGGCGGCATCAAGCGTTGTGCCGATCTGCGTATAGATAGCTGCGTGCGCCGCGCTTCCCAGTGTGAAAAGGGCAGCCGCGACCGCGGCGGCTGCCTTCGTCCCCTTCAGGGCATAGGTTTTTCTCTGCTTCATGGTGAATACTCGTCCAATGGTGTGTTCAGCCGGATTAAAGACTCACCTCGGGTCAGAAACTGCCCTTCAAGGGGAATTGCTGAGAGGGATGGATTCTGACTTTGTCGCCCTACCTGTTTATTTTTGGTTTTCTTAAAGTTGACAGATGGACCGAAGTAAGGATTACGGTAATTATGGAATCTTTACCCATTATTTCTTGTCACTTTAGATTTCGCAAATAAATACAGGATTCTGTTGCCTTCTCGCAACAGGGAAATCGGAAACTAGTAACTTTTCCGTAATTTCAAAAATGGATGAGTTAATTTCGGTTAACGCTCCTGGTTGACAAATGAGGGCAGCAAACCCCGGGAAAGCTGTCAGGTTCTGACGAAGGTATAGGATCAGTTTTCGGTCGTGCGAGACTCCTCCGAACGCCCCAGGCCGCGTTACCTGTAAGAGGCAGTGAAACGCTTTTCGTTATTCTATTTTTGAATATCCAGCATAACTTGCAAAGGACTCAACCTATATCTACCTAGTACTACCCAAAAGGTTGATTGATCACGACAAATCATTTAAACGATTGAAAAAAGCCCCGTATCTTTTTTTATCGTTCTCGCAAAAAAGCGCCGCTCTCAAAAAGTCTCGCAAATTTAAGAAAGCTGTGGCAGACTGCCCCCGATGCTTTGAACAAGCTTTTGATGTCATAAAAATGAAAACAAAAAATAACCTCCGGCTTGAGATGGAGTTTTATCGGATGGCTGCGGGCGACTACCGCCCGCTCCCGGAGCTTCCGAACAGAACTTCCCCTTCCCGCGGACCCCGCGGCCTGAAGAAGTACTGTGAACACTCTGTCGAACAGGCGATCTACCGCTTTTTCGCGTCGGACCATGAGGTCCCGGACGAACTCGCTCTCGATCACGCCTAGAAACTGTTCCTCCGACCCGGCCGTCCCCCTGAAACTCTTGCCGGCCGGACGGAAGGAACCACCGGCCTCACGGAGACGGAGCCGGATGACAAAAATGGAACCGCCCCAGGGCTTCAGCGCTCTGGGGCGATTCTTATGCGCGGTAAGTGCCGGCAGGAAAAGGAGTTTCGGGTTTCAGATGCGAATGAAACCTCAGGTTCGTTTCCGACACAATGTTTAATCTAAGTTCAACTACTTACGTACTCGGATCCGTATCCTTAACTCTGTTCCGGGAAGCAACAGCGGCTTGATAGGTGCGCCGCTCCCGGAACTAGGTGTTTTTACATTTACCGCTGCCAGATCCGGACTCTCTCCACCGGATGAGCAGCGGGCTTTTCTCTCCTTTGGTTGCTCTCCGACGGACCCGCGAGCTCTCTCTCCTGCGCGGGTCCGTTTATTTTTGCCCGGTTTCCCCTTCAGCCCTCCTGGATTCTCTTCTGAATGCCTCTCTTGATTTCCATATACCGATATCAAGTTTTATGGGGAAAATGGTATTTTCCGAGGAAAACGGAGACTTTTGGGGCGGTTTTTGCCAGGGAAGTGAGTCTCAGGAGACTCTGTTGCTCAGGAGGGTGAAAGGCAAAACGGCCCGTGCTGAACCCGACACTGGGGCGGGCTGCGGGGCTCGAACCTCGGAAAAGCTGAAGAAGGACTCGTCTGAGCGCTTTTTCTCCCTCTTTTGACTCTTGAAGCGACTTTGGGAAGATCTTTTCTGAGGTCAGAATCGCTTCTTAACCCCTCGTTTTGATTTTCTTATACAGAAATCAAGTTTGAGACCGTAAAAGGTATTTTCCCGGGATTTCCGACACTTTTTGCTTATTTATTAGGCAACCGTGAGAAAATCAGGCAAGTTTTCTGGGGTCAAATCCGGGAATTCCGGTGCTTTTCTGCGGTCTCCCCCGCCCCGCCTCGGAGAGACGCCTCTTGATTCTCTCATACTGAAATCAAGAGACGGCGTCGAACGGAGTTTTTCCGGGTAATTTTGAGCCTGTCGGTCCCGACTTTGGGACTTAAAAAGTCCATTTTGAGGTTTCCGGCCTCTGTTTTTCCTCCATTTCGATGAAAATTTCATCTTGATTTCGATATACCGAAATCAAGTAGCGACTGAAGCCATGAAAAAATCATCTTGAAATCGATATATCGAAATCAAGTATCCCTGCGGTCAGCCCTTCCAAAGAGAAAGAATACGGCATTACGGTTGATCAAAAAGACCGTTATGGGAATCGTCTGGAACTCGCCAGGATCTCGGGTTTCTGGCGATCTATAGCGCTGTTTAACGTTGATAGCAGTATGATGTTTTCATAACTCAAACTGAAGTGGGCCCGGAACTGTGTTTCCTGATCCCCTCTTATCTTGCTATGAAGAAAATCGCATTGGCTCTCTGCTCCGCTGTTACGGCTCTTATGAGCCAAGGGGTGTCGGCTCACGGCATGACCCAGAACGACCTGATGAATCTGACAGAAGCGTATGCCTATGTCTATCAGCGGCAGCAGGTGCTCGCGGCGGCGGAGAAGCAATTCGGGAACGACGTTGGGGTGCTGGGCGTGGTTGATACCTCGCGTCTCACCTGGAATCTCATCTATCCGGACGCGGAAAACGCGCTGATCACGCATCTGGGACACTTCGGTCTCAGTCGGGCGGATATCGCGAAGCTCACCGCGGAAACGCTCGGAGCGTCGGACAAGAATCTCCGATTCCGGGACGCGATCCAGGCCAAAGCCGTGGTGCTGCACTACAGCCTGGTGTCCAAGAGTCCGACTGAGAAGGAAAACCGGGTCCGCCGGACACTATCGGATGCCGCCTTCTCGGCCTACCCGGAAGAAGAGTTCGCGTTCCATCGGACAGCGCACGAAATCAAATATCCGCTTCGGAATACCGCGGGTGAGAAAAAATTCCGAATCCTGATCCCGGATTCCTGGGAAGAAACGCCGACGAGTTTTCCGGGGCATCTTGGCTACTGGACGAAGAATGATGAGGACGTCGTCGTCTCGATCGGCGCGAGGCGGCCTGTCGACGATGAGTACAACCCTGCCGATTTTATTTACCGGAACCTGAAGGCCATCGAAGGGACGCCGGAAATCTGGAAGCGGTTCGGACCGCTTGAAAGCGAGCTCGTTAAGAAGGGCCCTTCGAAGGTCGTGATCTTCGATCGGACACCGGTGATCCTTCTCGAGTGGGACGGAAAATTTGCGAGAGACAATACGCCTTTCTACACGCACACCACTTCAGCGATCTATCAGGATGGATCGCAGTACGTGGATGTGGAATTTTATGTGGCGTCACGCGATCCCGAGGCAGCGAAGCGGGCGGGTAACAAGTACCAGATGCTGAGAGACCAGATCCTCAGTTCTATCCGGTTAGTTTCCGCTGACAAATAATCTCCGAAGCCCGCTGATTCCGCGGGCTTTTCCTTTTTCCGAGGGGCAGAAACGGGCCTGTTCTTCGGATTTATGTGTCACCCAAGTGTCATTTTTTTGACATGTGACCGGGCTACCTAGGCAAAGATCTAATCCAAACTTACTACGTCGAGAGACATAGAGAGCCGCGAAGAAAAAGCGGCGGTCTCTCAGTACGCATACAACCAAAAAAGGAGATTTTAGCCATGCCCGTTTCGGTTTCACGCCGCAGCCTCTTGAAAGCCTCAGGTCTTACCGCCGCCGCGGTGAGTGTGAATGGCGCAGCGTCCGCGGTCGCCTCTGCCGCGACGAAGGACATCAACGTCCAGCACCCGATCAGGAATATCGAGCACGTCCGCGCGTTCTATAAGAATTTCCCGACGCGGCTCGCCGCTGTGCGGAAGGGATTTAACCGTCCGCTCACGCTTTCAGAAAAGATCCTCTACACGCACCTCTATCACATTGAGGATGCGAGGGACTTCAAGCGCGGCCACGAATTCGCGAATTTCCGTCCGGATCAGCTCGTGATGGAAGACCTCACCGCGCAGTCCGCGATGCAGCAGTTCCTCGTCGCGGAATTTCCGAAGGTGCAGCTTCCGTCCTCCATCCACTGCGATCACCTGACGCTCGCGAGCGAGGGCGCGATCAAGGATCTGAAGGTCTCAAACTACGATAACCGCGTGACCTACAAGTTCCTGAGCGACGTGAGCGATAAGCTCGGTATCGACTTCTGGGAACCGGGCGCGGGCATTATTCATCAGGAAACGCTGGAGAACTACGCGTATCCGGGCTGCCTCATCGTCGGGTGCGACTCCCACACGCCGAATGGCTCGGGGCTTGGCGGCATCGCGATCGGTATCGGCGGCGCGGACGCCGTGGACTGCATGTCGGGTGTGGAATGGGAGCTCCCCGTGCCGAAGGTGATCGGCGTGAAGCTCACCGGGGAACTGAAGGGGTGGTCCACGCCGAAGGACGTCATCCTGAAGCTCCTCGGAATTCTCTCCGTCAAAGGCGGCACGAACGCCATTATTGAATACTTCGGTCCGGGCACCGACACTCTTTCCGCGACCGGCAAAGCGACGATCGCGAACATGGGCGCGGAACTCGGCGCGACGAGCTCGGTTTTTCCCTATGACTCCCACATGATGGATTACCTCCGGAAGACGGGCCGCGAAGAGATCGTCCTGATGGCAAATAAGATCGCGGGCGACCTCAGAGCCGATAAGGCGGTCTACGAGAACCCCTCGAAATTCTATGACCAGGTGATCACGATCGACCTCTCGACCCTTGAACCCCAGGTATCCGGGCCGTTTTCACCGGACGCTGACATGAACCTCTCCGAAATGAAGGAGAACGTGAAGAAGAAGGGGCTCTCCGACAAGATTGAAGCGGTGCTGATCGGTTCCTGCACGAATTCGTCTTATGAAGACATTTCACGCGCCGCCTCCATCGCGCAGCAGGCGCTCGATCACGGGATTTCTGTGAAGTGCCCGATGTTCCTCTCTCCTGGCTCCAACCTCGTGAAGGCCACGATGGACCGCGACGGTCTCACGCAGGTCTTCCAGAAGCTCGGTGTCACGGTGCTCGCGAACGCCTGCGGCCCGTGCGTCGGCATGTGGAACCGCAAAAATAACCCGAAGCGTAAGAACACGATTGTTCACGGCTTCAACCGCAACTTCCGGAAGCGTAACGACGGGAATCCGCTCACTGAAGCGTTCCTCGTGTCGCCTGATATCGCGGTCGCTTACGCGCTCGGCGGCCGTCTTTCCTTCAACCCGATGACGGATACCGTGACGGGGAAGGACGGAAAGGCGGTGAAGCTCGAAGTCCCGCACGGAAATGAGCTTCCGCCGAAGGGCTTTGCCCGTGCCGGCACGGGCTGCCACACGGCGACCTTTAAGACAAAGGTGATCAAGATCGACCCGAGCTACGACCGTCTGCGGCTCCTCGACCCATTCCCCGCCTGGAACGGGAAGGATATCCAGGGGCTCCCGCTTCTCATCAAAGTGAAGGGTAAGTGCACGACGGACCACATTTCGCCAGCCGGCAAATGGATTCACTACGTCGGGAACATCTCCCGGATTTCGGATAACACGCTTTCTGTCGCCGATAACGCCTTCCAGCCCGGGAAACTCGACCACGTCTTCAATCAGAAGACCGGAACGTACGACAAGGTGAGCTCGGTCGCGAAGAGCTATAAGGCCGCAAACCAGTTCTCCTGCGTCGTGGCGGACGAAAACTACGGTGAAGGGTCGTCCCGCGAACAGGCTGCCATGCAGCCTCGCTACCTCAATGTCCAGGTGATCATCGCCCGGAGCTTCGCCCGAATTCACGAGACGAACCTCAAGAAGCAGGGGATCCTCGCCCTCACCTTCGCGAATCCGGATGACTGGAACAAGGTGCAGGAGAAGGACCGCATCTCGGTGGTTGGGATGAAGGACTTCAAGCCCGGGAAGCCCCTCACCGTGATCCTCAGTCACGCGGATGGGTCTCAGGACCGCGTCCAGGTGAACCACACCTACACCGATCGCCAGATCGAGTGGTTCCGTTATGGGTCGTCGCTTAACATGCTCCGCGCCCAGAACCAGGCAAAGGCGAAGAACGCCTGAGCTTAATTGCAGTACCCGCTCCTGGATCCTCCCGATCCGGGAGCGGCGATTCTCTCTTTGGTCTTCGTTTGAACGTACGACGTTTTCACGCTCTTCCTCAGATTCCTGGTGAAGAGCGTGTTTTTTTATTTTCTGCCGCGAGTCCCCTTCCCTATACTTAGAGACATCACCGTGAACCTTTATCCGTTTATTCCCATGCGCCGCGCGAGGTACCGTCTGAAACCTGTGAGTCTCATCCTGATCGCGGGGCTCGTCGCTCTCCCGCTTCTCACGCCGGCCGCGGGAGCTACGGAAATTGATGAGCCGTACCCGATCGGGCGGGTATTGACGCCCGAAACCGCGGCTCGGAAAGACGCCCCGGACATGGTCCGGATGCAGGTCTCGCACTTCTCGCAGCCAAACCAGAATGACGCGATCATCATGCCGACCGTCCGGGCGTTTCAAAAAGCGTTTGGGCGGGATCACTTCTATGCTGAGGTGTTTTCTGGCGAACGGATCAACCCGAAGAAAACGGATCTGGTGCTGAGTTCGGCCGGCACGTACCGGCGTGCGGCGGATGTCGGAAGCCGCGATATTGGGTCACTCGTTTCGGATCGCTTTCCGGACCCGAATCACGCGGAAGGATCGGTCTTTGTGGTTCGAAAAGGGAACCGGACGTACCAGAGCCTCAAAGATCTCAAAGGCCTAAGGCTCGTGACGAGCGGCCCGAAAGCCTTCACAGGGTACCAGGTCGCGATGGGGGAGCTGCTGCGGGAGGGCATCAACCCGGACCGGTTCTTTTCCGATCAGATCGTGAAACTGAACGATATGCCGTCAGTCGTCACGGCGCTCCGGAAGGGAGAGGCGGATGTCGGTGTGCTCCGCACCTGTTTCCTTGAAGATATGGCGGCCGAAGGCAAGGACATTTCGGATCTCGCGGTTGTCGGAGCGAAACCGGAAACCAAAGACTTCCGCTGCGTTCGCAGCACGGCGCTTTACCCGAACTGGACCGTGACGATCACGCCTCACGCGACCCCGGATGTCGCGCGGCTTGCCGCATCCACCCTCCTCTCGATGAAACCGATCCCGGGGAACCTCCACTGGGGGATGGCGACGGACTTCACGCCAGTCGACACCCTCTTCAAGGAACTCAAAATCGGGCCGTATGAATATCTGCGGCATTGGACGCTGAGACGGTTCCTTTCCGAATACTGGCCGTTTCTCACGCTCTTTATCGCCGCGGTGATCGGGCTCCTTCTTCATTCCGTCCGGAGTGACCGGCTGGTCGAACGGAGAACCCGGGAACTCACGAAGGCGTACGCGAAACAGAAGGAACTTGAGGAAAGGACGCGCCGGGCGAACGAGCATCTCGCGGCGCTGCAGAAAAACGGCATGATCGGGCAGATGAGCTCCATGGTCGTTCATGAGCTCCGGCAGCCGCTCGCAACGATCGTGAATTATGTGCAGAGCCTCTTAAGACTCAGTGACATGCATCGGCCGAATTCTGAAGCCATGATGCAGAAAGGTCTCACCACGATCCGAAGCGAAGCCTTGAAGGCGGACGAGATTGTGACCAAAGTCCGGGACTACGCTAAGCGGTCGAGCGGTTCGGACACCCGGACCGTGATTGATCTCACAGAGCTCGTAAATCGCTCTGTCGCGAATCTCGAGGACTCCAGCCGCTACCGGACCCCGATTCACTCTGATATCCGCCCTGGGTGCCTGATTGAGGGGGACCGCCTTGAAATTGAAGTCGCGGTCGTAAACCTCATCAAGAACGCGCTCGAAGCCGCGGACCGGAAGGGAGGATCGGACGCGCGGGTCTCTGTGGTGCTTGACCGCTTTGAAACGGCGGACGGGGAATCGATCCGCCTCACAATTGAGAACACCGGTGACGTCCTCACAAAAGAGCGGCTCGAGAGTCTCGGGTACGCGACGAAGAGCGCGAAGCCTGAGGGCCTTGGGCTTGGGCTCGCCATCGTCCGCACCATCATCCAGAACCACTCGGGCTCGATCGCGTTTAACCCGAGAGAAGCCGGGGGGCTGGCTGTCACCGTGACGATTCCGGCTCCGTCGCACCCGATTTCCTGATTCTTTCGTTTTCTTCCCTCCACTCTTCGGCCATTCTGCTTCTCTTCTCTATATAGATAAGAAAAAAACCGGAAATCCATCACCCTCGGAGAGAGAAAGGGGAGGATTTCCGGTGAACCTCAAGAATGAGGAGAAGTCAAAGGAAGATTGGAAGTATTGCTTCCCGCCTTACGGCGTCTTCAGATTGAACTTGTGGCACTGGCTGCAGGAAAGCGTGCTCTGCTGGTGACCCTTGTGGCACGTCGTGCAGTCGCGCTCCCCGTAGTGGTTGAAGTGCGGGTTCGGGTGAACGTTCGCGGTCTTCTTCGCGAGTTCCTCGTAAGACTTGTGGCACGCGAGGCACTGCGCCTTGCGGACCGGTTTCGAGGTGTCGCCATTCACGTGGCAGGACTCACACTTCACGCCGCGCTCGACGTGGCGATCCGCGAGGAAGTGGTCAGTCGTTCCGGCAGCCGCGGCGGTGCCCGCGATCAGCATGGCGAGCGTCATAACGATTAAGTTTTTCATATCGGTATCTCCCCTTCGGTTAAGCGTTCTTATGCTTTGAAGCCATATCAGCCGCGGCAATACGGCCGAACACAGTGGCAGCGCCAAGCTGCGAGCCGCCGATATAGTTTCCGAAGAAGAGACCGCCCGCGGCGTTTCCGACCGCGTAGAGCCCCTTGAACGGGACGCCTTCGTTACTCACAATCTGAGCCTTCGAGTTGATCTTCGGGCCGCCGAACGTGGCCGTAATGCCGCCCTGGAACGGGAACGCGTAGTACGGGGGCTTATTAAGGGGCTTCGGATCCTTGAGGGAGCACGGCGGATTCATGTCCTTCAGCTTCCCGTCCGCGAGCGCCTTGTTGTATTCGGCGAAAAGCTTCGTGAAGACTTCAGGCTTCAGGCCCATCTTCCGCGCGAGTTCTTCCGGGGTGTTCGCAATGATCACTTCGCTGTTCATTCCGAGGAACTTCTTCGCCGCCATTTCGGAGCGCGGCCAGTTCGCGTCGATGATGTGATAAGCCTTGTTTTCCGCCGTCTTTGTGGCAGTCGCCATCGACTTCTGCGTGTACGTGAACACTTCATCCATGAAGCGCTGGCCCTGGCAGTTCACATCAAGCCCCGTGCCGGCATCAATCACGAAGTTCGGATTCGCGTGGGTGTTCTCAACGATCGGGCCGCAGTGGAACTGATCCATATGAACGAGCATCGCGCCGAGCGGCTCCGTCATCGAGACGTTTTCACCCGTGACATACTGAGAACCGCGCAGCACGAGGCGGGAAAGCGGACCGCCCATATAGCGGCAGAGCATCGCGCGGTTCGCGGAGAAGCCGCCGGTGCCGATCACGACACCGTCACGCGCCATGTAGTTCTTGAGACCGTCGTCCGTCAGGCACTCAACGCCCACGATCCGATACTGGTTATCAGTGATGAGTTTCAGACCCTTCGTATTGAAGCGGACCGGGATCTTACGGGCGTCGCACGCGGCGAGCAGATACCGGATCAGGCGGCTGCCGCCGGTCAACCCCTGGCCATCCACCGGAATCATGCGGTGAAGAAGCGGCCACGGGAGGGTGCGGATCTTCTCGAACTTCACGCCGATCTTCTTCTGCAGCCACTCGATATCGGGTCCGATGTTCTCAACATAGGTATCGACGAGAGCGGGGTCCGCACGGTTCTGCGACACTTTCATCATGTCAGCGCGGAACGCTTCTTTCGTTTCGTTGAACCCCTGAGCCTTCTGAAGGTCGGTGCCCCAGGCGGCGATACCGCCGGACGCGAAAATGGAATTCCCGGCGGCCCAGGACATTTTTTCTAGCACCACAGGCTTCAGTCCGCGGTCAAAGGCCTCGATCGCGGTGACAAGGCTTCCGGTGCCCGCGCCGAGAATGACGCAGTCAAAGGTTTCGGACGGCAGCGTCTTATTGATGTTTGACTTCTGGGACGGGGCAGCTTTTCCAGTCGCAGCCTGCGCGACACTCGCGGTTCCCGCGGCCGCTGCCGCGACACCGGCTTTCAGCCAATTTCTCCGAGTCAGCATACATATCTCTCCATGAGTGAGTTCTTGGTCTTTTGAGGACATCCGGTCAGCCGAATCCCCTCTTCTCAGGAGAAATTGTGTTTCGGGGGTCTACCTAGGTGACCCCCATCGAAATCAGAAAATAGTCAGAAAGACTATGCCGAAAGGCGTATAAAACTCGCTCTATCGCTCAGGGTTCGCGGCGAGGAACGCGTCGACCCGAGCGAAAAACTGCGCGAGGTCGGCGGATGAATGGAGGCCGAGTTTCTTAAGCGCTGATCCCCGGTAGTGCTCCACCGTGCGGTGTGAGATCTCAAGCCGCTCCCCGATCGCGCGGCTCACAAAGCCCTGGATCGTGAGGCGGCAGATTTTTTCCTCTCGTTCTGAAAGACTCTGGAAGAGCTTCACCTCTTCCCGGATATCGCGGCTGATGCCTTCGCGCCGCAGGCGGTCATTTTCCAGCGCCCGCGCGACCGCCGGGAGGAACTTCTCGACGTTGATCGGTTTCGTCTGGAAGTCACACGCTCCGTCCCGCATCGCGCCCACCGCCATATCGATGTCGCCGTGCGCCGTGAGGAAGATCACCGGGACTTCATACCCCCGGTGATTCAGCCGGTCAAAGAGATCAAGCCCGCTCATCTCCGGCATCTGGATATCGAGAATCAGGCACCCAGGGCGGCTCGGGGTGTCGGACTTCAGAAACTCCATGGCGCTCGCGTACGACACGACTTCATACCCCTCGCACTGAAGCATGAATTCAAGTGACTGCCGCAGCGTATCGTTATCGTCCACGATGCGGATAAGCGGAGGAAGTGCCGGGGTGTCGGTCTGAAGTGCCATAGGAAATCTTTGCTGCTCTGAAGTGATCTGGATTCGCGGTAATTCTACTCACGGGAGTCCGGAGGACGTCAAGAAGTGCGTCTAAAACTCTGAGGACGGATAGAGCTTGCCTCGCGGTTTTCAGACTGCCGGAGCTCCATTGAGTTTCAGTCTCAATGCGATCAGAATCAATGAATAATTCCGTAACGCGCTGCATCTTTGAGACCCTCACCATGAAAACCGCCGCCCTGCTTCTCGCCTCCTTGATCTTCGCATCGTTTAGCGGAGCGGCGTCCGCTCACGGTCTCGGAGAAGCCGATATCCGGAATCTCGCCGAAGCCTATGGCTACGTGGAGTATCAGAAGACCGCGTTCACTGAAATCGCTCATTCCTACCCCGCTCTCGCGCCGGATGTTCTTCGCTTTCAGCGCCGTTTCCGGGACCGTTTCCCGGGGGCCGAAGCCGCGGTGAGGGAACACTTTGCATGCTTTGGGGAATTTGGAGTCAAGGTGCTCGCGAAATCGAACGGACGGATCGGAAAACTGATGCCGGAGGTGAAATTCCGGACGGAGGACCTCGCGGAGAAGCAGCTCGATCTTTTTAAATCCACGCTTGATCAGCCGACAGAACAGACTGACCGGATTTTCCGGACGCTATCCGATGTCTCCTTCACCCACAATCCGTCTGAAGAGTTCGCGAGGAATAAGGAAACCTATTCGACGAAAGGTAACCCCAAAGCCCAGGGACTCAATATCGAAATTTCTTTCCCGCTCTCCTGGGTGCAGAAACCGAAAACCGTCCGGCCGCATGTCGTAAGCCAGTGGATGAAAGCGGATGAAAAAACCGTTTTGATTTCCGCGATTGGAGCGGACGAGAATCCTGATCCCGCCTTAAAGGAAAACTGGACACTGCCGGTCCTAAAAGAGGTGGTGAAGTCGCCTGATTTCTGGATAACTTTCTTTCCCGCGGTCGGTGAGATCGTGAAAACCGAGAACGCGAGAGCCACGATGCTCGACTCTTACCCCGCGCTTCTCGCGGACGCGACCGTGAAGGCCGAGCGGCTCGGAAAGGTCCTCTATCTCCATATCGACTACCTGCTCTTCCTCGTGGATAACAAGGTCGTGAATGTGCAGTTCACGATCGGATCTGAGGATCTGAAAACGACAGAAGAGGCCGCCCGGAAGTACCGGGGCCTCGCGAGTCTGGTTTTCAATTCGGTGTACGTGAGAAAGTGAGTTTCAGTTGGCAGTGAAACCGACACGGACACCCGGCACTCCATCAGTCTGCCGGCAAAAGGTCAGTAAAAACAATCGATGTATCTGATTCTCAAAATCGATTTCATTTCCCATGAATGCTGGCAGAAATAATTTCAACAAAGTAGGGAAAAAAGCACCGCTTAGCCGTAAAATGAATAACGCGCACTAAGAACAGACGAAATAAAGATAAAAAACTGATTTCCTCTCCGGCGCAACACCTCATATTGGAGAAATCTATGTCTGCTAATGCTTCTGGTGAATTCAATATATGCCTCAGTTCCGGAGAGCAGCATCTGCTGCGGGACGCGGCTGAAAAAAGCGGTGTATCGCTCGCCGGTTTTATCCGGGTCGCGGCGCTCCGGGAAGCGGAGAAACTCGCGAAACGCTCTGAAGTCTCCCGCGAGGAATCGGTGGTACAGACCCGGAAAGAATCCGAGAAACTGATCGAGTCACTTGACCGCAGCTTCACGCCGAACGACAAGATGAATGAAGCGATGGATCTCGCGAACCGCATCATTCAGAATTCGGAAAGCTATAAGCAGGAAGCGAACGACTGATTCCGACTCCCTCCAGCACTTCCCCGCTGGAGGGATTCTTCATTTCGGGCAAAAGAAAAACCGCCTGCCTCCTGGGTTTAGAAGCCCAAAAGACAAGCGGTTCGTGGGGCAAGCTAGAAAGGTTACTTCAGCATGTCGAGGATCTCTTCGACCCCCTTCTTCCCGAAGTGGACGTCCTTATCGTTCACGATGAGGCACGGAACGCTCATGATGTTCCACTTCTTCTGAAGCTCCGGATAGTGCGCGAGGTCATAGACATCGACCGTCACATTCGGGTTATCGGCCGCGATCCGTTCAGCCGCGGCAACGAGATCCGGACACATCGTGCAGGAGAGCGACACGGCGATCGTGAGCGCTTTCGGCGTGTCGATCGAGTCGATCCGCTTCTGCAGCGCCTCACCCACGTCCTGCCCCGGACCCGCGACGTTATACATCGCGAGGATGAACGAATTGAATTCGTGACCGCCAGGCACCCCGTGGAAGCGGAGCCCCGTCTCTTCCTTCTTATCGTTCAGAATCGCGATCGTGTGTTCCTTACCCGGAACCGAGTCGACCACTTCGTAGGAGACCTTGTCAGAGAGACCGGCAAGTTCCTTGATCATCTCCGCGTCTTCACGCGCGAGATCCGAGTGATCGTCGTAGAGCCTCAGCGTAATCGGATTCGTGAAGCGGCCGAGCACCGGAGCGAGCGCCGCGCGGGTATCCGCGTCGAGGAACGAATTGTCGTCCGCCGCGGGTGCGGCTTCAGGCTTCGGCTCTTCCTTCGGTTCAAGCTTCTTCACGTACGTCCGCTTCAGCTGAAGCTTCCGGTACTGGCTTCCGAGATACTTCTCGAGCGACGTCGCAGCGACTGCGCCGTCTGACACCGCGGTCACCACCTGGCGAAGTTCCTTCACGCAGATGTCACCCGCCGCGTAGACGCCGTCAATATTCGTCTTCTGATTCCGGTCGGCGATCACATACCCCTGCGGGTTCAGTTCCACCTGGCCTTTGATCAGTTCATTCTCAGGCGTATAGCCCACGAACACGAAGACGCCGTAGAAGTCATCCGGACCGGACTCGTAAACGGTTTCTTCTCCCGTCTTCCGATCCTTCAGCACCACCCGTCGGACAGCGCTGTCGCCTTCAACCCGAGCGACTTCCGTATTGAAGTGCAGCTCGACCTTCGGATTCTCCTTCAGCTCCTCAACCGCGGCGGAGTTGATCGAGAAGTCGTCACGGCGGACCACCATGATGATTTTCTTACCGTACTTCGTGAGGAAGAGCCCCTCCTCCACCGAAGCGTATCCGCCGCCGATCACGAAGATCGTGCGGTCGGTAAAGAATTCACCGTCGCAGGTCGCGCAGTAGGCGACACCGTGGCCCCGGAATTCGGATTCGCCGGTAAACCCGGCGAGTCTCGGATGAGCCCCGGCCGCGTACACCACGCCGAGCGTCTTAAAGTCGCCGCGGTTCGTGTGTACGATCTTCCAGTCACCCTCAAGCTCAAGCCCCGTCACTTCAGCCGCGAGGAATTCCGCGCCGAAATTCTGAGCCTGGCGTGTCATGTCAGAGGTGAGCTTCTCCCCGTTCGTCTTCACGATGCCGGGATAATTCACGACCTCTGCCGTGATGGTGATCTGACCGCCGATCTTTTCCTTTTCAAGGACAAGAACGCGGAAACGAGCACGTGCCAAATAAATAGCGGCGGAGAGTCCTGCAGGACCTCCGCCGACTACTATGGCATCGTAGGTTTTAATTTCTGCCAAGATGCCATATCCCCATTAAAGCTTGCCGACCAGGTCGAAAGAGGGCTTGAGGGTCTTTTCACCCGGCTGCCACTTGGCCGGGCAGACCTCGTCACCGTGCTCGTGCACGAACTGAGCGGCCTGGACCTTGCGGAAGAGTTCATCAGCGTTGCGGCCGATGTTGCCGGCGCTCACTTCGTAAAGCACCACTTCGCCTTCCGGATTGATCACGAAGGTGCCGCGTTCAGCCTGACCCGCGTCCTCAATGTAGACATCGAGTTCCTTCGCGAGACGGCCGGTCGGGTCACCGATCATCGGGTACTGAACCTTGCCGATACGCTCGGAGGATTCGTGCCAGGCCTTGTGAACGAAGTGCGTGTCACACGAAACGGAGTAGATCTCAGCGCCGATCTTCTGGAATTCAGCGTACTTGTTCTGCAGATCCTCGAGTTCGGTCGGGCAGACAAAGGTGAAGTCAGCCGGATAGAAGAAGAGGACGCTCCACTTACCCTGCAGGTCCTTATCGGTCACATCGATAAACTCACCGTTCTTGTAAGCCTTCAGAGCAAATTCGCCGACTTTCTTTCCATTAAGAGACATGGTTAATTCCTCATATATTGTTTGACAAATAACCGTCATGCACAGATACGAATGAGAATGACTGTTATTTCGTTGTTGATGAGGAACACTATATCAAGTATTTTTTAACTTTGCAAGACCACGATATTGTCGGAATGTTTCCCGCCGTAATTGGCTTTAATGCAATTTGCGTGATTCTGAAAAAGAGAACTTTAAGGTTCGTTTAAGGGTTGACACAGATCTAAAAAAGTTCTCGTTTTTTGCCTAAAAAAACGTCATTGCTATGACATTTGTCACGGTTACAGTTGGTTAGTGGCGGAGGTACTTCTGATGGTTTAAGGGGAAAATCCCGATCCCCCTTCCCCAGAGAAAGGGAGAAACGCAATCCCTCACAGGTTTTTATAATTCGATCTGCGTCAAAAAAGGCAATTCATCATATCAGACTGATCTTTTTTTGAAACACACTGGGGCGTCAGTACAATTAGATGTAACGCCAAAACGCTCACAGAAAAGGGAAGATCATGGCTGAGCAATATCTCATTGAAGTATCAGAGAAATTAGCCCTTCTGATTAAGGGAACCCGGGTTAACGGGCACGACAAGATCTCCATCAACTCGCTCTATAAGAAGGGCGACGAGTGGATGTTCGGAAGGAATAACGTGTCCTTCCCTCTCGATGAAGAGATCACCAAGCAGGTTCTGGCCGGGATTATCAACGTGTCAAAGGAAGACCCCAACACTTTCGAGGTGTACGACACTCCCGCGAAATCCACTGAAAAGAAAGCAGAAAAGAAAACCGCGAAGAAGTAATAAGGTTTCTTCGCCCTGAAAAAATTGCCTCCTTTTGAGAAATCAAAGGAGGCGATTTTTTTAGGTTCCGTCTTAATCCAGATATCCCTTCAGCTGGTTCTCCAGATCGCTGATATCGACCTTCCGGACGTTTGCCATGTTGACGGGTGACGGTGCCTTTTTGGCTGGAACCGCCTTAGCGGCTTTCCCATGCCGGTGGCTGGATGCCGTTTTCCTTGCGGAGTGCTGGGGCTTTTTCCTGAGGTTCAGATCATCATCCTCGGCAAACCCAAAACTCAGCTGGGTATTCTTATCATCCTCTTGCCGCTCGTGATGAACGGCAGGTTTCACTGGGTCACCGAGAAGATCGGTTTCAATAGTCACCTCAGCGCCTGGTGTCTGATAGGAAAGCGGACCATTCTCGGATTTAACCGCCTCCCCTTCTTTTTCCGTCATATTGCCGGATGTAACTCCTGTGACCACAGCGGTTTCTGCAGCTTTGGCGGTTTCAGCTGTTTTAGCGGTTTCAGCAGCATCAGCGATTTTCTCCACCTCAACCGCCAGTATCGCGTCGTCCTCGGTTTCTGAAGCCTGATCACGTTCCCTGGCCTCTTCGTCCGCCTTCCGGATCGCGGCAATTTTGTCATTGACCCGGGCGAAGAGCGTATTTTTGACCGCTTTCTCCTTCTCGTCCTTCGGGTAAATTCCAAAGCCGGCAAGTTCCCGATAGACCCGCTCCATGGCCTTTTCTTCATTCCGGAAGAACTCACTGCCGCGCAGCCGGATGAAACGCCAGCCGTTTCGTTCGAGCACGCTCTGCCGGCTCATATCATTCATGACATCTTCCGGGCGTGAGTGGAATTCCTCGCCATCGCACTCCAACGCGATCTTCTTCCCATTGAACGCCACGACAATGTCGATCCGATATGCGCCGACCGGATACTGCTGCGTGAATTCGTACCCCTTCGAGCGGAGGTGTTTCGCGACCCGGTTTTCAAAGACAGAGTCTGAATCCCGCTCAATTTCCTGATCGGAACGGGTGCGCGTGTTGACGCCATTCATATAGGAAAGCAGCTTCCATCGGAGATCGCGCTCGGTGAGCTGCTTCCTCCAGTCAATGGAGTGCACAACCCAAAGCTGATCCTTCGCTCGGCTCACAGCGACGTTGTAGCGCTTTTTCATCATGTCGTCTTTACCCTCACCGAGCGTGCGGAGCATCACCTGCTTTTCATCCGTCACACTGTCAATGAGGGAAAGAATGATCACATCTCGTTCGTCGCCCTGGAAGTCTTTTGAGAGACCGCAGTGGATCTTATGCTTCTTCACTTCCTTTGCTGGAATATCAGAGGAAATCAGCTGATTGATGAGCGTCACCTGGTCATCCCCGGCGCTCAGCATCGGGATAATGCCGAAAGTCTTGTCCTGATACTCGGGCTGCGTCAGGCAGGCCCGGATAATCCGGATCGCGGTGTGGGCTTCAAGCTTATTCAGGTTATGGTCACGGAGTCCTGGCACGCGGTAGTCAACAAGAGCGGGAAGCAGGTTCGTAGAGGCGGCATCCCGAAGCGGCTTGATCTGACCGTCGTAGCTCAGCTGATTTGAGAATCCAATAATGTCCGGAACACAGCGGAAATGCTCCCGCAGCATGATGACTTTAAACGCCGTCTGGCAGATATCGTAAAGCGAGATTCCCGGCATATAGAGAGAGTCGCGGGGCACTTTGCCGCCGAGCTGCTCTTTCTTCAGGGCAAGAATCTGGTCCGTCTTCGCGAACGAAATCGGGCTCACCTGTTTATCGTCGCCCACGATGATCGCTTTCTTCGCGGTAAGAAGAATCGGGAGCTTCGAAATGTCAGCCTGACTCGCTTCGTCAATGATGAGGCAGTCGAAACTCTGCTTCAGGTGGAAACTCGCGAGTGCGTCATCAATCGGCATGATCCAGACCGGAATCGCTTTCTGGCAGTCCGGCATCAGAGCACGGATCGTGCGGCGGGCTTCCGCGGCCTTTTTGCTCTTCCCCGTTCCCTTCCCAAGCTGCTTATAGCAAACGGCCACGGTGCGGAGCGACTGCATTTCCCGCGAATTCTCAAGGGTCTGCTTGAGATAATTCCAGGCCTTCGCTTCAACGAGCTCAGTCGTGTTTTTTCTCAGGTCTCTGGAGCCCTGACGGGTTTCGTCGATCAGAGCGGAAACGTTCGCCGAGACGATCTTCGTATAGATCTCATTCAGCCGCTTCCATTTCCAGCTCGTCTCATAGTGTTCCGGAGGTACGGTGCTGGCCTCCGTCCGGATCTGGGCGGCCCAGGTCTGGGCGCTCATGGCAAGCTTTTGGAGAAGACGTTCGCGATCCGAGTAGACCTTGTACTCGGCGTCCTCCTTCTCTTTAAACTCCAAAGCGTCTCGGAACGCGCTGACATCCCGGTTTCGGATAGCGGAAAGGAACTTCTGCCCCACTGTCAGCTGCTGTTCCGGTTCAAACCGTTTCTCAATATCCCGGATACCCTGATGCACGGAATCGAAGACCTGCTGCTCCTTCATGAACGCCACTGTGGGAACAATGTCCTCCAGAATGATCTTCAGCGCTTCCTCGGTTTCGGTTCTCGGTGTTAGGCGGGTTGTGAACTTCCTTTCAGTCACCTGACTGAAGAACGGCTCATAGATTTCTTTCCACCACTCGAGGCTTTTCGTGATGCCGTCATAAAGCGTCTGCAGCTCTTTCGGGTCATTTTTTGAAAAATCAAACCGACCCTCGGGCACTTTGAGCCCCTCGGTGATCTCATTCCAGAGGAACTTCAGATTGTCACGGTTCTCCCGTACCTGAAGCTCACGCTGGATCAAGCGCCGCGTTTCGGCGTCAAACGGATTCGCGTTGTTCCGGGCGATCCGGATCTTTTCAAGCGTGGACCACGGCTTATCGTTTAAAAACTTGGCCCTGATTTTCTGCTTGACGGTCAGTTCGCCCGTTGGACAGTTCGTCTCTACCCAGCCGATCGAATTTTTGATTTCTTGGTCACTCATCCCGTCCGGGATCGAAACCGTGTGATCAAGATCCTTCCGAACCACTTCGAGAAGGTTCAGCGAATCCCGGATCTTGGAGGCCAGAGTCTTAAAGCGTTCCTTCGTGGAATTTTCCGTACGGCCGATCGTGATCAGCTGGATCAGGAAGGGATCCCCCGCGATTTCCCGAAGCAGCTCAGGATCAATTTTTTCGCCAAACGAGAGGAAGTCGCTGCTACGGTCTTCGGGGAACCGGAGGTAGAAGTCATTCTCTTCAGGGCGCTTGAAGGAGCGCGTAACGACGCCGGAAACAAAAGTTTTCTGCTCCTCGATCCCGTAGCCATCCAGTTCCTTACGGGTTTCTTTCTCGCGATCAAACTGGAAAGAAAGCTCTTCAGGTTTCGGAAAATCCACCGCTGCCAGACGGTCAGACTTAAAGTACTTGATCTGATCTGCGGTCCAGCGGCCGTTTGTCGAATAGAGCCGCTTCATTTCATCCGCGGTCAGCGGAACCACATTGCCGGAAACCGGACCAGGAATAATGTCCGCGGTGTCATCGTTCTCGTGCAGCCACTGGGCAAGTTCGTCCAGTTTGTACTCTTCGTTGTTATAAGCGATCGGATGGTCGGAATACTTGCACTTTTCAGCTTCAAGCGCTTCATAGAGCGCGCGGCGTGACTGGCGGAGCTTATTAAGAATCTCCACCCGGTCTTCTTCAGCTTCGGTGATGCGCCTCTTGAGCGTGGACTCCTTCAGCTCGGTCAGTTTGGTGACAAGCGATGTCGAGGTCTTCTCCAGATCGCGCTTATCCTCAATCATCGTGATGCAGAGCGGCTGAAGGGACGCCGGCATTTTTTCTTTCAGCACAGTCAGGGCGTGGGATGAGGCGCTGGTCACGAGAACGCGTTTACCCTCGGCGAGGAAGTTGCTGAGGAGATTCACAATGGTGTGCGTTTTACCAGTGCCGGGAGGCCCCTGGACCACAACCGCAGAGTCCTGGCGGATCTCGCGCGCGATCTCAAGCTGCTCGAAGTTCGCGGGCTTCACAAGCAGAATCCGCTGGTCTTCGCCCGCGGTCTCCGCAAGCTTCCGATCCAGCGCTTCGTCCGGCGGGAGACTCTCTTCCGCGCGTTCCTTTTTCTCCACACCGCAGATAATGTCGCGGACGTGGGTCGGAGGCTCGCCGCGGCCTTCCTTCAAAGAGTCGATATAGTCATCAATCTCCTCGCGGAGGTCGGTGTTCTTATCCCGGACGATGAGATAGGCTTTCTTATAGACACAGAATTCCGTGTCTTCATCAAAGGGGAGACTATTCGGGTCATCCGCCCAGCGGCACTGGACACCCAGGTGAGCGGGAAGCGCCTTGAACTGCTCATCAACGCCAACCGAGACGGTGTCGAGCGGATTGACATCGTCACCCACAAAGTTCTTTCGGAATTCCTGAAGTGCCCGGGGTGAGAGATCGGATTCCGCTTTCAGAATAGGAAGACTCTCAAAAACTGCCGGAGATTCATCATCCAGCGTGAAGGTAATCACCGGATTATTCCGGACACTCACCTCCATCGACATGGAAAGCCGGCGGGTGAGGAGCGGATAGCAGATTTTGGTTTTTGAATCGGTGTCCGGGGAGTTTTCAAAAATCATGGTGCCAAGCACCAGTTCCTTCTGATAGCCGGATCCTTCGACCGCGGAATAAATCGCCTGAGCGGTATGGAAATACTTCTGAATTTCCTTCACACGCTGGACTTCTTCCCGCCAGGCCGCAACCGCTTTCAGCCAGGCGTCATACGTGGCCTGACGTTTTGGATCGTCGCCCCACTCGAGAACCTCTGACGTGCCATCGTCATTTTGTACTTCAAGCGACTTTCGGTTTTCTCCGGCCGAGGTAACCCAGTCTTTGATAGTCTCAGGAACCGCCGGTTTCCTCGGACGCGTACGGTATTCAACGCTCAGAATGACATCGTCATCGGGATTTTTGAGATCCCAGACGGTCATGGTTTTATCGATCGGCCGGAAGTCTTCGAATTTTTTGCAGTTCTCGGAGTCGCCCTTGATATTGAGGTTCTTCTTCGCCAGCAGTGACTGCAGATTTTTAAGGTAATTCAGTACCGCGATAATCTGCTCGTTCTGCTCTTTATTCTGTATTGTCATGATTGCCGGAACCGCTTAACGAAAAACCTTACTGAGATTCGCGAAATTATCGCAGAAAAGAGTGTCCCTGTCCTCAGAAGATTTCAGCGTCGGTTCCTGCCCGGGCGGGCTTTCAGAGGAGGTTATAGGGGATAAATCACGACAGTAAAAAAATCCCCTTATAAATCAATACAGGATGACTCCCCTGTCTCACTGCCTGTAGAACCAAATGACAGCAAACTGCTGTTGTCCAAAACCGAGGGGAAGTATTGGGATGATAACTGGTCCCCTCCTCAAAGCGAAATAAATGTGATCCCGGGCAGCAACAGGGATAAAGGGCCGGGAATCCCGAAAAGAAAAGCCTCCCGATTGCTCTGAAGGATTTCAGTCTCGCCAGCTCTGCTCCATGCCCCGTAAGGGACCAGTAAGTCCACTTATTAGTGCACTTACCGTTTTTTGGTACAGTTCGACGGCTTTTGGTACAGTTCATGACCGCTAAACCGCCTCTCAGCAGATCAACTATACAAATTGGTATAGTTCTAAGTATACTTACCGCTTTTTTTGGTATAGTTCGCCGCCTTTTGGTACAGTTCGGTACAGTTCCGCGGCCTTCCATCAACCCTGATTAAAAAATAATTATTCGCTTAATCAGTCGGTTAAAATTATTAATCTGTTTTTTGGGGAATTTATTACCTTATAGTTTAACTATACCAATAACTATACTTACTTGTATACTTACTGTATTTTTTGGTATAGTTCGCCGCCTTTTGGTACAGTTCAGTACAGTTCAACGGCTCTCCGATCGGCCTCATTACCCGGCAATTCGCCAAAAACCTCTTAAAACACTCCTGTTCCGATCCTCTTTCTGAATGAAAATCCCTGAAGGCTGGATTCTCACTTTTTAATAGTCCTCAATCTATTTACCAATTCTCACCAGTACACTATATTGGTCAGACTCAGGTTTCTTACGGCTTTTCAGCGATCTATTTCAAATAAGGAGAGGTTGTCATGCGAACGCTTTTGGTGCTTGGATTGGCCGCCGCGACACTGTCATTAACAGGCTGCGGGGGAACATTCCCCATTCAGCAGCTTCCCCAGCATGAAGTCACTCAGAGTCAGTCCGCGATTCACGACGCGGTGATTAAAGCCGCGAACGAACGCAAGTTCATGGTGGAGAAGGACACACCGAGCTCTGTCGCCCTCGTCTACCCCCCGGTCAATCACGGCAAATACATTCAGTTCCACGCCCGCTATCGGGTGGATATCGGACCTCACTCGTACGAAGTCAAATATATCGACAGCATGGGGCTTGACGTCAGCAAATGCACCCAGCCCGCGTTTGAAGACAAGCTTTGCGGTCATCGCAAGGTCAATCAGTGGCAGTTAATGCTCGATCAGGCGATCGAAAATCACCTTGCCTACAAGGAACCTGCGAAGAAGTAATCCCCTTTCTTCCTGATTCAAAGTGCCGCCCAAGAAACTCAGTTTCGGGGTGGCATTTTTGATTTCGGCATTCAAAAAAAATCCAGATGCCCATAGGACACCTGGATTCGTTTTCGATAGTTTTCGGAAACGTGGAAGCGTTTATTCTGTCGCGAGCGGGTGCTTCGGATCCGCGATCCACTCAGACCAGCTGCCGATATAAACGCCGGCGGGCTGGATCCCGACATCTTCCATCGCGAGGTGGTTGCAGCAGGCGGTGACACCGGAACCGCAGTAATTGATGATGGGCTTTCCGGCAGCCGCGTCGAGCACGGCTTTGAACCCTTCCTTCAGTTCACCTTTTCTCAGGAAATATCCATCCGGGCCGATATTCGCGGCTGACGGGTGATTGAATGCTCCGGGGATATGACCGCCCTTCGGATCCATCGTTTCGTTCTTCCCGTGGAAGCGGTCGTTGGAACGTGCGTCGACGAGGAGATATTCCCCGGTTTCGAGGTTCTTCTCGATCTCTTCCTTCGTGAAGACACGCTCCAGCGGATCACCAACCTCAAAGTCGCCCTTTTCAGGGGTCGGAATCTCTTTTGTTACGGGAAGCCCCGTTTCGACCCAGGCTTTGAACCCGCCATTCAGTACACGGATATCACCGTGGCCGGCCGCGCGGAACGTGAACCAGAGGCGGGACGCGAAATTCGCTTCGCCCCCGTCATAGAGAATCACGAAGGTGTCCTTCCGGACCCCGAAATTCCGCATCTTTTCCGCGAACGTTTCGAGATCCGGGAACGGGTGACGGCCGTTTGTGCCGGTCTTCACACCCGCGACATCCGTCTCCATATCCGCGAACACCGCGCCCGGGATGTGAGATTCGAGATACGCCTCGCGCCCCTTCTCCGGGTGAACAAGGTTCGATCTCACATCAATGATCACGACGTGGTTCCCGCCGTCCTCAAGCACACCCTTGAGGCACGGCGCGGTGATGAGCGGAAAAGCCGACTGTTTCATGACGCGTCCTTTATTCAGAAAAGCTTGAACTTATCTTACCTTTTCCTTTGATTCTGCAGGAGAAAATAATTTTCATTCTGAATAAAAACTGAAGCGCGTCAGAGGTTTAGCGGTTACCGCCCAAACGCTTTAAACCGTATAGCGGATCCAGACCGACTGATCGGCGACCTTCTCCACGCTCTGCAGCGTGAGCTTATAAGGCACGGTGTGGGATTCCGAAATCCCTTCAAAGGCGGTCGGCTGGCTTGAGCGTCCGTCAATACCGGCCCCGTAAACCATGCTCACTTCATTAATCAGACCGGCTTCAAGGAACGAGCCATTGATATGGCCGCCGCCCACCACACCGATCCGCTGGGAACCGAATTCCGTTTCGAGGATCCGGACCGCTTCCCTGAGGTCAATCGACTTCTTCCCGACCGCGATATAGGAGATCCCGTTCTTCTTCAGATAGTCGAGGTACTCGCGCGGGGCGAGTTCAGAAACGAGGCAGAGGCGATTCTTATCATCCGTTTCAGGCCACACGAGCGTCCCGCGGGTATCCGCGATCACAGCCCACTTTTCAGACTCGTGCGACTTGAAGAACTCAGGCTTTCCGACGGAAGTCGGATCGATCGGTGTATAGGTGCCGCTTGCGTAGTGGTGCAGCGCCGTGACCTTCCCTTCCACCGTCGTGTCAATCTTCAGAGCCTCAAGCGCTTCGTAATATCCTTTCGACCCCAGGTGGCTCGTCATATCGCAGTCAATACGTCCATCAAGCGACGCCATCATGTGGCAGATAACTGTTGCCATGCTGTCTCCTTCAATCCCTGTGCCCGGGAAACAGCTCCCGGATCACTTTCCATAACTCTATCAGGGGGACCGCCGGTCTTTTGTCTGAAATTCTCAGAAGTCTGCGGGATTTTTTCGGATTGGACGGAAAAGGCCTGTCGTCCCTAATGACGTTTTTTCAGAGGATAGTCTGGAAACCGTTGATTTTCTGAGACCTGTCTCCGATTACTCTACCAAGGTAGTTATCCGAGGTCGGCATTCTACCGAAAGAAAATAAAAATTGCCAGAGGCCGGAAAACTTTGGGTTTTCGGATCCCAACCGACTCAGCTGTTGGTAAAATCCCGAGTCAGAATGCCTCGCCCCCGATGAGGCAACCATCGATACCTGTCCTCTCATGAGCACATCCGCGTCACAGTTTGCCATCGTCGTTCCGGTCTATAACGTGATCCAGTACCTGCCGGAATTTCTCGACTCACTCGATAAGCAGACTTCAAAAGCGTTCTTCGTGATTGCGGTGGATGACGGGTCAACCGACCGGGGCGGCCTGGTTCTTGATCGGTTCTCGGCCGCTCACCCCTGGCTCACCGTTGTGCATCTCCCTAACGCCGGCGTCTCCGCTGCCCGAAACCGGGGACTCGATATCGTGAGTCAGGTGAAAGGCGTGAAGTACCTGTCGTTTGTGGATCCGGATGATGTGCTCGACCCCGAGTACGTGGCGTCCTTCACCGAGTCACTCGAACGCACCGGAGCCGATCTCGCGCTCTGCCCCTATACGGATTTCGACCGGAAGAAAGAAACCCCTAAGGTCCCTAATCTCAAAGAAATCCGGCTTGACCAGGATGGCATCGGAGCGGTGTTTTTTGGGTACGAAGCGACAAAGGCTGAAGCCCCCTACAGTTCCCGCGGGCTCCCCGTGAAGTGTTTCCGGTACGACAAAATCCGGGATTATCGCTTTGACGCGCGGCTCGGGATCGCGGAGGATCAGGAATATTTCATCCGCATTCTTCCGGGGCTTAAAACCGCGGTCACGGTGCCTCAGTATCTCTACCGCCGGCGGCTCAGAAAATCCTCGATCACCCATAGCCTCAGGAACGACTCGGCCGGGCTTCCCTTCCTTCGCCGGTTCCTTGAGCGGCCGGACGGGCTCCCGCCCGCCGCGGTCCGGGGGATTGAGCGGACGCTGGTCGGCATGTGGTGGGCCGCCGTGCGGTTTGGCTATGGCCGCGGGGACAGCAAGGCGCTCCTTGAAGCGGATGTCTACTACAGCTGGATCCGGAAATACAAGTTCTCCTCCCCCCTCCCCGCTCAGGATAAGAAGCGAATCCTTTTCTACGCTCTCGGGCGCTATATCCTCACGCCGTACCTCCGGTTCCGGGAGCGGGATAAACCGCGGAAAACGAAAGATCTTTTTGACTGAGTGATGGACGGTACCCTGTTCCTGGCTGGGTAGTTCAGAATCCGGAACGAGTTCCGAAACCGAACTCCAATAAAGACAGATGCCTTCCGCGTCAGACAACAGAAAAAGGGCGGTTCCGGTTAAAGGAATCGCCCCTTAGTCGTTCAGACGAGACTCTGGAAAATTAATCAGAGTCTTTCTTGCCCGGACGCTGCTTACCGAAGTAATGCATGTAGCCGCGGTCCTTGGCCTTCCCGGTGATGTTTTCAGGCGTCATCTCGAAGACATTCATATACAGAGCGATCTTCTGGGTACGGGCAGCCATGGCTTTATCAATATCGATGCTCGGCGTAAAGCGGGCGAGCAGATAGCGCATGAACTTTTCCTTCTCCTTCGCGTCCGTCACGATGCGGATCGGGCCGCGGGCGATCATTGAAACGTAATCCACCGTGAGATGCGGCTCATTGATGTCCTGCTTCGCGATCCAGCAGAGCGACCCGCGGGGATTCTGAGTCAGGTTCGCGTTGCGGCGGCCTTCGCCCATTCCGATACCGTGGAAATAAATCTTCCCGTTCAGCATAAACGGGGTCACCGGAACGCCATACGGTTCACCGGTGGCATCAGCGGTCGAGAGAACCGCGTGATCCGTGTGCTCGATGATATAGAGGCATTCTTCTTTGGAAAGCGCGAGTTCCGTATGCTTCATCGGCATATCTTTCGTGGACTTGGGAGCGTCGGCCGCGAAAGCGCCTTCAGCAAAAGTGGCAAGTCCGGCTGCGGCACCGAGTGCAATAGCAGAACGACGGGAAATTTCAGTCATAACAAACTCTCTCCTGTTTTCTCAGGCAACAGCGTCTGTGTGCCGTGAAATATAGTGAAGAAAGACCGCTTTTTATCCCAAATCCGGGGTTACTACCATCATGGGTAGTAATACGGATAATTCCCATAAAAGGTAAATAAATTCAATCGATAAATCTTCTGTTCTTCGAGGCAAGGAGAGAGAAAGAGACCCCGCATCCCTCGCGTTTCGCGGCCTTCTAAACGAGAAGACGGTTCTCGGATGTGCGTTCGATCGCTGGAAGCGAACAGTCAAAAAAACAGAAGCCTGACGCGGTTCCCGACGCGCCAGGCTTCTTCTCTTCTCAGAGACAGTCGTTTCACTCCTCTCAATAGGTCTCTGGAACAATCGGCGGGTCGGAGAGTGTGATGCGTTGTTTGCCAACTGCCCCAGAGGGGGAAACCTTTGGGAGGAGTGAAAGAACGGTCCATGAGGACAGTGCTTTCACTTCTACTGATACTTCAGGTGCTGCTTTTGCTCATCAAAACTAAAAAGTGAACAGCCAGAGCGGATCCCTCTTACCGCTCCTCTGCAGATCCATCACCGAAAAATCCAGCTCTGGCCATTCACCCAGGAGAAAGACGTTTACTTCAGAAAGAATCAGCGTTCAACGACGCGGGATTCGATCTCGAGAGCCCTCGGGAAGATGAGGTTGTTCTCAAGATGGATGTGCTCGTGGAGGTCATCCTTGAACTGCTTAAGGAGAGCGTACGTGAGCTTCAGGCTCCCGCAGGCGTCCGCGGGCGGCGTGTAGTCGTTCGTCAGCTGACGGATCTTTTCCTGACGCTGCCCTTCTTCCTCGTGTTCCGCTTCCATGACACCGATCGGGGATTCAACGGAGCCGCAGTGGAAAGCCTGCACGGAGTGGTGGTTCAGGTCACCGTCGCAGAGCTGATAGATGAAGGGGTAAAGCATCATCTCTTCCTTCATCAGGTGGTTCGTCAGATCCACCATGGTCTGCTGGAAGAGAGACTGGATTTCGTGGAGTTCGGGGTGATTCGGGCCGTGCACTTCGACAACCTTCGCGAGCAGGTCCAGAATCTTCGGGCCCACCTGGCGGATGCCGCGGTGATGCACCTTCAGCACGTAGTCAGAGAGAAGATCGGTCGGCCAGGTATTGAAGTCGTGCGACATCTGGGCCGGAACACCAACCACGGAGTCGAGCTCTTTGGCGACCTTTTCAGGATCAGCGCCAGCCTTGCGGCAGGCTTCGGAGAAGCCGTCAGAGCCGTGACAGCAGAAATCAACGCCGGCGTCGTTCAGCACCTTGGCAAAAGCCGTGCTCTTCGAGGCCACATTTCCGACAGACTGCGATGCATATTCAGGTAACGACATGATTCTCTCTTATTTAATTTAAGATGTATTTCAAATGCAGCTTTAATATACCGAAGAACCTCACCCTAAGCAAGATTCCTAAGAATGAGACATTCGTGTCTACGGGTAATCCCGTATCGAATGCTCAGGATTCAAAAACCGCCTGGCGGTCTCAGACTAGTCAGAACGGGGTTTTTCCGTCAGACGTCCCCGGTCATTCTGCCGCTTCGCCCGGCGGTAAGCGCTTGGCGAAAGTCCGGTTTTGTTTCTGAAAGACTGCCCAAAGTAGCTCATCTGAGCAAAACCCACAGATTCCGCGATCGCGCCGATCGGGAGATCGGTTTTCGAGAGCAGCTCTGCCCCCCGCTGGAGCCGGTACTCGAGAAGATACTGATACGGTGTTTTCTCCAGAGCCTGTCTGAAAACGCGGCCGCATTCTGACTTACTGATGCTAGCGCTCCGCGCCAGGTCTTCGAGCGTGATCGGTTCAGAAAAATGAAGCGAGATGTACTGCAGCATCTTCTGCAGCCGCCGATGAAGCGGACTCACCTTCTGTTTATCGGGGAGCCTGAGATTCCGGACCAGCACGAGCCAGAGCCTCGCGAGCTCAATCAGAACCTCATAGGCATACGTTTCGTCTTTCGCCTGGTCCTCAAGTTTGTAGAGTCTCGTCAGACGCGCGAGCACTTCGCGGTTCCAATCCGTATCGTCTGAAAACCGAATCAGCCGGATGTCCTGATTCTCTGTTACCCGGGTCACCAGATCTTCCGCGGGGCTCCCCGGAAAGAAAGACAGAAACGAAGCCGGAAAAATAAAGCTCCTATAGCGGCAGGTCCCGATCTTTGTGATGCGGTGGATGACTCTCGCGTTGATAAAAATGGCTTCCCCTGCTCCCACTTCCACCTTTTCATCAAGTGTCTGAACCGTGATCCGGCCATCTGTCACCAGGATGAACTGCAGATCTTCGTGCCAGTGCATCAGCCGGAACCCTGGATTCGGCGGGAACGGCTTGTCATCAATCGCGTCCACCACGAAATAAGGGAATCGGGTCCCGATATTCAGATTGACGGAATTGACAAAACGGTTCTTATCCATGCGAAAAGTTCTCTTTTGGCGATTTATTAATAATTTTCGCTCGTTTCCTGATATCAAAACGGGGATTTTGAGAATAAATTGCTACTTAGGAAGTGATACTGAATGGAGATGGAATCGTGTTTCTGCACTGTCAGGCGTTTGAAACAGATTATCTGAAAGACCGCGAGGCTGGTTTTGCGGGGACTCGGGTAACAGTCAGCGCTGACCCCCGGTCGTTTACGGAAAAAGACAGCCCGTACCTGCTGTCAGATTCAGAACACTATTTTAGCTTCGGGAATTAAAATGGTCACTGTGAAGTACTACGACTCCCCGCTTGGGCTGATTTTTCTCGCGGCCGATGACACGGGGCTCATTGGACTCTGGTTTGAAGGCCAGAAATATTTCGCCCAGACCCTCACACGGAATTACCAGACCGGCAGCACACCGATTCTTGAATCTGCTGTCCGCTGGCTCAGGGGGTATTTTTCAGGGGTGAATTATCAAATCAAGTGCAAAGTTACTGAATAAAAGACTTCAGCCGGACAC
>ERZ839741.231-NODE-231-length-76733-cov-5.496231_pt1 | contig 76733 bp, 74 predicted proteins | sample MGYA00519880_ERZ839741 | MGnify/ENA primary metagenome ERZ839741 (study PRJEB31850, sample SAMEA3708851) | human gut metagenome | biome: human gut; feature: human-associated habitat; material: faeces | place: China | collected 2014 ...
GGTGGAAGCGACAGCATCTACCGGCGGGCAGATCATGCCGCCTGTTATGGGCGCGGCCGCGTTCATCATGACCGAGTACATCGGCTGCTCGTACGGAACGATAGCGCTGGCGGCCTGTATTCCTGCGCTGCTGTATTTTACCGGCATCTTCACGAACGTTCACTTTGAGGCGCTCAAGCGTGGTCTTCTTGGCCTGCCGAAGGAGCAGCGTCCCGTTGCTAAGCAGCTCATCAAGGACGGCTGGTACATGATCCTTCCGGTGATCGTGATCGTTGCGTTGCTCTGCACGGGAAGCTCTGCAATGAAGGCTGCCATCTGGGGCATTATTTCCTGCCTGTTTATTTGGATCATCAACATTGTCCGCGAGGAGAAGAAGTTCGATGCTGCAAAGTTTGCCAAGATGTTTGTTCAGGGCTTGGCAGATAGTGCGCAGAGCGCGATCTCTGTTGCCATTACGTGCGGCTGCGCCGGTATTATAGTTGGTGTCGTTACGATGACCGGTCTTGGCCTGAAGATGGCGAACGGTCTTGTTGCGATGGCCGGCGGCAGTCTTTGGCTTACTATGATTTTCACCATGCTTTGCTCTATCGTTCTCGGTATGGGCGTTCCCACCACCGCGAACTACATCATTCAGGCTACGATCTCTGCGCCCGCGCTGGTTGCCCTCGGTGTGCCTAAGCTCGCCGCGCATATGTTCGTGTTCTACTTTGGCATCGTTGCGGACATCACCCCGCCCGTTGCGCTGGCCGCGTTCGCAGGCTCCGGTATTGCCGGCTCCAATCCGATGAAGACCGGCTTTACGGCGACACGTCTCGGGATCGCAGCATATATCGTGCCGTATATGTTTGTTCTGAACCCGATCTTGGTCCTTGTTAATGTGAACAATCTTTCGACAGGTGTTTTTGTTCTTATGGCGATCAAGGCTGTTGTAACGGCGTTTATCGGAATGGTCGGTCTTGCTTCCGGATCTTCCGGCTTCTTCAAGGCTCCGTGCAACCTTTTGGAGCGCATCGTGCTGATAGCCAGCGGATTGCTGCTGATCGATCCAGGGACGCTGACGGATATTGCAGGAATCGGCATTATCCTTCTGATTTATTTTATTCAGAAGGCCCGAGAGAAGCGGACAGCAGTCACTGGATAGATGGAGAGATGAAGTCAATACATGTAGAAGGCTGTGGCGGAGTCATGAGCAAGCATCGCCGCTGTCACAATTATTGAAAAAGGCATCTTTCTCCCCCGTGCAGGGAGGGCTTCCTTAAGGAATGAAGAAGGAGAAGGACAGATACGAATTATGATACCTCGGCGGACAAGTTTCAAAATTACTATAAAGATCTGTCCATGCAGGTGAAAAAACGAGAGGTGGCTATCCTCATGGTGGTTAATATGTTCCTGACCGACTTCTACGCCACCGCGCAGAATACGCCGTGGGTGGATAAGAACTTAAAGAAGTATCTCGGCGTGGTAAGATGGGGAAAGCGGGTGTTTTCATACGCTGTCTGACCTGCGCTCTCTTCGCGTTGCGGGGTGGCTGCTGGACGCCTGTTGCCCCTAAGAGGGTAGGACGAGCACTCCATGGATTTTGGACAAGCTGGCGGGAGGCGAGAAGCAGGCGCGCTGTGTGTTTCAAAGCGCATGCGTGGGAGAGGAGCAGTATCACCTGATCGACGCAGCGGAGCTTAGGCGGAGTGAGATGGCGGCGCAGTTCATGGCGCTGCTGGGTGAAAATCCCTTCCCACGGAAGAAACAGGAGATCCCCTATCGAGAGATTGATGAGCTGTGCCTCGCGCAACTGTGAGCGCGAGGCGGACGAAGCAGCCGCCTGCCGCCAAGGTAAGCGCTCAATAATGGCACGACTGGAACCGTATCGTTATCTGAAACTTTGACCGCTGAAAAAGCAGAGCGGCGGGACAGGCAGATTAGACGGTCGCCGTTGCTCTTGCGGAAGGACACCGTAATGCCGTTTCTCCTTAGAGCGTCAACGCTTTTGCGGATTCGGTGGGAGAAGCTGTTGGGGGTCAGTCCCTCCGCACCGGCAGGGTCGATCTTTTCCAACAGCGCCTTGGCAGGGGCGCTGATCTCCGGCTGCCGGCGCAGCAGTTCAGAGAGGAGAAAAAGAATTCTCTCGTTGGGCTGCTCCGTCTGTTCGCAGTCATCTGACAGCAGTTTCCAGACGTGATCCTCACCGTCGAACTCCAGCGCCAGTTCCCGGTAGGGGATGTCCCGCCCGGTGCAGTAGAGCGTGGCGGTGTTCTCTCTGCGCTTGCTCTTGCGGAGGACGAAGTTGCTGTCGGTGGCACCGCTGAGTCCGGTGGTGCCGGAGATCATGTTCATGGGATCATCGTCATTCATCTTCCGCAGATGATGCACCAGCAGAATGGCGATGCGGTGCTTGTCCGCCAGCGCTTTCAGAACGCCGATGTCCCGGTAGTCGCTGGCGTATGGATTCGCGTCGTTGCCCACGGTGCGGATGCGTTGGAGCGTGTCGATGACGATGAGTTTGGTCTGCGGATGCTCCTTCAAAAATTGCTCGATCTGTTCCACCAGCCCGTTATGGAGCTGCTGGGACATGACGGCGAAGTGCAGCGTGGGCGGCGCGTCCTCCGTGAGATCAAAGAGGCGGCTCTGGATACGCTGGAAGCTGTCCTCCAGACAGAGGTACAGCACCTCGCATGGCCGTGTGGCGAACGTCCAGAGCGGCTTGCCCTGCGTGGCGCAGAGACACAGCCACAGCGCCAGCCACGATTTGCCGATCTTCGGCGCGCCTGCCAGCAGGTGCAGTCCCTGTGGCAGCAGATCGTCGACCACGAAGGAGACCGACTCGTAAGCGGTGCTTTGCAGCGTGTCCGCGTCAATGGTTTGCAGTCGGTTGATTTGAGACATAAAAAAACCTCCGGATAAAAAGATAAGGGCAGAGACCTCGCTGCAGTCGAGGCTCTAACCCTTTCACTTGATTATTCTGTATTTTTTGATAGAATGAGAATATCGCAGGACAGCTGTAAAACGGATATGGGACAGGAGGGCGATGCTATGCCGCTGGGAATACAGCAGAACAACGATTTCACGCAGTTCACAATGGATGTCTGGAATGACAAGATCTTTTATCAGGAGCAGGAGTTTCCGGCGGGATTCATGGCGATGTCCATTCTGAACATTCCCGAAGAAAAACTGCCGGAGCTGATACAGGCCGGCGGCGCACCGACCTTCCTGTTTCCTGTGGTGGTACAGGGCAGCGATGAGGAGGCCGCGGCGGTATTCCCGCAGCTGCGGGAACGGATATTGTATCTGACCGAACTGCTTTGGAAGTATCCGCCCTTTTGTTATAATGACTACGAGAAGGAAATGCGCCGGATCAATATCCTGTTTGACGAGAGAAACCTCCTGCAAATACGGACACCCGATTCGGAGTTCCAGACGGAGTTCCTGAGATTCTGCGTCGGGATCATACGCATCCCTATCGCCATGTATCACTTCTATGCAGCGGGGCGGTTCTTTGAGCTGGATTATCTGCGGCGGCTGAAAAAACGGAACGAAACACATTTCGCCGTGGCCGCGCATGACTGCTTCAACAGCGAGCAGTTTTGGGATGAGATGCGGAGTTTGCAGAGCCTGGATATGGAGCCATTCACGGTTTATCCGGAGCTGTCCTCCACCTATGTGTTTGCCCGCAGTCCTAAAAACGAAAAAGAAATGGTGTTTGTGGAACGGGTGATTTTTCCGCGCCTGACCGATTTTTACACCTATGACCTGATGAACGGATTGCACCACGGCCACGCACCCAGCCAGTGCCAGGGCTGCGGGAGATACTTTCTGACCACCAACGGTCACATTCCCAAATACTGCGACGGTGTCGCCCCGCAGGACAGCCGCTATACCTGTCGGCAGTACGGCGCGATGATGCACCAGAAGGAGCAGAACAAACAGCACCCGGTCTACCGCCTGTTCAATACCCGAACCGGTACGATCCGCAAACATCACTGGCGGGGAAAAATCTCCGACGAACTAAGACAGGAGGCGCTCTATCTGGCGGGGAACTACCGGGACAAGGCGCTGATGGACAATGGCTACGCCGCTGACGGATATGCGAGGGATATGGAATTGGAACACATTTACGCGGAGGCGGAAAAGCGGCTGAAATGAGGAAGGGGGCGTTCCTGTGGCGAAAAATATGTACACCGTTGCTAAGGACAGCCCCTGCAATGAAGCGCTGGCTTTGCGGATGCAGACAGGAGACAAGAATGCTGCGGAGTTGCTTATCTCACAGAACGAGGGCTACCTCACCGAACTGGCGTGGGCGTACACGCCGTGGTGTGAGACGGAGGACTTGAAGCAGGAGGCAGCGCTGGCGCTGCTGGACGCGGCAAGGCGCTTTGATCCCGCCTACGGAACAAAGCTGCTGACCTATGCGACGCTCGCGATAGAAGCGGCGCTGTCCGACTACACCGCACAGTATTCTTCCTCTCTGTCTATTCCCATCAGCCGGTACAATCAACTGCGCAGGGTGGCACACCTCTGCGCCGAGGCACAGGATGCCTCAGAGACGGAATTGACCAAGGCGGTATGCGAAAAGCTGAAGGTATCCTCCAAGGCAGCCGAGGCACTGTTGAAGGAATACCGGACGCTGTTTTGCGTCCGGCAGTTGGGTGACGATGTATTTTCCATCAGCTGCGGCGGTGATCCAGCCGTTACCTATGACCGCCTGATGCGCAGGACGCTGCTGATGCAGCGGATGGAGGAGGTGCTGACGCCCAGAGAGCTGAATCTGGTGCAAAGCTACCTCGGCATCGGTCAGCCGGACAAGGTCGGCATGACCTTTCAGGAGCTGGCGATCCGGCTCAATTACAACGGTCCCAGCGGTGTGGAGAAGGCGTACAAAGCCGCGCTCCGGAAGCTGAAAAAGGACTTGTACGGCGGCGCCTACGGCCGGTGGCTCTCCGCACAGAAAGCTATTAACAAGGCCAGAGCAGAAGCGGAGGCTGATCCTGGGCATTACACAACTCCTCAGACCACATGGTTGGATGAAAAGGAACTGATGGAACGGTTTATCTGCGAGGTCGTTTCGCTGATCCGTGTCCATGAGATTTTCAGTGACACATTGGAGAATATTGCTGCAAAAATTTTTGAGGAGTCTTGAAAACTGTAGCAAACTCATTTCGGACGGTAAACAATTCTCAATACGGGCGATTGGTGCCAAAGTTGAAGTCAAAACACCAGTGATAAAGAACATCGACCGTGAGTATATACGGAGCATCTCAACACGAGCAATGGAAGATGTCGACAAGAACAATTACGATAGTGCTACGTCATAATATATCACGTTGTGACGCCAGGCACATTTGTTTTCGATGTAGTCAGTCATACCCACTGCATCAATGTTGTAGTTTCTCGCATTTTCAGCGTTTCTATCAATGGTTGTTATACTGTCTATTCCGAGTTCCCGCTTTAGAAGGGCTCCAATGTTTTCGGTGTATCCTTCCATCTGCTTGGCTTCATCAGGATACAATTCGCTATACAGCTTCTTGTTTTCCGGATATGGTATCCAGAAGCTTTCTTTTCAGGGTGTTCGGGTAGTTTCTCATCGGCGTGGTCTCCTTGAAATTCCTCTCAAGGCGAAGCTTCCGATTTTTTTCAAATTGTCAAGTGTTTTTTTGATTTTTTTGCAAAAATAATCCAGACCGCCCTATCGGCGGTCTGGATTATTGCTTATCTTAATGAGATTACGGATAAGCCAGAGGTTTTGATTTTAAGCCTTGCCGCCGTTATGCAGTCTTCATATCTTGACTATTACCATTTAACGGCTGGTAAAAAAAGGCTGTGGGCCACCCAGATGGGCTCCGCTTTCTGGATCAGCTCCGTGGTCGGAGGCCACCACAATCTCATGCTCAGACGCCAACAGCCGGGAGAGCACCCTATCATCGACCCGGCGCAGGAAAGTCTCCTTTTCCGCCGAATCGTGGCGATGGGCCGCTTCATCCGCCCCGTTGATATGCAGCAGCACAAAGGGGCAGCGTTCCGCCGCTCGCAGGGCTGCCTCTGTCTTGGCGTCCAGATCCGTATCCACATCGCCAGTAGCCCCCTTTACCAGGAAAAGTTCCATGTGCAGCAGCCGGGCAATCCCCTTTACCAACTCCTTGCCGCAGATCACGGCGCTCTTCTGGGGAAATGGCGGCAGTGCTACCGGAACAGACTGTCCCCACAGAAGCATACATCGTTCTTTCGTCAGCAGTCTTTCAAAGGCATGGCGCAGTACCAAGCTTCCCTGCGGGCACAGTGCCCGCTGCCCGCAGGAAGGAATCTGCGTTACAATGTTATTCACAGTATGCGCCATGTGGGGAAATACCAGCAGTGCCTGATAGCCGCCCAGCCGGTAATAGGTAAATGCAGGATCCTCTACCTTTGCCGGGGCACAGCAAGGCATGGTACAGCAGCCCTCTCCATCCAGCGTGTAGCAGCTGCCCCGCAGTAGCAGGTCATCGGGCCGGACGGGGATTCCGGCCCCCAGCGCCTCTACATAGCCTCGGAGATGTACCGGCAGATCCGTTACCCCCAACAGACGCAGTACGCAGTGCAGTGTTTCCGGTGGGAAGCCGCCGCAGGTATCCACATACCGCACAGAACCCATGGACGCCAGATGGCCATATCGCTCCACCTGAAAGTGGGGATCCGTCATGCCGTCAATCACGCATAATATCCTGCTCAGGTCTCTCCCCCTTTTTCCATTGGAACTTGTTTCGTTATACTTCCCGGCGCAGCACCCGGTAGACAAAGGACATATCCAGTCCGCCGCGTACCACGTCCGCCAGCAGGTCGTACTGCCGTTCCTTGTAGCCGCAGGCGTCAAAGGTTGCCAGCGCGTCAAAAGACACACCCTTTCTGGCGCACAGTGCTTTCAGGATCGTATCCGTGATGCCCGGCGCGTCAAAAATGCCGTGGACATAGCTGCCGTATACGTTTCTGCTGCCAGTGAGGGCGGGCATCTGCTGCTGACTGCGGCCCATGTGGATCTCGTACCCCTCGTAGGCGAGTCCGTTCAGGCCGGAGAGCATTCCCTCCACACCGTAAAAGACGCCTCGCGTCTGGGTCTGCACCTTTTCACCCCGAAATTCGGTGTCCATCTCCAGCAGACCCAAACCGTTGATCTCCGTGACACCGGCGGCCTCCACATGCTCCGGGTCGGACACGGTGCGCCCCAGCATCTGATAGCCGCCGCAGATGCCGAAAACCAGCGTGCCGGCGTCAGCCGCCTTCAAAATGGCCGCCTCCAGACCGGACTGCCGCAGCCACTGCAGGTCGGCAATGGTGCTCTTGGTACCCGGCAGCAGGATCATGTCCGGCTGGTGCAGGTCACTCACCTGATCCACATAGCGCAGCGACACGTTTCCGTAATGTTCGAAGGGGCTGAAATCCGTGAAATTGGAGATGCGCGGCACACGGATCACCGCGATATCCAAGAGCTTTCGCTCTTTGGAGCGGTCAAACCGCTCGGTCAGGCTGTCTTCATCGTCGATGTCTACGTGGGCGTAGGGGATGACCCCCGCCACCGGGATGCCGCACAGCTGCTCCAGCGTCTTCAGTCCCGGCTCCAGAATGGCCCGGTCACCCCGGAATTTGTTGACCACCACGCCCTTGATGCGGCGGCGCTCGTCCTCCTCCAGCAGTGCCACCGTACCGTAGAGCTGGGCGAACACGCCGCCCCGGTCGATGTCGCCTACCAGCAGCACCGGCGCGTCCACCAGCTTGGCAAGGCCCATATTGACGATATCATCCTGCTTGAGGTTGATCTCCGCAGGGCTGCCTGCCCCCTCAATGACGATCACGTCATACTCTGAGGTCAGACTGTTGTAGGCCTCCAGCACAGCGGGGATGTAGTCCCGCTTGCGGCGGAAGTACTCCATGGCCCGCATATTGCCCCGCACCTGTCCGTTGACGATGACCTGACTGCCCACGTCGGTGGTGGGCTTGAGCAGGATGGGATTCATGCGGGTGTCCGGCTCGATCCCGGCGGCCTCTGCCTGCACTACCTGCGCCCGGCCCATCTCGCCGCCGTCCTTGGTGATGAAGGAGTTCAGCGCCATGTTCTGGCTCTTGAACGGTGCCACGCGGTAGCCGTCCTGCTTCAAAACGCGGCAGAGTCCCGCCGCCAGCAGGCTCTTTCCCGCATTGGACATGGTCCCCTGAATCATGATATTCATTGCCATAGTGATTTCTCCTTGCAGAATTGCCGGATGGCCGTTATCAATGCTTCATTTTCCCCGTGAGGCCTCACCGCAATGCGATACCACCCGTCACCCAGCCCGTTGTAATTCCCACAGCCACGGATGGCGATACCCTGCTGCAGCAGGCCCTCCCGCAGCCCCAGCGGCCCACGGAACAGCAGGTAATTGGCATGGGACGGGCATACCCAGAAGCCCAGCGCCGTCAGGTTATCCGTGAGCCACCGCCGCTCCGTGTGGACGAGGGACAGCGTCCTTTGCAGGAAGTCCCGCTCCGCCAGCGCCGCCACACCGGCACTCTGGGCCGGCGAGGACACGTTCCACGGCGGGGACGCAGCCGCCATGCGGCGCAGTAACGCATTGTCGGCGCACAGGCAGTACCCCAGCCGGATGCCCGCCATGCCGTAGCTCTTGGTAAAGGCCTTCAGGATCAGCAGCTCCGGGTGCGCCGTCAAAAGGGATTTGGCGCTGACACCGTCCTCCGTAAGATCGAGGAAGCACTCATCCAGAAACACCCGCGCACCCCACGCCGCACAGCCCTGCAGGATCTGCTCCAGCAGCGGCAGCGGCAGCAGCCGTCCGGTGGGGTTGTTGGGGGTGCAGAGGAATACCACCTCCGGTTTTTTTTCCTCTAAGAAGGACAGAAACCTCTCGTCCAAATCGAAATTCTGCGCCTGATGCAGGAAATACCGCTCTACGCGGCAACCCACCTGCGCCAGTCCCGCCCCATATTCCACAAAGGTGGGGGCCAGTTCCACCGCCGTCCGGGGCCGCAGGGCGGCGCAGTATGTGTAGATCAGGTCTGCCGCGCCGTTTCCGCAGAGAATATAGGACGCCGGCACCTGCTCATGGCCCGCGATAGCCTGCACCAGCCGGCGGCAGTAGGGGTCGGGGTAGCGGTGCAGCCGGGGCAGAGCCCGGCACACCGCCTCCAGTACGCCGGGAGGCGTACCCAGGGGGTTGGTGTTGGCGGAAAAATCCAGCGTGATACCGCCGCCGTATACATCGCCGCCGTGTTGATTTTTTGTTTGATACAGCATCTATGTCTCCTTCACAGTGCAAAGGGCAGCTTGACCCCGCAGCTCAAAAGCAGGGTGAGGATCGCTGTGACGGTCATCAGGCGGCACACACGGGGGATGTCCTCGTGGGTGATCTCCCGCGATGCGTCGCCGATATACTCCTTTTTGTGCAGCACGCCGTGGTACCACGCATCCCCCGCCAGGCGCACGCCCAGCAGTCCCGCGCAGACGGATTCCGTCTGGGCTGAGTTGGGGCTGGCGTGCTTTCGACGGTCGCGGCGGAAGATCCGCCAGCCCGCTGAAATATTCAGTCCCATCAGTCCGCCCGCCGTCAGCATCAGAAGCGCCGACAGCCGCGCCGGGATATAATTCACCACATCGTCCGCCTTGGCGGGTACAAGCCCGATGTTCTTATAGGGCGGATCCACATACCCCAGCATGGAGTCCATGGTGTTCACTGCCTTGTAGAAAAATCCCAGCGGCGCGCCGCCGATGGCCAGAAACAGCAGCGGCGCCACCACGCCGTCGGAGGTGTTCTCCGCCACCGTTTCCACGGCGGCACGGGTCACGGCGGCATCGTCCAGCCGGTCGGTATCCCGCCCCACGATCATGGAAACAGCATGGCGGGAGGCGGCCAAATCCCCGCTTTCCAGCGCGTCATAGACCTTCATGCTCTCGTCCCGCAGGGACTTGACGGCCAAGATCTGCCAGCACATCACGCTTTCCAGCGCCAGACGCAGCCACGGGCTGACCAGACCGCTCAGCCACAGCAGCAGAGCCGGGACGGCGGTGGATACGATGACCACCGCTCCCCACAGGATGGCGCCCGCCGCCCGCTCACCGGAGGGCGTTTTGGGGCATATGCACCGCAGCCCCCGCTCCAACACACTGATACATTTTCCAATCAGAACTACCGGATGGGGAAAGCCGTGGGGGTCGCCCACCAGAAGGTCTATGCAAAAGCCGATAACAAGTGCCGCAAGCGACCACATCATACCGTTTCTCCTCCGCCCTGCATCGTAAAAATATAAATGGGATTTTGTCCGCTCATCAGGTGGTAGCTTCCGGCTTTTCTGTCCCGCGCTGCTTGCAGGGACACCACCTCCGTCTCCGCAAAGGGGAACGCCGGCAGGCAGTCCGTCAGTTCAGCCACGGACTCCAGCGAAACGGCCGTGGCCACGATGCGGACATGAGGATTTTTTGCCAGCAGCAGCGCCACGATCTCGTGCATATTGCCGGCACTGCCGCCGATGAATGCGTGAGTGGGGGCTGGCAGACCGACGCAGGCCTCCGGCGCGCTGCCACAGACCACCTGTAAGTTTTCCAATGCAAACCGATTACGGTTTTGCCCCAGCAGCGCTGCGGCATCCTCTCGCCGCTCTACGGCGCAGACAAGCCCTTGCTTTGCCTGTAAGGCCATTTCCACCGACACTGAGCCGGTACCGGCACCGATGTCCCAGCAGACGCTCCGCTCCGTCAGCCGCAGCTTGGAAAGGCACACCGCCCGCACCTCACTTTTGGTCATGGGAACCACCGGCATTCCCTCCGCACTGCGGAGAAAGGCGTCATCCGGCAGACCCGGTGTGACCACCGCGTCGGGATGGGGGTTTTCGATAAGCGCCACGCTCAGAGGGGCATAGAGACCATCCGTCAGCTCCGCCGCCGTGCCGCGCACGATGCGCTCATCCGGGTAGCCCAGCCGCTGGCCCACATACACAGAGACGTGGCCCAGATCACCCTCTGTCAGCGTACGGCACAGGTCGTTGATACCGCACTCGCCGCCTACCAGCGCAAAGAGGCGGCCATTTGCCCGCACCTCCGGCAGAATGTTGTGCTGCCGCCCGTGGAGACTCACCACCCGCACGTCCTCGTAGGAGGTTTTGAGCCGGGCGCACAGATAGGACAGCGAGCTCAGACCCGGCAGCACCGCCGTGTCACAGCCCTTTAGCAGCGGCAGCAGCTTTTTGGTGCCGCTGAAAAAACCGGTGTCGCCGGACATGACCACCGCAAAGCGGCGGTATTCCCGGTGGGTGCGGATAAAGTCCGCGATATCCTGCGGCGCAATGGCGTCATAGGTAGGCTGACCCTGCCGCGCCACCGCCTCCAGCATCCGCTTTGCGCCAATGAGACATTCCGCCGTCTCGATGGCCTCGCTGACCTCGTGGGTCATAGCCTTCCGGCTGCCGGGGCCGATGCCGACGATCCGCACCTGCGGCCGGATGGTGCAGCCGAACCGCTCACACAGCACGTCCAGCACCGCCGCGAAGGGCAGACCCTCCCGCTGGGGTGGGCGGCCAATGACCACCAGCCCCGCACCAGTCTTCCGGGCGGCGGACACCTTGGCGGGAAAGCCGCCGGCCTCGCCGCCGTCCTTGGTCGCCATCCACGCGGCGTCGGCAAACCGCAGCGTCGCCAAATCCATCTCCTCGGAGAAAGGGCCCTGCATGGCGATGATGTGGGCGGGCTTCAGCCCTGCCTCCCGGCAAGACTCCAATGAGGCGTCCATGGGCAGCACACGGGCGTACACCCGCTGGGCAAAATCGGGGATGGCGCTGTACGCTGCCAGCTCCTTGCTGCCGGTGGTCAGCAGGATATTGCCCTGCGTGTGCGCCAGAAACGCGGCGGCAGCCGCCGCGTTCTCCACGCAGACCACATCCTCCGTTTGCTGGGAGGATTGCCGCAGCAGACGCAGATATTCCGTCTCCGTCTCCCGGCAGGCCGTGGAGATGCTCCCGGTGATGGAGGCGGCGTAGGGATGGGTGGCGTCGATCACCAGATCGAACCGGGTCTCTTGCAGCATCCGGATGATGTTCTCCACCGGGATACGCCCCGCCAGAACCGTGACATTTTCCGCCTCCGGCAACAGCGTCTCGCCGTACTCCGTGGCCACGCACACCGTGGCCTGTACCGGCTGTCCGGCCAGGAATTCCACCAGCTCCCGGCCCTCCGTGGTGCCGGCAAACACGCAGATATTACACATTGCGGTATCCTCTGGGTGTGACCAGTTGACCGGCCACCGTTTTGACGGCGGCGCTGCCGATCAGCACGGTGCAGAACATATCCACCTCCGCCTCCCGCAGCTCTGCCAGCGTCAGGATGCGGCTGCTCTGCCCCTCACGGCCAATATTGCGCACGATGCCGCACAGCCGCTCTCCCGGCAGACGGCGCAGCAGGATATCGCAGGCCCGCTTCAGGTGGTCGGGTCTGCCGTGGCTGGCGGGGTTGTACAGGGCGATGGTCAGATCCGCCGCCGCCGCGCAGTCCAGCCGCTTTTCGATGGTTTCCCACGGCGTCAGCCGATCGCTGAGGCTGATGACCGCAAAGTCGTGGGTCAGCGGCGCACCCAGCACCGCTGCGGCGCTGCAAGCCGCCGTCAGACCAGGCACCACCTGAATTTCAGGCTCCTGCGCCTCGCCCCGCAGCTCATAGACCAGCGCCGCCATGCCGTAGATGCCGCTGTCACCGGAGCAGACCATGGCGACGGTCTTACCGCTGCGCGCCAGCTCCAGCGCCAGCTGGCAGCGCTCAGCCTCCCGTGTCATGGGGGTGGAGTGAAGCTCCTTGCCGGGGTAGCGATCCCGCACCAGATCCACATACACCGGGTAGCCTACGATGGCGTCACACGCCCGCAGGGCGGTATCCGCCCGAATGGTCATATCCTCATAGCTGCCCGGCCCGATACCTACTACAATTACCTTACCCAAAGCGCACCTCCCAATGCTCCGCCGCGACGGCGATGGTCACGCCGTCCCGCGCTGTTTTTTGTACGATCAGTTTTTCGGCATCCAGCAGCGCCGCCCGCTCACAGACATTGTCCACGCCGGTAACGGAGCGGACGAAGTCGGAGGGAGTGAAGTCACCCACCACATCCCGCAGCTGCTGCGCCGTGTAAAAATACACCGGCCAGTTGTTTTTCTCACAGGCGGCCAGCAGGCCTGCCTCGTCCTGCTTCAGGTCGATGGAACAGACGCCGCAGATGGCCGCCGTGTCCAGCCCATTTTCCGCGAACACTGTCTGCACCGCACGCACCACCGCCTCGGCGGAGATGCCCCGCCGGCAGCCTACGCCCACCCGCAGCACGCGGGGGGTCAGCCGCAGGGTGCGGGCAAAGGGCGTTCTGACGCGCCAGCCGATGAAAATGCCCAGCGAGCCGCTCTCCCCGGCAAACGTACCCTCCGGCAGGGGGGCGGGCAGAGAAAACTGGCTGCAAAGGGGGATATCCTCCTCTAAGATCGCCGCCGAAACCGCCTTGGCAAGCCCCATGTCAGAGATGACGCAGCCGTGCCGGGCAGCCCATGCGTCCACGGAAAATTTGCCGCGGACATCGGTGGCGGTGGTGACTACCGCCGTGGCGTTCAGTTTTTCCGCCAGCTCCACCGCCAGCGCGTTGGCGCCGCCGATATGGCCGGAGAGCAGGGGGATCACAAACCGTCCCGCCTCGTCGATGCACAGCACCGCCGGGTCGGTTTTTTTGCTTTTGACATAGGGGGCGATCTCCCGCACGGCGATGCCGCAGGCCCCCACGAAGATCAATGCGTCCATGGCGGAAAAGCACGCGCCGTATACCGCCTTGTCCAGCGGCAGGAAATCCGGCTCCTCGAACCGCTCCATGGTGTAGCACACGAACGCTGTCTCCGGGAGCGCTGCCATCACCCGCCGCGCCGTGGCGCAGCCGCCCCGGCTGAAGGCAAACAGGGCGGCTCTCATTGCGCCCCCTTGCGGAACTCCGTTGTAAAATCAGGGTGGTACAGCAGGGAGCGAAGATAGTTGTCGCCCAGACAGTTGCCCACCACGATCAGCGAGGTCTTGGTCAGACCGTTGCCCGTCACCGTCTCATGGAGCGTGCCCACGGTGCAGCGGAAGATCTTCTCCTCCGGCCAGGTGGCCTTATACACCACCGCCACCGGCGTCTCGGCGGCATAGCCCCCTGCCAGCAGCTCGGCTTGCAAATGCTCCGTCAGCGAGGTGCTGAGAAACAGCACCATGGTGGCCTGATGGGCCGCCAGCGAGCGGATAGACTCCCGCTCCGGCACCGGGGTGCGGCCCGGGGCGCGGGTGATGATGACGGTCTGGCTCACATCGGGCAGGGTGTACTCCGCCCGCAGAGCCGCCGCCGCGCCGCAGAAGGCACTGACACCGGGACAGACGTCGTAGGCGATGCCGCATTTTTCCAGCTCGTCGAACTGCTCCCGCACCGCGCCGTAAATGCTGGAATCCCCTGTGTGCAGGCGCACCGTGGTCTTTCCCTCCGCCTCCGCCTTCTCGATGAGGGCGATGACCTCCTCCAGCGTCAGTTTGGCGCTGTCGTGGATCTCGCAGCCGGGCTTGGTATAGTCCAGCAGCGCCGGATTCACCAAAGACCCTGCGTAGACCACCACATCGGCCTCACCCAGCAGCTTGGCGCCCCGGACGGTAATAAGGTCGGCAGCGCCGCTGCCCGCTCCCACAAAATGTACCATTGTCAGTCCTCCTTTATCCGGCGCAGCAGCTTGGATGCGCCCTTCGTCTCACAGAGATAGCCGTATTCCTTGGAGAACAGGATGGCGCCCGCCTCCATATCGCCGCATTTATAAGGCAGCATCGTGTCGATGCGCCCCGCCAGCCGGTGCAGCACTGCGTCATAAAGTCCCTGCTCCTTCAACAGCCGCAGGGCGTCGTCGCAGGTGGCGCAGCAGAGCATCTCCGCCGCCGCACCGCCTTGCAGCCCCTCTGCGGCGGCACAGGCCGTCAGGATGTCCATGCGGCAGTCGCCGTAGCGGGAGTGGGTGTTCCACATACCGCCCGCCAGCTTTACCAGCTTGCCGATGTGACCGATGAGCAGCGCCCCTCGGAAGCCCAGCTCCCGGCACATCTCCAGCGCGTCGCCGATGAAGTTGGAGGTCATCACCGCCGTGGCGGGGTCGATGCCCATGGCACCCTTGATATAGTCTACGCCGTAGTTGCCGGGGGCCAGCAGTACATAATCCGCGCCGCCCTCCCGCCGCTGCCGCAGCTCTACATGGATGGTGTCCACCAGCGCCTGCTCGCTCATAGGCTCTACGATCCCCGTGGTACCTAAGATAGAGATGCCGCCCTCAATGCCCAACCGGGGATTGAAGGTCTTTTTCGCCAGCGTCTCGCCATCGGGAGCGGAGATTACCACATGCAGGCCGCCGGTGTAGCCCAGCAGACCGCAGACCTCCTCCACATTTTCCCGGATCATCCGGCGGGGCACAGAGTTGATGGCCGCCGCACCCACCGGCTGGTCAAGCCCCGGCTTGGTTACCCGGCCCACGCCCTGTCCGCCGTCGATGACGATGCCCGCGTCCTCCGTTTTCCGCACCTCGGCATAGATCAGGGTGTCACGGGTGATATCCGGGTCATCGCCGCTGTCCTTCCGGATGGCGCAGCGCACACAGTCCGGGGACAGATAGATGTCCTCCACCGCCAATGCCAGCTCCATGCCCTTGGGTGTCAGCAGGCGGATGGACTCCTTTTTGCTGCCGCTCAGCAGCATCCATGCGGCGGCCTTGGCCGCCGCCGCGGCACAGGAGCCGGTGGTATAGCCCAGACGGAGCTTTTTTCCGTCCCGTATGATAAATTCCTTCATAACCTACCGCCTGATCTGGTAGAGCATGGCATTGCAGATGGCCGCCGCCACGTTGCTGCCGCCCTTGCGGCCCCGGGACACGATGTAGGGTGCGGCAGCGGCCTCGATGATGCGCTCCTTGCTTTCCACCACATTCACAAAGCCCACCGGTACCCCGATGATGAGGGCGGGACGGAGCTTGCCGGCCTCCATCAGCTCCTCCAGCGAAAAAAGTGCCGTAGGGGCGTTGCCGATGGCGAAGATGCAGGGCTTAGGCAGGGCTGCCGCCCGCTCCATGGATACAAAGGCACGGGTCACGCCCCGCTCCTTAGCCTCCGCCGCCACGTCCGCGTCCGACATGAAGCAGTGTACCTCTCCGCCCAGCGAGGCGAGGATCGTCTTATTGATCCCGGCCTTGACCATCTGGGTATCGGTCACGATGTCGCAGCCCGCCCGTAGGGCGGCGATGCCCCTTTCCACCGCATGGCCGGAAAAGGCCAGATTGTCCACATAGTCAAAATCCGCCGTGGTGTGGATGACCCGTTTGATGACCAGCTCGTTTTCCGGGTCCAGCCGCCGGTCGCCCAGCAACTCTGTGATGATGGCGAAGCTGCGCTTCTCAATGTCCATAGGCTTCATTTGCTCCATCATAGCGTCTCCTTTCTGCAAGCCGCCAAAAAGCGCTGTGCCATGACCGGCTTGGCGTAAAAATGGAAGTGGGGGAAGCCCGCGTACAGCGTATCGGTGGCGTGTACGCAGGTCCACTGCTTACCGGAGGGCTTTTCCGCCAGAAAAGCGCCGCCGGGCTGGGGGGTATCCCAGTGGTGGAATTCATGCATGGGTACCTGCTCTCCGGCACGGCAGAGGAGATTGTCCTTCCGGGCCGTGGCGGTGATATAGCCGAATCGGGTCAGCCTCCCCGTATCAAAGCAGTCCCCCGGCAGCGCACCCACCATGGCGCAGCCTGCGATGGACTGCGTCAGATACATGAAGCCGCCGCACTCGGCGATACAGGGCATCCCCGCATATACAACGTCTCGGATTTGCCTGCGCAGGGCGTGGTTTTCCTCCAACTGCGCCGCGTAAAGTTCCGGGTAGCCGCCGCCTAAGTACAGCCCCTGTACGCCGTTGGGAAGCCGTTCATCCGTCAGGGGGCTAAAGGGCACCAGCTCCGCGCCCAGCTGCCGCAGCAGGTCGAGACTGTCCTCATAGTAAAAGCAGAACGCCCTGTCCCGCGCCACGCCGATCCGCACCGGCGCGCCCGCCTCCGGCAGCACCGGCGGCGTAAAGCGAAGCGGCGGCGCGGCAGCCGCAATTTCCAGCAGGGCGGCTATGTCCAGCGTTTTTTCTGCCTCGGCCGCCAGCTTGCGCAGCTTCTCTTGCAGGTCGGCTACCTCGTCCGCAGTGATGAGCCCCAGGTGGCGGCTCTCCAGCGTACACTCTGGCAGACGGGGCAGGTAGCCGCAGGCGCGGACGCCCAGCCGGCTTTCCAGCTCCCGCGCCAGCGCACCGTAGCTCATGGCACTGCATCCGTTCAGAATGACGCCCTGCACGTTGTTGTCCGGCGCGAAGTCCAGAAAGCCCTGCACCGCCGCCACAACGGACAACGCCGCCCCCCGTGCGTTCACCACCAGCACCACGGGGCTTTCCGTTTCCCGCGCCGTCTCATAGGTGCTGGCGCGGGTGGATGTCAGCCCCAGACCGTCATAATAGCCCATGACCCCTTCAATGACCGTCACATCGCACTCCTCACCATTGTGCGCCAGCAGATAGCGCATGGTGTCGGGGTCAAAAAAGAACGGGTCGAGGTTAGAGCTTTTCGCGCCGATGACCCGGCTATGGAACATGGGGTCGATGTAATCCGGGCCGCATTTTGCCGCGCCTACCCGCAGACCCCGCGCTACCAGCGCCTGCAAAACGGCGCAGGTGACGGTGGTCTTGCCACAGCCGCTGTTGGTACCGGCCAGCACCAAGCGGGGGACTTTTTGCTCCATAGCGACCTCTCAATCCGCCACGATGGTGGCAAAATAGCTGATCTCCTCCGGCAGCTGCCGCAGGTCGGTGTAGACCTGCTCTGTCTCCAGTCCGCAGTCCGCCACCATACCGGCGTTTGCCGCCATACCGCGGCGCTCCAGCGCTGCCGCCGTCTCGTGGATGGCCTTGCCGGACTTCATGATGACCTTCGTTCCCGGCAGTGCCAGCGCACTGTCCAGATCGGCGCTGCCCGGCAGGATGTGGAGGGGCTCCTCCATGCGGGTGAGGCTGCGCCCCAGCCGCGCCGCCACGGCGCAGAAGCTGGTAACGCCGGGACACATCACCGTTTCATAGCCATCGGTTCGGATGCGCTCAAGGATGTAGTAGGCCGTGGCGTACACGGACACGTCGCCCAGATTGACCATGGCCACGTCCTGCCCGGCCGCCAGCGCCGTTTCGATGGCGGCAGCCGCCGTGCGGTAGCTGTTCTCCCGTACCGCCGCGTCACGCGCCATGGTGAAATCCAACGGCAATATGGTCTTGCCCTGCATATCCACAGCACCGGCGGCGATGTCCAGCGCCAGCATCCGCCCGGACTTCATCCGGGGAGCGGCCACCACGCCGCACTCCGTCAAGACCCGGCACGCCTGCCGGGTCAGCAGCTCCGGGTCGCCGGGGCCCACGCTGACGGCGTAAAAAACACCTTGTTTTTCCATGATAGCACTCCTTACGGCACAAATTCCAGGCTGTCGAAGCAGGGGTCGTACTTCCCGTGCTCCATCCGGTACAGCTTTGCGATATACTCGCGGGTGAAAATCTCCTCCGGGGTGCCGATGCGGTCGATGCGGTCGCCCGCCACGCACACCACCGTGTCGGAAATGCGCTCCGCCAGCTCCAGCTCGTGGAGCGACAGCAGCACCGCCAGATCGTTCTCCCGCACCATGCGCTTGAGCACCGTCAAAAGCTCCAACTTGTAGCGAATATCCAGAAAGCTGGTGGGCTCGTCCAGCACGATGATCTCCGGCTCCTGACACAGCGCCCGGGCCAACAGAATGCGCTGGCGCTGTCCGTCACTGATGGCGGAGAAGGGGCGGTCAGCAAACTCCATGCCGCCTACCTGCTCCAGCGAGCGCTCCACGATGGCCTGATCCTCCGGCTGCAAAATGCCCAGCCGCCCGGTATAGGGGTAGCGGCCGCTGCTCACCACGTCCCGGCAGGTCATCAGCTCCGGCTCCATGCGGGCCGTCATCAAAATGGCCATGCGCCGGGCGATCTCATTGCGGCTGCGCTCCTCCATGGCCTTGCCGTCCAGAAACACTGTGCCGGACACCTTGGAGAGCTGGCCGATAATGGTTTTTAAGATGGTGGATTTTCCCGACCCGTTGGGGCCGATGAGCGTCACGATCTTGCCCCGCTGCACATGGAGGGCGACATCTTCAATCAGCGGCTTGCCGTGGTAGCCCACGGCAAGCGCCTTGGTTTCCAGATATGCTGCCATACTCACGCCGCCTTTCTGTGGATCATCATGTAGATCACGATGGGTGCGCCGAATACCGCCGTGACGGAGCTGATGCTCACCTCTGTGGGGGCAAAGGCGGTGCGGGCGATGAGGTCGCAGAACAGGCAGAACACGCCGCCGCCTAAAAAGCAGGCCGGGATCATACACAGCGGCTCCGCCGATTTGAACAGGGACTTCATCAGGTGCGGCACTGCGATGCCAACAAAGGAGATGGGGCCGGCAAAGGCCGTGACGCAGGCGGACAGCACACTGGACAGCAGAATCAGCGCCGTCCGGAACGCCCGCAGCGGTACGCCCATGTTCTGGGCGTAGACCTCTCCCAGCTGGTACGCCCGGATGGGCTTGGACAGCAGGAAGGTCAGCAGCAGCGTGACGCCGCAGACGCCGGCCATGGTCTTTACATTCTCCCAGCTCATGCCGGAGAAGGAACCCAGCGACCAGTTGTGCAGGTTCACAATGCTGGAATCGTCGGCAAAGGTCACGAGAAAATCCGTCAGTGCCGAGCAGATATAGCCGATCATCACGCCGCAGACCACCAGCAGGCTCATGCGCTTGACCCGCTGGGAGATCAGCAGCACGAAGCCCATGGATACCATAGCTCCCACGAAGGCCGCTGCGATGAGAATGGCGGAGGAGGTGGTCTTGCCGCGGCTCAGCAGCGCCAGCATGGCTACGCACACCGTCATCTTTGCGCCGGAGGAGATGCCCAGCACGAAGGGGCCTGCGATGGGGTTGTGGAAGAAAGTTTGCAGCAGATAGCCGGACAGGGACAGCGCCCCGCCCAGGATCAGCGCCGATAGGAGCCGGGGCAGACGGATCTTTACGATGATCTGGCTCTGGGTAAAGCCAACATCGCCCCCCAGCAGGATCCGCCATATCTCAGACGCGGAAAGAGAAACGCTTCCCGCGAAGATATTCCAAATCAAAAATGTGAATAAAAGCAGGAGGAGCAGCCAAAAGCCTCCCCAGATGCGAAGTGTTCGGTTTCTCTTCATGCCGCTCCTCCTTATGATGTAAAAAATGCTCACTTCATCCGTGTCAGAAAGTGAAAAGCCGTATCCGGCGCATCGTTCAACGCATGGTTCACGTCCAGAATGAGATCGCTCAGCTCCAGCGACTCCTGATAGAAGTTTTTGGTCAGGCACCACACATTACCGCTCTTGACGGCCTTGAAGTCGGCCATCAGTGGATCCAGTGCCACCAATTCGTCCAGCGTGTGCAGCTCGCCATCGATGATGCTGTTGTAGATCAGCACATCGGCGTCCACTGCACCGTGGTAGAAGGATTCCATCTGAATGTTGACGGTGGACTGGGCGTTGTCCTCCGCCGATTCATCGAAGGAGACATAGTCTCCGCCGGCGATGGCAACGCACTTCGCCACATAGTCCGTGGACTTGCGGACGTTTACAGCGCCGCTGCTGGTGATGTAGAAAAACGCCACAGTCTTGCCGGTGGGCTGCTGCTCCAGTACGTCCGCCACGCTGTCCATCTTCTCATTAAACAGCGCCTCGGCCTCGTCCTCCTTGTCCAGCAGCGCCGCGTACAGCTTGATCCACTCCATCCGGCCCATGGGCTGGGTCTCGTAGCTGGATGTCTCCACCAGCACAGGGATGCCCATCCGCTCCAGTTGCTCCAGCACCGCCGGAGAGTGATAGATCATGGTGTTTTCCACCGCCAGATCGCAACCCTGTGACAAGATCAGCTCATAATCCGGCTCGGAGTACTTGCCGGCGTATACCAGCGCTCCGCTGTCCATGGCGTCCTTGGCACGTTGGATATACCAGTCCGACTGCTTTTTGCCGCTGAGGGTGATGCACCCGACGGCGTCCAGCTTGTCGAAGTAGTCCATGGCGGCGGCGGCTACCAGATAGATCTGGTCCAGCGGCTGGTGCAAAACAGTGACGCCGGAGGGTATTCCGTCAGGCACCGCCGCGCCCTCCGCTACCAGCAGGTACACCCGGTCGTTGTTGATGGTGATGCGCTTGTAGCTCTCTCCGGCATACTCTACGGTAAACTGCTGGGCATAGCGCAGGGGCATGGTACGGTCAAAGACCAACTCATCCCACGATACGGAGACAGTTTGTCCATCTGTTTTGGCAGGGGCGTCTGCCGTGCCGCAGCCACAGAGGAACAGCATCAGCAGCAGCGCCAGTACCGCGGCGGTCAGCCGTTTCACTGGGCTGCCTCCACCACCGTGGTGGAATCAAAGGTCAGGGTGTACTCGATCTCGTGGGGGGTGCTCATAGCGGTGGTGTCGCCGATCACCGTCAGCGGGGTATCCAGCGCCCGCACGGGGATCTCGAAGGTGGAGCCGCCCTCGGTGGTGAGAACGTCATAGCGCTGTCCGTCCACCAGCATATAGTCGTACTTCTGGCTGCTCCACACGATGGTGGCGGTGGCAGCGCCGTTCTCCACCTTCAGGGTGCAGGGGGTCAGCACATGGGACTTACCGGAGCCGCCCTCAAAGCCTACCTCAATGGTGTAAGTGCCGTCCGCCAGCGTAATGGCGGCAGCGTCCACGCAGTCATCCTCCTTCAGAACAGGGTTGGAGACGGAGACCTTGTGGTCATACCACACGCCCTTCTTGCCGATGAGGGCCACGTCGAACTCCGTGTCCAGTGCGGGCACGGGGATATCAAAGCCGTTGACCGTCTCGGTCAGGCCATCGGGATAGGTGACGGTGTCCTTGGTGGGCTGCAGCAGCACGGCGCCGTCCTTCTGTGCGTCCTCCTTCAAACCGGGGAACAGATTCACGATGCTGGTGGAGGCGAGGCTGACGTGAATGGTCATCTGCCCGTCCTTCACGGTCAGTACGCCCTTGCCGTCGCAGGTCTCGTTGGCGTGGAACATACTGCTGTCGGTGTTGAAGTCGGCGGTATATACGCCGTCCGCCAGAGCGGGCTGGTCGGGCTCCTCGTTGCCGGGGGCATCGGTCTGCTGCTGCCCGCAGCCCACCAGCAGCGCTGTCATCATCAGAGCGGCCAGCAGAAACGAAAGAATTTTTTTCATGGTAAAGTCCTCCTTGCTTTGAAAAAGGCTCCGAGGCGATAATATACCGCCCCGGAGCCCGTTCAGTCCTTGTTACGCGATAGCGTCGATGGCAGCCTTGGTGTGTGCCACGTAGAGAGCCTGCACGTCCGCGATACGGCCCAGACCGGAAATCTGGCAGTTCACGGTGAAGCCGGCGGCCTCAAACATGGTCTTCCAGGAATCCTCGTCCGCACCGGCCATGTCGTTGTTGGCGTGGTCGCCCGCCACGACCATCAGGGGACGCAGCACCACGGTGGTGTAACCGGCTTCCTTGACAGCTGCGATCACGGCCTCGCAGGAGGTCTCCTCGGGCTCGCCCTCCACGGTGCCGACGAACACGTTCTCATAGCCCAGCTTGTCCATCTGGGTGGCCATCTGGCTGTAAGTGACCTTGGCCACGTGCGCCGTACCGTGACCCATCAGCACATAAGCCACACCGGCCTCCTTGGCGGCGGCGGTGGACTCGTAACCGCTCTCGCTCAGAGCAGCGGCGACGACGGCCTTGGCAACGGCTTCCTTATCGGTGTTGATGACGGTGGCGTCGCTGCCCACCTCACCCAGCATGGGCTCGGCGATCTCAACGGACTCGAACTTGTCACGAACCTTGTCAATGGCGGCGCACATCTCGTCGTACTCAGCACCGTGCATCAGATGGGTGGGCTGGACGACCAGCTGCTTCACGCCGTTGGCGACAGCGCGCTCCAGAGCCTGCTCCATGTTGTCGATCTTCTCGCCGTCACGGGCCTGGATGTGGTTGATGATGATCTGAGCGGTGAAGGCGCGGCGCACGGACCAATCGGGGTTGGCCGCCTGCAGGGCGTCCTCAATGCTCTTGATGTCAGCTACGCGGCTGTCGTTGAAGGAGGTGCCGAAGGACACCACCAGCAGCTCCTTCTCGCCGATCTCGTCCTGGTTGCGGGGATCGTCCTTGGAGGCGTCACCGGTGTCCAGACCGAAGTAGTCGGGACTGGCTTCCTCACCCTCCACCAGCGCCTTCTGGGCGTCGGTCAGGGCATCCCAAGCGGCCTTGGCGGCCTCGCACTGGGCATCGGTCTCCTCGGTGCGCTCCTGCACGTAGATGGCGTCGATGAGGGCGGCGACCTTATCGGCGGCGGCCTTGTCGGTCTCCTCGGTGTTCACGTCGTTGTTGTCCTTTTTGCCGGCATTGTTCTTGTTGCCGCAGGCGGTCAGCATGCTCATCAGCATCACAGCCGCCATCAGAAAGGCAAGTGCTTTCTTCATGGTTGATCTACCTCTTTCCAAATATTTGTTCTGAAAGAAATATAAAAGCGGCTGTGTTTCACACAGCCGCCCTCGGTGCTCCTTACTACATATACATCCGCGCGGTGACCCGCAGCGGATCATAAGCTCGTAGGAAAACCAACCCGTTGGCAGCAGGTTTGAGATTCCACACAGAGGCAGGTCTCCTGACTTCGTTCATCACGGCGTTGCCCTTCCCGGTTTCCCAGTGGTTTGCAGGCCGCTCCCGTACACAGTGACTGCATCGTTCCGGATTCGCACCGGATTCCCTTTTCATCTGCTTTTGAGCAGACACCTCTGTGCTACAACTTTATATTTTTCCAGACAGTGGGATTATATCACATTTTGTCGAATTGTCAATCCGCTCTGATGGTGGGGCTATCTAAAATTCTGATGGTGGGGTTATCTAAAATTTGAGGTTTTTCTGCGTTGAATTGTGACATTTTCGTAAACGCTGCCTTCTTCCATTACTCACGGAACTTTATGACTTCTTGAATACTTCCCGAAAAAGAAAAGCCGCCGTCGTTTGACAGCAGCCTTTCCGATAGCTTGTTATGCGTAAATCAGATTGCTTGAAATAATCTCCATAAGCTGATACAACTATGGCATCGCTGGGCGGATGAGCACGGCATGAAAGAGCGGCGTCGTTATACGCTTGACAATGCGGAGGACTTCTTTGCTTTTAACTACTCCATCAAAGAGCTTCTTTCCGAAATTTACAGGGAAGAACTCCAGACCTGCGTTTATAACGCCTTTTATCAGGTAATGATGCCACAGTACGGAGCAGATCCTGCCGAGTGCTACGAAGCGAGGTTCTATTCCTACGGCCTGTTCGGTTTCCTGGACGAATGGATCAAGCGTGGCTTTTATGAAACGCCGGAGCAGATCACGGAGCTTTTCCGAAAGATGATGGAAAGGCGGGGCTATGCTGAAAACGGGAGCCGCTGCATCTGAGATGCATGACCTGTGGGGCGCTCAGACTACTGTTTGGCTACTACCGCGAAAAACCTCGGAAGCCCTGCCTTGCAAGGCTTCCGAGGTTTTTCTCCAAAATGGCGGAAATTTGTGCAACACCAACCAAACCCTTGCGCCGCAGGGCTTTCCGGCTTGACGGTCTGATAACTCCGACTCTGTAGGCCGCTGGTTCGAATCCAGTCGGGCGTACCAGAAAAGCGGCAAGCATCGCAGGATGCCTGCCGTTTTTCCTTTTGCCCCGACGGGCGGACCTTATCCGCGTCTGCTCCATATCGGCTCTTTACAAGGGCGGGGGGCCGTCAAGATTTATGCGCAAAATTGTTTGCAGGCTCCGGCTGAGTGAAGTCAGCCGGCAATAGAGACGTCATCCAGAGCCGCCTCCAAATGCTTCATGTTCATGTATTTCTTGCAGCCTCACTGGGCTTCGCCATGCGGCGGGCACAGGCCAGCATCAGGGAGACAAATTTGTTGTCCCCAGCCTGTGTGGTGCCGATGTAGAAGTTCATCAGGCTGTGAATCAGGGCAGAAAACGATATATCACCCACATTGTCCAGACATGGTATGAGGCCAATAAGAACAAGGGCATCATGTTCAGAATGCAGGATCGGGTAGAATCCGGGAAAAACGGAGAGCACTGGGAGTAGTTCTATCAAACAGGCTTATCAAAACATTCTTATTTCCGGCAGCGCTGGAGATGTCCATGCATTAGGATGCTGGGCCAAAGGTAATTCCGTGCCGCTGACCTCCGGCACAAGCCGCAGATTCGGGATCGTGCTGCGTTTTTAGTATTCGGATGGTACGGAGGACGAGGAGATCGCCAACGTCAATCCGGATTGCAGCAGTCAGAACGATTGGCAGCATCTGTCCCTGCGGGCAGTTGCGAAAAAAAGCGTATATCTCCATGCGGATCGTGTTGCGTTATGACAAGTACCCCTGTAACCGTCAGGTTACAGGGGTACTTCTTTTTTCACAGATGGAACACATTCACCAGAAACAGCAGGGCCAGTCCATAGTAGGTCACCACGGCCACCAGATCGTTGACCGTCGTGATCAGTGGGCCGGAGGCCACCGCCGGATCAATATGGATCTTATGAAACAGCATGGGAACCATCGTCCCCACAAGGCTGGAGATCACCATGGCCACCACCAGCGACACCCCAACGCAGCCGGAGATCAGAAAAGCCGGCCCCCACGCATAGCCCTTGCACACATGGATGTAGACCCCTAAAACCGCCAGCGCCATGAGTCCCAGGCACCCGCCGTTGAGAAGGCCCACCCGCATCTCCTTGCCCAGCAGAGCCAGCTCCTCCTTCAGGGTAAGGTTCTCGTCCATGAGGACACGGATGGTGACGGCCAGCGACTGAGTCCCGACATTGCCTGCCATATCCAGCACCAGCGACTGGAAGCAGATGACGATGGGCAGCACCGCCACCACGGACTCGAAGATGCCCACCACCGATGAAACGCCCATGCCCAGAAACAGCAGCACGATGAGCCACGGCAGACGCTTTTTCATACTGACGGCGGCAGGCTCCCGAAGGTCCTCCTCCGAGGTCAGGCCGCCCAGCTTGGCGTAGTCGTCGCCCATGGCGTCATCCACCAGCTCCACCAGATCCTGAGCGGTGAGGATACCGGCGATCCTTCCGTCCTCCGTCAGCACCGGCAGGGAATCCTCCTCATACTCTGCGATCCGGTCGATGCAGTCCTCCACCCGCTCGTGGGCCAGCACATAGGGATAGCTGCGGCGGATGATCCCGCGCAGCGGATCGTTTTCACGGGCGATGATCAGATCCTTCAGGTCGATGGCCCCGGCAAAGACGCCGCTGCCGTCCACCACATACAGCGTGGAGATGTTGTCGTGCTCACCGGCCTGCCGCACCAGCTCATTCATGGCGCCGCAGACGGTCAGTGTGTCCGGGATGCAGACGAAATTGCCGCTCATGCGGCTGCCGATCTCCTCCTGATGAAAGGCCAGCAGCCGCCGGACATCCTTCCGGGTATCGTCGTCCAGATGTGCGGCCAGGGTCTGTTTCTTCTCCTCCGGAAGCTCCCGCAGCATATCCAGTGCATCCGCCGTGTCCATGTCGGCTATCATTTCTGCCGCCAGCGCCGCCGGAAGCTCCGCCAGATAGCGGGAGGCATCGTCCAGATAGGGGAATATCTCTGCCAGCGTCTGGGCGTCCAGCTGCCGGAACAACCGCTCCCGCTCCGCATCCGTCAGCAGGGTGACGGCCTTGGCCACATCTCGCTGGTGATAGTGCTTCAGCAGCTCCGGCAGACGGTCCCCGTTTTGGGCCGTGCGGATGACCGCTGCGATCTCCTGTGCGAACTCCTTTTTTACCATCCTGTTTCTCATATTCTTGTCCTCCTTTGACGCTACTTTGGGCAAAATGGGCGCAAAAATACACCGCCTCAGAGATAGTTGCCACAGCAAGACGTCTCCGGTGCGGTGCAGAAGGACACAACAAAGTAGAATGTGGTCAGCTCCTGTCCATGGATGACCACACCCTGTGTCTCTGCGGGCCGCATACCCGGCTTCGTCCTGTACTTCCGCAGCTATCCATGAACATTCACCTCCGTTGATGGCTGAAATAGGTCTTTTTTGACCACAGCCCATCATAGCAGAACCCATCGGCACTGTCAACCGTTTCTTTCCCCGGTTTTTTACAGCCCCGGAGGCCCCATGGCCTCCGGGGCTGCACTCCCGGCATTTACTGTCCTTGGGGCCGGATCTCCACAGTCCTGCCGCCAAGACTCTCATAGATGCGGTGGGAAACGGAGAGGGCGGTGCGCCCACGGGAGGCCTGACGCAGGGCCTCCCGTACACGGGCCTCCGTCTCAGCATCCAGATTGGCAGTGATCTCATCCAGCAGCAGCACAGCGGGGTCTGCCGCTGCGGCCCGTGCAATGGTCAGTAGCTGCCACTCCCCCTGAGAGAATATCCCGTCTGTACACACCGTGTCATACCCCTCCGGCAGCGCCTGGATGGCCTCGTCGATCCCCCGGACGATGGTGTCCGCCCCCTCTCCCTGCAAGATGGGGCGGAAGAGCTTGATGACGGCGTAGTCCGGCACACTGCACGCCCCGCCGTCTGCGTGCCTCTCCGCCACGCAGTAGGAATCCTTGCCCAGATGCGGATCCTCCACATACTCGATGCGCTCCAGCTCCATCACCACCTTGGCCGCATCCACCATTCTCATCTGACCGGAGAGAATTTTATTGCACCGCTGCCAAGGATGCCCGCAAAATGGAGCACGCTGTCGGTGCGGCAGACAGAGCATCTGGTGTACTTTCTCTGCTTCGTCAAGACCCTCCGCAAGGAGCCGGAGACGACGGAGTCCTGAGCCGTTTCTTGCAAAGTGTAAGGCTTCGGGTATATTTTCTTCTTCCTTTTGTTCCGTTTCTCTGCTATACTGGAGCCATACCAGGAAACACACGGCGGAGGTTCTTCCCTTCTCTGCCGGAAAATCGTAAGGAGGATACCACCATGCGTTATGAAATCAAAGGCACTCCCTTCCCCGTGGTGATCTGTCAGCTGGAAAACGGCGAGCAGATGGTCACGGAGCGTGGCTCCATGGTCTGGATGAGCCCTAATATGGAGATGCAGACCCATGGCGGTGGACTGGGGCGGATGTTCTCTAAAATGTTCTCCGGCGAGAGTATGTTCCAGAACATCTACACCGCTCACGGCGCCGGGATGATCGCCTTCGGCTCCAGCTTCCCCGGCCAGATCAAGGAGATCGCCATCACTCCCGGCCACGATATGATCCTCCAGAAGAGTGCCTTTCTGGCCGCCGTGCCGGGAGTAGAGCTGTCCATCCACTTCAACCAGCGGCTGGGCGCAGGCCTCTTCGGCGGCGAGGGCTTCATCATGCAGCGCCTCAGCGGCAGCGGCATGGCCTTTGCCGAGATCGACGGCACACTGGTGGAGTACGACCTCCAGCCGGGTCAGCAGATCGTGGTGGACACCGGCAACGTGGCGGGCTTCACCGCCGGGGTGCAGATGGAGATCCGGCAGGTTCCCGGCATGAAGAACAAGCTGTTGGGCGGCGAGGGCCTTTTCAACACCGTCCTCACCGGTCCCGGACGTATCTGGCTGCAGACCATGCCCATCTCCGGTGTGGCCGCCGCCCTGCTGCCCTATATCCCCACCGGCAACAATTAAGCTGTCTGTCAGGCCCGCAGAGTCCTTCTTTGCGGGCTTGGCAAATTTTTTTATTTTTCACGCAATAAAACCGCATCTCCACGCATTACAGGGATGACAGGAGATAAAAGCCTATGACTGCATGGCCCGCCACAACCGAATATGCCGGCAGCAGTGCTCATCTGACGGAACTGCTGGCCGCCATCGCCGCCGGGCAGCAGGATGCGCTGGCGCAGCTCTACCATCTCACCCGAACGGCGGTGTATGGTCTGTCGCTGTCGTACCTGAAAAACACCCACGACGCACAGGATATCACGCAGGATGTATTCGTTCATGTGTGGGATCACGCCCCGCAGTATCGCCCCACCGGCTCTCCCATGGGCTGGCTGCTGACGGTCTGCCGGAATCTGTGCCTGATGCGCCTGCGGCGCACGGAGCGCCACGCCGTTCTCAGCGAGGCAGAATGGGACGCCATTCCCCAGCAGGAGACCGGTCTGACCACAGAGGAGCGAACGCTGCTGCAGCACGTTCTGTCCCGTCTGGGGGAGGAGGAGCGGCGCATCGTACTGCTCCATGCCGTCACCGGGCTAAAACACCGGGAGATCGCCGCTCTGCTGGAGCTGCCCCTCCCCACCGTCCTGTCGAAGTATCACCGAGCAATCCGAAAAATGCGTGCTGATCTGGAAGGAGATAACGCCCATGACAAATGAAAAGCTGGAACAGTGCCTTGCACAAGCGCTGGAAAAAACAGCCCCCCATGACGTGGACGGCGTTCTCTCCCGCTGTGAGAAGCGGAAAGGAACGGAAATCCCCATGAAAACAAAACCTCACTCCCTGAAAAAATGGATGGCGATGGCGGCCTGTCTGGCCCTTCTGCTGCTGTGCGGCGGCGGACTGTTTCTGCGGCAGGCCAATGCTGTGGCCTCCGTGGTCTCCATCGACGTCAACCCCAGCATCGAGCTGCGGGTCAACCAAAATGAAAAGGTTCTGGCCTGCGTGCCTATGAACGACGACGCCCATGCCATTCTGGCGGATATGGGCGACGGCGAGGATCTGAAGGGGGCCAAGCTGGATGTGGCAGTAAACGCCATCGTCGGCAGTCTGGTCCGCAACGGCTATCTGGAGAGCATCTCCTCCGCCATCATGATCTCCGTAGAGGATCGGGATCAGAGCCGGGCTCACCGACTGCAGCAGGACCTCTCCGCCGCCGTGGACGGCATCCTGCGGGACAGCGCCTCTCAGGCCTCCGTATTGACCCAGACGGTCACGCAGGACACGTCTCTGGAGAAGCAGGCCAAGGACCACCACATCTCCACCGGCAAGGCGGCGCTGGTGAACCGTATCCTCGCCCTGAACAACAGTCTGTCCTTTGAGGAGCTGTCCAGGCTCTCCATCGGTGAGCTGAAGGATCTGGCCGAGACCGGCGCTCCTGCCATGCCCATCGGCATGGAGCGAGCACTGGAGATCGCCCTGCTCACCTGCGGGCAGTCCGCCGACCAGCTGACCAAGCAGGAGGTGGACGCTGAGCTGGACGAGGTTCCCGCCCACTACGAGGTGGAGCTGGAGGACCGCAGCGGTACGGAGTACGAGTATCGCATCGATGCCTATACCGGCGCTGTGCTCACCTCCTATGTGGAGCCGGACGGTCACGACGATGTGGATGACCATGATGATGACCACGACGATGACGACGATGACGACGATGACGACGATGATGCCCAGCCCACCGGCAGTGCCCAGCCCACCGGGCAGATCGGCCACGCCGCAGCCAAGGCCGCTGCCCTGACCCACGCCGGTGTGTCAGAGAGTCAGGCCTACGACATGGATGTGGAGCTGGATGACGAGGATGGCCGCTGGGTATACGAGGTGGAATTCAAGGCGGATGGCATGGAGTACGAATATGTCATCGATGCCTATACCAGCGCTGTACTGGAATACGATATGGAGCAGGACGATTGACCCCCTATAGCAAAAGAGGCAGGCACAAAAGTGCCTGCCTCTTTGTCGTTATTCCGATTCCGGCGGCGCTCCTGGGTCTCCCTCCGGCAGCGATGCCTCCTTGTCCTCGTCCTCCGACAGGGTGGGGATAAATGCCTGCGCCAGCTTTCCCTTGCCCCGGTGCTTGATGTAGAAATAACCGATGACGCTGAAGGTCACGGCACCGATGAAGTTGACGAACAGATCCTCCATGGTATCGTACAGCCCGATATCCAGATACCCGTCAAAGCCCAGATCCGTGCCGTTGACGGCCACCGAGTGGATGCCGTCGATGGTGATGGGGGTGTTGCTGTTGGTGGGGTCCAGCATCACGGAGGTAATGCTCTGCACCACGGTGTCCTTCTGCATATCCAGATGGAACACCCGGTCCATGCCGAACTCGAAAAACTCCCACAGCACCCCCACGGTCATGGAGAAGCAGAAGGCCGCCAGCGCCACATATACCGGCGACAGCTGGAACTTGATGCGGCTGTTGCGGTTCAGGATGTCGATAAGGGCAAAGCCCGTGGCGGCACAGAGGAAGCCCGTGGTAGTGTGGAGCATGGAGTCCCAGTTGGGGTAGGTGATGAAGTAACACTCCAGCTCCCCCAGTATCTCCGCTGCGAAAATGAACAGCAGGATAATGATCTCCAGCACCGACGGCAGTTGGATACCGAAGTTCTGCTGAATGAAAAACGGCAGGATGAACAGCGCCAGCACCAGCAGGCAGATGAAAGCGCTTTCATATTCGCCCCGGATGATGGACATTACCAGCTCCGCCAGCACGATCAACCGCAGGGCCACATATACGGCGAACACCGCCGGCTGCTTGTGAATGGTCTCCTTCAGCCGCCGGACCGTATCTCTGGGTTTGGGCGTTTTTTTCATAAAGGCTCCTTCCCGGCACAGCACTGCGCCGCTGTGGTTTTTTCTGCATGGTATCATATCCCCGGTCAAAACGCAACGAAAAATGTGACAAAAATCGTGGCGGCCTTTCTTGACAAGCGGTCTGTTGTGTGGTAAGCTAATAAAAATTTGCCATGCGGAGGTGATGACCGTGACCGTCGTTTTTCAGGATGCCCAGATATTCCGCCGAGGTGTTCTCACCCGTGGGGATGCTGTTTTTTCTTTTGAAATCCATCACGGCACCAGTGTTTCTCCCGTTCATGTTCCCGCCTCTTCTTTTGTGATATGTCCCGGTTTCGTTGATGTACACGTACATCTTCGTGAGCCGGGATTTTCTTATAAGGAGACCATGTCCAGCGGCACCCAAGCCGCCGCCCACGGCGGATATACCACGGTGTGTGCCATGCCCAATCTGGACCCGGTGCCGGACAGCCTGCCCCATCTGGAGCAGCAGCTGGCCCTGATCCACCGGGATGCCGCCATCCGGGTGCTGCCCTATGGCTCCATCACCCGTGGCCAGCTGGGGGAGGAGCTGTCGGACATGGCGGCCATGGCCCCCTATGTGGCGGCCTTCTCCGACGACGGGCGAGGTGTGCAGAGCGAGGCGCAGATGCGCCTTGCCATGGAGACCGCCAAGGGGCTTCATAAGCTCATCGTGGCCCACTGCGAGGACAACTCCCTCCTCCACGGGGGCTACATCCACGACGGGGCTTACGCCCGCACCCACGGCCACCGGGGCATCTGCTCCGAAAGCGAGTGGGGGCAGATCCGGCGGGATTTGGAGCTGGTGCGCCAGACCGGCTGCGGCTACCACGTCTGCCACATCTCCACCAAGGAGAGCGTAGCCCTGATCCGCCGGGCCAAGTCCGAGGGGCTGGACGTCACCTGCGAGACGGCCCCCCACTATCTGCTGATGGACGAAACCATGCTGCAGGAGGACGGCCGCTTCAAGATGAATCCCCCTCTCCGCAGTCCCTCCGATCGGGAGGCCCTGCTGGAGGGGTTGGCCGATGGCACCATCGACATGATCGCCACCGATCACGCCCCCCACAGCGCCGAGGAGAAGTCCCGCGGGCTGGAGAAGAGCGCCATGGGCATCGTGGGGCTGGAGACCGCCTTCCCCCTGCTGTATACCTATCTGGTAAAGCCGGGCCTGCTCTCCTTCCCCCGTCTGATGGAGCTGCTCCACGACTCCCCCTGCCGCCGCTTCGGCCTCCCGCAGGGGGAGCTGGATGGCCCCCACGCCGATTTCACGGTCTTTGACCTGTCGGCTTCGTATCCCATCGACCCGGCGGACTTCCTCTCTCAGGGGAAGGCCACTCCCTTCACCGGCTGGCCGGTACAGGCCCGCTGTCTGCTGACGGTCTGCAACGGCCGCCTCGTCTGGCAGGACGGTGATCTCTTTTCCAAGGAGGACCGCACATGAAGCAGGTCACATGGACCATTACGGAAAATACGCCCCTGACGCCGGACACCTACCGCCTGCGTCTCACCGGCGATACGGACGCCATCACAGCCCCCGGTCAGTTCGTAAACCTGAAGCTCTCCGGCTTCTACCTGCGCCGCCCCATCTCCGTCTGCGACTGGGAGCCCGGTGCCGCCACCCTTATCTATAAGGTGCTGGGCCACGGCACGGCGGCCATGACCCATCTCCCCGCCGGAACGGAGCTGGATGTGCTGACAGGGCTGGGCAACGGCTACGACACATCTCTCGCCGGAGAGCGCCCCCTGCTGGTGGGCGGCGGCGTCGGCATCCCGCCCCTGTACGGACTGGCCCGCCGCCTGACGGCGGAGCATCGTCAGGTCACGGCGGTGCTGGGCTACAACCGGGCGTCAGATATTTTTCTGGTGGAGGAGCTGCATGCGCTGGGCGTCACCGTCCGCCTCCTCACCGCCGACGGCAGCGCCGGGACCTGCGGCCTTGTCACCGACGGTATGGAGGGCGTGAATTACACCCACCTCTATACCTGCGGGCCGGAGGCCATGCTCCACGCCGTATGGCAGCGCTGCCGCACCGATGGGCAGTTCAGCTTTGAAGAGCGCATGGGCTGCGGCTTCGGGGCCTGCATGGGCTGCACCTGCCGCACCAAGTACGGCCACAAGCGCATCTGCAAGGACGGCCCCGTCCTGCGAAGGGAGGAGATCGTATGGTAAATACCGCCGTCAGCCTCTGCGGCCTGCCGCTGGAGAATCCCGTCATCCCCGCCAGCGGCACCTTCGGCTATGGGTATGAATTTGCGCAGATCTACGACATCAACTGTCTGGGGACCTTCTCCTTCAAGGGGACGACGCTCGCTCCCCGGTACGGAAACCCCACCCCCCGCATCGCTGAGTACGCCGGGGGCCTGCTGAACTCCGTGGGGCTGCAAAACCCCGGTGTGGAGGCCGTCATCCGGGAGGAGCTGCCCCGTCTGCGGGAAGTCTTTCACAAGCCGGTGATGGCCAACGTCAGCGGCTTTTCCATAGAGGAATACGCTCAGGTCTGCCGGCAGCTGGACGGCGAAGAGCAGGTGGGCTGGCTGGAGGTGAATATCTCCTGCCCCAATGTTCATGGCGGCGGAGCCGCCTTCGGCGCAGACCCCCGGACGGCAGCCGCCGTCACACGGGCCGTCCGTGACGTGACGAAAAAGCCGGTCATCATGAAGCTCTCCCCGGCTGCGGCGGATATCGCTGCCGTGGCACGGGCCTGTCAGGAGGCCGGGGCCGACGGTGTCAGCCTTATCAATACTCTGCCGGGGATGCGGATCGATCTGAAGCGCCGCCGTCCCCTGCTGGCCAACGGCACCGGCGGAATGTCCGGCCCCGGCATTTTCCCGCTGGCGGTGCGGATGGTGTATCAGGTCTACGAGGCCGTGGACATTCCCATCGTGGGCATGGGCGGCGTCAGCACCGCCGAGGACGTGCTGGAGCTGATGCTGGCCGGGGCCACCGCCGTGGGCGTGGGAGCCGCCAATCTGGTGGAGCCCTGCGCCTGCCGGAAAATCATACAGGACCTGCCTGCCGCCATGGAGCGGTACGGCATTCAGCAGCTTACGGATATCATAGGAGGAGCACATCATGGGTAAAGACGTTATCATTGCACTGGACTTCGACAGCCGGGAGAAAACACTGGCTTTTCTGGACCGCTTCACAGAGGAGAAGCCCTTCGTCAAGGTGGGCATGGAGCTGTTTTACGCTGAGGGTCCCGCCATCGTCCGGGAGATCCGCCGCCGGGGCCACCGCATCTTTCTGGATCTGAAGCTCCACGACATCCCCAACACGGTGAGAAAGGCCATGGCCGCCCTGTCGGCGCTGGATGTGGACATCATCAACCTCCACGCCGCCGGTACCGCCGCCATGATGACCGCCGCTCTGGAGGGCCTCACCCGCCCCGACGGCACCCGCCCTCTGCTCATCGCCGTCACCCAGTTGACCTCCACCGATCAGGAGCGCATGGAGCGGGAGCTTCTGATTCACGCCCCGCTGGAGGAGGTGGTGCTCAGCTACGCCGCCAACGCCGCTGCGGCAGGGCTGGACGGAGTAGTCTGCTCTCCGCTGGAGGCCGGAGCCATCCATCGGCGCTGCGGGGCCAGCTTTCTGACGGTGACCCCCGGTGTACGGTTCGCCGGAGGAGATGCCGGGGATCAGAAGCGGGTCACTACCCCCGCCAAGGCCCGTGAACTGGGCTCTGACTACATCGTGGTGGGCCGCCCCATCACGCAGGCGGAGGACCCCGTGGCTGCCTATCGCCGCTGCGTGAGGGAGTTTGTGGACTGATGCGCTGGAATACGGTACTTTTCGATCTGGACGGCACGGTGACGGACCCCAAGGAGGGCATCACCTGCGCCGTGGCCTACGCCCTGCGGCAGCAGGGCATCATCGCCGACCCCGATACCCTCACCCCTTTCATCGGCCCGCCCCTCCACGAGAGCTTCCCGGAGCTGTTCGGCCTGACGGAGACGCAGACGGACCGGGCCATCCGGGATTTCCGGGTGTACTTCTCCCGGCAGGGCTGGGCGGAGAACATCCCCTACAAGGGCATGGCGGAGTTGCTGGAGAGCCTGCAAAGAGCCGGGCTGAAGCTGGTCATCGCCACCTCCAAGCCGGAGGAATTCGCCCTGCGCATCATGGAGCATTTCGGTCTGGCCGCTTACTTCCACCGCATCTGTGGGGCGCAGGGGGAGAACCGGGCCAGCGCGCAGAAGGGCAGCGTGGTGGCCGACGCCCTGCGCCGCAGCGGCACGGACGGCCCCGCCGTCATGGTGGGCGACCGCCGTTTCGACGTCGCCGGCGCCCATGAAAACGGTCTGCCCGCCATCGGCGTTCTCTACGGCTACGGCGGCCGGGAGGAACTGGAAAACGCCGGAGCCGACTATCTGGCCGCCGATCTTCACGAGCTCAAGCAGCTTCTGCTGCAGGAATAGGAGGAACTTATGGACAACATCCGCACCCACATTGCCCGGCACCTGCTCTCCATCGGAGCGGTGTTTCTGCGGCCCGACGAGCCCTTTGTCTGGGCCAGCGGCATCAAAAGTCCCATCTACTGCGACAACCGCCTGATCCTCACCGCTCCGGAGGCCCGGAACGAGGTGGAGCAGGCCATTGCCGACACCGTCCGCCGGGAGTTTTCGGAGGCGCAGGTGCTTATGGGCACCGCCACCGCCGGTATCGCCCACGCCGCCATCGCCGCCCATCTGCTGGGCCTGCCCATGGGCTACGTCCGCTCCGGCAGTAAGGATCACGGCCGCAGGAACCAGATCGAGGGCAAGCTGACCCCCGGCGAGAAGGTGGTGGTCATCGAGGACCTGATCTCCACCGGCGGCAGCGTGCTGGACACCGTGGCCGCCCTGCGGGCCGCCGGAGCGGAGGTGCTGGGTGTCATCAGCATCTTCACCTACGGCATGGCCAAGGGCCGTCAGCGGCTGGCCGAGGCCGGTGTCAAGTGCGTCAGCCTCACCGATCTGGACACCATCGCTCAGGTGGGCGTCCAGCAGGGATACATCACGCAGGGAGACGTGGCCCGGCTGCTGGCCTTCCGGGATGACCCTTCCGACGAAAACTGGATCAGAAAAGGAGAATGAACCGTATGAACCATCTCATTGACATTTTGCAGCTGTCCCCGGAGGAGATCATGGAGCTGGTGAACACCGCCTGCGACATCATCGACCATCCCGCCGCCTATGCCCACAAGTGTGACGGCAAAATACTGGCCACCCTGTTCTTCGAGCCCTCCACCCGCACCCGTCTCAGCTTTGAGAGCGCCATGCTGAGTCTGGGCGGGCAGGTGCTGGGCTTCTCCTCCGCCAGCAGCTCCTCCGCCGCCAAGGGCGAGAGCGTGTCCGACACCATCCGCACCGTCAGCTGTTACAGCGACATCATCGCCATGCGGCACCCCAAGGAGGGCGCTCCGCTGGTGGCCTCCCGCCACTCGCTGGTACCCATCATCAACGCCGGAGACGGTGGCCACAACCACCCCACCCAGACCTTGACGGATCTGCTGACCATCCACCGGGAGAAGGGCCGCTTCGACGATCTGACCATCGGCCTGTGCGGCGACCTGAAATTCGGCCGCACCGTCCACTCTCTGGTGGCCGCCATGAGCCGCTATACCGGCATCCGCTTCGTACTCATCTCCCCGGAGGAGCTGAAGCTGCCCCGCTACGTCAAGGAGCAGTATATCAAGAGCAGGAACATCCCCTACATCCAGTCTACCTCTCTGGATGAGGTGATGCCGGAGCTGGATATCCTCTACATGACCCGTGTCCAGCGGGAGCGGTTTTTCAACGAGGAGGACTATCTGCGCCTGAAGGACAGCTACATCCTCACCCCGGAGAAGCTGAAAAACGCCAAGCCGGACCTGCGGATCCTGCATCCCCTGCCCCGTGTCAATGAGATCTCCGTGGCGGTGGATGAGGACCCCCGTGCCTGCTACTTCAAGCAGGTGCAGTACGGCAAGTACATCCGCATGGCGCTGATTCTGAAGCTGTTGAACATCGCTTGAAAGGGAGGGCATCATCATGATTATTGATTCCATTCAGAACGGCATCGTCATCGACCATATCTCCGCCGGAAAGGCCATGGAGCTGTATCGCATTCTGGGGCTGGACAAGCTGGACTGCACCGTGGCCATCCTGAAAAACGTCACCAGCGGTAAGCTGGGCCGCAAGGACATCATCAAGATCGACCGTGAGATGGAGCTGGACTGGGATCTCATCGGCTACGTGGACCCCAGCATCACCGTCAACAGTATCCGGGACGGCCAGCTGGTGGAAAAGCGCACCCTGAAGCTGCCGGAGCGCATCCGTGGTGTGCTGCGCTGCAAGAATCCCCGGTGCATCACCTCCGTGGAGCAGGAGCTGCCCCAGGAGTTCGTGCTCACCGACCGGGAAAAGCGGGTCTATCGCTGCATCTACTGCGAGACGCAGGCGGAAAAATAAGGTTGCACAGAGGAGCGCCCCGATGGGGCGCTCTTTTTTTGCGGCGGCCCGCCATGGGGGTCTCACTCCCCCTTTTATTCGCCGTGTGCCGCCAGCATATCGTAATACAATTTTGTATACATAATTTGAATCGAAAACACCGATAGAACGGCCTTATCTCCTGAAATCGCTATTTGCCACTGGTGGAGGCTGATGGTAGAATCTCTGTTGCAAAGTGCTTCGGCAGATCGCTGCCAGTGGGTGAACCATGCGATCAGGACGGTTATTCCGAAGCTTTGAAGATATCGTGCCGTCAAGGCACAACAGGAGGCAGGCAAAATTGCTCACTATGGGAATCGATTCCGGCTCCGCCATGACCAAGGCGGTGCTGTTTGACGGACAGGAGATCGTGGACTTTCGGATGGAGCCCAGCGGCTCCACCCCCGGCCGGGTCATCCATCGGCTCTATGAGGAACTGAGGACCCCCGACACCGCCTTTGTGGTGGCCACCGGCTATGGCCGGGCGCTGCTGCCGGAGGCGGACAAGTCCATCACGGAGATCACCTGCCACGGAGCCGGGGCCGCTTTTCTCTGCCCCGGCTGCGACACGGTCATCGACATCGGCGGGCAGGACAGCAAGGTGATCCTGCTGGATCCCTCCGGCGGACAGGTGAAGGACTTCCTGATGAATGACAAGTGCGCCGCCGGAACGGGCCGGTTTCTGGAAATGACTATGAGCCGGGTGGGCAGCGACATCGCCTCCATCGATACCTTTGTGGAGGGGGCGGAGCCGGTGACCATCAACAGTATGTGCGCCGTGTTTGCCGAGAGCGAGATCATCGGTCTGCTGGCACAGGAGACGCCTCCCGGCAGCATCGCTCTGGGGTGCATCTACTCCATCTGCCGCCGCACCGCTATTTTTGCCCAGAAGCTGGCCCCGGAGCACCCCAAGGTGTTCTTCTCCGGCGGACTGGCCCAGTCGCAGGTGGTGCGGGAGGTGCTGGCCCGGTATCTGGGCGTAGAGAGCGTCACTGCCCATCCCCTGTGCCAGTATAACGGCGCCATCGGCGCTGCGGTGCTGGGCTGGAAGCGGATCAATCGGTAAATGAACAGGACCGGCTCCAGCCGGTCAGGATATATGTGAAAAGAAAGGAACAGTCATATGGTTGAACTGAAAAAGGACCTGCCGGAAATTTTTGAAGAGTTTGCCGATCAGCGGAGAAACTCCTTTCTGGCCATCAAGAAGCTGAAAGAGCAGGGCGTACCTGTGGTGGGTGCCTTCTGCACCTACCTCCCCAAGGAGCTGCCCCGTGCCATGGGCGCTGCGGTAGTGGGCCTGTGTTCCGTGTCGGATGAGACCATCCCCGACGCCGAGAAGGACCTGCCCCGAAATCTGTGTCCGCTCATCAAGTCCAGCTACGGCTTCGCCAAGACGGACAAGTGTCCCTTCTTCTACTTCTCCGATCTGGTGGTGGGCGAGACCACCTGCGACGGCAAGAAGAAGATGTATGAGATGCTGGCGGATTTCAAGCCCGTCTACGTCATCGAGCTGCCCAACCGGCAGTCCGAGGAGGGCATCGCCATGTACCGCCGGGAGATCATTCGGTTCAAGGAGGAGCTGGAGCGGCGCTTCGAGACCACCATCACCGAGGAGGCCATCCGCCACGAGATCCACCTGAACAACGAGATCACCAAGTCCCTGCTGCGGCTGCAGTACCTCATGGCCAACGATCCCGCCCCCGTCAGCGGTCTGAACATTGTCAATACCGCCTACGGCAGCGGCTTCAACATGGACGTGGAGTCCCTGCCCGCCCGCATCAACGATCTGGCGGACCAGATCGAGGCGGAGTACGCCGCCGGCAAGAACGAGGGCAAGAAGCCCCGTATCCTGGTGACGGGTTCCCCCTCCGGCGGCGCAGCCCTGAAGGTCATCCGGGCCATTGAGGACGCCGGCGCTGTGGTGGTGGCCTTTGAGAATTGCAGCGGCCTGAAATCCATGCTCCTCACCGACGAGGAGAATCCCGACGTCTACGACGCTCTGGCCCGGCGGTATCTGGGCATCGGCTGCTCCTGCATGTCCCCCAACCCCAACCGGTTGGCCATGCTGGATAAGCTCATTGACGAGTTCCATGTGGACGGCGTGGTGGATATCATCCTGCAGGCCTGCCACACCTACAACGTGGAGACGGCGCTGGTGGGCAAGCTGGTGAAGGAGAAGAAGGGCATCCCCTACACCGTGGTGGAGACCGACTACTCTCAGTCTGACGTAGGCCAGATCCAGACCCGCATGGCCGCCTTCGTAGAAATGCTATGAGGCGGAGCGGCATATGAAATTCGACTTTACCACCATCTATGACCGCCGTGGGAGAGACGCCATGGCGGTGGACGCCGTGGAGAAGATTCCGGTATTCCAGCCCAACGAGGGCTTCGACGCCATCCCCATGTGGGTAGCAGATATGAACTTCGCCACGGCCCCCGCCGTGACGGAGACCATCCGGAAACGGCTGGAGCATCCCCTGTTCGGCTACTTTATGACCAGCGACGAGTACTTTGACTCCATCATCCGCTGGCAGCAGCGCCGCAACGGCGTCACCGGGCTGGAGAAGGAGCACATCGGCTACGAAAACGGCGTACTGGGCGGGCTCATGAGTGCCTTGGCCGCCGTATGCGCCAGAGGCGACCATGTGCTGGTCCACTCCCCCACCTACATCGGCTTCACCCGTTCCATTGAAAACGGCGGCTATCACGTCATCACCAGCCCCCTGAAGCCGGACCGCTACGGCGTGCAGCGCATGGACTTCTTCGACATGGAGACTAAGATCAAGCGCAATGACATCCGTGCGGTGGTGTTCTGCTCCCCCCACAATCCCACGGGACGTGTGTGGGAGCAGGAAGAGCTGGAGCACTTCATGGACATGGCCCGACGACTGAACGTAACGGTGATCTCCGACGAGATCTGGTCGGACCTGACCCTTCGTGGCCATCAGCATATCCCCCTGCAATCCGTGTCCGACGACGCCCGACAGCGCACCGTGGCCCTGTACGCCCCCTCCAAGACCTTCAATTTGGCGGGGCTCATCGGCAGCTATCACATCGTGTATAACGAAGCTCTCCACAAACGGATGAAGAAGGAGAGCAGCCTCAGTCACTACAACAGTATGAACGTGCTGTCCATGCACGCTCTCATCGGCGCTTACAGCGACGAGGGTAGCCAGTGGGTGGATGAGCTGCGGGAGGTACTGACGGAGAACGTCAAGTACGCCTGCAGGTTTATCCGCAAGAATCTGCCGGGGGTCAGCGTGCAGCAGCCGGAGGGTACCTATATGCTGTTTCTGGACTGCGAGGAGTACTGCCGCCGCAGCGGCCGCACGCTGGATGAGGTAAAAAAGGCCGGGTACGAGGTGGGTGTTGTGTGGCAGGACGGCCGTCCCTTCCACGGGGCGCACCACATCCGCATGAATCTGGCCCTGCCCATGGAGAAGGTCGTCATCGCCATGGATCGGCTGAAGGAATACGTGTTCATCTGATAGATCTCCCGGCAACGGACTTCTATACATACCAAATAACCATTAAAAACACAAGAGGAGAAAAGACATGAAGAAGCTTTCCAAAGTCATTTGCCTCGTTCTCTCCGCACTGATGCTGCTGAGCCTTGCGGCCTGCGGCAAGCAGGGTGACGGGGCGGACGATGCCCAGGGTAAGCCCATTGAGGGCGGCACCTTCGTCTACGCCATCGAGGAACCCATCACCTCCCTGAACTGGTACAACAACAGCTCCACAGACCTGGGCAAGCAGGTGTTCCAGAATCTGTACGATCCCATGTGGAAGTCCAACACCGATGGCTCTCTGGACTATCGTCTGGCGAAGAGTGTGGACATCAGCGAGGACGGTACCACCTACACCCTGACCCTGCGGGACGATATCTTCTGGAGCGACGGTGAGAAGATCACCACCGACGACATCGTATTCACTCTGGATACGCTGACTGTTCCCGAGGTGGCTCCCAGCACCGCTGCCGCCTACAAGGTGGACGGCGAGTTCTGCACCTATGAAAAGCAGAGCGATACCGTCATCGTGTTCAAGGTCGGCCGGGCCTCCAACCTGTTCAAGAAGGCTCTGGGCGCCCTGTACGTCCTGCCCGCCCACTGCTTCGAGGGGGTACCCGCCACCGAGGTGCTGACCTGTGAGCAGAACGCCAACATTGCCACCAGCGGCGCTTTCGTGGTAGATAGCTTCAACGTGGGCGAGAAGCTGGTGTGCCTGAAGAATCCCAACTACTACCGCACGGCTGCCCATATCGATGGCTTCGAGGTTCGTTGCGTCTCCGACGCCAGCACCCAGGAGATCGCCTTCCGCAACAAGGAACTCTCCATCTTCACCATCAGCAACGCCGAGACGCTGGCCAACTATAAGGATAACGACGAGTATCAGGTGGTGTCCTACCCCGACGGCCGCATCACCTTCATGGAGATCAACCCCAACAGTGAGGCCATGTCCACCATGGAGGCCCGTCAGGCCGTGATCTATGCGCTGGATCTGGACGCTCTGGTGTACGGCACCTACGGCGACGAGGCCCTGTGCCGTACCGCCACCAGCATCCTGTCCACCGTTTCCATGTTCTATAACCCTGAGATCACCAACTACAAGCAGGATCTGGACAAGGCCGCCCAGCTCATCGAGCAGACCGGTCTGAAGGACAAGACCATCAAGATCATCTACAACTCCGCCCGTGTGGGTCAGGAGGAGCTGGCCACCATGATCAAGAGCCAGCTGGACGCTGCGGGTCTTAACGCCCAGATCGATTCCATGGAGACCGCCGCCTACTTCAAGTCCTACTTCTATGCCACCGATTCCTATGACATTGCTCTCATGGGCAATGGTATGCTGGACGACCCCAGCGGCTTCGTGGGTCTGTTCGCCCACACCCGCTCCGGTGCCAATATGTACACCACCGACGAGGTGGATAACATGTGGAAGCAGCTGGACCGTGAGATGGATCCCGCTGTCCGTCAGGACATCATGAATCAGGCTCTGCAGGCCCTGAAAGACTGCTGGTCCTGCGTGCCCGTGCTGGATACCAACTATGTCTGCGCCGCCCAGAAGAACATCGGCGGCTTCGAGGCCAGCGACCGTCTCACTGACCTGACCCAGATCTACTTCATCGGCTAACTCCGCCGCTGAGAGTGCAATTGCGTGGAGCAAGTCTCCACGCAATTGCACTCTCACGGCGGTATGAGGAGAACACATGAAAAAATACTTTCTGACCAGACTGGCGCTGGCCCTGCCGGTGATCCTGCTGGTATCCGTCTTTTCCTTTGCGCTGGTGTTCCTGGCTCCCGGCGACCCCGCCGCCCAGTACCGGACGCTGGAGATGACCGACGAGGAGTACGAACAGCTGAAAACGGAGCTGGGCTACAACGATCCGGTCATCGTGCAGTATGGCCGGTGGATGGGGAAGGTCCTCCAAGGGGACTTCGGCGTCTCCACCAGCAGCCACACCGGTGTGTGGCCCCTCATCAAGGCCAAGCTCCCGGCTACCGTGGGGCTCATGGCCGCCTCCATCGTCTTTTCCCTGCTGGTATCTATCCCACTGGGAATGCTGGCGGGCTACTTTGAAAACTCATGGTTCGACCGCATCACCAACGGCCTGCACTATGTGGCCATCTCCATTCCCTCCTTCTGGTTTGCCATCATGCTCATCATCCTGTTCTCCCTGAATCTGGGCTGGCTGCCCAGCTCCGGGATGCGGACCACCGGCGTACACACCTTCTGGGATCTGTCCCGCCACGCCATCATGCCGGTGCTGGTGCTGAGCATCGGAAAGATCTCCATCTATGCCCGGTACGTCCGGGCCGCCACCATCCAGCAGCTGTCGGAGGACTATGTGCTCTTCGCCATCTCCAAGGGTGCCAGCCGGGTCTATATCCTGCTGCGCCATGTGCTGAAGAACTGCCTGCTGCCGGTCATTACGCTGGTGGGCATGAATCTGGGCAGTCTGGTGTCCGGTGCCTACATCGTGGAGACCATCTTCGGCTGGCCGGGACTGGGTACCACTGGCATGAGCGCCATCTACTCCCGTGACTACAACATGATCATGGGAACCACCATGCTCTCGTGCCTGCTGCTGGTGGGCGGAAATCTGCTGGCGGATCTGTGCTACTGTCTGGCCGATCCCCGCATCAAGGCCATGCGAGGTGACAAGCGATGAAAAAGAATCATAAGCTGCCCCTCTCTATGGTCCTCAGCGGCGGCGTGCTGCTGATCATTATTCTGGCCACCCTGCTGGCCACCCTGTCCCCCTACGATCCCATTGCCGTGGAGACCGGGCAGAAGTTCCTGCCTCCCTCCGCCCAGCACCTGCTGGGAACAGATAACTTCGGCCGGGATACCTTTACCCGCCTGCTCTACGGCGGACGGGTCTCTCTGCTGGTGGGCTTTCTGTCCATGCTCATCTCCATCGTGTTCGGCACGGTGTACGGCATCGTCAGCGGCTCCTCCGGCAAGCTGGTGGACGGCTTCATGATGCGCATCGTGGACATCCTCATGTCGGTACCCAGTTTCCTTATTATCATCACTCTGAACATCTACATGAACGCCGGCATCCGGACGCTGGTGGTGACCATCGGTCTGTTCTCGTGGATGGGCGTGGCCCGCATCGTCCGGGCGGAGGTGCTGAGTCTGCGGGAGCGGGACTTCATTCTGGCCTCCGAGGGGCTGGGCGCCCGGAAGAGCTGGGTCATCACCCGGCACTTCGCCCGCAACGTCTTTTCCCCGGTGCTGGTGGCCTCCACCAACAGCATTGCCTCCGCCATCCTGACGGAGTCGTCCCTGAGCTATCTGGGCTTCGGCATCTCCATCCCCAACCCTTCCTGGGGCGGTATGCTGGAGGGCGCCCAGACCTACATTCTCACTCACCCCTCACTGGCGGTCTATCCGGGCGTGTGCATCCTGCTGACCGTTCTGTGCTTCAATGTGCTGGGCAACGGCTTCCGCCGCCGCTTCAGCCCCAATTCTGGGAGGTAAGCCATGCATCAATATGATATCCGTGACCTCCGTATCCACTTTCCCACCCGCCGTGGCGTGGTGGAAGCAGTGCGGGGCGTCAGCTTCTACATGGATCAGGGCGAGTGCGTGGCGCTGGTGGGGGAATCCGGCTGCGGCAAATCCGTGACAGCCCGCTCCCTCATGGGCCTGACGGAGGTCACCGGCGGGCGCTGTCAGCCCGGCAGCCAAATCCTCTGCCACGGGGAGAACATCCTCGATTACAGCAAAAAGCAGTGGCAAAGCTATCGGGGCCGGGAGGCCGCCATGATCTTTCAGGACGCCATGACCTCCCTGAACCCCACCATGCAGATCGGCCATCAGATCGCTGAGTGCTACCGCTTTCACCAGAAGATCGGCCGCAAGGAGGCGCTGGAGAAGGCGGCGGAGATGCTGGCACTGGTAGGCATCTCCGACCCGGAGACGGCCTTGCGCCGGTATCCCCACGAGTTCTCCGGCGGTATGCGCCAGCGGGTGATGATTGCCTCTGCTCTGGCCTGTCAGCCGGAACTGCTGATTGCCGACGAGCCCACCACAGCGCTGGACGTGACCATTCAGGCCCAGATCCTGGACCTGATCCGCCAAATGAAGGAGCGCAGCGGCACCACGGTGCTGCTCATCACCCATGACATGGGTGTGGTGGCGGGACTGGCCCAGCGCATCGTCATCCTCTACGCCGGATGCGTCATGGAGACCGGCACCACCGATGAAATTTTCTATCAGCCCGCCCATCCCTACACCAAGGGTCTGCAAAAGGCCTCTCCCCGTCTGGACGAAATGGGCGGCGGACGGCTCTACACCATCGAGGGGACGCCCCCGGAGCTGATCGCACCGGAACCGGGCTGCCCCTTCGCCCCCCGCTGCCCCCACGCCACGGAGCAGTGCCGCCGGGAGATGCCGGATCTGCGGGATCTGGGCGGTGGCCATCTGGTGGCCTGCCACCACGCAGAACAGGAGGTGACGGCATGAGTCAGCCCATCCTTCAGGTGGAGCACCTGAAAAAATACTTTCCCGCCGGGGGCCGCAAGGTCCTGCGGGCGGTGGATGACGTGAGCTTCTCCGTGCAGGAGGGAGAAATTCTCGGCATCGTGGGCGAGTCCGGCTGCGGCAAGACCACCTGCGGCCGCACCGCCATCGGCCTGTACAGCAAAACCGACGGCGTCTCCCTGTACCGCGGGGAGGACATCCACCGGATGCGTGGTGCCAAGCGCCGTGCCTTCTGCTGTCAGGTGCAGACGGTCTTTCAGGACCCCTACGCCTCACTGGACCCCAAAAACAAGGTCATTGACCTCATTGCCGAAGGAATGGACATCCACCACCTGTACGCCAGTCAGGCGGAGCGCCGGGAGAAGGTGCAGGCCCTGATGGAGCAGGTGGGTCTGAACCCCTCCGGCATCGACCGCTATCCCTACGAGTTCTCCGGCGGTATGCGCCAGCGCATCGGCATCGCCCGTGCGCTGGCGGTGGAGCCCCGGCTGCTGCTGTGCGACGAGCCCATTTCGGCGCTGGATGTGTCCATTCAGGCCCAGATCGTCAATCTGCTGCTGGACCTACGGGAACAGAAGTCCCTGACCTATCTGCTGATCTCCCATGATCTGTCCATGGTGCGGCACCTGTCGGACCGTATTCTGGTGATGTATCTGGGGGAGGTGGTGGAGGAGAGTACGGCGCAGGAGCTGTATACCCACCCCCTGCACCCCTACACCAAGGCCCTCATCGCCGCCATCCCCATTCCCGATCCCAAGGTGGAGCGGGCCCGTCCCCGCAGCGTGCTGCAGGGACAGGTCCCCAGTCCCGTGGACCCGCCTCCCGGCTGCCGGTTCGCCGGGCGCTGCCCCTACGCCACAGACCGCTGCCGGGCGGAGAAGCCGGAGCTCTGCGACATGGGCGGTGGCCACCGGGTGGCCTGCCATCTGTGCCGGTAACGGACTGATGCATCGCATTTCCCTATGAAATGCCGGCATCCATCGTTTTTTGCCGTTTTACCCGTCCCCACCGGGGCGGTATAATGAACCCAAGCAAAGGTTCCCGCCCCAGCGGGCAGCCTGATAGGAGGTAACATCACATGAGCAAAATTTTAGTCAACGCCGTGGGCGACGCCTGCCCCATTCCCGTCACGAAAACCATCCACGCCCTGTCCGGCATGACCGAGGCCGGTACGGTGGAGGTCCATGTGGACAACGAGACCGCCGTGCAGAATCTGAACCGTCTGGCCACCGGCAAGGGCCTGAAGTTCAGCGCCGAGAAGCGGGAGGAGAAGCTATTCGTGGTGACTCTGACGGTGGATGATCCCACTGCCGTATCCGGCTCCGCTCCGGAGGAGGCAGCCTGCACCCCGGATAACCGGGACAACACCGTGGTGGTCATCGGTACCAGCTGCCTCGGCTCCGGCGACGACACGCTGGGTGCCACGCTGATGAAGGGCTTTCTCTACGCCCTGAGCCAGCAGGAGCATCTGCCCCGCACCATCCTGTTCTATAACGGCGGCGCCAAGGTCACCATCGAGGGTTCTGTCTCCATCGAGGACCTGAAGAACATGGAGGCACAGGGTGTGGAGATCCGCACCTGCGGCACCTGCCTGAACTACTACGGTCTCACCGACAAGCTGGCCGTGGGCTCCGTCACCAATATGTATGACATCGTGGAGACCATGACCTCCGCCGGTAAGGTCATCCGCCCGTAATTTTTCCCCAACAGCATAATCAAACAGGGAAGCGCTGTGCGCTTCCCTGTTTTTTGTCGGCCACGGACGAGACGGTGTCAGCGGTGCAGCAGCTGCTGACTGGCCTGTGCCATCTCCTGGAAGATACCTGCGTGACGGCGGGACACAATGGCCCGGATCACCAGCAGTGTGCCGATCATCAGTGCCACGGCAATGGCCAGACACAGCCACACCGACTGCACGAGTCCTGCGATGATGAAGCTGACGAAGGCCACACCGGAGGCGGTGAGGGCATAGGGCAACTGGGTGAACACATGGTTCAGGTGGAAGCAGTGAGCGCCCGCCGAGGCCATGATGGTGGTGTCGGAAATGGGCGAGCAGTGGTCGCCCATAACGCCGCCGGAGCAGGCTGCCGCCAGACCGATGGTACACAGCACCGGCTCCACGTCGTAGTTGAACACGGACACCACGATAGGTGCCATGATGCCGATGGTCCCCCAGGAGGTGCCGGTGGCAAAGCCGATGGCGCAGCCGATGAGGAAGATCACCGCCGGCAGGAACACCTTCAGATCCCCGGCCCCTGCCATGGCGTTCTTGACGAACACGGCGGAGTACATCCCGAAGCGGGTGAAAGAGCACAGGGTCCATGCAAAGGTCAGAATGAGGATGGGAGCGATCATCTGGATAAAGCCCTGCGGCACAGACTCCATAGACTTTTCAAAGGAGATGGCCCCCCGCAGCCAGAAGTACACCACCGTGAACAGCATCCCCATAAGGCCACCCAAGGCCAGCGCCATGCCGGAGGAGGAGTTGGAGAAGGCCCCCACGAAGTCGTGGAAGTACTCGCTCTCGCCGTCATAGTAGCCACCGGACCAGATCAGGGACACGATGCACACCACGATCAGCACCACCACCGGCAGCAGCAGATCCAGCACAGAGGAGCGGCCACGGGCGGGCTTTTCATAGTCGTCGGCCCCCTCAAAGGGGCGCTCCGGCGTGGTAAAGAGATCGTCCTTCACCTGAGCGTTATACTCATGGGTCAGCATGGAGCCGTAGTCGATGTTCATCACTGACAGCACCACGATCATCACCAACGTCAGCAGACAGTAGTAGTTCCACGGGATCTGCTTGATGAACATCTCGATGCCGTTGACGGCGTCGGACTGCACATAGCCGGATACCGCCGCCGCCCACGAGGACACTGGGGCGATCATGCACACCGGAGCCGCCGTGGCGTCGATGAGGTAGGCCAGCTTGGCACGGGAAATTTTGTGGCTCTCGGTGACGGGCCGCATCACAGCGCCCACCGTCAGGCAGTTGAAATAGTCGTCGATGAAGATCAGCACGCCCAGCAGCATGGTCAGCAGCTGTGCGGCGCACCGGGTCTTTACGGTCTTGGAGGCCCAGCGTCCGAAGGCCTCCGATCCGCCGCCCTTGTTCATCAGATCCACCATGATGCCCAGCGTCACCAGAAAGACGATGATGCCCATGTTGCCGCTGTCGGCCAGCACGGAGACGATGCCGTAGTCTGCGCCCACCAGCGCCACAATGGTGTCCCATGGGGCAAACTGGGCGTACAGCAGAGCGCCCACCAAACACCCTAGAAACAGGGACGAGTAGACCTCCTTGCTGATCAGGGCCAGCACGATGGCCACGATGGGCGGCAGCAGGGACCAGAAGGTACCGGCAAAGGGCGTGTCGGCCAGCACCGGCTCCCCCTCTACCTCCAGCGTGGGCAGGGGCGTCTCCCGGTATGTAAGGCCCAGCACCACCAGCAAAACGAGGAATACACCGACGGCTGTAAAGTATGCGATTTTTGTGCGTTTCTTTTCCATTGCGTGATTCGACCTCCTTATAGGATATTCCGTGGCTCCTAACGGCACCGATTATGGGTCCGGAAGCTTAATAAACCGACAGGGTGTTTCTTAAGTTTTCTGAAGACGGAAAACCCTCTCTCCCGTCAGCACCTCCCGCCGTGTGCCGTTCTTCACCGGATAAAGCGCAGCCGCCGGACAACATCCGGCGGCTGCGCTCACCAAATTTGAGGGGGCTATCCCCGTCACCCCTTCCGGGAGGATGATCCCATTCTACCGGTGCCTCCTTAATATTTCATAGCAAAAAGTATGAAGGTTTCTTAAGGCTCTGCTAAAAAAGCCCTCAGGGGATTGACGGCGGCGGCAGAATCGCTATCATAAGGTCACAGATTATTTTCAGCACTATATTCTTTTGTATATATAGTTTTTATCAAGTTTTGTCGAATTTTCTGCACTATTTGTCAAGGAGGAGATATCATGCAGCAGCGATGTATCCTGTGCGCCGATCCGGATCCGGAGCTGCGCTCCAATCTGGGGTTCTTGCTGGCAGGGGAGAACTGCGTGCTGGAGGAGGCCGCCGGTGGAGCTACCCTGCTGACTCAGCTGCGGCGGAATACAGACCTTGTCATCCTGCCCCAGCAGCTGCCGGATATGAGCGGCTTCGACGCCTGCACCGCCCTGCGGCGGCAGTCCGCTGCGCCGGTGCTGTTCCTGCTGGAGAAGGCGGACGAGAGCGCCAAGACCCTGTCCTTCTCCGTGGGTGGGGACGACTGCCTGGAAAAGCCCGTCTCCTGCCATGAGCTGGCGGTGCGGGTGAAGGCGCTCCTACGGCGCTACTGCGTCTACGGGGCCCGGCCCGCCGGGCTGGAGCGTCGACTGCGGTGCGGCGGGCTGGAGGTGGATACCGCCGCCGGTACCGTGTGGCAGGAGGGTCGGGAGGTACCGCTGACGGAGCTGGAGTATCGCATCGTCCTGCTGCTGGCCTCCTATCCCAACAAAATCTTCTCGGCGGAGAATCTCTATGAGAGTATCTGGGAGGAGCCGTACTTTTACAGCTGTAAGAACACCGTCATGGTCCACATCCGCAACATCCGCCAGAAGGTAGGCAGCGGTGCCATCTGCACCGTGTGGGGTAAGGGATATCGCATGGGTCCGTCCAAGCCCTGACATCCCCCTGTCCACCGGGCGCTTGACAGTCCCTCCGGTTTTGCGTAAAATAAAGGCGGAAAATACCGCAAAACGCCGTTGAGGAGGGATATTTATGGACCGTATCAAGAAAAATTTCGGTTTCGGCTGTATGCGCCTGCCCATGTCAGGCGACGAGGTAGACAAGGTCCAGATGTGTCAGATGGTGGACGCATTTCTGGAGGCGGGCTTTAACTACTTCGACACCGCCCACGGCTATCTGCAGGGCAAGAGCGAGACGGCCCTGCGGGACTGTCTCACCAGCCGCTACCCCAGAGACCGCTATGTGCTGACGGATAAGCTCACCGGCAGCTACTTCAAGACCGAGGCAGACATCCGCCCCTTCTTTCAGCGCCAGCTGGAGGCCTGCGGCGTGGAGTACTTCGATTTCTACCTGATGCACTCTCAGCACGCCGGGAACTTCGGCCACTTCCGGGATTGCCGGGCCTATGAGACGGCCTTCGCCCTGAAGGCCGAGGGCAAGGTCCGCCATGTGGGCATTTCCTTCCATGACCGGGCGGAGGTGTTAGAGGAGATCCTCACCGCCTATCCCCAGATCGAGGTGGTGCAGATCCAGTTCAACTACGCCGACTATGACGACCCCGGTGTCCAGAGCCGCCTGTGCTACGAGGTGTGCCGCCGCCACAACAAGCCTGTGCTGGTGATGGAGCCGGTGAAGGGCGGGCATCTGTCCAACCTGCCGCCCCAGGCCAAGGCTGTGCTGGATGAGCTCCACGGCGGCAGCCCCGCCAGCTATGCCATCCGCTTCGCCGCCGGCTTCGAGGGCATCCTGATGGTGCTCTCCGGTATGAGCACACCGGAGCAGATGCAGGACAACATCGCCTTTATGAAGGACTTCCGACCGCTGGATCCGCAGGAGCGGGCCGCCGTGGATCGGGTACAGGCGATCTTCCATGGGATGCACCTGATCCCCTGCACCTCTTGCCGCTACTGCGTGGATGGATGTCCCCAGCACATCGCCATCCCCAATCTGTTCGCCCTGATGAACACCAAGCAACTCTACCACGACTGGAACGCCGACTTTTACTATGAGGACGTCCACACCGGGCCGGGCCGCAAGGCATCGGACTGCATCCGCTGCGGCCAGTGTGAGCGCATCTGTCCCCAGCACCTGCCCATCCGGCAGCTGTTGGTGGACGTGGCCAAGGAGTTTGAAAAGCCCCAGGCGTGAGGGCATCGAAAAAGCGTATCATGAAGACCCCTGCTCCCCCCTTGGGGCCGCAGGGGTCTTTTTCTTCCGACAACAAAAAGGGATGCTGATACTCTGTATCAGCATCCCTTTTTGTTGACGTAGGTATCAGCTAAAGCTGATCTCTCCCCGCATAGTCTTTGACAGCAGCTCATCGCTCTGCACCGGCAGCTCCGTGGCGTACTCCACCCGATTCTCGAGCGCCGTGCGCACGGCTACCTGCCGATCCAGTGGGCAGTCCAGCACCGTGAATTGATAGGTATTGCAGGCCCCCAGCGCCTCCCAATCCATGGTCGCCTGATAGCTCAGGATGAGATCGTGATAGCTTGCCTCTGACAGTGTGCGGATATCCGTCACCGCCGTATGGCTGATATCCAGTAGGCGGATGCGCTCCGGCAGCTGCTGCCATGCGGCGATGCCGCTGATATCCAGCGACCGCAGCTTGGGGAAGCCTGTCAGGTCAAGGCTCTCCGCCTGTGCCTCCGTCAGAGTGCAGCCCGGCAGCTCCGGATGGCCTGTGGGATCTCCGTGGCATAGCTGGCACCGCCGGTGATGCTGTTCGGTGCCATCCAGCAGCTGATACCGCCGCTCTCCAGCTGCTGCCGGACCCAATCCGCCTCTTGAAATTCCTCGGATTTATAGCTGATGAACACGTCCTGTCCCATAGCGGTCGCCTCCGTTTTATGTCTTGTCATGGGCGATTATACCATACAGACGCCGCTATTTCAACGGGTCAAGCCCCGGAAATTTCCCTACACCGTATATGGCCCGATGGAGACGTCGGCATAGTACCAGTGTATGATCTCCTGCCACGTCTTGCCCTGACGGGCCAGCAGCTCAGCTCCGTACTGGCTCATGCCCACGCCGTGACCGAAGCCCGTGACCCGAAAGGCAACGCCCTCCTCACCCGTATCCACGGTGAAGCACGCTGAGCGCAGAGAGAACAGCCGCCGCACCTCCGTCCCCTCCACGCTGACACCGCCGATGGTCACACGCTCCACCCGGCCGGAGTCGTTGACCGTCCGATCCCGGAACCACTCCGCCGGGTCGCCGGAGAGGTCGGCATCCCCATGGGCCGCCAGAAAGATCTCCCGGAACTCCTCCGGGGAGAAGGTGCTGACGCTGTAATAGTTGGGGACGCTGTCCTCCCCCTCCGGGGTCTCCACGCTGTGCAGATACGGCAGCGAGGAGGACCACACATCCCCGGAATCTGCTGTGACCCCGGCGGAGGAGGAGTGGAAGGCCGCCAGAATGGGCGAGCCGTCATAGAGGATGATCTGCCCGTCGGTATCCCGCACTGCCTGCTGCACCTTGGTCTCGTACTCCTCCGCCTTGTCCCCCCACCGGGCCGCTGCGTCCTCCTGCGATACGTAGGCGCTGCAGCAGGCCGGGGAGGTACAGACATCCGCCTCCGGATGGGCATCCTTACGTCCGCCCGCCATGTGGTAGCAGATGAAGGTGCGCTCCGCCACAGCCTGAGCGTCCAACGCCTGCTGGGAGAAGGCGGCGGGCATCTCCCCCCGCACCACCCCCGGCAGATACTCCGCCATGGTCATCTGCCGCAGCTCCCGCCCGTCCCACACGGTGAGGGCAATGTCCGCATCCGCCCGCTGCTCCTCAGCGGCGAGCGGCTCCGGCTGGGCCTGTCCCCCCTCCGGGGCCTCTGCCAGCCACGGGATGCCAAACAGCAAAAGCATCAGCACAAGTGTCACCGCCGCACAGGAACGCATGGGACATACCTCCTTCTCCTCTGTACCGTCCATGGGAATTTGTCCCTTCATGGTATGCACCGGCGGTGGAAAATAGACCTGCTAAAACCACAAGGCGGAGAACCTCTCGGTTCTCCGCCTTCATGGTAGGAAGATTGATGAAAAAAGTTATTTGTCTCTTGCAAGCATAGGATACCCAAGGGATGTTACAAAAATTCGGGGGTAATTATTACAAAAGTCTTAAATGTTTTTCGGCGGAAAATCAGCTGCTCACTCCCCCAGAATGTGCATGAATTCCTCGCCGGTGATGGTCTCCTTCTCATAGAGGAAGGCCGCCAGACGATCCAGCTTCTCCCGGTTCGCCGTAAGGATGTCCACCGCCTTGTCATGCTCCCGCTTCACCAGCTCCACCACCTGTTGGTCGATCTTGGTCTGGGTATCGGCGGAGCAGGCCAACGAGGCGTCGCCTCCCAGATACTGGTTGGTGACGGTCTCCAGCGCCACCATACCGAAGTCGTCGCTCATGCCATAGCGGGTGATCATGGCACGGGCCAGCTTGGTGGCCTGCTCGATGTCGTTGGAGGCCCCGGTGGTAACGGAGCCGAACGCCACCTCCTCGGCGGCCCGGCCGCCGGTAAGGGTAGCGATCTTGTTCTCCATCTCCTCCTTGGTCATGAGGTAGTGGTTGCCCTCCTCCACCTGCATCGTGTAGCCCAAGGCCCCGGAGGTGCGGGGTACGATGGTGATCTTCTGCACCGGGGCGGAGTGGGTCTGCATGGCCGCCACCAGTGCATGGCCGATCTCATGGTAGGCGACGATCTTCTTCTCGTGGTCGGTCATGATGGCGTTCTTCTTCTGATACCCGGCGATGACCACCTCGATGCTCTCCTCCAGATCCGCCTGCGTGGCGAAGCGGCGGCCGTCCCGGACGGCCCGCAGGGCCGCCTCGTTGACGATGTTGGCCAGCTCTGCGCCGGAAGCACCGGAGGCCATGCGGGCCACCTTGTTGAAATCCACATCCTCGGCGATCTTGATCTTCTTGGCATGGACCTTTAGAATTTCCTCACGGCCCTTCAGATCCGGCAGCTCCACCGGCACCCGGCGGTCAAAACGGCCGGGACGGGTCAGTGCCGGATCCAGCGACTCCGGACGGTTGGTAGCCGCCAGAATGATGACACCGGTGTTGCCCTCGAAGCCGTCCATCTCCGTTAGCAGCTGATTCAGGGTCTGCTCCCGCTCGTCGTTGCCTCCCAGCTGGCCGTCACGTTTCTTGCCGATGGCGTCGATCTCGTCGATGAACACGATGCAAGGGGCTTTCTCCTTGGCCTGACGGAACAGGTCACGTACCTTGCTGGCGCCCATGCCCACGAACATCTCCACAAATTCGGAGCCGGACATGGAGAAAAACGGCACGTTGGCCTCACCGGCCACGGCCTTGGCCAGCATGGTCTTACCGGTGCCCGGAGGACCCACCAGCAGGATGCCCTTGGGCATGGAGGCACCGATGTCCTGATACTTGCTGGGGTCATGGAGGTAGTTGACCACCTCCTGTAAATTCTCCTTGGCCTCGTCCTCTCCGGCCACATCGTCAAACTTGATGCCCTCGGCGGACTTGACGTAGACCTTGGCGTTGGACTTGCCCATGTTGAACATCATGGAGTTTCCGCCGCCCATTTTCTTCATGAGACTGCGGGACAGCATCTGCCCCAGTCCAATGAAGATGATCAGCGGCAGCACCCAACCCAGAATACTCACCAGCAGCGATGTCTGCTGGATCTCCGTGCCGCTGGTGGAGATGCCCGCCTCCAGCAGCCGGGAGACCAGATCGTCATCCGGCACCATGGCGGTCTTATAGATGGTCTTTTCTTCGGTGTCGGTGAACAGGATACGGTTGTCCTGCTCCTGAATGTCCACCTTGCCGATCTCCTTCTTCTCCACCATGCTGACGAAGGTGTTGTAGTCCACCTCCTTGATCTGGTGCTCGGAGATCCACGGCATGGCCAGCAGATTGAACAGCAGCAGCACCAGCATCACCAGCAGGTAGTAGTACAGCAGGGGCTTTTTCGGTGATTTGACCTCATTCATAGGCGTTTCCTCCGTGTGATCCGGACCACTGAAGGCCTCCGGCGGCCCGCAAATTTTGATACCATCGATGGTATTGAAAAATAGTTGTTACATAGTGTAGCACAAGCCACCGGAAATAGTAAACGACTAAATTGTAAATTCTGTGAATCTTACGCTTTCCCGCCGCCGCTCGGTTTCGGCGACACCGTCCAGCGGCCGTTGCAGGTAGCTCTTTCGGCGTCGGTGAGGGTATCGGTGGCCAGCAGGAGATTTTTGATTTCTACCTGCCTGTGCATATGGATCATTCTGTTTTCGAGGGTTCGAGTCTATCCACAAAGGAAAAACGGCGATTTTGCATCTACGATCCGGTAGAGTTAAAATCGCCGTTTGGGCAGCAAAAAAACCGATAAAATCGGGGGTTTTCATGGGCTATATCTTCTTTATAGCCTCTTTTAAAAGTAGTGACCTACTTTGATACAAAATGCGCACCCGCTCAGACTTTTCGTTAAAAGATGCACACCCTTAAATCTCAATACCCTTAGAAATGAAAGCCCTCGATAAATTGGAATTTGAATAACACAATTTTATAGCCTCTTAGCAGAGGTTATAGTCTATCAATAAAATCCTCCAAAAGCCTTGAAAATAAAGGATTTATCGCAATGTGTTCACCTTATCCTTTTATATGATTTCACACAAGTTTACTCTTTCCCTGCCTACTTATAAGGGCAAAATCAAGGGCAAGAAAATCTCATAACAAGATATAACAGAGTGTGGCAATCGGAGAACTGTGACATATGTGCGAATATATTATAACGGAGGATTTTTTAATGGACAAGTATATTTATGATGAAAGCAACGGTTTATGGTATGAGTTGCAGGGAGATTATTATATTCCTTGCATTACTTTACCAACCGAAAAAGAACACAAGTTTATCGGCTTATGGGGACAGCGGTACAAACGCTATTTACAGGAACATAAACGAGCAGTTTACACCACGCTGCTCACAAGCGGAAAATTGAACGGTTATCTTGCTGATATTGACGAACAGGCAATGGATATGATGTTCCGATTGGTTGAGCAAATGGCTGACAAGGAAGGTGTGACTGAGCAACTCAAAGCGGAAAACCCGATGTTGTGGGTTGTAAGAATGAACGAGATACAGGCAAGGGCAAGAGAAATAATCAATAGAGAAATTATATACACATAAAAGATTAGAGCGGCAGGGAGAAATCTCTGTCGCTTTATTCTTGCCCTTGACAATAAGGCACAACTATTATATACTGTACTTGTAGATGTAATACACTATATAATAGCAAGTAACAGAATGGCGGTGGAATTTTGGATATTGTTGTAAGCAATAAGGCAAGCCGACCTTTGTACGAACAAATTTCTACACAAATCAAGGCGGCAATTATGAGTGGTGAATTGAAAACAGGTGAAGCCATTCCGTCTGTAAGGTCATTGGCAAAGTCCTTGCACATTAGTATTTTAACGGTACAAAAAGCTTATGCCACATTACAAGAAGATGGATTTATAGAGTCAACAGCTGGTAAAGGGTGCTATGTATCGGCACAAAATCAGGACTTTTATCTTGAGGAACAACAAAAGAAGATAGAGGAACACTTTACAGACGCAATCGAAGTGGCAAGGGCAAGTGGAATATCACTTGATAAACTAATCAATTTACTGACACTTTTATATCAGGAGGACGAATAAATGAGCGAAAATATTTTAGAAGTTAAAGGTTTGACAAAAGATTACGGTGATTTCGTTCTTGATAAATTGACCTTCACTGTACCTAAAGGCGTAATTATGGGACTGATTGGAGAAAATGGTGCAGGAAAATCAACAACTATTAACTGTATTCTTAATGAAATATCAAAGACAGATGGAAATATTGAAATTTTCGGAAAGGATTATCTCTCTGAAGAAATTGAAATCAAAGACAAAATAGGCGTTGTATTTGATGAAAACCATTTCCCAGATATATTTACACCAAATGAAATTGGAACATATATGTCGGGAATATATTCAAAATGGGAACGAAATACTTATGTCAATTATCTCTCGAAGTTTGAACTTCCTGCTGATAAAAGGGTAAAGGATTTTTCTAAAGGTATGAAAGTTAAGTTGGCTTTTGCTGTGGCACTTTCGCACAAAGCAGAACTTTTAATTTTGGACGAAGCAACAAGTGGTCTTGACCCTATTATCAGAGATGACATTTTAGATATTTTGATTGACTTTGTTCAAGACGAAAATCATTCGGTATTGGTATCTTCTCATATCATAAGCGATTTAGAAAAAGTGGCAGATTATATTACTTTTATTCATAAGGGGAAATTGGTTTTCACCCACTCAAAAGACGAATTAGTTGATAATTACGGTGTAATGAGTTGTGGTGCTATGGTTTTTGACAACTTAGATAAATCAGAGATAATCGCTTATAGGAAAGAGGATTATCAATACAAAGTGCTTGTAAAAGACCGTCACATTGCCGAGAAAAAATATCCAAAAGCGATTGTTGTTCCAGCCGCAATCGAAGAAATTATGCTTTTCTATGTAAAGGGGGAAATGAAATGAAAGGGCTATTAACAAAGGATTTTCTTACAATTAAAAAGAAATATGGCTTACCTCGTGTGATTATGGATATAGCCATTATTATTGCGTTAATGTTCATATTGGAAAAAAGCGGAACAATATATATCAGTTTTTTACTCATTCCTATTGAAATAATGTCAATGATTATCTCCCTAACAACTTGTGACGAGCAATGGAAATGGGGGAAATATGCTGTATCACTTCCTGTATCTAAAAAACAGATTGTATGCAGCAGATATGCTTGTGCGGGTATTTTGTCCTTAATTGGCTTTGTGGTTGCACTCATTGTAAATTCTGCCTCATATATTCTGTTTCCACAATATGCATATGGTTTTTATCTCTTTATGTCCTGTGCTTCATTTGCACTGACATTATTGTTTTTGGCATTTGTTTTGCCATCAAATTACTCGTTAGGTGTTAATGCTGGATCCTTTTCCCGAATAAGGTTTTGCAGAAAATCTTTTGCCTTTGCCACAATCCCACGGAACAGATTAGGAAGCCAGCCTTTGCTTTTAATTGACTGGCTTGCTTTTTCGTGTATCTCGGTCTGCTTGACTTCTAAAATCTTTGCTTCGGAAATACCCGATAACAACGCCATATCCGCTGTCCTGTTCCATTCCTGCCTTGCGGTATTGTCCGCTTCAATCTCGGCGGCTTTGGGATTGTTCTTGCCGATTTTCTTGGTGGGAAGATAAACGCTGTTCTTATCAAATACCTTTAACTGCTGTTCGGGATCGGAGATATGCCGATTGATAAGGTCGGTGTAAATCTCTTTTATCTCCCGAAGAAAAGGCTCGCTTTTGAATTTATCATCTTTCACGGTAAAGAGGTGGCTTTCGTAAACCTCGCCCTTTTTAATGACGGTACAGCCTTTGCGTATCTGCCCGTCCTCCCCTGTGATTTCTTTCTTGGTGCGTACCCTTTTGCCCGTTTCATCATAGAACACGCTGCGTGTGGCTCTCTTGATGTCAGGCTCAGGAAGCAGTTTTCTTTCGCTGAAGATAAGATGGATATGATAATTGGTTTTGCGTTTGTTGTGGTGGAGGGCTGACACGCACTCCACACCATATCTCTTGCGGAACTCCTCCGTAAAATCTTCAAGGACTTCCTGCGGCTCGTATCTTGTATAAACTTCGGGCAGGGCGATAATCAATTCCCTTGCTTCGATACATTTGCCCTCTGTGCCGCTCCGCTTAAACTCCTGCTGGCTTTCCCTTGCAAGGTTACTCCAAAATTCATTGTCGGCGGTGCGGTAGGTGGCATAAAGGTTTTCCTGCTTTGCGTGGCTTGTGATATAGGATATTCTTCCCTTGACATTGGATAGCTTCGACATCTGTATAAATGAATGTCTTGCCATATACTCCTTCCTCCCGTGACGGGCATACTCTTTTTGCAACCGAGAAATCGGTTGCCGCTGTTTCGGCGGCGTAAGCAGACGGACAGCGAAGAAAACAGCGGGCTGTTTTCTTCTGTATCATAGCGGCGGTGCATTGCCCGAAGCGATGGTACAGTGCCCCCTGCAAGGGCGAAATACCCAGAGTACAAATCGAAGATTTGTGCGAGGGGTGTATTTCACTCTCAAACGCCGAGGGCTTGGAGAATGGTTATTCTACTTTGCGGACATCGTTTTCATTCAGCAGGTTTCTTCCCTGATTGACGCTCATAAATCGCTCTAAAGTATCCCTGCGGATAATCGCTTTTCTTCCGACCTTGAGGACGGGAAGTTTGCCCCAGTCTACCAACTTACGCATTGTATTTCTTCCGATACCCGTACATTCTGCTGCTTCTTCTATGGTTAAACCCATTTTGATGTTGCCCATTTTATCAACCTCCTTTCAAAACACGCATTTTGCAACTATGTATCTGTAATTATACTTATTTTGATACCTCTTGTCAACTCGTTTTGCAACTTATTAAGAAATATTTTTGTCTATTATTAAATTTATGGTTGCAAAATAGGTTTTTCTGTGCTATACTATCAGCAATAGGAGGTGAAAGCCTTGAAAAAAGAAATTACATTCACCGCAAAACAGGTCGGTGAACGAGTGAAAGAACGCCGAACAGAATTAAACTTAACAATGCCCGAACTTGGTAAGCGTGTCGGGGTAAACAAATCTACCATTCAAAGATATGAAGCGGACGGAGTAGACCCGAAGCGTACAATGATTATCAACGGGCTGGCAGAAGCACTCCTGACCACTCCCGAATGGCTGACAGGACTTTCCGAAGATAAGGAATATGACAGCCGCACTTTATGTGCAAGGGATATGGAGGAACATATCAAAAAATATCTTGATACGGTTTCTTCTGTGGTAAAGGGAGAACCGCACCAACAACTGCTTACCACATTCCTCGGAAAGATGATTGACCTCTATACGGTTATGACTTATCACTTTGCAGACGCAATGGCTGAGGTTGACCGTGTAGCGGAGGACGAGGGCTTAAAGCAGTCCTTACGCCGCTATGCGATTGAGTCAGGGGCGATTATGGAAAGGGTTTACCGTAAAGAAATGGAACTTCCTATCGAGAATATGAAGCAGTTTTTAGATGGGATTTTACATATCTACGATGAGGGACGCACCGCTGTAAAGATGGGCGACCTGTTCGGGATAGTGACAGCAGCCGAAGAAAGGGTTGCTGAAAAAGAAAAATTCCGTGGCACTTTGACAAGTGAAAATGCCGATTGACATTCATCGGCATAAGTGACACTATTACTTTACGCACACCATATGTCACAGTCCCGATTGCCACGGATAGAAAGGAGAAATTTATCTATGGCAAAAGGTTCTGTAAGAAAAAAAGGTAAAAAGTGGTACGCACGCTTCTATATCGAAGATGAAAGCGGCAGAAAAGTACAGAAAGAGTTTGTGGGAACAGAAAGCAAGTCTGAAACAGAAGCCCTGCTCAGAAAAGCAATCGCTGACTATGAGGAAAAGAAATTCGTTGCGAAGTCTGAAAACATCACAGTTGGTATGCTGCTCGATCTGTGGGTGGAGGAAGAACTGAAACCCGGCAATCTCAGCAATGGTACGGTAATGTCCTATCAGGGAACGGTCAACCGTATCAAACAGCACCCGATAGGAAACCGAAAGCTGAAAACCGTAACCGCCGACCATTTACAGGCGTATATAGACTTTCTCAGCTTTGGCGGTACAAATCCTGACGGTACAACCGCAAAGGCACTCAGCAAAGGGTATCTCCGATTGTTTTCGGCTGTTTTACAAGGGGCGTTCCGTTTTGCGGTATTCCCGAAAAGACTGATAACCTTTAACCCGATGCAGTATGTGGTATGGCGAGGAAAGAAAGAAGAATGCGAACTGTTCTCGGACGAGGACGGAGAAACTGCCTCCACACCAACGCTCAGCTACGAACAGTATCAGAGATTAGAGGACTTCCTGAAAAAGAAAAACAATCCTGCACTTCTTCCTATACAGATAGCCTATTATACAGGTTTGCGTATTGGAGAGGTCTGTGGTCTGACTTGGCAGGACATTAACCTTGAAGAACAATATCTGACAGTACGCCGCAGTATGCGTTACAACGGGGCAAGGCACAAAACAGAAATAGGGGCAACAAAGCGTAAAAAAATCCGCACCGTGGACTTTTGCGATACGCTTGCCGCAATCCTGAAAACTGCGAAAACAGAACAGCACAAAAACCGTTTTCGATACGGGGAACTGTACAGCCTTAATTACTATTTGGAGGTCAAAGAAAAAGACCGCACCTATTATGAGGTTTACAGTCTGCCGAGGTCGGAGGAAGTCCCAGAGGGGTACAAGGAATTATCCTTTGTCTGCCTTAGACCTGATGGGGCATTTGAAGCACCGAGTACGGTGGGGATTATGTGCAGGACAGCGAGAAAAAAGGTGGAGGGATTGGAGGATTTCCACTTTCATATGCTCAGACACACCTATACAAGCAATCTGCTTTCAAACGGTGCAGCACCTAAAGATGTGCAGGAACTTCTCGGACACGCTGATGTCAGTACCACAATGAACATTTACGCTCATGCTACAAGGGAAGCGAAGCGTACTTCCGCAAGACTGCTGGATAAGGTAATCGGCGGAGCATAAAAAATTTCCCTTGTTTCGGCTCATAAGGGCAAAAACAAGGGAAAATACATAAGGTTTGAACATTTAATAGGCGATATGCCTTGAAAATACAGGGTTTACAGAGGATTGAATAGATAAACTAGAATTTAATTCATAAATTGTTTTTAAGTTACTTATATAATCTTAAAACTTGAAATTGATATGTTTCATCATTTTCTGTATAACCGATTGAAATGCCTTTTCCATTATTTGATGTTTCGCCAGAATTAGGTTTTGATTTTACATCTTCTAATAATGTTTCAATTTCTGAATCTGTAATCTGATTATTATTTGCTTTAATTAAATGTTTGGTATATGAAATTGCATCTGTTTCATATTTGCTGGTTTTATCTACATATAAAAGCATATAATCTACAATTTCAGTTGTTTTATCTCCGGTATATTCTTCTGGGACGACTACTAAATAAATGCCCTCAATTAACCCATACCAATATTGATTATTATCTTCAGTTAAATAATCAGTTGATGCCGGATTTAATGAACTGTTATCTACTACTTCTGTATTAAACTTTGCAACTAAAACATCAACAGTTTCTTTTTCTACATAGCCATGTCTTTCTTGACTTTCTTGTAAGTCTTTTTTGGCATCTTCTACACTGGACTTACCACATCCGGTCAAGCTTAAAACCATAACACCACATAATAAAATAGTTAAAAATGTCTTTTTCATAATTATTTCTCCATTTCAACAAATACTGATTTGTCGAGCCATTTTTCACTTTCATAATTCTACAAGAAAAACAAAAAACTGGACACCCACAATGATAACCATCGTATCAAAATTGGTGTCCAGTTATGGCGCGGAAGGAGGGATTTGAACCCTCGCACGCGGTTTAGGCGTCTACTCCCTTAGCAGGGGAGCCCCTTCGGCCACTTGGGTACTTCCGCAGGCCGGTGATAAAGCTGGCGGAGAGAGTGGGATTCGAACCCACGGATGCTTTCACATCGCCGGTTTTCAAGACCGGTGCTTTCGACCACTCAGCCATCTCTCCGTGCGTAAAAGCAAACCTCTGCCAGAAGCAGATATGATTTTATCATCCCCGGAGCCATTTGTCAACACAAAATACACGCTCCCTGTGAAAAAGAGGGGCCGCAGCCACGCTGCGGCCCCCTCCCGTCATAGACAAAGCGGCGTTACCACTCCAGATTCTTCTCCGTCTCCTTGCTGAACACATGGGCCACATTGCCGCCGAAGATCATATTGACCTCGCTGCCGGCGGGGAAATGGGCCGCTGCGCCGTTGGTGGGGACGATGACGATGACATCCTTGCCCTCCGCCGTAACATGGAGGTGGACCGACGAGCCCATCATCTCGGACACATCCACCTTGCCCTTCACGCCGTCGGCGCACAGCATGATGTGATCCGGACGCACGCCCAGCACCACGTCCTGCTCCGCCACATCTTTGGCGGCCAGACGCTGCTGCTTCTCCTCCGACAGCTCCACGGTGACGCTGCCCACGGTGACGGTGTACTTGCCGTCCTTACGGGCCAGATGTGCGTCAAAGAGGTTCATCTGGGGCGTGCCGATGAAGCCCGCCACGAACAGGTTGGCCGGGTGGTCGAACACCTCCTGCGGCGTGCCGATCTGCTGGATGAAGCCGTCCTTCATGATGACGATGCGGTCGCCCAAGGTCATGGCCTCGGTCTGATCGTGGGTGACATAGATAAACGTGGTGTCGATGCGCTCCCGCAGCTTGATGAGTTCGGCCCGCATCTGATTGCGGAGCTTGGCGTCCAGATTGGACAGAGGCTCATCCATCAGGAACACGGCGGGGTCACGGACGATGGCACGGCCGATGGCCACACGCTGGCGCTGGCCGCCGGACAAAGCCTTGGGCTTACGGTCCAGATACTGGGTGATGTCCAAAATCTCCGCCGCCTGACGTACCCGCCGGTCGATCTCATCCTTGGGTACCTTCTTCAGCTTCAGGGAGAAGGCCATGTTCCCGTATACCGTCATATGGGGATACAGGGCGTAGCTCTGGAACACCATGGCGATGTCCCGATCCTTGGGCTCCACGTCGTTCATCAGCTTGCCGTCGATGTACAGCTCGCCGCCGGAGATATCCTCCAGCCCGGCGATCATCCGCAGGGTGGTGGACTTGCCGCAGCCGGAGGGACCCACCAGCACGATGAACTCCTTGTCGGCAATGTGCAGGTTGAAATCCTGCACCGCCACCACGCCCTCGTCGGTGATCTGAAGATCGTTTTTCTTCTCCGGCTCGCCCTTTTTCTTTTTCTTCTCGGTGTTGGGATAGATTTTCTTGAGGTTTTTCAGTACGACCTCTGCCATATGCATCTGACTGTGACCGCCCTGCCTCCGCATGGAGCGGCCTCACGCCCGGCTCAGCCGGCACGCCTTGCGACAGGTCTCCACACTGCCGCACCGCCAGTCACAGCGGACCTTGTTCCTCCTTTTTTTAAGCCGTGCGGCACCATAGTGAGAAGTGGAGTGAATACCGCCGGTGGGAATAAGATATCTTATCTTACCGCATTTTTGCAGAAAAATCAACCGTCCACAGCGTCCTTTATAGGAAAAATCTACAAAAAGGCTGTGTGCCGCCATTCTGCGGCACACAGCCTTCCTTCTTACGCAGCCCAACGCATCACACGCCCAGCTTCTCCAGCGCCGCCAGACGCAGGCAGGTACACAGCACCTGCGCCGCCTGCTCCAGCTCCGCCACCGGCGGCAGGGACGGGGCGATGCGGATATTGCTGTCCGCCGGGTCCACGCCGTAGGGGTAGGTAGCCCCGGCGCCGGTCATAGTGACTCCCGCCTCCCGGCACAGCTCCAGCGCCCGCCGTGCGGTGCCGGGCATGGCGTCCAGCGAGATGAAGTAGCCGCCGGTGGGCCTCGTCCATTGGGCGATGTCCAGCGGGGCCAGCTGCTCCAGCGCCGTCAGCACCGCCCGGAACTTGGGGGCCAGCACGGCGGCGTGACGCTGCATCAGCGCCAGCGTATGGCTGCGGTCCTTCAGATAGCGCACATGCCGCAGCTGGTTGATCTTATCATAGCCGATGGTCTGCACGCCGATGAGGGACAACATATGGGCCATATTGGCCTCGCTGCACGCCATCACCGCCACCCCTGCACCGGGGAAGGTGATCTTGCTGGTGGATGCGAACTCATAGACCATGTCGCCGTTTCCGGCCTGCCGGCACAGGCTCAGAATATCCGGGAAGGGGACGAACTCCCCCTCCAGCTCATGGATACAGTAGGCATTGTCCCACATCAGCATGAAGTCCGGAGCGGCGGGCCTCATAGCCGCCAGACGCTGCACCGTCTCCGCCGAGTAAATAATCCCCTGGGGATTGGAGTACTTGGGAACGTTCCACATTCCCTTCACCGCCGGGTCCTGCACCAGCCGCTCCACCATGTCCATGTCCGGTCCCTCCTCCGTCATGGGTACGGTGATCAGCTCCATGCCGAAGGACTGGCAGATGCGGAAGTGGCGGTCATAGCCCGGTGCAGGGCAGAGCCACTTCACTGTCTCCAGCTTGCCCCACGGTTTCTCGCTGTGGAGCATCCCATGGGTATACGCCTTGGAGATGGCGTCGTACATCAGCTGCAGGCTGGCGTTGCCGCCGACGAACACCTGCTCCGCCCGGCAGCCCAGTATCTCGGCAAACAGCGCCCGTGCCTCCGGGATGCCCGCCAGCTCGCCATAGTTCCGGGTATCCAGCCCACCCGCCAGATAGTCCTCCGGTCGGGTCAGCTGCGCCATCTCCCGCGCCACCATGTCCAGCTGCTCCGTGCCGGGCTTACCACGGGCCATGTTCAGCTTCAGGCCCAGTGCCTTCTGTGCCTCATAGGCCTTTCGCACGGCGGCGTATTCCTCCCGCCGCTGGTCGGCGGTCATATCCTCATATCGTTTCATATTCTCGCTCCTTTCAGGGAAATCTATTCTCTTACTGCACCTCGTACAGATCCGTCCTCCGGGCCGACAGGATGGGCAGCTGACGGCGGATGGCGTCAATGCGGGAGAGCTCCAGCTCCGTCACGGCGACCTCCTCCCCCGTGCCGCACTGGTGAACGATGCCGCCCCACGGCTCACAGACCATGGAGTGGCCCCACGCCACATAGCTGCCGCTCTCGTCACGGGCCGGGGCGGTACCCACGGTGAACAGCTGGTTATCCACCGCCCGCTGCCGCAGCAGCAGCTCCCAGTGGGCGGGGCCGGTGGTCATGTTGAAGGCCGCCGGGGCCAGGATCATCCGGGCGCCCCGCAGGGTCATCACCCGGCACAGCTCCTCGAACCGCAGGTCAAAGCACACGCACAGCCCCAGCCTGCCCCACGGGGTATCCAGCAAGGTGATGTCGTTTCCGGGGGCGAAGGTGTCGGACTCCATGAAGTACTGTCCCCCCTCCACGTTGACATCGAAGAGGTGTATCTTCCGGTGCCGGGCCGCCTGCCGCCCTTGATCGTCGTAGACGTAGCAGGTGTTGTAAAGTCTCTCCCCCTCCCGCTCCGGGATGGTGCCGCCCACGATCCAGATACCCAGCTCCCGGCTCAGCGCCGACAGGGCCTGCTGGGCCGGGCCGCCCTGCTCCTCGCTGTTGGGGCGGAACATCTCGTTTTCATAGGGGCAGCAGAACATCTCCGGCAGCATCACCAGCTGCGCCCCCTGCTCCGCCGCCCGGCGGATCAGGGCACAGGCCCGGCGGATGTTCTCCGCCTTGTCCCGGCCCACCATCAGCTGGACCTGCCCCAGCTTCAGCGTCATACTGTCCATATGTGACCCCCTTCCTTAAAACTCCCGCAGCACCAGCTCCGTCACGCCGGGGCCTGCCGCCTCCAGACGCAGCACCTGCGGGTGTCTGCCGTATTCCCGGCGCACCAGCTCCCGCAGGGCCGTGCCGCCGTGGTGTCCGTGGATGACCCGGATGCGATAGGTACCGGGCCGCACCCGGCGCAGGGCGGCGTCCAGCGTCACCCGTGCCTGATATTCGTTTTTCCCGTGGAGATCGATTTCCCAGATCCCTGCGTACATCCCGTGGCCTCCTGCTTCAGTATGCTGCTATTGTACGGCAAAGCCGTTGAACTTTCAACCGCTTTCTGCTATGATAAGGCAAGAAAGCGTGTTTTCGCCACTCTCGACGCTGCGGCGCTTTTGCCGCCGCTATGATGCGAAAGGAATGTCTATGAAAAAATATCAGAAGCAGCTGCTCTCCCTGTTAGCCGGAGCCGTTCTGGGATATCTGGTATATTACTTTTTTCTGATAAACACACTATCGTTGTTCTTCACGACCGGGCTGCTGAGTATCGTCTCTTCCGCCCTGTTCCTGCTCCTGTCCATCGTTGGCTGCGCCGCCATCATCTACCTGCTTCTGGAAAAACGGGTCAGTAGGTGGATGCTGGTGCTGCTGAGCGTCACCTATTTCATAGCGCTGTTCATCATCCTGTTCTGCCGCCACCGGGTGGGGCGCATCGCCATTCTGAATCCGTTGGTGGGGCTCTCGCAGCTGGGAGACTGGGAGATGCTGATGCAGAGCCTGCTGAACCTCCTGATGTTCCTGCCCATGGGCTTTTTCTTCCGGAACCGGAAGCCATGGCAGGTGCTGCTGGGGGCATTGGGCCTCTCGCTCTTCATCGAGGGGATGCAGTACCTCACCATGCGGGGGATGTTCGACACGCTGGATATCCTTCTGTACATTCTGGGCATCAGTCTGGGAGCGCTGCTGTTCCGGCTGCTGCGCCTGAAAATCGAGTAACCAAAGGAGCATTTCATGGAGATTCTGGTTCTTTCCGATTCCCACGGCAAGGTGGATCACATGGTCCGGGCCGTGGAGCAGTTCCATCCCCGGCAGGTGCTGCATCTGGGGGACTGCGTCCGGGACGCTCAGGCGCTGGAGCGGCAATTCCCCCAGCTGCCGGTGACCATGGTTCCCGGCAACTGCGACTGGGGCCAGACCGGAGAGCCGGAGCGCCTGCTGGAGATCGATGGCGTCCGCATCCTCATGATGCACGGACACACCCGCCACGTCAAGTCCTCCCCTATGGCTGCTGTCTACGCCGCCAGGGAGTACGGGGCCGACGTGCTGCTGTTCGGCCACACCCACGTCCCTCTGGTGGACTACGACGGCACCCTGTGGGTGATGAATCCCGGCGCCGCCGGGGACTACACCCGTCCCACCTGCGGCCTTCTCACCATCCGGGAGGGGATCGTCACCTGCTCCGTGCAGAATATTTCTCTGGGGAGGTAAGCGTCATGCGCTATATCGGCTGTCATCTCTCCTCCTCGGTGGGCTTTGCCGCCATGGGACGGACGGCGCTGTCCATCGGCGCCAACACCTTTCAGTTCTTCACCCGCAATCCACGGGGCAGCCGGGCCAAGCCCGTGGATCCGGCGGACGTAGCCGCCTATCTGGCGCTGGCGGCGAAGGCGGGGCTGGGGACCATTCTGGCCCACGCCCCCTATACCATCAACCCCTGCTCCAAGGATGAGCGCACCAGAGAGTTCGCCCGGCTGACGCTGGCCGATGATCTGCGGCGGATGGAGTACCTGCCGGGGAATCTCTATAACTTCCACCCCGGCAGCCACACCGGTCAGGGGCTGGAGACCGGCATCACCCAGATCGCAGACACCCTCAACTCCATCCTCACCCCGGAAGTACACACCACCGTCCTGCTGGAGACCATGTCCGGCAAGGGAACGGAGGTAGGCAGCCGCTTCGAGGAGCTGCGGGAGATTTTGGACCGGGTGACGCTGACGGAGCAGATGGGGGTCTGTCTGGATACCTGCCACGTCTCCGACGCCGGATACGACGTGGCCGGGGACTTGGATGGCGTCCTGACGGAGTTTGACCGGGTCGTCGGCCTGCACCGGCTGAAGGCTCTCCACCTTAACGACAGCCTGAACCCCGTGGGCGCCCACAAGGACCGCCACGCCCGCATCGGAGAGGGGACTCTGGGAGCGGAGACCTTCCGCCGCATCGTGAACCACCCGGCCCTCCGGCGGCTCCCCATGCTGCTGGAGACACCCAACGAGCTGCCGGGCTACGCCGCCGAGATCGCCCTGCTGCGGGGCTTCGAGGAGGCGGAGTGATGGTACTGCGACTGTCTGCGTGGGGTATTTTCCTGCTGGGTGCGGTGGGCCTGCTGATCCACTCCACCCTGCTGCAAACGGGACACATCCGTGCCGGGATGTTCTGCTTTTACACCAATCTCAGCAACCTTCTGGTGCTGGTGTATGAGCTGGCGCTGGCCATTGCCGCCGGCCTCCCCCACAGCGCCGCTCTGCGTCTGCTGACGGGCAGTACCCTCAGCTTCTCCATGGCGCTGTGCATCCTCGTGACCCATCTGGTATATCAGTTCGTTCTGGTGCCGGATGCCAAGCAAAATGGCAAGCGCTTTGCCGACTTTGGTGCCAGCTTCGGCAACCTCTGCGTCCATTATCTGACGCCCCTGCTGGTGGTAGCCCAGTGGCTGCTGCTGGCAGATAAATCCTCCCTCGGCTGGCGCAGCGCCCTATGGTGGTTGACGCTGCCGCTGGCCTACTTCGCCTTTGCCATGCTCCGGGGCCGCAGCGGCAAACCCATCGGCCACACCCATCTGGTGTATCCCTACCCGTTTCTGGACCTGCCCCGGCTGGGCTGGCGGAAATTCACCGGATACGTGACGGGAATGCTGCTGAGCTTCTTTCTGCTGGGCTATGGCATGATGTGGCTGGGTCGGCTGGTAGGAACGCCTCTGGCATGAAAAAAGAGGACAGGGACAAGCCGTTTCGCTTGTCCCTGTCCTTTTCTATGTCACTTCTTCCGCTTCTTGGCAAAAGCAGCTTTCTTGGCCGGGGACATCTTCCCCTTCTGGCCGGGAACCGATCCGCCATTGCGGCGGGACGCATCAGGCCGCTTACCGCCTCTATGTTCCGGACGTCCTCCGTGATGCACCTCCCGGCGGAGATTTCCCTCTCCGCCGTGCTGTCCGGGGCGCCGCTTTTCCCCGGAGGGCTGCTGCTCCGGCTGCTTGCCGAAGTACTTCTCCCCCTTCTGGGGTCGAATGAGGCACTCCGGCGTATAGCCGATGAGATCGGTGCGGCCCGCCTTCTCCAGCGCCTCTATGACAAGCCCCCGCAGCTCTGGCCGCTTCCACTGGAGCAACGCCCGCTGAAGGGCCTTTTCATGGGGGTCACGGGCCACATACACCGGCGTCATATCCTGTGGATCGATGCCGGTATAGTACATACAGGTGGAAAGGGTGCCGGGGGTGGGATAGAAGTCCTGTACCTGCTGAGGCTGGTGGCCGGTGCGGTGCAGAAACTCCGCCAGCCGGACGGAATCCTCCAGCGTGCAGCCGGGGTGAGAGGACATGAGGTACGGCACCAGATACTGCTGCTTGCCCTCCTTCTCGTTGAGCTTCTGATACTGTCGCCAGAACCGCTCGAACACGTCGAAGTGGGGCTTTCCCATATAGTCCAGCACCGAGGCCACGCAGTGCTCTGGGGCCACCTTCAGCTGTCCGCTGATGTGGTAGTCCACCAGTTCCCGGAAAAAATCCTGATTTTTGTCCTGCAAAAGATAATCGTAGCGAATACCGCTGCGGACGAACACCTTCTTCACGCCATCCACCCGCCGCAGGCGCTGCAAAAGCGCCGTATACTCCGAGTGGTCGGCGTCCAGATTCCTGCACGGCTCCGGGGCCAGACAGCTGCGGCCCTTGCACATCCCCCGCCGCTTCTGCTGGGCGCAGGAGGTGTGGCGGAAGTTGGCGGAGGGGCCTCCCACATCGTGGATATAGCCCTTGAACTTCGGGTCCTGCGTCAGCAACTCCGCCTCCCGCACCACGGACTCGATGGAGCGGGAGGTGACCATGCGTCCCTGATGAAAGGCCAGTGCGCAGAAGTTGCAGCCGCCGAAGCAGCCCCGGTTGTGGGTGATGGAGAAGCGTACCTCCTCGATGGCGGGAACCTCCTCCCGATACATGGGGTGAACCTCCCGGGCATAGGGCAGGTCGTACAGGGCATCCAGTGCCTCCCGGCTCAGTGGACGGGCCGGTGGATTCACCACCAGCACCCGGCCCTGACAGGGCTGCAGCACGGCGCACCCCCGGATGGGATCGTGCTCGTCGTACTGGATCTTGGTGGCTCTGGCGTAGGCCGCCTTGTCGGCGCACACCTCCTCATAGGAGGGACAGGCCACCGGATGAAAGCCGCTGCCCTCTCCGGTGGGCGCAATGTAGGCGGTGCCGGGGATGTCGGTGATCTCACGGGGCGGCACCTTTCTGGATAGCCTCCGGGCAATCTCACGGGTGGCCGCCTCCCCCATGCCGTAGACCAGCAGATCCGCCGGGGCATCAAAGAGGATGCTGCGGCGCACCTTGTCGTCCCAGTAGTCATAGTGGGCAAAGCGCCGCAGGGACGCCTCCAGTCCCCCGATGACGATGGGGGTATCGGGAAAGGCCTCTCTGGCCCGGTTGGCATAGACGATGGTGGGCCGATCCGGCCGATACCCCATTTTTCCGCCGGGGGAGTACAGATCTCTGTCCCGCCGCCGCTTGGCCACGGTGTAGTGGGCCACCATGGAGTCCAGATTGCCCCCGCCGATGAGTACCCCGTAGCGGGGTCTGCCCATGGCCCGGAAAGCCTCAGCGTCGTGCCAGTCCGGCTGGGCCAGAATGGCCACCCGATAGCCCTCCCCCTCCAGCATCCGTGCAATGAGCGTGGTGCCGAAGCTGGGATGGTCGATATAGGCGTCCGCCGTCACCACCAGAAAATCATAGTAATACCAGTCCCGCTGGAGCATCTCCTCCCGGCTCACTGGCAAAAATTCCGTGCCACGCATGGGTCACCTTCTCCTTTCCGCCCCTCACAGGGGGATATGGGCGTCCAGCACCCGTGGCGTGATGTTCTTCTCCATAACGTCGCCCTCCACCGGGTAAAAGCCCAGCTTTTCCCAGAAGCTTCGCTGCCGGGCGTCTCCGCACCGCAGGCGCAGACGCAGCAGGCCCATGTGGCGGCAGCGCTGGATGATCTGTCCCAGGGGCTGGATGCCCTGATCCCGGCCCTGCCACTGGGGCAGCAGGCCGTACCAGCCGATCTCCCCTACGCCCTCCTCCGGGCGGGGCAGCAGCTGGTACGCACCAATCAGCTCATCGCAGAAGCGGACGGCCACGCCTTCGCCGCCGGTGGGAACGCCCAACTGCTGCCGCTCCTCCTCCGTCAGCGGGGCATACAGTTGGCCCGTCTCCTGGATCCCCTTCTGCCGCCACCACTTCTGCTTGGCCAGCGTGGAGAGCCCCGCCTGTACCAGATGGCTGTTGTCATCCCGGTACAGCACCCGGATGTCATCGCCCTCCGCCTCCAGCCGGGCCACGGAGGTGTTGTCTCCGAAGGGCGTGTCCCCGATCTCCAGCAGGCTCAGGCCCTGCAAAGTTCCCAGCACGATCCGCATGGCGGCGCCGTGGGAAAAAATGGCTACCGTCTGGCCGTCATGCTGCCGGGCCACCCGCCGCAGGGCCGGGAGGTAGCGATCCAGCACCTGCCGGGCCGTCTCGCTGCCGGGAACCTGCCAGCGATCCAGCCGGTGGTTGAAATCATGGTGGGACTGGGGGTACTTCCGCAGCAGCTCATACCAACAGTGCTCCTCCCACTCCCCCATGCAGATCTCCCGGAAGGCAGGATCCGGGTGCAGCTGCAGTCCCTTGGGCAGATAGATGGACTGGGCTGTGGTGCGGGTGCGGATCAGGTCGCTGGCGTACACGGCATCCACCGGCACATCCCGGAAGCGCTCCGCCAGCGCCCGGATCTGGCGGCACCCCCGGTCATCGGTGATGCAGCTGTTATAGTGTCCGTGGGCAATGCGATAGAGATTGCCCTCCGCCTCGGCGTGGCGGACAAGATAAATCGTCGTCATAGCTTCTCCTTTGTGGGTATCCGGGTCACACCACCGTGACCCAGTGCTTCATCTCCCGGATGGCATCGTCCATGGCCGCCGGCACATCCTCGGCGTATTGCAGGCTGTCGTCGATGACCATAGCCCCCCGGCCGAAATCGTCGAAGGCATAGCTGGCAGCTTCGCCGCCGCAGCCGTCCAGCAGAAGGAAGGCATCCTTCAGCCGCCGCCGCAGCTCCCGCACGTCCAGACTGTAATCCGTCTGGGCCATGATCCCGACACCCCGCCGAGCCATCTGCTCTCCCGCCGCCAAAAACAGGCGACGATCCCCAGCCATGAGGTTCTGCACCTCCGCTGCACCCGGCTCCGCCGTGCGGACCAGCGCAAACAGGGCCTTGTCCTCCCCGGCCGCCGCAGCTCCATAATAGGGCGAGACAGTCACGGCGTCGGCATTTACCTCACCGCCCAGCCACACGGCGGGATCGGCGCAGCGTGCGTCCACAATGGCGTAAAGGCCCTGACTGCGGGCCATATGGACCAGATTCGACAGCACGTCCAGCCCCATAGCCCCGCACAGGAGGTAGCGGTCAGCCCGCAGCACCACTGCCGGCAGCCGCTGGGCCGCCTGAGCCATCAGCTGGGTGCCGTGATAGCGCAGTGCCTCCGACCGGGCCATGACGCTCTCGCCGTAGAGATCGGTAAACCTCTTCACCACCGGGGCGGGAAGCCGGTTCGCCTCCGGGCCAAGGCCCAGCGCCAGCGGTGTCTTTTTTTTGCGGATATGTTCCTGCAAAGCCGTAATGGACATGAAACGCTCCTTCTCGCCGCAGAGCGGCGGCATGATCAGATATTTTATTCATTATATGCGCTGCGGCGACTTTTGGCAAGGCATAGACGGTTATTTCCCGCCGGAATGGATATACTATGACCGTACCGAAAAAGGAGTGATGCAGGAATGTGTAAGGTCAGTACGTTCGTCACTGGCGTATGCGTCGGCATGGTGGCCGGCGCACTGGTAGAGGTGATGGTCATTCCCCGGCCGAAGACGAGAAAAACCGCTGTAGGCAAAGCCATGCAGCGGATGGGTAACGCAGTGGATTCGGCGCTGGAGACCGTTGCCGAGAAGATGAACTGAGGGTATCGCATGGAGGAGGGCCGCAAGCGGCCCTCCTCCAAAATTTATCGGTTTTTTGTGCTTTTCGCTTGACAAGGCGCAGATTTTTGGTATAATAGACCGTGCTGTTGCGGCAGCATTTTATATGCAGTGGTATCGAAGTGGTCATAACGAGCACGACTGGAAATCGTGTTGCCGTCAAAAGCGGCACGAGGGTTCAAATCCCTCCCACTGCGCCAAATTAACGAAACGGTATAGATGCGTCTGGCGAAAAGTCAGGCGCATCAACCGTTTCCGGGCTTTTTCAAGCCCGGATTTCTTCTCTCAAACCATAGATGCAAATCGCTGTTTCAGGGCGTCTGCCCCGATTCGAACCGGGCGTTTTCCTGTTTCATGCAGATGCGTTCAGCCAGCGCCCTTTTTCAGCGGCGATTTTTCCGGCTGGCAGCGGTATTTTTCTCAAAAAAGAATCATAAAGATTTGGGCGTCGTTTTGTTGGTCCTGACGGACTAAGAAAGCGGCGCCCTTTTTCATTTCAAAAAAGGCGCTGGTCGCAGCGTCTGCATCTGTAGGTCGGAGCATGATCGCTCCGGCCTTATTTTTTATGCATGGGAGGAGCTATATGAGCATCAGCGCAGAAGAAAAGGTCTGTTACCTCAGAGAAGCAGCAATCGTCCTTGCCAAGGAGGGTTTCCAGTTGGACGAAGTTCACACTGACAGGCTGTGTATCCTGCTTGACGGTTCGCCGCTTTGTGAAGTAACTGAGAGCGGTGGTGTTGCCTACCGCAATGAGGATATTGACGAGCCGGAACGGATCGCTGCCAAGGACAAGGTGTATGAGATCGTCAGTATCACAGCGGAATATATGCGGCAGATGGAGATGGCGCCCTTTTTGAAAGCCGACGGTCTGGAGGACGGCTACAAGGTGCTGGCGGATTTCAATGGCACTGTGCTGGCTGGAGTTCAGAGTAAACACGGAGTCCACTTCGTCACATGGGATTGGGCCTATGGGCACACAGGAGTATGTCATGGGCACTATTTCATGGAGAACTATGCAGGAGCCAAACAGGACTTTGCCATCCGCTCCGGGCTGATTCAAAAGGAACGGCTTTTCACCCCAGAGCAGATGACTGAGATTTATCGCTGCTGTGCGGACTCTGTAGACGGAGATTTTTTTGAACTCACGGGAGAGCAGGAAAAAATGATCCGCAGTGTTCAGCAGCAGATCGAGGAGTGTGTGCCGGATTTGGATGAGCGGATCCGGCAGCAGGAAGAAGCCTTGGAACAAGTCGCGCAGCAACAGACAATGTAATATCAAACGGAACGGGTCGGAGTCTTGGCAATAAGATTCCGGCCCTTTTTTCATTTCAGAGAGGAGTTCGCTTATGCCGTACTATTTCATGCGAGACACGCCGCTGCAGGCGTTGGAGCAGTTGATGATGTCTCAGCCCGGTCAAAAACCCAGAGGCGGTGGAATATACCGCAGCCCATTTCGTTACACGCCCGAAGATGTGTCGTGCGAATACTGCCAGAACTATGTCCGCAAGCATCCGTGCCGTCTATGTGAATGTACCTGCCTGGAGGAACGGATCGAGGCAGGTGTACTGGAGCTGAATGAGTTCGTGCGGGACTGCTTCGCACCCTCTATGGGGCCGCAGTTCCGAAAACGGATGCATCAGCAACTCAGAGAAAGAAACCCTCAATTCTTCCTGTCCAATGCCCACCGGCGAAGATGGACACATTGGCGAGAGCGCTGCTGGCGTCTGTCTGACCGGAACAAAGCGGCCCTCTTCCTGCTCACGGCATACGAGAGCCTTTGGCGCAGGATGGTCTGGAAATGCGGGAATGACGGTTTTGACTTTCAAAGCGTCCGTCTCGGAGGGATCGAGCCGGAGTTATACAGCGTCTATCAGGCGGCGAAGGCCATTGCAATCGGCTGCTGCAATATTACTCTTGCGGACCTTGCGTCTCCGGAACTGGTCACAGATGAGGCGTTCCACCTGATCACTGGCGCACTGCTGATGGCCAAGTACGGAGATGTGGTTTTGAATTTGGAAAAAGGAGTGAATGAAACATGATGATTCAAGCGGTTCTCGGTAATCCCAACCACCCGGAATACGGCGTGGCGACCATCCCATTCCCCATCCCACATGACCAGTACGCACACTGCATGGAGCTGTTGGAGGCATTGGAGATCGGCGACGCGGTCAAGGTGGACTGCAAGGTGGAGAAGATCGACAGTTTCTACACCGTTCTCAAGCGCACGGAGATGCTCACGGTCAATGTGGAGGAGCTGAATTACCTCGCCAAACGGCTGGACAGCTTCGACACCGGCGAGGCCGCGCAGTTTCAGGCAATGGCCCACAAACTGGAGCTTTTCGAGCTGAAGGATCTCATCAACCTGACCTTCTGC
>ERZ839741.243-NODE-243-length-74339-cov-8.810861_pt1 | contig 74339 bp, 59 predicted proteins | sample MGYA00519880_ERZ839741 | MGnify/ENA primary metagenome ERZ839741 (study PRJEB31850, sample SAMEA3708851) | human gut metagenome | biome: human gut; feature: human-associated habitat; material: faeces | place: China | collected 2014 ...
TAAACATCTCGGGCGGCTCGGCTCCGCTGCAGCTTGGAAGCAAGGCAGGGGCGATTCAGGCCGATTTGGGCGCCCTGCTCTCGGCGGCGCGGACGGCGAAGGTATTTAAGCCTCCTTGTTAGTCTCTTTGAGATATTCCCCATCGCCCACGGGCTCTAACCACTCGTTGGAGGCCTCCTCGCCCGGAACCTCCAGCGCGAGATGGGAGAACCAGCTCTCGGGCGCGGCTCCGTGCCAATGTTTCACACCCGGGGCGATGTTGACCACATCGCCAGGGCGCAGCTCCTGTGCCGGTTTACCCCATTCCTGGTAGAACCCTCGACCAGCCACGCAGATGAGAATCTGTCCGCCGCCGTTTTTGGCGTGGTGCACGTGCCAGTTGTTGCGGCAGCCGGGCTCGAACGTCACGTTGTAGACGCCAACCTGCTCGGTTGATAGAGGCGCGAGATAGCTTTGCCCGATAAAGTACTTCGCGAATGCGTCGTTAGGGGCACCGATGGGAAAGGCCATCTCGTTTTGGTGCTCGGCTTTTGCATCAGCGGCATCGTCATCCGCCCAGACCTCCTTTGCCATGCGGAAGGCCGCCCATGCCTTGGGCCACCCCGCGTAAAACGCGGCGTGGGTAAGGATTTCCGCTATCTCCGCCCTGGTTACACCGTTATTCTTTGCGGACATCAGATGGTATTGGAACGAGGAATCCGTCAGTCCCTGTGCCATCAGGGCCACCACCGTCACCACGCTGCGGTCTCGAAGGGAAAGCCCGTCTTCTCGACTCCACACCTCGCCGAACAGCACGTCATCATTGAGCTGTGCGAATTTGGGGGCAAAGTCCCCCAGGGCATCCCTGCCTGCCGCCTGTTTAATTGCCATGATCGATCTCCCCCTGTCGATGGTTTTGGCACAAATCTGTCTCCGCGCGGCCAATCAGCCCGGCTCGATTCCCATGCCCATTTGTCGCGCCTGCTCCAGAGCGGGATGGCCGGCGATTTCGCCCACGCCGTCTACGCCGCCGGCGAAAACCGTACCGGCAAGCGTGCAACGGGAGAAACAGTCAACCCATCCCTGCACTGCCTTTTTCGCGCCGTCGAAGGTTGAGCGCCCGTCCTCCACCGCCGTTGCCAATAGATACGCCTCGCTGAATGCATAATCGGAGCCAAATAGTGGGTTGGCGCGGTCGAGCATGGTCTTGAGCTGGCCACAGACGCTGTAGTAGTAGACGGGCGTTGCGAACACCAGAACATCGGCGTCGTGCATCTTGGCGGCAATTTCCACGGCATCGTCTTGGATAACACAGTGACCAAGCTTTAGGCAGGCAAGGCAGCCCCTGCAGAAGCCTATTTGCTTTTCGCGCAGGCGCACGGTCTCAACGCTGTGGCCCGCTTCCCGCGCACCGTTGGCGAAAGCGTCCGCCAACGTCTCGGAATTGCCATGCTTTCGTTGACTTGAAGAAACTATCAAAGCCTTTTTGCTCATTACGAAACATCCCTTGCATTCTCTGTTTTATTAACGAGAATGAAGGTAATACCTAAACCTAACTTTAGGTCAAGGAATGAATTTGAGATTTATTCGGAGGAGCCATGTACACAATCGGACAAGTGTCGGAGATGTTCGGGTTGCCCACTTCTACGCTGCGATATTACGACAAACAGGGATTGTTCCCGGGGCTGGAGCGGGCGTCCGGCATTCGTCGGTTCAGCGATACGGAACTCGAGGCGCTTCGGGTCATCGAATGCCTAAAGAAGGCGGGGATGGAGATCAAGGACATCCGGCTGTTCATGGAATGGTGCGCGGAGGGTCCCTCAACATACCCCAAACGCAAGGCCATGTTCGAGGAGCGAAAGGCCCACATGGAGTCGGAGATCGCGAACATGAACCGTGCGCTCGATATGCTGAAGTTCAAATGCTGGTACTACGAGCAGGCGATTCAAGACGGCAGCGAGGAAAGGCTGAAGGCACTGATTCCCGACGATTTGCCGGAAGAGATCAAAGATGCCTACGAGAACGCCCACGCTCGATAGTGGCGTCTGATGCCCAAGGGAGTTCGGCAAGGAGTCGTTTTGGACAACACAGCAAGGAAAAGGCCTCCGAACCAGAGGGTTCGGAGGCCTTTATTCCCGTTATTTCGCTGGTGGCTTTGCTTTGCGGCGATGTCAAAACAGCATCAGACAATACTCGGCAGTACTAAAACGCGAGTTCAGAACACAGTTCCCGCTATTCCCACTCGATGGCTTCGGTTCTGCCGTCCCGTCATTCCAGTTGCACCCAGTTTTCGGCATCGACACGGAACGCGTGCCGCCGAATGACGCGATGTCGCGTTTCGTCGGCTTCGGGGACAAAAGTTGGGACAACCTCAAAAACTTTTTTCAAACTCAGGGCATTGAGTTTTTGTTTTTGTCCCAAAGGAGCTTCCGACCGTGATTCGGGTGCCCAATTGGGCGGAATCGCCCGTTTCTGAAACTCAACCGCAGCATCACGCGCAAGCCACTCGCAACAACTGCAAATGATTGGTCGCGAGCGGCTTCCAACGAGATTCCAAAGCCGCAGGTCAGGCGACTGCACTACTGACAGGGAAAGGGAGTCGTATCGGGCGGCTTGCCCATGAGTCGACGATGAGGCTTCCACCGAATGTCGAGGACATGCTGGTAAAATAGGCAATACTTTTTATGACAGGAGACCGAGCATGGCCGAACCCCACGATAGGAAGCCGATCCTCACGATCGAGCAGCAGATAGAGCACCTCAAGCAGAAGGGCGTAGCCTTCGAGCTGTGTTCCGAGGAAAAGGCCGCGGACTACCTGCGCGACAAGTGCAACTTCTTCAAGCTCGCATCCTACCGCAAACTCTTCTCGAAATACGAGGGAGGCCCGCGCGACGGCCGCTACGTAGACCTCGACTTCGGCCAGCTGCGCCTGCTCGCGGCGCTCGACCAGGAGCTGCGCCACGCCCTGCTCGGCATGACGCTCGACATCGAGCACTTCCAGAAGGTGACACTGCTTCGCGAGATGGAGGACCGTGGAGAGGACGGCTACGCCATCGTGGCCGACTACATGGCATCGCTTACCACTGCAAACAGGGAGTACCGCCTGCGCGAGCTCAAGATGAGCGGCCGCAGCCCCTACAGCTCGAGCCTCTACGCGAAGTACTCCGGCGACATGCCTGCCTGGGCCTTCCTTGAGCTCACCTCGTTCGGCACCCTCATCGACTTCGTGCGCTTCTGCGCCAGGCGATGGGGCGACAGGCGCCTCGAGGCCTCCCACTACGACCTCAAGCGCGTGAAGTCCGTCCGCAACTGCGCCGCGCACGGCTCGTGCCTGATCAACTGCTTCACCGAGAGGGGCGCCGCCCGGGGCTCGGCGTCCAGCGGCGTCTCCCGAAGGGTGGCCGCCGTGGGAATTCCCAAGGCGACCAGGAGGAAGTGGATGGGGAATACGGCCATGCAGGAGGTCGCGACCGTGCTCGTGGCGCACTCCGGCTTGGTACCCGAGGGCTCCTCGCGCTCGCGCGCCGCATCCGAGCTCGCCGAGATGTTCGCCAGGGCCGACGGCGAAACCGAGGCGCTGCCCGACAAGGGGCCCGACGCCGCAGCTCGCTCTGCGCTCGAGTTCCTTCGCAGGTTGACAGAATCGCTCGGGTTGGTAGAATAGCCTGCAGATAGCAAAACCTTCACGGTTTTAGGGGCGGACTTGCGCAAGCGACTCTGCCCTATTTTTTTTATATTCACTCGCTATAGGAGACGGGTGATACCTGGGTCAATGACAGAACTGAGAAGCCCGGAATAATGGAGCCAGTTAGAAACCCTCGGGTTTGCGGGGCGGGATCGTGAGAGCGATTCTGCCCTATTTTTAACGCTTCAGGCATGCGCAGCGGGGCTAGAAGAACCACTTGCAGTAGAGACCGCCCTGGAATATCGCATGAACGATCAGGGAGATGCCGAGGCAGACCGTCAGCACGAGCAGGCCCACTCCAAGCCATTTGGGGAAGGGGTCCTCTTCTCGGTTTGTGGAACCCCGATCGGGCCAGCCTGGAGAATACACGTCGCCGTACTCGTCGCCCCCCGCCGGCCTCGTCGGCCAGGAGGGCGAGCGCCTCGCCTAATTCCCCCACGAGCGCCTCCCCGTCGAACCCGACCCGGAAGATGTGCGTCTCGTCGTGCCGCCTGAGCGCCTGGCTGTTCTGCATGAGGTAGAACCTCTTCCCGTTCACCCCGTTAGCGAGGGCGGCCCTCTCGCTCGAAAACGACCGGATCTCCCTCTTGAGCCTCGAGGAGGCCCCCTTGCCCTCGATTCCGAACTTCTGCGCGAGCGACTCAAGCTGCCAGAGCAGATCGTACAGCCCCACCGCGGGCAGGATCCCGGCCCCGTACGCCTTCTCGAGCATCGTCCGCTCGAAGCGGCCGTATGCTTCAATTGCCTCGCCGTAAGTCAGCGTGGTCCCGATCGAGGGCATCTCATTCATCTGCATCGATTCTCCTGTCCGCCGATTAGAGGCTGCTCGCCTCGCAGAGCGCTGCCGTATTCGCCGCGAAGCGCGCCCCTCCAGAGGTGAGCTCGACGGGGTGTCCGGATTTGACCAGGTCGCAAAGGGCGTATATTCCATATCCCGCAACCCCGGCAACAGAAATGACGAGGCATCCGAGAAGGCCAGCCTGGGGCCCGGTGATGCCGCTCGTCGCGTCGACGAGGGATTTGAACATGCCTTGGCAATTAATAGCCTTCTCGTTCACGGCACCAATCGTGGCGTCGCTAATTGCAATGGTTCCCATCGTGTTTTCGGTCATCCTTACTCCTTTTTGTAGTCCATCTGCGTTTTTCGCTTTAAACAGCCAGACTCCTTATCCTTTCTTTGCATGCAGGAATAGCCCGCCCGCGCCTATTGCCAAGCCAGAGACGACTGCCGCCACGGCGGGCACCCAGCTGGGCAGTTGCGAATGCCGGGCACGGCTATCAAGCGTTGCCGGAGAATCAACTTCGTTGCGACCAGCCGCTATTGATTCAGCAGCGTCCTTTGCGATCTCGACCTCGACCAGATCGAGGAAATCCTCAAGCTCGCCTTTTACACGGTTTTCGTCAAGCGGCATTGGAAACTCTGCCGCTGTCCTTCGTGCGAGGAGGACGGACTTGATGCGACCCATGTCATCCCAAGACAGCTTCTCGTCACATCGGTCCGCATCTTCGATGCTGTAGACAATCTGCCCACAACGCATCACGGGGACTCGATGGAAGAGATCGGTAACACTTGCGTCGTTGTTCACGAAAAGAAGCATGCCATGCACGTCCTCTTCGGTCATGCAACCGTCGGAAGAGAACTGAACTGCATCCCAAAGGGCATGCATCTTCTCACGCATTCGCTCGCCGACGTTGTAGGAACGAAGGCCGCAGCGCAGAATTCCTCCATCGTCTATCACGACGTCGTTTCGATAGTTCTTTACCTCGATCACGTATATGCCCGAACGGGCGATTAAAACCTGATCGTATTCCTCGAACGAGCCTCCATTCGGAAGCGCGATGTTGGAAAGTAGCATGCTGTTGCCACGAAGACATCTGAGACTCTTTGCGGCGAGGAACTCACCTCTCCTCCCGTTGATCAGCCCGCCTATGGTCGAACTGAGCTTCTCTAGGTCCCGAATGAGGGCGGTGTAGGTGTCCTCTCCCTCCAGCCCAAGGTCGTGGGCCTTGCTTCGCAGGTGGTCGATAAGGTCGTAGGTACGCAGGCTCTCGCTGTAGGAAGTTTCGAAAACTCGCTCCAAAAGCAACCCTTCGAGACTCTTGAGCCGCTCGAGGATCTCCTCGTTGGTATAGGTCTTGGTCATCTAGCACTCCTTGTCTACTTGCTCTCTGCCTGTTAGTATGCCTCCTAGAAAAGCAGAATGATAGAATCGAATAACGGTAATATCTCTAGTTTCAATTATGGATTAGTCACTTAGGAGGATATTTAAGATGAGTGGTCCGAAGGCAGAGGTTCTGCAGTCAAACGAAGTCGTGGAGTCAAGGCTTGAATCGTGGCGAGACAATCTCCTTGGGCTCATGAAGGAGCGGGGCCTAAAGCAGAATGATCTCGCGGAGCTGATAAACAATCGGTTCTATGGTGGGAGCGAGAGCCCTCGGTTTACGCAGAAGAACGTCAGCACGTGGGTCAATGCTGGCCTTCCTGACAGGAAGGGCCATGTGCGGCCTTTTCCCAAATTCGAAATCATGCTTCAAATCGCCGCGGTGCTCGAGGTCGATCTCGGATATCTCATAGGCGATATCGAATGCAAGACCTACAAGGCGCAGGATGTCCATGAGTACACAGGGCTAGAGGAATCCGCTCTTGAGGAAGTTCGCAAAATCACGCATTTCGAACGTAAGTACCACCTTGGAGAAAGCCGGGGCTCGAACAGCGACATAATGAGCGAAATCCTAAAATCGCCCATCCTCCCAGAGCTTCTAGACGAAATGGCGCGCTTGGTTCGGCTTACTGACAAGAGAGGCGATATAAAGGAGGCCGTCGTTGCCGAATACGGGGAGGAGCTCGTCAACAGGGCCCTTAGGTATTGCGACGACTTTGTCGCACCCGGGCTCGACGCGCCTGAGGAAGAGCTCCGGGAGGCGGAAGCAATCAACGAGGTCGTTTTCGAGTCGGCCGGGGTGTCGCCTGAGGAGCGGCCGCGATTCATTGAGGCGGCGGCGGCGATTAGCAAGGCCATCGACGACTGCTACGACGAGGAAAACCGCCTGGTTCGAGACGAGAGCGCAAGTCGCTATATGGTTCAGAAAAGGTTCGGGGAAATCGTCGAGTTGATTGCGCCCTCGCGTTTTACAAAATAGAGCACAAGGCCCTTCAGCTCGACTTATTGCTAAGTAAGCCCGCCGCTCGTCCGTTCCAGTTTGCCCAGACGGCCCTTCCGCAATGTCCATGTCCCAACGGATGGGTACCATTTATCCGGGTGCACCTGGGGCAACGGGTTGAAAAACCTGCGCAAGGCCGCTCGCAGAACACGCAACATCAAACACGACAGAAGAGGCGAACGACAGATGCCGGACCCCGGACGACAGCACCGCGGAAGACGTGCATTCCGACCACAACCGAACAAACTTCGATCCTAGGCAGGCGCCCGCATGGGCGCCTTTTACTTTTCAGGGACTTAGCTCGCAGCTAAGGCACGCGGCTCGTGGCCGTTTCGTGAAGGCCCGACCAGCTCGACCCACCTCGACCCGTCTCCGCTCCCGCCGTGCGCGCCAATCGCCGTCAGGCGGTTCAATCGTCGCGCAGACGAAAAGGCACACGGTGTCGTGCGGTGTCCTCGCGCGGTGCCGCACGGAAAGATTGGAGGAACCATGGCACGCACAGCCGAATGCGCCGCGCCCGAGGGCAACCAAGATCGCGGCGAATGGATGACGGTAATCGAGATGCAGGAGTACATGAGGGCGAGCCGAAACAAGGCGTACGACCTCATCTGGTCGGGAGAGATCGACTCATACAGGCTCGGAAGGAAGCTCCTGGTGTCGAGGGCGTCAGTGGACGCCTACATCGAGTCGAGGAGCGGGAGAAATGACGGCGGCGACCGCCCCGGGAGCCGCCCACGGCCGGGCACTCGAGGGAGCCTCGAGACGAGAGGAGCTCGAGGACAACCATGACCAAGAGCATTAGCAGAAGCCAGGTGAGGCTCATAGCATTGACCAGCGCGATATTCTGCGCTGACGAGGCGCGCGATGCTGCGCATCAGCCGCGACGCCATGTACCGGCTCGCCAAGGACCCCGACGACCCATTCCCGATCCGCTACATCGACAGCAAGACCCGCGACGGAATCGTGCTGCATGACGAGCTCGTCGCATGGGTCGAGCGAAACAGCGTTGTTGATGTCCACTAAGAAGTGGTCCGGCATGAGGTGCCACTCGATGGCCGCCACTCCCTTCCACATGCACGGCCGCCTGAGGATCTCCCCCAGGTCCTTGCGGTATTGGTTGTAGATCGCCTTCCTTCTATACTTTGGCGCGAACACAATGTTGTACTTGCACAGCCATTTCGTGTGCGCGAGGCTGTTGGCTTTCTGGGCCACAGCAATCACCTTCCCTCTAGGGACACAATGACCTGAACAATCCTCATGCTAGGGGGAAGGTTTTTTGTCGCGTATCGGAAATTGTCCTCCACCCACTGAGCGAGTGGTTTTCTATGCCGCGCGGCGCGGACTAAAGTCAAGAATTAACAGTAAGGGCACGGTTCCGCGCCCTTAATTTGCTTTGGCATCTAGCCAATATCTTTTCTCTTGAAGGATGTCGACAGCATCATGAGGAGAACATCGTTCACCATTCTTCCCCTGAAATTGCAAAGCGCCGTGAACGAGGCCTTGCTGAGCAGGCTCATCTGTCGCTCATCAATGCGGCCCTTTTCCGGGGGGGGGCAGTGCACGATCAAGCCGCACCGCGAGTTCTTTCTTCGGAGAACTGCCTCAAAATCGTCGTTTTCCAGGTATCCGTATACGACAATCAGCATTAGGGCGTCATTAATCTTATCCAGATGTTTGTTGGAAATGCGCTGGATATTCTTGTTCTTTATTAGTCCGGAGTCGCTAAGGTCTTCGCGGATGTCTTCATAGTCGCTCTCATCCGCGATAACCAAAATCTTCTTTCCGAACAAAGCCAATCCGAATCTCCACAAAGCCTGGGTTATGCCAGCAAAAGCGCCGAGAAAGATTGCGATAAGGGCTACGAGACCAAATAGGCGAGACGCCACGTCGAGGTAACCGAAAGCGACTGCGACGGCTTCGATAATTGAGGATGGATTGTCCATGGGCTCTTCCTATTCCACGTTAATGAAGAACGGGTTGCTCCAGCGCACGCAATAGCCTCTTCGCACCACGAAACACTGCACGTAGTGCTTGCCCGTGTACGCTGTCTCCTCGCGCCTCGAAGTCTTCCCCTCGTTGGGAATCTCGAACCCGCCTCTACGGCAAACGCGCATGGCTTCCTCTCCGGTATTCGTGACCTGCCACTTGATGAATCCGTCCTTCACGGGGCCACAGTTAACCTTGTATACCACCGTGGATCCCTTCGGTAGGGCGGGTCCGTCATTAACGAGATCGAACGTCTTTCCTGAAGGCAGCGTGACGGTTGCAGTGATGGTTGCGTTTGGCTTTGGCGCTTGCAGAGGATAGTCGAGCTTCTGTCTGTGACTCGCCTTGAGCGCAACATCTTGCCCTATGATCTTCGCAAGAGACCTCGAGTTGGCCGAAGCTCCTCCTGCGGGGAAGTTGTCTCCGAGGATAGCCTTCCATGTGTTGTTGTCGGTGCCGTTTTCCGCCAATAGCGTGAGGTGCTCGTTCAGTTTATCGACAAACTGCGTAAAATCGAAATGCTGGTACTTCGCCGCAAGATTACTTCCGCTCAATGCGGGGTCTTCGATGAAGGGGACGCGTAGCGAGTCAAGATCGTCGGCATACGCAGTCGAGAGGTTCGCCATCGTTTGCATGATACGTTCTTCGAGCGTCAGTCCCATATCTGGCAAATTGTCAGCAATCATCTTTTCCAAAGTGATGCCTTTAGGGAATTTGACCCATGAAGGGCAGTTTTCCCTGCGCCACCACTTCATGATTTTTACCAGAGGTTTATAGTCATTGTCGAATTCCTGGTTGACTTGGGTGGACCAGGAGATATGCCTCTTGGGATTGGTTCTCTCCCAAGTCCCATCAGAGCAGGAGCCGATGCACAGAAGGCCATCATCATCTTTAGCCAGAGGCACAACGTCCAAGTGGAAGTTCGCCATCTCAATGCCAACGGAATGGGTCTGTACCCTGGTGCTTTGATAGCAGCTGCGCTCCCGAATCGCTTTCTCAAGCTCCAATAGCACAGCGCATGGAGAGTCGTCAGTCGAGTGATTTGTTTCGACGATAATGTCAATATCGCAGCTGTCTGAATCTTTCTTCGGACGAATGAAGGTTTGCTTAGCGTAAGATCCCGAAAGGTAAGTATCAACGCAGATGTCGCTGTAGCTATCGCTTGCTCTGAGATGTTCCCTGAGGTTGCGATGAAGCCTGCTAGCTTCTTCGACTGTTGATTTGCTCGGGTTGATGTCCTTCATGAATGATTCAAAGTCTGCGCTATTGGCCATATAACCGCCTTTCCAAACAGATGTTCTAGTGTCAGGTATTATAACAGCATAGTCACACATAACAACATATGGGTATCATGTAAATGTTGAAACGCAATATGTTGTATATATGATTGGTATACTACACAGATTATTGATATATTAAATGAGAATGCAGTCTGTCCTCGCTAACGGACAGGCTGCATTCTCATCATCATGTCCTACATGAACCTGAGACTGCCTTGATGAGCCATTTGGCGACCCTGAGATGGACTTATCAAACAGCTTCATCCATATCACCCCAATCCTCTGGGGCTACCCTCTTGTTACTCTTCTCGGGCTAAGGCCCCAGGGTACTCAACGCATGCTCGATAACGTCCTTCGACACCCTGGGCACCGACGAATTCTCTTCTCCCTGAATCAGATTCAAACTGCTCAGCTTGCGGCTCATCTGAGGGGTTCCCTACGGTCAGCTCCAGCTCCAGCCCCAGGGCCCCGAGCACGGCAGTGAGTTTGTCCAGTTGCACGCCGGGGTTTTGTCCCAGCTCTAGCGACCTAAGGCAGCGCTTCGACACGCCCGCGGCCTCTGCCAGCTGAGCCTGGGTCATCCCCAATTCAGCGCGTCTGTCCTTTATAGCGTAGCCTATCTCCAGCGCGTCGACCATGGATATCCTCCCATCTCAGGTGAATTATTCTTTCGCATCATTTTGCGATTATGACAGTTCGCAATATTATGCGAGTCAATATTCTCGCAACATTATGCGTTTGGCGGTATGTTCCTGGAATCCGTCATGGTGTGGCGGATATCCGTCACGTGACGACTGGAATATGCCGTGACCCGCTCCCATATACAAAGACAGCACCCATGATGCAGTGCGCCATGGGTGCTGTCTAGGTTTTCATGCACGTAAATTGCACATATTTTAACTACTCCCACTCGATGGTCGCGGGCGGCTTGGACGTGATGTCGTAGCACACGCGGTTGGCGCCGGGAACCTCGGCTACGATGCGGCCGGAGATGCGGGCCAGCACGTCGTAGGGCAGCTTGGCCCAGTCGGCGGTCATGGCGTCGCTGGACTCGACGGCGCGCAGGATGATCGGGCGCTGATAGGTGCGCTCGTCGCCCATAACGCCAACGGACTTAATATCGGGCAGGACCGCAAAATACTGCCAGCAGCTGTGCTCGGAGTTGCGCTCGCCGGTCTGCTCAAACAGGCGCTGGTTGTAGGCGTCGAGCTCCTCGCGCACGATAGCGTCGGCGTTCTTGAGGATCTCGAGCTTCTCTTTGTCGACCGCACCGATGATGCGGATGGCAAGACCCGGGCCCGGGAAAGGCTGACGGAACACGATGTGACCCGGCAGACCCAGCGCCAGACCAAGCGCGCGGACCTCGTCCTTAAAGAAGTGGTCGAGCGGCTCGATGAGGTCGAAGTGCACGCCCTCGGGGAACGGGATCAGGTTGTGGTGGCTCTTGATGGTGGCCGTCTTGCCGCCCGTCTTGCGAGCGCCGGACTCGATGATGTCGGGGTAGATGGTGCCCTGAGCCAGGTACTTGACCGGCTTGCCATCGGTCTCGAGCTGCTGCGCCACGGCGAAGAACTCTTTCCAGAACTGCGTACCGATGATGCGGCGCTTCTCCTCGGGCTCGGTCACGCCGGCCAGAAGCTCGGCATAACGGTCCTCGGCGTGGACGTGGATAAAGTCGACATCGAACTGCTTGGTGAAGACCTCCTCCACCTGCTCGGGCTCGCCCTTGCGCAGCAGGCCGTGGTTGATGAACACACAGGTCATCTGCTTGCCCACGGCGCGAGCGCCCAGCGCAGCCACGACGGAGGAGTCGACGCCACCGGACAGGGCCAGAATCACGCGGTCGTCGCCAACCTTCTCGCGGAACTCGGCCGTCATGGTCTCGACCAGGTTGTCCATGCTCCAGTTGGGCTCCAGGCCGCAGATCTCAAACAGGAAGTTGCTCAGCAGCTGCTGACCGTACTCGGAATGCTTGACCTCGGGGTGGAACTGCGTGGTGAAGATCTTGCGCTCGACGCACTCCATGGCGGCAACCGGGCACACGTCGGTGCTGGCGGTAACGGTAAAGCCCTCGGGCACCTCGGAGACGGCATCGCGGTGGCTCATCCACACGGTCTGCTCCATGGGCGTGGAGTTAAAGAGCTTGGCGCCTGCCGTGCGCGTGATGGTGGCGCGGCCGTACTCGCCCACCTCGGAGTGGCCGACCTTGCCACCGAGCGTCACGGCCGTGATCTGATGACCGTAGCAAAAGCCCAGGACGGGAAGGCCCAGGTCAAAGATGGCGGGGTCGATGGACGGAGCGTCCTCGGCATACACAGAAGCCGGGCCGCCGGAAAGGATGAGCGCAGAGGCGTTCATCTCGCGAATCTCGTCGGCCGAGATGTCGCAGGGAACGATCTCGGAATACACGTTGAGGTCGCGGACGCGACGGGCAATGAGCTGACCGTACTGCGCACCAAAGTCGAGTACGAGGACCTTTGCGGAAGCCTTTTGATCCATGGTTTCCCCCTCTTGTTGGCGGGGAGCCGATGCTCACCCGCGTGAATGAACGAAATAGCTTTCATAGTGTACACGTTATATGGGGTTTCTCGTCCCTCGCAACCATCAGCGCACGGCAAACGCACGACCTGAGCCCCTATTTGACGGCAATTGAAGCGTTACCAAACGTTACAGATGATGTAATACGTTTGAACATTGGACGCCCTGTGCCACAATACTGCCGAACGACTCCGCCTCTGCGGCGGCAAATACGATAGGAATACCAGCATGAAGCGCATCCTTCTCATCGCCACGGGCGGCACCATCGCATCGACCGAGGACGGCAACGGCCTCTCCCCCGCCCTGACCGGTGAGGAGCTCGCCCAGAGCGTCCCCGAGATCTCGAGCCTCTGCGAGCTCGACGTGGTGCAGCCCATGAACATCGACAGCACCAATATGCGCCCCAGTGACTGGATGCGCATCCGCAACGTCATCGTCGAAGGCTATGCCGACCACGACGGCTTCGTGATTCTGCACGGCACCGACACCATGAGCTACACGGCCGCGGCGCTCTCCTACTTGATCCAGGACAGCCCCAAGCCCATCGTACTCACCGGCTCGCAAAAGCCCATGGGCAACCCCTTTACCGATGCCAAGCTCAATCTGTACCAGAGCCTGCTCTATGCGCTCGACGAGCACTCGCACGACGTCTCAATCGTGTTTGGCGGCGTAGCCATTGCCGGCACGCGTGCCCGCAAGCAGCGCACCATGAGCTTTAACGCGTTCATTAGCGTCAACTATCCGCCCATCGCCTATATCCGCAACGACCGCATCGTGCGCAACGGGCTTCACGGCACGCATCAGGGCGAAAACCCGGTGCGTTTCTACGACAGCATCGACCCGCGCGTATTTGTACTCAAGCTTACGCCCGGCGTAAACCCGGGCATCCTCGACGCCCTTGCCGATAGCTACGACGCCGTGATTCTGGAGACCTTTGGTATTGGCGGTATCCCCGAGTTTGGTGAGTCGGGCGAGTCGTTCCAAGAGGCGATTTTCCGCTGGGTCGATTCGGGCCGCACCGTCGTTATGACCACGCAGGTCCCCGAAGAGGGCCTCGATCTGGGCGTTTATGAGGTCGGCCGTGCCTACGCCGACCATCCGGGTATTTTGCGCGGCGACGATATGACCACCGAAACGCTCGTGGCCAAAACCATGTGGGCACTCGGCCAGTCACGCGATGCCGCCGAAATCCAGCGCCTGTTCTACAGCCAAGTCAACCACGACCGCATCCCGATGGCGTAATTCAGTTGTCGACGGGTATCCCCTACTCGATACCCTCGAGAAGCTCTGACACCGTCATGCCGAGTGCGGGCGCGATCTTAAATAGAACCTTGAGCGTGAAATTTGCCGTCCCATCTTCGATTCGGTCGAGGTAGGGTCGGCTGATTCCTGTCGCCACACAAAAATCAACCTTGGAGATACCAAGGTCTCTGCGTGTCTCTTCGACCCGCCTGCCAAGAATCTGTTTCGCACGTTCGTCCATGCAGCCGAGTTTGAAATGGAGCCGAACATAAACGTAAACTATAGTTTACGTTTTGCCGAATACACAGGAGTTTTCTATGTCGGGTTCTTCGGTCCGCACGTACCGAGCCACGCTTCGCACAAACAGCGCACCGCCCAAGCTCGTCGTCGTTGAAGCAGAATATCTTTCGCCCGATGAGCGCACAGCATTTGCATTGCTATCAAGTCGCGTCGCCGCCGTTCTGGTCCCTTGTCCGGCGCAAGGTGCGCTTGCCATCCAATGCCAAGCGCACAGCCGCTCGCTCAATCAGGCTGCCGTAATCGTAACCAGCCAGCGTGGCCTGCCCCTTCTCCTGGAAGCCGGCGTCGCGCTCGCCCTTCGCGGTGCCGGATACGAAAACGAGGCCGCCGCCGACATGGTCTTTCAACCACGATCGAGCGGCGGCCTCGCAGCAGCCATCGAATATGCTTGCAGGCTCGTTGCCTAAAGGCGCAAGCTAAAAGCCCAGGCCAAAGCCCATACCGGTAATCGCCGAATACATAAAGTAGACGTTGATTACGTTGAGAAATACACCCGTGATGCAACCGTTGCGCAGGTAGCGCTCGCACACGATGCGTGCCATGGCGGCGGAGTCATCGTTGTTTTTTGCCTGGCGTCCCGCCGTAAAGTACGTCGCCACGCTCAGCAGCAGATTGAGCACCGGCAACGCCAGCAACTCGTAGCTCTTGCCCCAGCGCGTCGCCTCGCCGGCAGCATTAAACTTTGTTGCCACCTCGGGACCAATGTTGGGGATAACACACGCTGCGACCACCAGCGGAATCACCGCAAGTACGAGCAGCGCAATACCCATGTAGCCAGCTTTTTTGCCATATTTAAACATATGCGTCGTCCTTACACGTTAAAGCGGAAGTGCACGACGTCGCCATCGGCCATGACATAGTCCTTGCCCTCAATACGCAGCTTGCCGGCGGCCTTGGCGCCCTGCTCACCGCCGAGCTCGATGTAGTCGTCGTAGCCAATGACCTCGGCCTTAATAAAGCCACGCTCAAAGTCGGTGTGGATGAAGCCGGCGGCCTGCGGGGCGGTCGCGCCCTGACGAACCGTCCAGGCCTTGACCTCCATCTCGCCGGCCGTAAAGAACGACTGCAGGCCGAGCAGCTTGTAGGCAGACTGAGCGAGCACGTCCAGGCCGGGCTGCTCCAGGCCCAGGCTTTCCAGGTAGTCGGCGGCGTCCTCGGGATCGAGCTCGGAAAGCTCGGCCTCGATCTTGGCGCAGATAGGCAGTGGCTTGACACCATCGATGGGCGCCAGGTCGTCGTTGAGCATATCCTCGTCCACGTTGGCCACGTACAGGATGGGCTTCATGGTGAGCAGGAACAGACCCTTGGCGGCGGCACGCTCCTCGTCGGTCATCTCCATGGATGCGGCGCGCTTGCCCTCGTTGAGCCAGGCAAGCAGGCGCTTGGCCACCTCGAACTTGGGCATGAGCTCCTTGTCGCGCTTGGCCTCCTTCTCTAGCTTGGGCAGCTGCTTCTCGAGCGTGCCCATGTCGGCCAGGATGAGCTCGGTCATGATGGTGTCGGCATCGCCGGCGGGATCGACGAACTCGCCCGTGCGGCCCACCTCACGCATGACGTTGGGGTCCTTAAAGTAGCGCACGACCTCGCAGATGGCATCGGTCTCGCGAATGTTTGCCAAAAACTGGTTGCCCAGGCCCTCGCCCTCGTTGGCACCCTTCACCAGGCCCGCGATGTCGACAAACTCGACCGTAGCCGGCACAATGCGGCCCGGGTTGACGATGTCGGCGAGCTTTTGCAGGCGGCTATCGGGCACATCGACGATACCCACGTTGGGGTCGATCGTGGCGAACGGGTAGTTGGCGGCAAGGCCGGTCTTTTTGGTAAGCGCGGTGAACAGCGTCGACTTGCCCACGTTGGGCAGGCCCACGATACCGATGGAAAGGGACACGACAGCTCCTTTTGGTACAGGTACTTCAAACTGCATAAGTATAGCGCCGCCGCAGCATCCGGGCGAATCCGGACACCGCGGCGGCGCAAATGAAGCAGAGATGTGTGAGAGTTCGAGACAGCAGTCCTTACTTAAGCTCGGGCCAGAAATCCTTGTTGGCCTCGATGAGCTCGTCCAGGATCTGCTTGGCAACGCTCGCCGAAGGAATGGTCTTGGAGAGCGTGAGCGCCTGCCAGAGCTTCTGGTAGCTGCCCTCGACCCAAGCCTGGACAACGAGCTTCTCGACGGAAACCTGCTGCTCCATCAGGCCCTTCTGGAACTGCGGAATCGGGCCCTGGCAAATCTTCTCAAAGCCGTTGGAACCGACGATGCAAGGCACCTCGACCATGGCCGTCGGGTCGAAGTTGGGCACAGCGCCATCGTTGGGGACGATCAGCAGGAAGCGCTCGAGCGTGTTCTCGGCCAGTGCGCAGGCAAGGTCGACGATGTAGTTGGCATGTACATCCGGCTCAAAGCCGCCGTCCTTGGCAGTACCCTTGGCGATGATGTCGCGGCAAGCGCCAAAGACCTTCTTCTCGCGGCCGTCCATAACCTCATTGGCGCGAGTGTAGTTGGGGTCAGACGTCTCGACGACATAGTCCGGGTACAGGTAATACTTGAGGTAGGTATTGGGAATCGTCTCGGGATCGACAGCATAGACATCCTTGGCCTTGCCGAAGGTGTGAATCCAGCTCTCCTCGACATGCTGCTCCTTACCGGCCTCGTGCTCGATGCCGTCCAGGTAGCCGTTCTTAGCCATGTGCTCCTTAATCTGCGGCATGAGGTCGTTGCCCTCCTTGTCGTAGATTTTGCTCCACCAACCAAAGTGGTTGAGGCCGTAGTAGCTATACTGCAGCTCGCGACGATCCTTGATGCCGCACATACGGCTCATCTTATCCATGAGGTCGATCGGCATGTCACAGATGTTGATGATGCGGCTGTTGGGGCGCAGCACGCGGCAGGCCTCGGCGACGATGGCCGCGGGGTTGGAGTAGTTGAGCATCCAAGCGTTGGGGCTGTACTTCTCCATGTAGTCGAGGATCTCGATGACACCACCGATGGAGCGCATGCCGTAGGCGATACCGCCGGCACCGCAGGTCTCTTGGCCAACGCAGCCGTACTTGAGAGGAATCTTCTCGTCGAGCTCACGCATAGCGTACAGGCCAACGCGGATGTGAGCGAGGACGAAGTCAGTACCGGTAAAAGCGGTTTCGGGGTCGGTGGTGTAGTTGAACTCAACCTCGGGGGCGTTCTCGTGGAAGTAGATCTCGCAGGCCTTGGCCACGGTCTCCTGGCGCTCGGCGTTGTTGTCGTAGAAGGTCACCTTGTTGACCGGGAAGCGGTCGCGCTCCTCAAGCAGCATCAGGGCAATGCCCGGAGTGAAGGTAGAGCCACCGCCGGCAATGGTCACGGCATAGTTTTTCTTGGACATGATGTCCTCCTCATTCTGGCCGCTTGCTCAATCCATCCCCGCACGCGGCCTGTACGGTTTGGAATTGTTACCTAGAAGTGGAGTTTTTTATCTCTAGAATCGGCCTTGCGGTGCATACCGGCTCTGCAAGGCCGATTGTTTCGATGGACGATGGTTTACAGAAGACTCTCGAACTTCAGAAGACTCTCGAACTTCTCGCGAACCTGCGGGACGGTAAGGCCGATGATGACCTGGATTGACTGACCTTGGATCACCAAGCCATGCGTACCGATCGCCTTGAAGGAAGCCTCGGGTGCAACGACGCTCTTGTCCTTGACGTTAACGCGCAGACGGGTAGCGCAGTTAGTTACATCGATGATGTTATCCGTGCCACCGAGCAGATCGAGGATGTTCTCGGCAAGCACCAAGCGCTCATCATCTTTACTCTGGGCGACCGATTTGCCAGCAGCAGCACCGCTCTGCTTTTGCTTGTAGTCGGCCTTGGACTTGAGCTCGACCTCAACATCGTCATCCTCGCGACCGGGGGTCTTAAAGTCGAACTTGACGATCAGGAAACGGAAGACCACGACCCAAAGGGCGGTAAAGCACAGACCGACAAGGATGGAGATGGTGTACTGCAGACCGTGTGCGGCCCAAAGGGGCAGCCAGTCCCACGAGAGCATCGAGATGATGCCGCCGTCGAAGATGCCCACGACGCCAAGGAGGTTTTGAGCCATGCAGCCGAGCGCTCCGAGCACGCAGTGGACGACGAACAGGCCGGGCGCGATGAACAGGAAGGTGAAGTCAAGCGGCTCGGTGATACCGCAAAGCATAGCGGTAAGGGTGACGGGAATGAGCAGAGCCTTGACGCGCTGCTTGCGCTCGGGCTTGGCGGTCATATAAAACGCAATGGCGACGCCAAGCGAGCCGAAGACTTTAGTCCATCCAGGGCAGGTATAGGCAGCCCAGGGTGCGGCATCCTTAAGAGCAATGCTCGGATCGGCAGCCAGTTGGGGCAGGATGTTAGCCCAAGCGGCAAAGATGCCGCCATTGACCGCCGCGTTGTCGTAATAGAACGGCGTATAGATAAAGTGGTGAAGGCCTGTAGGGATCAGCACGCGCTCGAAGAAAGCAAAGACACCCACGCCAAACGTACCGGCGGAAAGGATGAATCCCTGGAAGGCGGAGATAGCAGCCTGAACATGCGGCCACACCAGGCAGGCGATAAGAGCGACCGGAACCATAACGAAGAAACCGATCATATAGATGAACACGGAGCCCGAGAACACGCCCAGCCACTCAGGAAGTTCGGTGTCGAAGAACTTGTTATGCAGCATCGTGGCGATACCAGAGATAATGAGCGCGCCCATGATGCCCATGTCAAGCGTTTTGATGCTTGCGATAGTGGCAAGACCAGTACCGCTGCCCGCCTCGACAGAGTAGTCGACACCAAAGACAGGGCCCCACTGCCCCAAGATTGTGCTTACAAAGTAGTTGAAGGTAAGGTAGATGGCCAAAGTCTCCATGCAGCAGCGAGCGTTCTGCTTGTTCGCGAGCGAGATTGGCAACGCTACGCAAAACAGCAACGGCATCTGGTTAAAGAGCGTCCAACCACCCTGGAGCAGCACATTCCAGCAATCAAACCAAAGATGACCCGCAGTGGCCATCTCGCCAAAGATCGCCTCGGTGGTAAACAACGTACCCAGGCCGACGACGATTCCGGAAAATGCGAAAAGAATTGCAGGCGTGTACATTGCACCGCCGAAACGTTGTATCTTTTGCATCATGACGGGGAATCCCCCTCTCTTCATTCGGAGCGCTGCGGTTTTGGCTTCACTCGAGACCGCAGACGCGCCGTTTGCGTGTACCTCGTGCAATAGGACGGGTGGGCCCGCTTCCCTGACTTCTTGCGCTTCTATTTTTATCATATCGCTTATCTAGACAAGTTAATACGGTTTCCATGTTCGGTCAGCGGTCGATAATTGACGGTGAACGGTTTATTTCAAAGGTTTTGCCTGTTATTGCCTGTTTGTCTAAAACTTCTTAAACAAAATATTTATCAACTTGTCTAGATAGGCTTGTATAAGGATGTTTGCATACCTATACTTCATTACAACATTCACCGCCACGTTAAGGAGTCACCATGAAAAGCGCGGTCTTCTATGGAAAGCACGATCTCAGGGTCGAGGATTCGACAAAACCGGCCGTGGGCAAGCGTGACGTTCTGATCAACGTCAAAGCTTGCGGCGTCTGCGGCACCGACGTGCATATCTATGAAGGCGACAAGGGCGCAGCCGACGTTACCCCGCCCACAATCCTTGGTCATGAGTTCGCTGGCGTTATCGAGGCCGTGGGCTGCGATGTCACCGGCTTTAAGCCGGGCGATCGCGTGTGCATCGACCCAAACCATCCCTGCGGCTGCTGCGAACCCTGCCGTGACGGAATCAACCACTACTGCGAGCATATGACCGGCTACGGCACCACCGTTAACGGCGGCTTTGCGGAGTACTGCTCCGTCGATATGCAGCAAGTCTACAAACTGGGGGATCACACCAGCTTTGAGCAGGGCGCCATGACCGAGCCCGTGGCGTGCTGCCTGCACGGCATCGATATGTGCAACATCAAGCCCGGCAGCACGGTTGTCGTTATCGGCGGTGGCATGATCGGCCTGCTCATGATGCAGCTTGCCAAAAACGCTGGTGCTACCAAAGTCGTTTTGCTCGAGCCCGTCGAGGGCAAACGCGAGGTTGCGCTCAAACTCGGCGCCGATCTGGCAATTGATTCCATCCACGAGGACGTCCCAGCCCGCCTGAAGCAGGAGGGCGTCGGCAACGTCGACGTTGTAATCGAATGTGTCGGTAAGCCCGTCACCATTGAGCAGGCCATTAGAATCGCCGGCCATAAGGCCACGGTTATGATGTTCGGACTTACCAAGCCCGATGAGACGATCACCGTCAAGCCCTTCGAGGTCTTCCAGAAGGAGCTTGTGCTCACCTCGTCCTTCATCAACCCTTATACGCAGCGTCGAGCACTCGAGCTCATCGACTCGGGCAGAATCGACGTTTCTTCGATGGTCGCCAAGGTGGCTTCCCTCGACGAACTCGGCGCCATCCTGTCAGACCCGGCCCTGCGTGCCATGGGCAAATATATAATCGATCCCAGCAAGTAAATCGATTGACACCTGCGCGGACGGCCCTCATCCGCCGTTCACGCACCCAACTCTAGGAGACCGTCATGGCGCGAGCCATCTTCCAAACTATTTATGACAACGTGAAGCAGTCGATTGACGACGGCACATACGCCTATCAGAGTTATCTGCCTTCGGAGACTGAGCTCACGCAGCTGTTTGACTGTTCGCGCATGACGGTCCGTCGCGCCATCTCGATGCTTGCGGCAGATGGTTACGTGCTCCCCCAGCAAGGCAAAGGCATGCGCGTCATTCGCAACATCAGTGACGAGAAGAGTCGTGGCGGCGGCGGACTCGAGACCTTTAAGGAAATCGCGACCAGCCGAGGCTTTGAGCTCAAGACTGTCACCACCGTCTTTGAGCTCCTCGTCTGTAGCAAGGCACTCTCCAGGATTACCGGGTTTCCCGAAGGCTGCGAGCTTACGCGCGCCAAACGCATCCGTTATGCAGACGGACAAGCCGTGTGCTCCGACGACTCCTATTACCTAAGTTCACAAGTACCGGGGCTGACACCCGAGATTGTCAACGACTCGATCTATCGTTACCTCGAAGAAGATCTTGGCATTAAGATTGCCACGGGCAAACGCGATGTAACGATCGAGCATCCCACGCCCGAGGATACGCGCGTGCTCGATCTCGACGACTTTAACGCACTCGCCGTTATACGCGGGCAGACCTACAACGCCGACGGCATCCTTATGGAATACACCGAGACCAAACAGGTCCCCGGGTTCTTTTTGCTCCATGAAACCGTGACGCGCAACGGTACCGGTCGAACCGGCCACCAAAGCAGCATGAACTAACCATCTATTAGTTGCGGTGGAATAGCTCCTAGAATGGCCAGCTTAAGGGCAAAACAGGAACTATTCCACCGCAACTTTTTTGGCCGGTGGGGCAGTACCTGTCCCACCGGCCATCATTTACGCTCTTTTAGCTAGTCCGCGAGCTTCTCCACCTGATCGAGCATCTTGTCGAGCTTGGCCTTTGCTTCGGCCTTGACCTTCTCAGCTTCTTCGTGAGCCTTCGCCTTCTGGGCGGCCTTTTCCTCGGCTTCGGGATCGACGACGACCAGATTGGACGCGTCGTGCTCAACCAACTTGAGCGCATGCTCGGGGCACACCTTGACGCAGGCACCGCAGCCCAAGCAATACGTGGACTCCAACGCAAAGCGGCCGCTTCCCACCAGATCGCAGGCAAACGTGGGGCACACGTTGACGCACTCGCCGCACGACGTGCACTTGTCAAAATCGCACTCCGGCGTGCTCACCTGCATGTTCTGGGCAAGCTCGGGATGGTTTTGCAGAGTCGAGAGTACCAGTTGGCGCCCGTGCGTGAGCGAACGGCGACGCTTGGTCGTCGTGGTGCCGCACATGGTGTTGAGCGTGCGCTCGAGCTGGGTAATCTGGTGGCGGTGGGCTTTGAGCTTCTGCGTCACCGAGGCCAGCGCCGCCGTTGCCGGGTTGAGCTTGGTCACGGTAAGGCCCGTGGTGCGGGCGATCTTTTCCATGTACTCCTTGCGCTCGTACTCGCGGCGCTTATGGCACTTGAGGCTCTTGGGATCGACCTCCAGACCCATGCCCGTGCCTGCCCACTCCTCGGCGGTAGCAATGGCCTCGCCCAGGATGTCCTCGCCACCGGTGTTACGGCACTTATCGCACACGCCCAGCGGCAGGTACACGCTCACGTTGGGATAATCGGCCAGCACCGAAAACCAGGTCTCGGCCGTAATATCGCCCACACAGGCAACAACAACCTCGTTCTCGCGCGGCATGCGCTTGAGGGCGCGCGTGCAGGTGACGTAGGCGGTCTCGTGGCTCGTAGCCGCCGAGACAATGTCGTCGTAGACGTTTTTGGGCGCCAGGCGCGGCGAGATGATTGCCTCGGTCGGACAGGCAGCGGCGCACAGGCCGCACTTACGACAGGAGTCGAGGATCTCAATGGCGTCTTCCTCGACCTCGATAGCGTTGACCGGGCACACGTCCATGCACGCGGTGCAGCCGCTCTTTTCGTTTTTGCAGGTCAGGCACGGAATGGTGTTGCCGCGCGGACGCTCCTTGTAGTCGGCAGGATTCCACTGCGGCGCCGACGGATCGAGTGCGTCGGTCACACCGCCAAGCGGGTTTTTGAGAAAGTCGAAACCCTTGCTGATTTCGATAATGTCATCAAACAGATCGTGTTCCTGCGCCATGCGCGGCCCCTCCCTGAGCAGTGCAAACAAGCAAGAGATAATGATACGCTATCGACCCACGCCTCGGGCAAATTACATGCGGCGCATCTTTGCGGCAAATAGCCTATGCCTATCGCCGCCTCGATTGCACAAGGTCGATCAAGTGCCAGGCTATGCTTCGCACATGAGCTGCACGAGCTGTTGTTTGGTCGCCTTGGCCTGCTCGTTAGCCATATTGCGCTCGTTTCTAAAGACCGCATTTGCAACACCCTGCAGATCGGCATCGGAAATCTCGCCAAGGCCCAGCTCCTCGAGCGTCGTCGGCAGACCGACGCGCTGGCAAAACTCGAACACCTGATCAAGCTCGGGCGCACGCTCCAGGCGCAGCTGGACCACCAGGCCAAATGCCACGGCCTCGCCGTGCATGGCCTTGCACTCGGGCAGAATCGTCAGACCGTTGGCGATGGCATGTGCCAACGCCAAGCCACCGCTCTCAAAGCCGACGCCCGAGAGCAGAATATTGCACTCGATCAGACGCTCAACCGCCGGCGATATACGCCCCTTCTTGAGATCGCGCTTGGCAGCGACGCCGCACTCCATAAGCGTGTCATAGCAGGCGCGAGCCGCAACCAAGGCCAAGTGTCCCGGCGCGCCACCATGCTCGTTGGCGCCATGCGCCGCGGCGCACGAACGTGCCTCGAAGTACGTTGCCAGCGCGTCGCCCATGCCGGCGACCGTCATACGCAGCGGGGCCGCCGCGACCACGTTGGTATCGACCACGACCAGGTCTGGATTCTTCTCGAGCATCAGGTAGCGGTCGAACGACCCGTCCTCGTGATACAGCACCGAAATCGCGCTGCACGGACCGTCCATCGAAGCCGCCGTGGGGCATACGCACAACGGCAACTCGGCATAAAACGCAACAGCCTTGGCGATATCGAGCATCTTGCCGCCGCCAATACCCACCACCATGTCGCAATACTCAGCCTGGGCTTCCTTAGCCATTTCGACAACGGCCTCTTCCGTACACGGACCGTCATAAATCTTAAAGAACGGCTCACTCAGATCGTCGTCCAGAAATCCATCGACAATCTGCCTGCACAGCCGATCCTCGGTGCCCTGGTCAAACAAGACATAGGCAGCGCAGCCCAACCATGACAAATACCTGCCTTGACGCGAAAGTTCGCCCGGCCCCTGAACATACCGGCCGGGACCGCCGTAAACCATAGAAAGCGCCATACGAGAATCCGCCCTTCATCAAACAACGATTGGTGCAAAGTAACCTTGCCCCTTTGCACCATAGCAAAAAGGGGCAAAGCCATCTGCCGGCTTTGCCCCTTCCTTAGCTTGATTTACTCATCCATGAGATAGTAGTGGCCCAGTGCGTCGGCACCCAGGATGGCGTTTGCGACCATCTCGGGCGTCACCTCAAACGGCATGTTGCACATGGTGTCCTCGGGCGCGCAGGCGGCCTCGGCAACAATCATGGCCTGCTCGCGCGTAAGCTCGGCAACGCCAAGTTCCTTCATCGTGACCGGCAGGCCCAGCTCAATGCAGAAGCCCAAGACTTCCTCGAGTTTCTCAGTCGGAGCATCCTCGAGTACCAGCTGGACGATAGTGCCAAAGGCGACCTTCTCGCCGTGATACATGCCGTGGCACTCGGGCAGCATCGTCAGGCCATTGTGGATGGCATGAGCAGCAGCAAGGCCCGAGCTCTCAAAGCCAATACCGGAGAGCAGCGTGTTGGCCTCGATGATATGCTCGACGGCAGGCGTGAGCGCACCCTTCTCCAGCGCAACCTTGGCCTTGACGCCATCGGCCATGAGCGTCTCGTAGCAGAGCTTGGCGAGCGCCAGGCCGGCCATTCCTCCCTTTCCACCGGCGCAAGTGCCACCGTCGGCATCGTGCGTCGCCTGAGCCTCGAAATAGGTTGCGAGCGCATCGCCCATACCGGAAACCGTCAGGCGCACCGGGCTCGCCGCGATAACCGTCGTATCCATCAGGACAATGTTGGGGTTTGCCTTAAGGAAGAGATATTTATCGAACTGGCCGTCATCGGTGTAGAGCACCGAAAGTGCCGAGCACGGTGCATCGGTCGAAGCAATGGTGGGGCAAATGATAACCGGGGACTCCAGGTAATAGGCGACGGCCTTCGCGGTGTCGAGGATCTTGCCGCCACCGACGCCGACGATGATGTCGCAACCGTTGTCGTGAGCGAGCGCAACCAGGCGATCGACCTCGCCCTTGGAGCACTCGCCGTTAAAGTCCTCAAACAGCAACTCGGCCTTAGCCTCGGCAAAGCCGCCCTCGATCTTGGCACCGACGCGCTTCTTGCCCGAAGGCGTCACGATGACGAGGGCCTTAGCGCCGAGCGGCTCGACATAGGAGCCGAGCTTGGCGAGCTCGTCCGGGCCCTGGATGTACTTGCTGGGGCTATTGAAGATTGCAGCCATTTTTATCCCATTCTCTATTAATTAAAAAGAAAGGGGCTCCGTACAGATACGTGCGGAGCCCCTCGTTACGATAACAAGAGTCGATTAGAAATCGATGTCGGTGTCGTAGTAGCAGGCCTTGAGAATCTTCTCGAAGTCGGCAGCCTTGGTCTCACGCGGGTTCTCGGGCGTGCAGGCGTCCTGCTCGGCGTTCGCGGCGATCTCGGGCAGCTTGGCGAGGAACTCCTCCTCGGAAACCATCTGCGGGTTCTCGGCGTCGACCTTCACGCCACCATTCGCGTAATCCTTGATGGACTGCGGAATGTTGAGCTGGTCGTTGAGGTCGCGGATCTTCTGGACGAGCGCAGCGATGAGCTCCTCGTTGGTCTCGCCGGGAAGGTGCAGGATCTCCTTGGCCACGTAAGCGTAACGCTCGGCAGCACGCGGGTCCTTGGAGTTCCACTGGATGACCTTGCCCAGGTACATGGCGTTAGCAGCACCGTGGATGATGTGGCCGTTCTCGAAGGCAGCACCGGTCTTGTGAGCCATGGAGTGAACGATGCCGAGCAGGCCCGAGGAGAAGGCGATACCGGCGATGCACTGAGCCTCGTGCATGTGCTGACGGGCCTCATGGTCGCCAGCATAGGACTTGGGCAGCCACTCGACGATCTCGCGGATGCCGTGCAGAGCGTTGGCGTCGGTGAACATAGAGGCGAAGGTAGAAACGTAGGCCTCCATGCAGTGGGTCAGAGCATCCATGCCGGTGTGAGCGCACAGCTTGGCGGGCATGGTGTAGGTGAGCTCGGGGTCGACGATGGCGACATCAGGGGTGATGTTGAAGTCGGCCAGCGGGTACTTGATGCCCTTGGCGTAGTCGGTAATGACGGAGAACGCGGTGACCTCAGTAGCGGTGCCGGAGGTAGAGGAAATGGCGCAGAAATGAGCCTTCTGACGCAGCTCGGGGAAGCTGAACGGCTGGATGATGTTGTCGAAGGACTCCTCGGGATACTCGTAGAAGACCCACATGGCCTTAGCGGCATCGATGGGCGAGCCGCCGCCGATGGCGATAATCCAGTCGGGCTCGAACTCGCGCATGGCCTCGGCGCCCTTCATGACCGTCTCGATGGACGGATCGGACTCGACGCCCTCGAACAGCTTGACCTCGAAACCGCCTTCCTTAAGGTCGGCCTCGACGTCCTGCAAGAACCCGCCGCGGCGCATAGAGCTGCCGCCAGAAACGATGATGGCCTTCTTGCCCTTGAGGTTCTTCACCTCGTGGCGAGCGCCCTCACCAAAGTACAGATCGCGAGGATTGGTAAAACGTCCCATACTGTGCCTCCTAAACAAGCCCCTCTTAGACTTGTGTATATAACGGAGCACCCAATTGGCTCCGTTAGGACCGTTTTGCGCGTTGCCGGCGATGACAATGCGCGATGTCTAAACGTCTCAACGCTCAGACAAACATTATTTTACCGTTCTGGTTGGTCAGTTATTCATCCAAAGTTACCAATGATGAAACGTTTTTTCTATCCCTGAAGACCCTTGTGCAGCATCCATACCCCCAAGCTGGGCAAACGTTTTATCAAGGTTGACCACATATCCCGGGCAGGACGGTGCCCCTCCAAAATATGCACCGTTCGCCGCCGAAAATCGACCGTTTGCGGCACCGTGATACCACTCGGTCGTCCAAGGTGCCGACATTTGTGCGACATCCGTCTTCGTGGTGCAAAGGTGCAAGTCCAAGTGCGGTACCCCCGGTGTGCCACATGCGGGTAAACTAGAACCTTATATAGAGACATTTGAACCCTAACCGCAGCAAAGGAGGCCCCATGGCATTCGACCCCATACAAGAGGATTGCCATCGCCTCGTTCTTGAGGCCTTGCGCCGCGACAATATTCCACTCACCGACGGCCCCGCCGTAGAGCGTCTGATGGAACAATTCACCCGTAACCCCGCGCCGCTCATCGTGCACGACCGCGACCGAGCTGGGCATCTGATCGCCAAGGTCGTCGAGGCCGTCGATTACCGCATCCCCTTTATCCCCGACGACGTCCAGGCAGAGCAAGAAGAAGCCGCGGCCGAGAACATGCTCCGCGAGGCAGCCGCACTCGATCCGGCCAACTGGGATGCCCAGCGCATGCTGACGGCGCTCACCGCCGAATCCAACGAGGAATACGTACAGTATCTGGTGTCCAAGTGCGACGAGGTGGAGCACGACCTGGCGCTCAAGATTGCCTCGGCGCAAGACCCCTACGAGCGTGAGGCCGCAGGCGACCTGACCCGCCGTCCCTACCTGCGCTGGCTTGCCGCCTTAGCATCGCGCGCGCTCATTAGCGGCCGTTACCGCATGTCGCTGGATGCCGCGAATCGCAGCCTGGACTTTGCGCCCAACGACCCCGCCGGCGTCCGCCATACTGCGATGCTTGCCATGGCAAAGCTCGAGTACCCCGCCGAGGAGCTCAAGCGCTTTCGCTCTGCCCACTCCGTGCCCTATCTTGCCAACACACCGCTGCGCCGCCGTCCCAAGGACGCGGAGCGCGACTTGGACCCGTGGACACTCATCGCGCTGATGAGCGCTGCCTGGCGCGAGCTGGACTACGAGGGCGCCGAGCACTACCTGCGCATCCTTGCGCACTCGTGCCCGCACGCGGCAGAGGCGCTCTACTTCCAAACCGAGTTTCCCGATGGCGTCTATGCCCGCGTCAACGTGGGCGTGGGCTCCACCGACGAGCTTGTCCTTGCGCTGTCCGAGGCAACGCCGCTACTGCAGGAGGGCCTGGGCGCCCCCGACAATGCCAGCTTTGCCGCCTGGGTCGCCACCAACGACATCGTGCGCTCCCAGATCGACGAGCGCATCCTACGCGCAGCCGAGCAGGGGCTTCCATTTAAGGGAGGGGACCTCTAATGGATCCAAGCGTCTACATCCCCGCCTACTTGGAGCGCACCTATCTGGCGTCGCACCCCGAACTCACCGATGCAGCACGCGAGCTTGTCCATAACGACATTAGCGCGAATCCTCACAAGTATGCGCAGTCCGAGCATGCCCAGGCGCTGCTGTCCTATGCCGGTGTTCATCGTCACCTGCTCGACGAGCTCCATCGCATCGAGGACATGGGCAGCGACGAGGAGTTCGAGCAGACGCGCAATCGCCTGTTCGACGACATGCGCGATGAGCTGCTCAAGATCGTCCGCATCGATGCGCATGTCCTCGATGCCCAGCTGCTCGCCATCATCCTGGCCGACACGCCCGTTGACGCCTGCCTGGGCGACCTGATGAAGCTCGAAGCGACCACGGCCGATTACCTGCAGCAAAGCGTACCCGGGTTCGATATGGAGGCCCCGCACTATTGGGCCAATAATGTTTTGGCCGACGGTGTCACCGCAGCGGACCTTACCGTGAGCGAGCCGGCCCTTATCGGGTGGCTTCACACACTCGAGGCCATCTCGCAGCTGTGCATGGCGAGCGCTCGTTACCGCGCCGCTGCCAACTATGCTCGCCGCGTTCTTAAGGCGGAAGGCTATCCTACCCGGGCCGCCGGCACCGTGCTGCTCGCCCTCGCCCGCCTAGAAGACCAGGACGGCTTTTTTGCCCTGGCCCACCAGCTCGAGGAGCAGATGGGGGCAGACGCACTCGAAAACTCTCCTTGGTACCTGCTCGCCCGCACGATCTTGCTGTTCAAAACGAACAAGATGCGCCCGGCGACGCGCGCGCTGCGTGAGTTCGCTAACCGTTGCGAGGGCGGCGCGTTCTTCTTGCTGAACCCCATGTACCAGACGCCGTATCTTCCCTGCCGACCCGAGCCGCGCGACCCCTGGGACCTCTCGCACCAGGCGGTTTGGGAAGCCGACGGTATTATCTCGGACACCCCCGACTTTGCCCCCTGGGCCAACGCCTGCGAAGATGTATCGCAGCTTGCCCAGGAATTTGCGCGCCGCTACGGCTTTTAGCGACGCGATCGCCCCGACCATGTCATCTATGTTAGGAACGGCTTCATGAACCTCCGCTCATCTCTCGCCTGCACCTCGAGCGATATCGCCCGCTGGGGACTGCGCTCTGTCCTCAAACGCCAGGGTGGCGTGCTTCCCGGCCGCATCGCCATGAAGATCGACCCCGAGCTGCTAAGCGACCTCGCGAGCCTGGTCGACCGCAGCGTGGTGATCACCGGTACTAATGGCAAGACCACCACCTCCAACCTCATCGCCGACGCCGTTGCCGCCAGCGGCGCCACCGTGGTATGCAACCGCGCCGGCAACAACATGGAGCCGGGCGTGGTGGGCGCACTGCTCGAGGCGCGCAGCGGCCTCAAGCGAGCCGGCGGCGGCAAGCGCGTGGGCGTTTTTGAATGCGATGAGCTCTACACCGTGCGCGTCCTACCCAAGCTCAAGCCGACGTACTTCGTGCTGCTCAACCTGTTCCGCGACCAGCTAGACCGCTACGGCGAGATCGACCATACCCAAGACGTCATTGCCCATGCGTTGGAGCTCTCTCCGGCAACAACGCTCATCTACAACGCAGACGACCCGCTGTGTGCCGCGATCGCCGCACGCGTTCCCAACACGAGCATCGCCTTTGGCATCGACGGCGCCACGGGCACCGAGTCCGATCGCATTAGCGACTCGCGTTTTTGCTCGCAGTGCAACGCGCCGCTGGAGTATGACTACGTGCAATACGGCCAGCTCGGCGCCTACCATTGCCCCTCGTGCGGCTGGGCCCGCCCTGCGCTTGTCCGTCGCGTGACGGACGTTGAGCTTACCTACGACGGCTACGAATTTGACTTGGTCTTTGGACCCAATACCGACGCACCCGCAACGCACATCGCCACGCGCTACAACGGCCTGTACATGGTCTATAACGTCGCCGCCGCCTTCTTTGCGGCGCACGAGCTGGGCGTGGACGCGGCGCACCTGCAGCCCACGCTCGATGCCTACGTGCCTGCCGGCGGACGCATGGGCCGCTGGGATATTGCCGGTCGCACCGTCGAGGCAAACCTGGCCAAGAATCCCGTGGGCTTCGATCGCCAGATCCAGTCCATTAAAACGGCAGGCGGCAGGCTCTGCGCCTTCTTCCTAAACGATAACGATGCCGACGGCCACGATGTCTCGTGGATCTACGATGTCGACTTCGAGCGCATCGCCGACACGCCGGGTCTTGTCGCCTTTGCCGGAGGCACGCGTGCGCACGACATGCAGGTACGCCTCAAGTACGCCGGCATCGATGCCGCGATTATCTCGGACGTCGCGCAGGCGATCGGCGCCGTGGCAGACGAGGCCGCCGATGACACCTTCTACGCCGTCGCCAACTACACGGCCTTCCCGCCGTTAGTCAAGGAGCTCGACGGGCTTAAAGACGACGATGCAAGCTCGATTGTCTCCCACGCCGTAACGCGCGCCGATGGTAGCGCTGTCCCCACCGATATTGCGCCGGTCGAGCTTTCGCGCCCCCTGCGCATCGTCTACCTGTATCCCGATGCGCTCAACCTCTACGCCGACGGCGGCAACGTTATCGCGCTCGAACGCCGCTGCGCCTGGCGCGGCATTCCCGTGCGTGTGGACGAAGTCCACATGGGCGAGACGCTCGACCTGACCGACGCCGACATCGTTATGATGGGCGGCGGCTCCGATCGCGACCAGCTGGCCGTGGCACACGAACTGCTCGCTCAAAAAGACAAGGTCGCGGCCTATGTTGAGGACGGCGGCACACTGCTTGCTATCTGTGGCGGCTATCAGCTGCTCGGCCGTTCGTACTATATGGGCGAAGATCGCATCGAGGGCCTGGGCGTCATTGCCGCCGAAACCGTACGCGGCTCCGACCGCCTGATCGGCAACGTCGCCGTCAAGACCGACCTGTCACCCGAGCCCTTTGTGGGATTCGAGAACCACGGCGGCCGCACCTTGCTCGATGCAGAGGCCACGCCGCTCGGAACGTCCGTCGTCACGGGCACCGGCAACAACGGCGACGATGGCTTTGAGGGCATCATCTACAAGGGTGTCATCGGCACGTACCTGCACGGGCCGGCGCTCCCCAAGAACCCCGAGCTCGCCGACTGGCTCATCACCCACGCCCTCGAGCGCCGCGGCGATGCGCAGGCCACAGCCCTGCTGCCGCTCAAGCCCCTCGACGACACCTACGAGCGCACCGCTCACGACGCCGCCATGAAGCTCCTCCCCTAACGCCCCACCACCACAAAGGAGACAGGCACCTTTGTGGTGGTTTTCCAGTTTGCCAACGATATACGCGCCGGCAAAAAAGTCTGCTATACTCTTTCCCGCTGTCCCCATCGTCTAGCGGCCAAGGACGCCACCCTTTCAAGGTGGATATCGCGGGTTCGAATCCCGCTGGGGGCACCATTTGAAATGCAAAGCCCGTTACCCTTGTGGTGACGGGCTTTTTTCTTCTCCAACGCCGGGATTCGAACCCCGAAGGCATAAAATCACACTGTCATCCAAGGGCCCGTGGACAAAAAATAGCAAATATGAGTACTGTTACCAATTTAGTAACAGCGATTTCATGCCATCAGAAGGCGATTTGGACACAAGGCGTCCTATGGCGGAGGAATTGCAGGCATTTATCAGCTAAGTACTTGGACATATGTTGCGTAACACTGCATATTTTGCAAAAAGATAATGCTACAGGGCTTGTGACAGTACTCATATTTGACGTTTTTTGCCCACGACCCCTTATTGCGTGGGCGAATCAGTTGCAAAGCGGGATCCAAAGCGTCCTTCGCAAACAAATAGCCGGGGCCCGCGCGATGCGGACCCCGGCTCAATACCGTGACGATATGTCGGTTACGTTCTACACGTAGAACAGAATGTCGTCGTAGGTCGGAACCGGCCAGTAGTCGGCGGCCACGATCTCCTCCATTGCGTCCACGGCGGCACGCAGCGTATCCATAGCGGGAACGACCTCGTGCGCGTATACGTTGGCCTGCTCCTGGCCATCGAGAGCCTCGGCCTTCTGATGTACGGCGTCGAGCGCCTTGATGGAGTCGTTGATGGCGGTGATACCGTTGCAGAGCTTGTTGAGCGTGTTCTGCTCGCACTGCATGGCGGCCTCAGCACCGGCGGCACGAATAGTCTCAAGGCCCTTAGCGACCTTGGTGGCATAGGCGGTAATGACCGGGCGATAGGTACGACGCGCCTCGCGAACCATCGTGGTAGCCTCGATGTTCATGAGCTTGTTGTACTTCTCGAGCTTGCAGTCATAGCGGCACTGGGCCTCGGCGCGGGTCAGGACACCCGTCTCCTCAAAGAGCGCAATGGCCTTATCGGAAACAAAGGCGGGAAGAGCGTCGGCCGTGGTCTTGTTGTTGGCAAGGCCGCGCTTCTCGGCCTCGATGGGCCACTCGTCGGAGTAACCGTCGCCGGAGAACAGGATGCGCTGGTGATCGGTCAGCACCTTCTTGCAGTACTCGAGCGCGGCGTCCTGGAACTTATCCTCGGGCGTACCCTCGAGTGCGTCGGCGAAAGACTTGAGCGACTTGGCCACGGCAGCATCGAGCACCAGGTTGGAGTCGGAGACGTTCTGCTCGGAGCCGCAGGCACGGAACTCGAACTTGTTGCCGGTGAAGGCGAACGGGGAGGTACGGTTGCGGTCGGTGTTGTCCTGCATCAGCTTGGGCAGGGTATCGGCGCCTAGGTCAAGCACGCCGCGCGTGGCATGGACGGAAGCCTTGCCATCGATGATCTTCTCGACGACCTCGGTGAGCTGGTCGCCCAGGAAGATGGACATAATCGCCGGAGGAGCCTCGTTGGCGCCCAGACGATGATCGTTGCCGGCCGAGGCAACGGAGGCACGCAGGAGTTCCTGATAGTTATCGACGGCCTCGATCACCGCGGTGAGGAAGACGATGAACTGCAGGTTGTCGAGCGGGGTGTCGCCCGGGTCGAGCAGGTTCTCGGACTCGGTGCCAAGCGACCAGTTGTTGTGCTTGCCCGAACCGTTGATGCCCTCAAAGGGCTTCTCGTGCAGCAGGCAGACCAAGTCGTGACGGGAGGCGATGAGCTTCATCTTCTCCATCATGACCAGATTCTGGTCGATGGCCTCGTTGACCTCGCCGTAGACAGGGGCGAGCTCATGCTGGCAGGGAGCGACCTCGTTGTGCTTGGTCTTGGCAGGAATGCCAAGCGCCCACAGTTCATCGTCCAGGTCCTTCATATAGGACGAGACGGTGGGGCGGATAGCGCCAAAGTAGTGCTCCTCGAGCTCCTGGCCCTTGCAGGGAGCAGCACCAAAGAGGGTGCGCCCGGTGATGACCAGGTCCCTGCGCTTGCGGTAAGCGTCCTTCTTGATCAGGAAGTACTCCTGCTCATCGCCCACGGAAGGAACGACCTTCTTGGGGGTCTTACCAAACAGCGCCAAAACGCGCTTGGACTCACGCGAGAGTGCGGTCATGGAGCGCAGCAGCGGGGTCTTCTTGTCCAGGGCCTCGCCCGTGTAGGAGCAAAAAGCCGTGGGGATGCACAGGACATCGTCCTTGATAAAGGCGGGGCTGGTGGGATCCCAAGCGGTGTAGCCACGGGCCTCGAAGGTGGCACGCAGGCCGCCGTTGGGGAAGCTGGAGGCGTCCGGCTCGCCCTGGATGAGGTTCTTGCCCGTAAACTTGGTAATGGCGGTGCCGTCGTGGTTGGGCTCGAGGAAGCTGTCGTGCTTCTCGGAAGTAATGCCCGAAAGCGGCTGGAACCAGTGCGCGTAGTGCGTCGCGCCCTTGGAGATGGCCCAGACCTTCATGGCGTGGGCAACGGCGTTGGCCACATCCAGGTCGAGCGGCTCACCGTCCTCGAGGGTTGCAGCAAGGCGCTTCCAAATGTCCTTGGGGAGGTAGTCCTTCATGACTTCCTCAGAGAACACCATGGTCCCGAAGCGGTCAGTAAGTTCGGCCATACGGAACTCCCTTCGTATCGGCACCGCGTGAGAAGCGGTGTTGATTACTAACGAACGAGTCATAGATTAGGCTCGTCGTGTTTCCGCAACATTACCGTTATGTTGCTGTCACGAAACCAATCAATGAGGTTACCGCATCGCGGCGGCGTTGCCGCCCTCAACAGCCAATCAACTGTATAAATTGCAGACCTCTCCCCATGGTTTAAGGGTAGTCAATTTGGGATGGGGCTCTATTAACTGGTATTTCGCATCAGATACCAGTCTTTATAGCCCCATCCCAGATTGACCGCTCTGCTATAGGGAATGTCGATAGCAAGGCATCTTTGATTGGTATCCCCGAATAGCGAGTGAAACTCCACCGTGACACAGTGGTGCTGTAGAATCCTTACAACACATCACACTATTACGTATCTAAAGGAGCACGATATGCGCGTCGACGAGGTTTTTAAGCAGGCAGCATCCCAGGGCACCGCACCCGTTTCGTTTGAGATGTTCCCGCCCAAGGGCGAGCTTACCCTCAACACGGCTCGCGAGGTGGCAGGCAATCTGTGCAAGCTTTCGCCGAGCTTTGTCTCGGTCACCTGCTCTGCCGGCGGCTCGGGCAACGGCGCCACCACCGCCCCCATCGCGCAAATGATTACGAGCGAATTCAATACGCCCTCGGTGGCGCACCTCACCTGCGTGGGCCGCTCGCACGCCGATATCGCCGCCAAGATCGACGAATACCGCTCCGCCGGCGTAGAAAACATCCTGGCCCTGCGCGGTGATCTGCCCGCTGGCGCGACCGAGGATGACAAGCCCGCCTCGGACTACGCCTACGCCCGCGAGCTCATCCCCGAGCTTGTTGACGCCGGCTTTTGTGTGGGCGCCGCGGCCTACCCCGAGGGCCACATTGCCTGTGAGGACCTCAACGCTTCGGTCGAATACCTCAAGCAAAAACAGGACGCCGGCGCGAGCTTCTTTGTGACGCAGCTCTTCTTTGACAACGAGTGCTTCTACCGTTTCCGCGAGCTTGCCAACAAGGCAGGTATCACCGTGCCCATTACCGCGGGCATCATGCCGTTTATGGGCAAGTCGCAAATCAGCCGCATGGTCTTTATGTGCGGCGCGTCGCTGCCCTCCCCCGTCATCAAGATTCTCGCCAAGTACGAGAACGACCCCGAGAGCCTGCAGGCAGCCGGTGTAGATTATGCCGCCCGTCAGCTTTGCGACCTTAAGGAGCACGGCGCCGACGGTCTGCACCTGTACACTATGAATCGTCCTGCAATCGCCGCAACCATTATGGAGCGCCTGGGGTAATGGAAAAACCGCACATCGATACAACCGCTGTCGAAGTGCCGGCCGACCTTGCGTCGCCGGCGCTTTATCGTATCGATGATGCCCACCATCCCCGCGTCGATCGTGCCGAGATGCTGCGCTATCTGGGCTACAGCGGTCAGCAAATTGAGCCCGAGCTGTCGCAGCGTATTGAGCTTGTCGTTGAGCGTCTGGAGCTGGACATTGAACCCCGTGGCGTGCGACGCGTGTTTGCCGTCGATGCCACGGGCGTGGACGAGCAGGGCGAGCCCTGCATCCGCTTGGTCGGCGCCAACGTTGATCTGCGGGGTCGCGATATCTATCGACATCTCAAAGACGCCCGATTTGCCGCGCTCATGGCATGCACTCTCGGCATGGACGCCGAGCGTCGCCTGCGTACCACGGGAGCCCAGCAGCCCCTGGAGGGAGCCGTGCTCGACGCCGCATGCTCTGCCTATGTAGAAGCCGCCGTCGAGCAGATGGACCAGCAGGTTAAGGCTGCGGCCGCCGCACACGGACTCGCCGGTAACTGGCGCTTCAGTCCCGGCTACGGCGACTGCCCGCTTACGGCACAGCGCTCAATCGTGGACGCGCTCAACGCCACGCGGCTCATCGGGCTTACCGTCACGCCCACCAGCCTGCTCATGCCCACCAAGAGCGTGACCGCGGTGATCGGTCTGTTCGACGGCGAGGTCCACGACGCCCAGAGCCGCCCCACCTGCAATATCTGCCGCATGCGCGAGCACTGTCGCTTCCGCGCCGCCCACACCACCTGCTATTCCAGCCATTAGGAGCTCATTGATGTTTACTCCGCTTATCACTCATGATCTGGACGGTGCCGCGCTGGCGGCGCCCGTTGATGCCGCACGCCGCAATGGCGCCACGTACAAGACGCGCACAATCGACGACCTTCGCATTAAGGACGATCGCCTGCGCGCTGCCATCGAGGGCACGGGGCACCTGCTGTTCGACGGCGGCATGGGCACCATGCTGCAGGCCGCCGGCATGAAGGCAGGCGCCCTGCCCGAGCTGCTCAACTTTGAGGAGCCTCAGGTCATCACCGACATCCAGCGTCAGTACGTCGAGGCCGGCTGCGATGTGATCACCGCCAACACCTTTGGCGCCAACGCGCACAAGCTCGATGGCGCCGCCACCGTGGCAGATGTCTTTGCCGCCGCGGTCTCTTGCGCCAGCGCGGCCGGCGCCCACTACGTCGCCGGCGACATCGGCCCCATCGGCGCCCTGCTGCGCCCCCTGGGCACCCTCAGCTTTGACGAGGCCTACGACCTCTTTGCCGAGGAAGTGCGCGCCGGCGTCGATGCGGGCGTGGACCTCTTTATTATCGAGACCATGACCGACCTTGCCGAGATCAAGGCGGCCGTCCTCGCCTGCCGAGAGAACTCCGACCTGCCCGTCTTTGCCACCATGACCTTTGAGGAAGACGGTCGCACGTTCCTGGGCACGAGTCCCGAGGTGGCCGCCATCACGCTCGACGCCATCGGCGCCGACGTTTTGGGCATCAACTGCAGCCAGGGACCGGCCGAGCTCCGAGGGCTCGCCGCACGTATGCTCACCGTTACGGACAAACCCGTTATGGTGCAGGCCAATGCGGGACTGCCCCACGTGGACGACGACGGTAATACCGTCTTTGACATCCAGGCCCCCGAATACGCCAAAGCCGTCGCCGGCATGATTGAGGACGGCGTGAGCGTCGTGGGCGGCTGCTGCGGCACCACGCCGGCGCACATGGCCGCCTTGCGCACGCTTATCGATAACCACACGCCCAGTCCGCGCCACCGCAAGCCCAGCATGTCGGTCACAAGTGCCCAGACTGTGGTGGACCTTCCCTGCGACGGCCACAAGATTGCCGTCATCGGCGAGCGCATCAATCCCACCGGCAAAAAGCGCCTGCAGCAGGCCCTGCGCGACGGCGATCTGGACTACGTGGTGAGCCAGGGCATCAGCCAGCAGGAGCAGGGCGCCGACATCCTGGACGTCAACGTGGGCCTGCCCGAGATCGACGAGGTCAAGATTATCCAACAGGCCACCGAGCAGCTCCAGGGTTCCACGCTGCTGCCGTTGCAGATCGACTCCACCGACCCCGCAGCCGTCGAAGCCGCCGTGCGCCGCTACGCCGGCAAGCCCATCATCAACTCGGTCAATGGCAAGCAGCAGATCATGGATGAGATCTTTCCGTTGGTTGCCCACTACGGCACCAACGTCGTCGGCCTTACGCTCGACGAAGGCGGCATCCCCGATACCGCCGAGGCCCGCTTCGCCATCGCCGAGCGCATCGTGGCCGAGGCCGCCCGCTACGGCATTGGCCCGGACCGCATCCTCATCGACTGCCTGGTCATGACCGCCTCGACCAATCAACGCCAGGCCGAGCAGATCCTGCGCGCCATGTCCCTGTGCAAGGAGCGCCTGGGCGTCAAATGCGCGCTCGGCGTGTCGAACATCAGCTTTGGCCTGCCCGCTCGCCCGCTGCTGGGTTCGGTCTTTTTGGCCGCCGCTTTTGGCGCGGGTCTGGACGCCCCCATCATGAACCCGGGCTCCAAGCGCTTTATGGATACCGTCTACAGCTATCGCGTCCTGAGCGTTGAGGACGAGGGCTCGACCGGATACATCGAGCGCTATGCCGGCTGGACCGATCCGTATAAGATCGCCGCCAACCCGGCAGCAGCTCAGGCCGCATCGACCGACACCGTGCCCGCTGCCGGCACCGACGGCACCGACGGCAACGACGACCCGATTCGTCGCATGGTCGTCTCGGGCCGCAAAGGCGAGATCGCTGCCGAGACCGAGCGTCTGCTGGCAGACCACGACGCCATGGACCTCATCAACAATCACTTTATCCCCGCCCTCGACGAGGTTGGCGTCCTCTTTGACCAGGGCAAGTTCTTCTTGCCGCAGCTTATGGCCTCGGCCGAAGCCGCACGCGTGGGCTTCGACACCATCAAGCGCCTGATGCCCGCCGGCGAGATCGCCGACAAGGGCAAGATCTGCGTGGCCACCGTCAAGGGCGACATCCACGACATCGGTAAGAACATCGTCAAGATGCTGCTCGATAACTACGGCTATACCGTCTTTGACCTAGGCCGCGACGTCGACCCGCAAGAGGTGCTCAAGACCGTGCGGGAGCGTGACATCAAGCTCGTCGGCCTCTCGGCGCTTATGACCACCACGGTCGTCGCCATGGAAGAGACCATCAAGTTGCTCCATGCCGAGGTTCCGGGCGTCAAGATCATCGTAGGCGGCGCCGTGCTCACCCCCGAATACGCCAAGCAGATCGGCGCGGACTACTACGCCAAGGACGCCGCCGAAAGCGCTCGTATCGCCGAAGAGGTCTTTGGGCAGTAACACAACGGAAACAACCGAGCACCAAAACGTGCCGCATGCGCCACTTGGCACGTGCGGCACGTTAGAATAGAAAAGACTATGCTCGTTTTGGCAGATAGGAGCGCAAGGATGGCGATCACGCCCGCAGAAATCGCGGAAACCCGCGGCATGGTTGAGGAGCAGAACCTCGACATCAGGACCATCACCATGGGTGTTTCGCTCATGGGTTGCGGTGACGAGAACCTCGACCGCATGTGCACGAAGATCTACGACCACGTGACGCACACGGCTGAGCATCTGGTCGAGACCGCCGAGAACCTCGAGCGCGAGTACGGTATCCCCATCGTCAACAAGCGCGTTTCCGTCACCCCGGTGGCCCAGATCGCCGCGTGCTGCAAGGATGAGGACCTCACCCCCATCGCGCACGCCCTCGACCGCGCGGCCGAGACGCTCGGCATCGATTACCTGGGCGGCTTCTCCGCGCTCGTCCAGAAGGGCATCGGCGACGCCGACCGCCGCGTCATCCAGTCCATCCCCCAGGCGCTCGCCACCACGAGCCGCGTCTGCTCCAGCGTCAACGTCGCCAGCCTGCGCGCCGGTATCAACATGGATGCCGTGCTCATGGCCGCCCAGACCATCATCGATGCCGCTAAACTCACGGCCGACCAGGATTCCGTCGGCGCTTCCAAGTTTGTCTGCTTTGCCAACATGGTCGAGGACTCCCCGTTTATGGCGGGCGCCGTCCACGGCGGTGGCGAGGCCGACGCCGTCATCAACGTAGGCGTCTCGGGCCCCGGCGTTATGGCCGCAGCCCTGGAGACGCTGCCCGATTCCGCATCGATGATGGAAGTCGCCGAGAAGATTAAGCAGACCGCCTTTAAGATCACCCGTGCCGGCGAGCTCATGAGCCGCGAGGCCGCCCATCGTCTGGGTGTCGAGAAGGGCATTGTCGACCTGTCGCTGGCTCCCACGCCTGCCATCGGCGATTCCGTTGCCCGCATCCTCGAGATCATCGGCGTGGGCACCTGCGGTGGCCCGGGCACGACCTGCGCGCTCGCCATGCTCAACGATGCCGTCAAGAAGGGCGGCGTCATGGCCAGCTCCAGCGTGGGCGGTCTCTCGGGCGCTTTCATCCCCGTGTCCGAGGACGCCGGCATGATCGCCGCCGTCGAGGCCGGCGCGCTTTCGCTCGAGAAGCTTGAGGCCATGACCTGCGTGTGCTCCGTTGGCCTGGACATGATCGCCATCCCCGGCGACACCCCGGTCGAGACCATCGCCGGCATCATCGCCGACGAGATGGCCATCGGCGTCATCAACAACAAGACCACGGCCGTGCGCGTGATCCCCGCCATCGGCAAGGGCGTGGGCGACTGCGTCGAGTACGGCGGCCTGTTTGGCCGTGCACCCATCATGCCGGTGAACCCCAACGCCGGCACCGTGCTTGCCCATCGCGGTGGACGCTTCCCGGCGCCGCTGAACTCGCTGAAGAACTAGCTGAGGGGGACTGGCGAGGAGCCCCGCCGCCGGGCGGCAGACATATAAGGTCGCCTGCTCGGACAGTCCTGACTCGCACGGAGAGCACATTAAGTGCTCTCCGGCTCGTGCGGAACTCGCGATCGACCTTATATATTTGCCCTCCCCGGGGCTCCCGCACAACGGGACCTCAGTTGGGTTCTATCCCTTTGGCAGTCGCTTCGCTTCTGCCCTACTTTGCTGGTATGGCGGTTTGGCGTTGGAACGGTTCTTTTTCTGATATATGCTTGTTGCGGCTCTTCTTTTGGGAGGAGCCGCTTTTTTGTTGTGAGGGGGATGGCCCGTGGCTGATGGTGTAATTCAATCTGAGCTGCTTGCTGCGGATTGGAATGGCGAATGGATGCGCCTGCAGGCTGGTCGGCGGCGGGCTGATGATTCTTTTGAGTGGGATAAAAGGGCTCGGCATTTTCGGCCGCTTGAGACTGCCCCGTATGCCCGGGACTTTATGAAGCTGTTGGCGTTAAAGCCTGGTGAGTCGGTGCTGGATATGGGGTGTGGGGCTGGGTCGATTGCTATTCCGCTTGCGCAAGACGGACATCCTGTGATTGCTGCTGACTTTTCCCCTGCCATGTTGGGCACGCTTGATGCTGGCATTGAGTACTATGGGCTCGAGAATCGCATTACACCGCTTGAGCTTGCTTGGGATGATGATTGGGATTTGGTTGGACTGGTCGCGAAAGCGGTGGATGTTGCCTTTGCCAGTCGGTCGGTTACGACGACCAATCTAAAAGGTGCGCTTGCCAAGCTCGACCGTACGGCTCGTCGGCGTTGTGCTGTCACGATGGTCGCCAACTCCAGCCCGCGCTATGACCTGCACTTGATGAACGCTATCGGCGCCTCGGTTACCTGCAGCAATGGCTTTGTGTACGCCTTCAACATCCTCATTCAGATGGGTGCCCTGCCGCAGGTTACATACTTTGAATCGCCTCGTCGCGATACCTTCGATAGCCTTGAGGCAGGCGTGGCGGATTTTTCCCGTATGCTCGAGCATGGCAACGAGGATAAGATCGACCGCCTGCGCGACTATATCGCTCAGCACATGATCGAAAACCCCCATGCCGGCGAGCCGGGCTCCAAGGGCGTGCCGCAGGGGCGCTATATGCTCGACCATATCCGTAAGGTTCGCTGGGCGTTTATTGTATGGGAACCGGTCTCTGAATCCCGCTCGTAGCCCGTTCACAGCCCGCACTGCCCATCACCTCGGCATCCGCATTCTTTTTGAACTGGGCAAACGCGCTCCACACCGCGCCGTTCCTGCGCTATCGTGGGACAGCTCACGTAGATTAAGGCCCCGTCGCGGGGCGCCCCATACATAGAAAGCGAGAACCCATGGCACTGACAGGAGCACAGGTCAAGCAGCTTCGCAGCATGGCCCATCACCTCAACCCCGCTATCATCATCGGTAAGTCCGATGTCAACGAGGGCACCGTCGAGCAGACGGTCGCCTACCTGGAGAAGCACGAGCTCGTTAAGTGCTCCGTGCTCGATGGCTCCAGTCTTTCCGCCCGCGAGGCCGCCGAAGAGCTCGCTGAGCGTTGCCACGCCGAGGTCGTCCAGGTCATCGGCCGCAAGTTCTCGCTGTATCGCGAGTCCTCGCGCAAGGACATTGAGAAGATCAAGCTCGTCTAAGAGCCAATGATCCGGCGAGCGAACACATAGCAAGCTTACGGGTGCCCAAGTACTTCGGACGCCCGTTTTTTATCGCTCGACCAGCACGCGATTGAGCCGCCCCTCCACCAAGCGCTCGTATAGACGCCGCGTCTCGGGCTCGGGCACGCCATTGACCTGCTCCCTCAGATGATGCATATGCCCGCTGTACAGCTCGACGATATCGCGCCGCCGCCCCGCCGCACTGTAGACGCGCATGGCGCAGCGCACCATATCCTCACGCGCCGTCTCTTGCCGCAGCCCCGACTCCACCAGCCATACCGCCGACTGCAGGTCGTTTTCTTCTAGGGCGGCATTCGCGCCCCGAATCATGCAGTCGATATACTTCGATTCCATAATGCGTCGCATACGCAAAAAGTAGGTGGGGTTACAGCCATTGGGCACATGCAGCGGTCCGGCATAAAGTTGCTCAATCTTAAGGCACAACTCGACCAGATGGGGCCCGCGCGCACCCGTGCGATTTCCCAAAACCTCGCGGCTTATCTGGTCAAACAGCCGTACATCGGTCTTGACGTAGTCACCGTTGAGTCCGATGCATTCATTTTGGATGAGCACACACGACTTGCCATCCGGCGTCGGTCCCAAAGCCGACCGCAAGCGCGATATCGTCGAGTACAGGTTGTTGCGGGCGCTATTGAACTCGGCATGGGGCCACAACTCCATTGCCAGCGTCTCGCGGTCGACGAGCGCATCCATGCCCAGTGCAAGCCGCTCGGCAAGCGTCGCCGCCTTCTTGCGGCGCCACATTTTGTCCGTGATGGGAAACCCGTCGCGCTCGGCGCGGAACGCACCAAACATGCGAATCTCGATATGGTCGATGGTATCAACGGCTTCAACCTCGCCAGCCTGGAACAGGCGCTCGCCCTCCCCTTCCAAATCGTCGCGCAGCGAGTACCGCGACAGCTCGCGCACGGGAAGCTTCTTGCGAATCCTGGTCGCCGGCTCGCCCAGACAATGCATGGCAAGGCGCGCAAAGAGCCGATACGATGGTTCCAGAATCCCCGCGCGATTCATGGACATCCAGGCCGCGAGATCGCTATCTCGCCCCGCGCAAGCCAAATGCAGCGCCACCATCCAGGCTTCTGCACCACCAACCTGCGTCTGGCTTATATCGAGCAACTCCGCTTCCTCGCGTACCGAAACCATCGAGGTGTTACGCAGATACGCCGCGCGCTCCAGCAGCAATGCGTTATCGCGCATGTACGCAATCGACTCCTCGGCAAGTTTGAGCACTTGGACCGCACGGAACTTTGCATTAACCGGCCGTCCCTCTGCCAGCGACTGCCAGCCTTCTAGCAACAGGCCAAACAGCTGAATCTGGTTGTCGCGCATGCGCACGGCAAAACGATCGAGCTCGTTGAACGCCGCGTCGTCGGTTACCGGCAGGCCGGAAAGGAGCCGCCGTGCCGCCAACACCATGCGCACCCAGATAGCCATCGCCTTAAGCCCACGCACGTCGAGCGCCTCCCGCACCACCGTCATCTCGTCGTCGCGCTCGTCGGTTCCCGTAAACGACCCGTCAAAGAGCTCCACCAGCATGCTATCGGCCCGTATAACAATCCCCGCGATGTCGAGCTCACAGTCGTAGGCCTTGCTCGTTTTGAGCTGCTGTAGAACGCCGCCGTCATCTCCCCGCTCGGTCAGGCAGCGCTTGACCTCGATATGCGCGGACAACATATCGAGTGCGGTATGGGATGTCTCGATTTCTGGCACGGCCAGGTTCGTAGGAAGCCCAAGCCCGTTGTCCCCATAGCAAACAGCCGTCAGTGTCTGGGCCACTCTCCATGAAACAGGGTCTATTTCGCAGGCCGCCCGTTCGCCCCCGCGCTCGATGACCGATGCCATATAGCGAGCGAGCTTTGTATTGGACACGCTGACCGCTGCCAAATACACGCCGAGCGCCTCGGCAGGCGTTGGCTCTGGAGCCGGATCGTCGGCATCGATCGTACCCAGCGCTGCTCGGCAGATATCGGCCCCGTGCCCCGTCAGAGCAAGATCGACCCCATACTGCCCAGCAAGTTCAAGGACCGCTCCACGGTCCAAAAAGGCGTCCGCCAGGCCCATCGCCGCATCGCATCGGCCCGCTTTAAGCAAAATCCGGGCCGCCCTCGGAACAAGTTCGGGGCGAACCTCGGCCACCAACTTACGCAAACGCAAGCGTCCGTTATCCTCCGTGCCCAGACACGTAAAACTCCGCTCGGCGGGGTCCAAGCCAAAGATCGGGTAGTCGCGTACGAAGTAGGACTGGTCGACCATCGATAGCCTCACCCCGCAAGCCTCGAGTTCTGCGATATTGCCCTCGCCCATCAAAATCATGAGACATGCCACGCAAAACAGTGCATTATTGTCGAGCGAAGCCAGGTCGACAAGTGCCGCGCCATATACGTTGACAATCTCGTTTTCGAGCAGACCGGCTACGTCGCCTTGGCCATACAGACCCGTCTGCAATGCCGAAACGAGCTCGGGCACGCCCTGCGTGAGCTGATAAAAGTCGAGCGATGTGCTGATCGAAAACGCCGATGCCCACGCCGAATACTCATAGGCATGCACCTTGAGCATCTGCGCATTGATCTTAACCGAATCGCCCAGCCCATGAATCAGCTGACGATTTGAAGGACGGCAGGAGATAAAGACCCCTACCCCCATAGCGCGCAGGCCGCGAATCCTGTCGATGAGGTCTTCGGTATCGTGCTGATCGAGGTTTGGCACATTATCAATCGCGATAAGGGAGTGCGGTTTGTCTTTGAGTTCTTCGGTAACCACCTCGAGCTGCATAAACAACTCGCGCCCAATGGCGCGATCGGCCTCGATAATCCGCACGGGGCCTCGCGTCGGGTCGCATTTAACCTCATGGGTGTACTGCAGCAGCACCGAGGTCTTCCCAAACCCGTCGGGCGCATAAAGAACCACGATGCCGGCCTTTCGGCCCTTGGCGAGAAGCTCATTCATCAAGCGTTCGCGTCGCACCATATAGCCACCGCCCAGCGGCATCAGCTCGAGGTCGTCCATACTGCCCAAATCGTTTACCATGCCCGCTCCTCAACTCGACCGTATGGACACTGTAACCGCAAGACCATACAAGCCGCGCTATGAATAGAGCGACCTTGCGTTTTAGGTTGTCTTTTGGTACGCAAGCGGCAAGTTTTTGTACAGCGGGGGCCGATTGTTATTAATCCCCCGACTAATCGGTCTTTAAGCAGGTAAATGAGCTTGTCAGCTTGTCCCATCTAAGCGGCAGTGTAACGCAAATGAACAAGGTTCAGCTATGTCATTCAACTCGCCTAGCACCCGCTACCGTCTACGACCTTTTAGTGGCATTTTTGCATAGAATCTGGTATGGAATGAATCAAGCTGTTGGGCATCCGGCATTCGTCAAGCTTGCGGCAAGATTTTGGTCAAGCGGGCGGAGAGGGATAACAAAAAGGCCCCCGCAAAGCGGAGGCCTTAGGCAAGGCTATGTCGAGATGCAGGATTCGCGCTACTCGCAGAGCGAAAGGGCGGCCTCGTCGGCAACGACAACGCAGTTGGTGTGCAGCTGCAGGATCGAAGCCGGGCACGCGGGCGTAACCGGACCATAGCACATGTCATGCACGGCCTGAGCCTTGGCCTCGCCGTTGGCGACGACTAGGATCATGCGGGCATACATGATGGTCTGGGTACCCATGGTGTAGGCCTGACGGGGAACATCGTCGATGCTGTCGAACAGGCGGCTGTTGGCCTGAATGGTGCTCTCGGTGAGGTCGACGCAGTGCGTGCCCTTGGAGAAGTGGTCATCGGGCTCGTTGAAACCGATGTGGCCGTTGTTGCCAATGCCGAGCAGCTGCAGATCCGGGTAACCGGCGGCGGCGACGATCTTGTCGTACTCAGAGCAGGCAGCGGCGGCGTCGGGGTTGGAACCGTCGGGCACATGCGTGTTGTTCAGGTCGATGTTGATGTGATCGAAGAAGTTCTCACGCATGAAGTAGTGATAGCTCTGGGGATCGTCGTGCGAAAGGCCGCGATACTCGTCCAGGTTGTAGGTGCTGACCTCGGCAAAGTCGACGTCGCCCTTCTCGTACCAAGCAGCGAGCTGCTTGTAGGCACCGATCGGGGTGGAGCCGGTGGCAAGACCCAGCACGCAATCGGGCTTGAGGATAACCTGAGCCGAGATGATATTGGCGGCCTTGCGGCTCATATCCTCGTAGTCTTTAGCTTTAATGATCTTCATTACGCGTCCTTTCTCGTACAAGAGAGGCAAGGCTCCCCTTACAAGCACTTGCCCGCGGCCCGCGTCGGCCGCAACCAACGTGTGCGGCCACCAGGGCGAGGTCGCGTAATGTATGTGTCTCGTGTCTAGCCGCGTCGAGGCCCCTGCCCGTCCACGGTGACCCAAAGCCGTTTAGCTTCGGACAAATCCCATCTTGCCACGGAGGGCGCCCTCTTTCAAGGGCGCCCTCCATAAACGTGTTTGAATTGTAGGCTAATGGCCACGTGCACTTGCTAGCGCTCGCGAGCAACGATGAGCTGGTCCATCTCTTCGACATGCGCACCAACGGAGCCCTTGATACTCGAGAACTCAACGGAGTTGCACACCAAGATGGGAACCGTCACATCGTAGCCCTCGGCAGCAATTGCCTCGCGATCGAACTCGATGAGCACGTCACCCTTATGGACGACATCGCCCACCTGTGCATGCACGCTAAAATGCTTGCCCTCAAGCTGAACAGTGTCCAAACCAACGTGGATGAGCACGTCTAGGCCATCGACCGTGTTGAGCGCAACGGCGTGACCCGTGGGAAAAATGGCCTCGACCTTGGCGTCTGCCGGCGCAATCACACGCGTGCCGGTAGGCTGAATCGCCACGCCCTGGCCCAAAAGGCCGGTGGCAAACGTCTGGTCGTTTACCTCGGAGAGCGGAATGACGTCGCCCGAGATGGGAGCATCCAGCGTAAGGACTCGACCACGCATACCAAAAGACCTTAGGACTTTAGTGAACATGCTCCCCCTCGGACATACCAATCAATCAAATAACCTTAACAGTTTACCACTTGGCACCCGTTTTTGACCATTAGGGAAGTTCGCGCTTGACAACCTCGACGATGTCGTCGACAACGCGCTGGGTCAGCTCGTGCGTCTCGGCCTCGGCCATCACGCGGACCAGCGGCTCGGTACCGCTCGGGCGCACCAGAATGCGGCCGCGGCCGTCAAGCTCCTTCTCGGCGGCAGCGACGGCATCCCAGATGGGCTGGCAATCGTCCAGGCCGGCCTTGTTGTCGGAATGCACGTTGACGAGTACCTGCGGGTACTTCTTCATGATGCCGGCAAGATCAGTGAGGGTACGACCGGTGCGCTTGAGCACGGCCAGCAGCTGCAGAGCCGTCACCAGGCCGTCACCGGTGGTGTTGTGCTCCAGGAAGATGATGTGGCCGGACTGTTCGCCGCCGATGACGGCGCCATCCGCGAGCATGCGCTCCAAAACGTAGCGGTCCCCCACGGCGGTCTGAACCATCTCGAAGCCCTGCTCCTTCATAGCGATGGAGAAGCCAAGGTTGCACATGACGGTCGAGACGATCTCGGAGTTGGCGAGCTTGCCGCGGGCGGCGAGGTCAGAACCGCAGATAGCCAGGATGTAGTCACCGTCGATCTCATTGCCCTCGCCGTCGACGAACAGCACGCGGTCGGCGTCGCCGTCGTGGGCCAGGCCGATATCGGCGTGGGTGCGCAGCACGAGCTCGCGCAGGGGCTCAAGGTGAGTGGAGCCGCACTCAACGTTAATGTCGGTGCCGCAGTAATCAGTGTTGATGGCATGGACCGTGGCGCCCAGGCGCTGCAGCGCAGCGGGCGTGGTCTGGCAGGAAGCACCGTGGCCGCAGTCGACGGCAACAACCAGGCCATCGAGCTTAAGGCCGTCGAGCGTGCTGATGGCATGATCGACATAGGCCTTGCGGGCGTCTTTCATCTTGATAATGTGGCCCACGCCGGCACCGGTCGGCAGCGTGTCGGCAGCCATGGCCTCCTCGGACATGACCCAGGCGCTGATCTCTTCCTCGACAGCATCGGGAAGCTTCATACCCTTGCGGCTAAAGAACTTGATGCCGTTGAACTCCGGCGGATTATGCGAAGCAGAGATGACGATGCCGCCGTCGAGCTCGTTTTGGACGGTGAGCAGCGCCACGGCCGGCGTAGGGATAACGCCGCAGCAATGCGGACGGCCGCCCTCTGCCATAATGCCAGCGGTCAGAGCACTCTCGAGCATGGTACCCGAAAGACGCGTGTCGCGGCCGATGCAGATGTCCGGGCCAAGGAACTTGGTCGCCGCGCGGCCCAGGCGAAACGCGAGGTCGCACGAGAGGTCGGCATTGGCGACGCCACGGACGCCGTCGGTACCGAAGATGTTCTGGGGCATAGGATCGCTCCTTCCCTAGCAGGCGATATACAACCGCCCACCCTAGTCGAAAAAGAAAAGCGGGACCCGCCGAGGAATCGGCAGGCCCCGCTTGTACATTGTATCTCGAAAGGAGATAAAACCTTAGCGCTTGGAGAACTGGGGAGCGCGGCGGGCCTTCTTGAGGCCGTACTTCTTGCGCTCGACCACGCGAGCATCGCGCGTAAGGAAACCGGCCTTCTTGAGGTCAGCACGGTAGTCGCCAGCGTTCAGAAGAGCGCGAGCGATGCCCAGACGCAGAGCGCCGGACTGACCGGAGATGCCGCCGCCATCGCACAGAGCGATAACGTCGAACTGACCGGCGGTGTCGGTCACCTTGAAGGGAGCAAGGGCGTTCTCAACGAGCTGATGACGGCCGAAATACTGCTCGGCGTCACGCTTGTTGATGGTCACCTTGCCGGTGCCGGGGACGAGACGGACGCGGGCGACGGCGTTCTTACGACGGCCGGTACCCTGGTAGACAACGGTGTTCTCAGCCATCTTTAAGCCTCCAGCTCAATCTTCGTGGGGTTCTGGGCAGCATGCGGATGCTCGGCACCAGCGTAGACCTTAAGCTTGGTCATCTGGGCACGGCCGAGGGTGGTCTTGGGCAGCATACCGCGAACGGCGCGCTCGATGACCTTCTCCGGGTGCTTCTCCATAGCCTGGCGGAAGCTCTCAGCCTTGAGGCCGCCGTTGTAGCCGCTGTGGCGATAATAGGTCTTCGTGTCGGCCTTGTTACCGGTAAGCTGGACCTTATCGGCGTTGATGACGACAACGAAGTCGCCGCAGTCGCTGTTGGGCGTGAACTGGGGCTTGTTCTTACCGCGCAGGATCATTGCGATCTGGGTGGCAAGACGGCCCAGGACAGCACCATCGGCGTCGACGAGAACCCAGTTGCGCTGGACCTCGCCCTGCTTGGCGTAGTGAGTCGATTTCGAAATCACTTAGACTCCTCCATGTACAGTACGTGTTGTTACAGAGATTCACGGGGCTCTGCAAGTAACCCGTCCATATTACCCCGCTCGCCGTACGAGTCAACAGGTATTTTGGCTCCGACCAGAGTTTCTGCACATGTCATCCACGAGCCGTGATTTTTCCAACTCTTTAGCTGTTGTCATTTTTTGAGGGTTCGCCGTCGCTAGCGCTCAACGAACTCTTGGATTTCCGCGAGCAGGCGCTTTGCCTCCTGACGGCCCTGGATATACAGGTCCAAAAGCTTTGCCGGATCGTGCTCGACATGGCCGACCTCGACCGGCTTTTGCGGAGCGACGACCAACGCACGGCCCTCGCGCTCATACTTCCACAGGTGCATGCGCTGTATGTTGTAACGGTCGTGGCGCGTCTCGATAGCCTCGAGCAGGTAGGGGTAGTCGGCATAGCGGGCGCGCGCGGCAGGCATAAACTCGTAGGGCTTTTTCTCGTACGAGCGGTCCTGCGTGACAATAACAACCGCGCGCTCGAAGCCGGCCTCCTCGAGCACATGCTCGATAGGAACCGAATCGGCCACGCCGCCGTCGACGTATTTGTGCCCGTCAATCTCGACCGGCGGCGTCACCAGCGGCAGCGAGGTCGAGGCGCGCACGGCGTCGAGATCGAGCACGGCGCTTTTGACCGGGAGGTACGTGGCGGTTCCAAAGAGCATGTCCGTCGCGACGGCGTACATCTCAATGGGGCTCGCGTCGAACGTCTCGTTATCAAAAGGATCCAGGCGGTCCTGGACGTCGTTGAAGATAAAGTCGTAGCCCACGATGGAACCCGTGGACGCAAACGACGCGGCGCCCATGTAGCGGCTGTCGTTGCAGAAGGTCAAATTGACTCGGTTGGTGCGGCCGATCTGGTGCGACTTGTAGTTGACGCCGTTGAGCGCACCGGCCGAGACGCCGTACACCGCCGGAATTTCGACACCGGCCTCCATGAGAACGTCGAGCACGCCGGCGGTAAACTGCCCACGAAAACTGCCACCCTCCAAGACGAGCGCGACCTTGCCGGCGTTCTTTGCCTTATCTTCTGCAGTCATATTGACCTCCTGCGATTGCGTTTTGGCTTTCTTCTACCCAGTTTTGGGATGGAGGGCGCATGGGTTTTGGAGCAGAGTTCGATTCTCCGCGGATGAAGGGGATCTGTCGGCGCGGGGCACAGCCAGCAGAAATGCCGTCGGCAGCACATCTGTTTTGGCTGGGGCTTTGCGCGGAGAATCCGCGTATTTGCTTCGCAAATCCGCACCGGCTTCGGCCGCCTGCCGGCGTCCTCGCCCGCGGGCTAAAAACGCTTACGCGTTTTCTTTACGCCCGCGCCCTGCACAGAGTTCGATTCTCCGCGGTGCGGACAAGAAATAAAAAGGCAGGTAGATATGAGTATCTACCTGCCTGTTACTTATGGTGGAGGCGCGGAGAATCGAACTCCGGTCCACGAAAGCCCCCTGATTGGCATCTCCAAGCTCAGTCGCTGGTTTAGTCTCGGACGCTTTGCGCGCAGCGACACGCTCGCGGTGTCCTAACCGGTTCGGTCTTAGCCTGCGCCATACCGATTACGTGCGCAGGAGCATTCCCCTAACATGACGTCGCGCCGGTGTCGGGGAAATCACCGGGTTGACGCGCCGCTATAAACTAAGCAGCGAGAGCCATAGGCTCAAAAGAAGAGTTGTTGTCAATTCAATTTGACGGTACCCCTGTTTAACGAGGCGAGGAGACCTCGGCTTGCTTCCTCTCTCAGAGCTATCGTGTCGAAACCAGTCGCCCCCGAATGTCGGGAAAGTCTGGATGGCATCGGGCCTGCAAACACCCGATAACCGTCGACTTTTCAAGGAACATGCGGGGCAAGCCCCGCTTGTGGAGTGTTATCTTACCACGTTCTGAAAGCGGACAGCTGTTCTATGCACGAGCTGTGAAGACCCCAATGTGCGCCGCACTTCGCACTTTTGTTACCGATCGCGTCACGTATATTTTCGCCAAGCAAAATTGACCCGTCGAAAGGACCGTTATGGATACCAAGCAGCAACTCGTCAATGCCCTCGCAGGCCTGGGCGCAACCATTACCGAAGCTATGGATGTCATCGAGGGCTTTGTCCCCTGCGGACATCCCGCCCTCACGGTATCGAACGCACTCGTCGCGCTGGACGCTGACGATGATGCAGCTCTCACTCAGCAGCTTGAGACCGTCGAGGGCTTTATCGACCACGTGAGTGAGAACCGCGGCGTGGCTGCCTACCACGGTATCGAGGTCGATCTCGCGGGCCCCAAGGCCGATCTGTTCGCAGCAATCCGCGAGGTAGGCGCCCTTATACAGACCGCAGGCGTCAAGAACACCCAGGTCAACGAGTGGGTCTACCGCAGTCTGGCAGCACTCGACAGCTCCGACGAAAAGTCAGTCGAGCAGCTCGCAGAAAGTCCCACCATCAAGGCCGAGCTTTTGTAAATAGCAGACGCGGGCCCCTTGGCGCATCGTCGTCCAAGGGGCCCGCGAACAGCTCGCGTCAACCGATAGCCGTGCCGCCGCGTTTGGCCAAAACAAGAATCGGCATCATTTGACGAGGTGTCTTTGCTGCAAGATCGGCATGTTCGAGCAGTTTTCGATCGTTGGTCACCAAGTAATCAACCTGGGCGCGTTTGCATGCGGCGAGTACCAAGTTGTCCTCGTAATCGCGATGGAGCGCTAAGTATTTGTCGGCCAGCCAAAGGTCCGACGCATCTGCACCCACGGCCGTGGCGTTTTCGGTCATGTTCCGAACAAACGCCAGCGCCGCATCGCCAATCGCGCGGGCAGAAGCCTCGCCGAGCGCTCCCCCGCTGGCAAGAACGCTGCGCTTCAGTTCGTGCTGTACAACATACAGTACGTCCTTGGCGATATGCACCGGAAAGAACAGCAATGCCCCCGCCTCCGTCGCCTGCCCAATAAACGCGCGTGCGGCAAGCGACTCGGCATGGTCGGCGCAAAACGAATCAACCCATACGTTGGCATCCACCATTATTTTGAGGGGAGCCCCGCTCACAGGATCATCCCCTTTTGGCGATAGTGCTCGTCCATGGCTTCGGAATAGATTGTTTCCCAACCGCGATCGTCGGATACGGGCGACGTAGCGATGCCCAGGTCCGCGTAAAGCTGATCTGCCGCCGCCCATGATGCGGCGAACGGAGTATCGGGCGCGACGGTCTGCCGCCGGTCGTCGACGGCCGCAAGCACTCCCTCGCACTGCCCGCCACCCTGCGCGACCTTGGCCACCACCTTTTTGATGAGCTCGGGCAGTGACCCGCCCGAAAGCCGCAGCGCTTCCTCGGCGCGCTCTTTAACCGAGCGATCTACGCGAACATTCACCTGCGCCATGCTGCCAACGGTAGCCATCTCAACCTCACCTTCAGCATTTGCTAGCTCTGCTAGCACGAGCATATATCCGAGCTAACATCTCGTCAAACAAAAGAAGGCCTGCACCCTGGCGGCTGCGGCGTCGCCAGGGTGCAGGCCATTTACTCAATCGAAAACGCTAACGCAGGTACGCCTTTGCGTTGCCCAGGCTGTAGGCGATCGTTGAGCCGTTGTGCAGCAGTGACGACGTCTGCGGAGTGATCATGCCGGTAATGCCCAGCGCCAGGAGCGCCGAGTTGGTGAGCATCACCTTGGAATACGAACTCGTCAGACGGTCGATAAGCCCCTGACTCATGCGGCGCAGGCGCACGATTGCGGCCAGATCGGTATCCGCCAGGATGATGTCGGCGACCTCCTTGGCGATGTCGCTTCCGCCACCCATGGCCAAGCCCACATCGGCCAGGCCCAGCGCCGGCGAATCGTTGACGCCGTCGCCCACCATGGCAACGTGGCGCCCCTCGCCCTTAATGCGCTCCACATACGCGTACTTGTCCTCGGGCAGCAGTTCGGCCTTAAACTCGTCGACACCCGCCTCGCGCGCAATGCGCTCGGCCGTGCGTTCCGAATCGCCCGTGAGCATAACGACATGCTTGACGCCCAACGCATGCAAGTCGGCGATGGCCTCACGGACCCCGGGCTTGAGCGGATCCTCGATGCCGAGCACGCCGACGACCTTGCCGTCGACCGCCAGGTACAGCGGCGACAGGCCCTGCATCTGGGACTCAATGCGCTCCTTAATGTCGGAATCGAGCTGCGCGCTCTCGTCCTCAAACACAAAGTGTGCCGAGCCGATAATCGCGCGACGCCCTTCAATGGACGAAGCGATGCCGTGCGCCACGATGTACTCGACGGCGGCATGGCGCTCGCGGTGCTCGAGCCCGCGCTCGCGAGCAGCGTTGACGACGGCGCGCGCCACCGGATGCGGGAAATGCTCCTCCAAGCAAGCGGAAAGGCGCAGGACCTCGTCATCGCTCCAGCCATCGGTGGTGAGCACGCAGGCAAGACGCGGCTGCGCCTCGGTGAGCGTGCCGGTCTTATCAAACACAATGGTGTCTGCCTTGGCAAACGACTCAAAGTACTTCGCGCCCTTGACCATGACGCCCATCTTGGCAGCATCGCTCATGGCGGTCATGACGGCGACGGAGCCCGTGAGCTTGAGCGCGCACGAGTAGTCGACCATCAGCGCCGCCGAGGTCTTGATAAGGCTGCGCGTGGTGAGAGCGACAAGGCCCGCGAGCAGGAAGTTCCACGGGACGATCTTGTTGGCAAGGTCCTCCATATGCGACTGGCCCTCGGACTTGAGCGAGTCGGCCGTCTGCACGAGCGAGACGATTGAGCGCAGTTTGGTTTGCGCCGTATTGGCGCGCACGCGCACCAAGATGCCGCCGTCTTCCACGACGGTACCGGCGAACACGTCGTCGCCCACGCTGCGCTCGACGGCCAGCGGCTCGCCGGTCAGGGTCGCCTGGTTGACCATAGCGCTCCCCTGCTCGACAACACCGTCGATGCAGATGGACATGCCGGTGCGCACGGCGACCAGATCGCCGGGCTCAAGCTCGGTTGCGGCAACGCTTACCTCGGTGTCGCCGACAACCTTTTGCGCCTTGTCGGGCACATCGAGCAGCGAGTTGATGAGCTCGTTTTCGCTCATGGCGCGGGTGTAGTCCTCGAGCAGCTCGCCCACGTTGAGCAGGAACATCGTCTGGCCCGCGGTGTCGACATCACGCTTGACGAACGAAATGCCGATGGCCGAAGCGTCGAGCACGGGAACGGTCAGGCGCGGCTGCGCGAGCTCACGGAGGGCGGCGCGCAAAAAGGTCATGTAACCGGCCACGACAAACACCGCACGCAGGGGCGTGGGCAAAAACCAGCGACGTGCGTAATGGGCGCCGACAAGTGTGGCAAGATCCATAACGAGCTTGTGCTTGCGCGGCTCAAGCTGCACCACGTAACCCGTCTTTGCGTCGGCAATGGCCTGAGCGTCGAGCGCACCGACGGCGGCCAGCACGGCATCGCGGCGCGGCTCGTCGTACTCCAGCGCCATCTGGCCAATGCGGCCATACACGCGCACCTTGCGCACGCCGTCGATGTCGCCACCAAGCTTAAGAAGCGCATCGAGATCGCTCTCTGGCACAGGACCCGCCAACTGGAGGCGGGTCCTGCCGGGGATCTCGCTGATAATCGAGAATCTCATAGTTTGTGCCCGGAAGCGCTACTCAGCTGCGTTGTCCGCGGCGGCCTCGCTCTGGGTGATGTAAGCAGCCTCGGCAACCATGTCGTCGACATTAGCCTTGGCCTGCTCGACCATGTCCTGGTAGCCGTTCTTGATGCGCATACCGCACGCAATACCCTGCACGCAGGCATTCTTGACCGGAGCGCTGGTAAGCAGCTTGATGCCGGCCGTGCCAAGCAGAAAACCGCCACCAACAAGCAGGGTGTTAAACGTCGACTTCTTCATGTTGCTTCTCCCTTTTGCCGCATGGGGCGCGGCATGGTGCCTTAGCACCCGAGTTCATCAGTTAGCTCGAGCACGCTTTTGAAATACCTTAATTCTATCTAACTATCTAGGTCAGCCATGGCTAACCTTTTGAAAATTAACGATGCGGAGTAACCGATTGTCAATGTGACAAAGGGACTGTCCCTTTGCCCCTTCTTACAGCTGCCAGGCAGCCGCTTCCTTTTGCAGCGCAACCATGCGGGCGAATTCTCCACCTGCCGCCTTGAGCTGTGCCGGAGTGCCCTGCTCGGCAACCACACCATCCTTGAGTACAACGATCTTATCGGCATTTTCTACCGTGCGCATACGGTGGGCGATCACGATAACTGTCTTTCCTGCGAGCAGGCGGGAGAGCGCCTGCTGCACCACGGTCTCGTTCTCCACATCCAAACTCGCCGTCGCCTCGTCCAGCAACACAATCGGCGCATCTTTGAGCAGCGCGCGGGCGATGGAGATGCGCTGGCGCTCGCCGCCGGACAGCTTGGAGCCGTTCTCGCCGATCATGGTGTCATAGCCCTGCGGCATGCGGCTCACAAACTCGTCGCAGTTGGCGGCACGCGCGGCAGCAAGCACTTCCTCATCGGTGGCATCGCAACGACCAAGACGGATGTTTCCCATCACTGTGTCGTCAAAGAGCAGCACATCTTGGAACACAATGGCGTAGTCGCGCAGCAGCACCTCGGGATCCACGCTCGCAACATCCACGCCGCCCACGGTGACCGTGCCTTCGGTGGCGTCCCAAAAGCGCGCGGCCAGGCGGCTCACCGTGGACTTACCGGAACCCGAAGGACCGACCAGTGCCGTGACCTCCCCTTCTTTGGCGGCAAAGCTCACATCGGTAAGAACTTTCTCGCCGGAGCGGCCGTCCTCGCCCGCACCATAACCAAATGCCACGTGATCGAACACCACGTCATGACCTACGGGCTCAAACTGCTCGCTGCCCCGCGCCACGGGCTCTTCCATGATGGAGCGCATGCGCTTGGCCGACGACTCGGCGGCAAACAGCTCGGACATCAGCATCAGTGCCTGATCGAAGGGCGCATAGATGCGGCTCACCATGAGCAGGAAGGCAAACATCACCAAAAAGTCGACCCGGCCGGAGGCGACCATCGCAGCGCCCGTGACCAACGTGGTGGCAATCCCCAGGCGCAGGATGGCAAAGGCGGAGTTGACCAAAAGCCCGTTGGCGAGCTCGCCTTTGGTGGTCTCGCGCTCCTCGGCATCGATCACGGCGTTGAGCCCCTCAAGATAATGGGCCTCCTGGTTGGTGGCGCGGATCTCGCGCACGCAGTCGAGCGTCTCCTGGATCGCCTCGGTGACCTTGACCTTCTCGGCGCGCACATGGTCGAACACCGGGGTCATGGGCCCGCGTGTCAGATACAGCACGGCAAAGGCCACGGGCACGCTCCAAAACGCCGCAATCGCCAGCTGCCAGCAAAAGAACAGTGACGCCACGAACACGATGGCACTTGCGATGATGGCACCCCAAAGCTCTCCCAGCACGTGGCTGTAGGCGTGCTCCATGGCCTGGACGTCGCCCATGATGGTCTCGGTTAAATCGGCCAGATCACGACGGCCAAAAAACGACAGCGGCAGCTTGCGCAAGCGCTCGGCGATCTCCATACGCTGCTTGCCGCACTCCTCGTAAAAGATGCAGTAGGTGTAGTAATACTGCTGCCAGTTAGAGGCAAAGAGCAACACGAAAAAGACCAGGAGGCCGCCCACAATCGGCAGGGCATCCGGCAGGTCAGCCCCGCTGGCGAGATGTTCGACAAAACCGCCCATGACCAGGAATAAAAAGCCCATGCCGGCCATGGTAATGAGATTAGTGAGCGTGGTCCAGAAAATGCCGCGTTTTACGCCGGCGACGCCTTTATCGGATAGGAAATACTTCTTTTGGAATGAGGCGAACATTTAGGCCTCGCCTCCCTTCGTGACGGCGGCATCCGCGGTCGCTGCAGTGATTTTCCAGCTCGCGGCCTGTTCGTATTCAGCCCACATCTTGGCGTATAGACCCTTTTGGGACAGCAGCTCGGCATGGGTGCCAGTCTCCTGCACGCTACCTTGGTTGAGCACCACGATCTTGTCGGCCCCCACCACGGTCGAAAGCCGGTGCGCGATCATAATGACTGTGCGACCCGCCGCCAGTTTGCTAAAGGCGCGCTGGATGAGCGCCTCGTTCTCGGGGTCGGCAAAGGCTGTGGCCTCGTCGAGCACCACGATGGGCGCGTCCTTAAGGATTGCGCGGGCGAGCGCCACGCGCTGGACCTCGCCGCCCGAAAGGTACGCCCCGCCGGCGCCGAGCATGGTGTCGATGCCCTGCGGGAGCTTGGCCACGATATCGTCGCACTGGGCCGCGGAGAGGGCCGCGCGCACTTCGTCGTCAGTGGCTCCAGGCTTGGAGGCGCGCACGTTATCGGCAAGTGTTTGGCGGAACAGCTGGTTGGTCTGAAACACAAAGGCGACCTGGTCCATGAGCTCGTGCGGATCCATGTCGCGAACGTCTACGCCGCCCACGAGCACACGACCCAAGGAAACATCCCAAAAACGCGGGATCAGGCTTGCGCAGGTCGACTTACCGCCGCCCGAGGGACCCACCAACGCGAGGGTACTACCTGCGGAAACGCTAAAGCTCACATGGTTGACGGCAGGTGCCTCGGCACCCTCGTAGGTAAAGCTCACGTCCTCAAAGCGCACATCGCCGCTAACAGGGCACTTGGGCTGGGCAGGCACGGAGAGCTGTTTGGAATCCATAACGCTTCGGATGCGCGCCAGCGAATCGGCACTCATCTGAGACGCCTCGCCCACAAACATGAGCTTGGTCATGGCCGTCGGCACCACGGCCGAAAAGATCGCGTAAAACGTGAAGTTGACCATAAAGTGCGCGAAGTCCGTCTCGCCCGGCGCCAACAGCAACGCCACGGGCAAAAGAAATGCCACGAGGCCATTGAGCGCGGTAAGGTTGAGCACCTGCGGACCTCGGCAGAACGTGCCCGCATAGCTTTGCGCCATGTCGGCGTATTCGGCGATCGCATCGTGAAACGCCTTAAAGGAGTAGACCGTCTGCTGGAACACCTTGACCACGGGGATGCCGCGCACGTATTCGGTGCCGGTCTTGTTCATCTTGACCAGCGCGCCCATGTAGGCCTTCATAAATTCGGCGCCCTTGCCGCTCATCATGGTGGCCATGGCGCAAAACGAAACGACGACCGAGATTAAGCATGCCGCGCCCAAACGCCAATCGAGGGCGAAAAGCAGCACGAGCAGGCCCACGACCATGGCGGTGGCGCCTGCGATATCGGGCAGCATGTGCGCGAGCAGCGTCTCGGTGGAGGCGGCGCAGCCGTCGACGATACGGCGCAGCTCACCGGTGGCGTGCGTGTCAAAGTAGCCGAGCGGCAGCTTAAGCAGATGCTCGCTCGTAGCCTTGCGGATATTGGACGCGCAGCGAAACGCGGACAGGTGCGTGCACATGAGTCCCACGAAATAAACCACAATGCTCGCCAGGGCAAAGCCCACAGCCCACCAACCATACATCGCGATGTCGGTGGCCTCGCTCCAGTTGGGCGCCACGGCGATAAGATCTCGCGCAACAAACCAGATGCAGACGTACGGGCCAAAGCCCAGCAGCTGCGAGAACGCCGAGAGGGCCATGCCCAAATACGTTAGGAATTTACGGTCACCGGCATATGCAAGCAGCTCGCCGATGCCGCCACCTTCCTTTTTTGATCCCTTTGCCATGAGATTCCTTTCTAACGGCTTGAGAGTTAACCGTAAGAAACTTATCATTGGCGTGTTAGCCGAGGCACACAATTGAGCCAGGCATGGACGTTTCCGCAAAGGAAGGGGACGCTTTTGAAAATGCGGCGGGCAGCAACCGATATAACCGAGCTCTACGCACCGCAGTTTGAGCAGTTTGGCCTGCAACTTTCCGGCAAGGGCGCCGTCTTTACCGGTGAGGTGGCAAACGATCGGGCGCACGGACGCGCATGGATCATGCCCCTCTCCCCCACTTGCATCGTCATGGAGCATTTCATTACCCCGATGCACAACATGCACCTAGCCGAATACACGCCCGAACCGTACGCGTGCGTGAGCGAGGTCAGCGCGCCCACGCTCATGTGCATGCCCGAAGCCGGCATAACGCCTGCGAACCTCAAGCCGCTGCGTGGGCCGTGGCCGAGCAGCGCAGTCTGCAGCTTTATCCAAGACAGCTGCGGCGAGGAGCTAAGCCCGCTGTTTGCAGGGCAGCTCTACCACTCGCGCTCGGTCCTCTTTTTGCCCGGTTATTTTGACGAGTTGGAGCATCGCTATCCCGCCGAGTTCGCGGGGGTCTTTGAGGCGTTTGCCGAGTCGTGGCACGAGGAGGCAGCATCTGCCATCTGCCACACACTACGTCGAATCAACGAGGACCGCGCTCGCGCCGTAGGCGGACACGTCTATATGCAAGGCATCGTGGAGACCATGGTCGCGGAGCTCGCCTGTTCGCGCGCGGCCCACAAGCAGGCGCAGCAGGCGGCAGACACACGCGCCAGCGTGACCATTGCCGAGGAAGCGACGGCGATGATTGAGTGCGCGCTCGACAAAGGCAGGCGTGTGGGTGTCAACGAAGTGGCCGAGAGGCTCTACACAAGCCGCTCCAAGCTATGCGCCACCTTTAAGGCCCAAACTGGCGAGTCCCTGGGCGCCTACATCCGCAGACGCCGTATGGAGCGAGCACAGGACCTTTTGGCCGACAGCTCGCTGACGATAGCGCAGGTGGCAGAGCGTCTAGGCTACCCTCAGCAGGCCGCCTTCGCCCAAGCCTTCAAGCAACACACCGGCACCACCCCCACCGCCTGGCGTTCCCAACATCAATAAAAAGACGGCAAAGGGACAGCCCCATGAGTTCCACACGCAATGTGACAAAGGGACTGTCCCTTTGTCACATTTACAAAAATGGGCGCGCCAACGGCGCGCCCATTCACTCAAATTTCATTCAGCCCGCCTGACCCGAACGGCCGAGTCGTTGCAGAACCCGGGAGCCCCGGCAGGGCGGGTGCTTGCTCAAAATGAGTTCCGCACGCAAAGAAGGCCACTTAATGTGGCCTTCTTCTTGCGCAGGACTGTTCGAAATTTTGAGGAAGCACCCGCCCTGCCGGGGCTCCCGGGTTCCCGTTTACGAGAGCGCCTTTCTCAGCAACTCGTTGAAGAGCTTCGGGTTGCCCTTGCCGCGGCTCGCCTTCATGCACTGGCCCACCAAAAAGCCGATAACCTTCTGGTTGCCGTCACGATACTGCTGCGCCTGATCGGCACAGTTAGCCAGCACCTCGTCCACGATCGGCTGCAACGCACCGGCATCGCTCACCTGACGCATACCACGCTCGTCGACGATCTTGTTGGGATCGTCACCGGTCTGGGCCATGGCCTCAAAGACCTCGTGCGCCTGGTTGGAGCTGATGGCATCGGTCACCAGCAGCTTGGCCAGCGCTGCTACCTGAGCCGGCGCGATGCCGGACTCGGCGAGCGACACGCCTGCGCTCTTAAGGTAGGCGATCATCTCGTTGACCAGCAGGTTTGCGACCGTCTGGGCCTCCTTGCCAGCCATACCGGCAGCGGCAGCCTCAAAGAACTCGGCAAACTCGGGGTCGCCCGCGATCTGCTCGGCATCGGCCGCCTTAATACCAAAGTCGGTCTCAAAACGGGCGCGCTTGGCATCGGGCAGCTCGGGAATCTCGCCACGGCAGCGGTCGATGAACTCGTCGTCCAGATCGAACGGCGCCAGATCGGGATCGGGGAACAGACGATAGTCGTCGGCCGTTTCCTTCACACGCATGACCACGGTGCGCTTGCGGCTGGGCTCCCAGTGGCGGGTCTCCTGATAGATGATTCCGCCCTCCTCGAGCACCTCAGCCTGACGGCAGATCTCGTAGGCAAGGCCGTCATGCAGGCTCTTAAACGAGTTGAGGTTCTTGAGCTCGGTCTTGGTACCCAGCTTGGTCTCGCCGCGGCGGCGCAGCGACACGTTGCCGTCGCAGCGCATGGAACCCTTCTCCATGGAGCAGTCCGAAATGCCCAGCGTCACAAAGATGCGACGGAGCTTCTCCATAAACAGGCGCGCTTCCTCGGGCGTGCGCAGATCGGGCTCGGTGACGAGCTCAATCAGCGGCGTGCCGCAGCGGTTGTAGTCGACGAGCGACTCGGCAGCGGCGGTAATGCGACCCTCGGCACCGCCCACGTGCACCATCTTGGCGGCGTCCTCCTCCATGTGGATGCGCAGGATGCGGATGGGCACCGTGTAGGAACCGTCCTCGCGACGCTCGGGCATCTGCAGGTTGGACGCATCGTAGCTGGCCAGATGGCCGGCACGCTGGTTGCCCTCGCGCATGGTCGACGTCATGGACGTGGACAGGCCCTCGGCGTTGGCCGAGGCGCTCGCCAGGCTCTGGGCCTCGGCCTCACCAAACGCGCAGTCGGGGCGCTCGGCGGCACCGCGACCGGTCACGTCCAGGTCCAGGTGACCGTACATGGCAAAGGCGACCGGACCCTGCGTGGTCTGGAAGTTCTTGGCCATATCGGGATAGAAGTAGTGCTTGCGGTAGAACATCGAGTGGCGTTGAATCTCGCAGTTGGTGGCGAGACCAGCCTTGACGATGCTCTCGATGGCGCGCTTGTTGGGCACCGGCAGGGCACCGGGCAGGCCCAGGCACACCGGGCACACGTTGGCGTTGGGCTCGTCATCGTGGCTGAGCTTGCAGTTGCAGAACATCTTGGTATCGAGTGCGGTGAGCTCGGTGTGGATCTCCAGGCCGATCACGGCCTCCCAATCCTGCAGGACCTCGGAAAGCTCCTTCATTACAGCTCGCCTCCCTTCCCGGCAAAATCGGGCGCGACGGAAAGCGCGGGCGCACCCGTGGCGGCATCGGCAAAGCCGCGCTCCAGGGCGCGGGCAAACGTAAGCAGCTGACGGTCTTTAAAGGCAGGTCCCACCAGCTGGGCAGAAACGGGCAGCTGAGTATCCTCGCCCAGGCCCAGCGGCACCGAAATGCCACCGTTGCCGCAGATGTTGAGCGAAATGGTATACAGGTCGGAGAGGTACATCTGCGTGGGGTCGCTGATCTCGCCAAACTTAAAAGCCGTGCGCGGCGAGGCGGGCATGAGAATGGTGTCCACCTTGGCATACGCGGCGTCGTAGTCCTGCGTGATGAGCGTACGGGCCTTTTGCGCGGCGTAGTAGTACTTGTCGTACACGCCCGAGCTCAGCAGGTAGGCGCCGAGCATCTGACGGCGCTTGGCCTCAGCACCAAAGCCGTGGGCACGGCTGAGCGAGCTCTGGTCGGACAGGTTGGCGCAGCCCTCCTCCTGATAGCCGTATCGAATGCCGTCGAAACGTGCCAGGTTGGAGAACGCCTCGGCCGGGCCGATGACGTAGTAGGCGGCGATGGCGGCGTCCAGGTGCGGCAGGTCGACCTCGACCAGCTCGGCGCCCTGGTTCTGCAGCTCCTGGGCGGCGCGCTGAACAGCGGCCTTGACCTCGGGCGTCAGGCCCTCGGCCTCCATAAATGCGGGGATGATGCCCACGCGCTTGCCCTCGATGCTGTCGTTGAGATGCTCGGTAAAGTCGACGGCGCAATCCTGGCTGGTGCAGTCGTAGGGATCGTGGCCCGCGCCGGTAAGCGCATTCATGGCCAGCGCGACGTCCTCGACCGTGCGGCCAAAGGGGCCCACCTGGTCGAGCGACGAGCCAAAGGCAACCACGCCGTAACGGCTCACGGCGCCATACGTGGGCTTAAAGCCCACCACGCCGCAGAGGCTCGCCGGCTGGCGAATGGAGCCGCCGGTATCTGAGCCCAGCGAGAGCGCGACCTCGCCCGCGGCGACGGCAGCAGCGGAACCGCCCGAGGAGCCGCCGGGCACGCGCTCGGTATCCCAAGGATTGTTGGTGCGGTGGAACGCCGAGCTCTCGGTGGAGCTGCCAAAGGCAAATTCGTCCATGTTGACCTTGCCCATGGGCAGGCAGCCGGCGTCGAGCATGCGCTGAACGCAGGTGGCGGTGTAGACGCTCTGGTAGTCCTCGAGCATACGGGAAGCGCAGGTGGTGCGCGTGCCCACGAGGTTCATGTTGTCCTTGATGGCCAGCGGCACGCCCGCGAGCGGGGGTAGCGGCTTTCCGGCGGCACGGTCGGCATCCACGCGCGCGGCGGCCTCGAGCGCAAGCTCAGGCGCCACCTGCAGGAATGCCTGGACCCCGCCCTCGCGCGCCTCGATGGCGGCAAGGGAGGCCTGGGCCACCTCGGTAGCAGTAAAGTCGCCGGCGGCAACGCCTGCGGCGATCTGGGCGGCGGTAAGGGAATCGAAGCTCTGCGCCATTACTCGCTCTCCCCCTCTCCCAAAATGGACGGCACGCGGAAGTAGCGGTCGCGCGCGCTGCCGGCGTTTTCGAGCGCAACGTCGAGCGGCAGGTCGCGCTCGGGCTCGCGCAGGTCGTCGCCCATCACGTTGGACAGGCTTCCGATGGGATGGAACGTGGGCTCCACGTCGGGCAAGTCATATTGCAAGACGGGCTCGAGCATCTGGACGGCGTCGTTCAGGTAGGACGTCATCTGGGTGAGCTCGTCATCGGTCAGTGCGATCTTTGCGTACTCGGCGATGCCGCGCACGTCTTTCTCGCTGAGTGCCATAGGCGCTCCCTTCCGCATAACAGATAAACCGCTCTAGTATACAAGGCAACGCCGCTTGGAGCAGGTGCTTTACCTAAATGCAGCGAAAACGTAACGAGGGCGGCGGTTGGCAGGCGGCAGGCTGGCGGTTCTGCAGCGAAACCGCACCGCCCACAGCGAAAACCGTCCCGCCCACAATGAAAACCGCGCCGTCCATAATGAAAACCATCACAACATTCGACGCTTTTCGTCAAAATCGCGATTTTCATCGAATGTTGCGATGGTTTGGAAGCCCCGACCACCACAAAGGTGCCTGTCCCCTTTGTGGTGGTTCTGAAGAATGTCCTATGCCGAGGCCTTGGCCTTGCGGCGCTTACGGATCGTGTGGATCACGATGTCCAGCAGCAACAGCACAATGGCCACGACCACGATGAGCACGGCAAACTCGCGCTTGCCCCAGTGGCGACCGGCCAGCGACTTTTGCTTGTCGACGTCCTTCTTGTTGTACTTGGTGCGCACGCAATGCACCAGCAGGCGATGGTCGTTCACGCCGTAGGGCGTGCAGGTGACAAGCGTCACCTTGTCGGCGCCGGGCTCGATAGTTAGCGACTCCATCTCCTCGGGCAGCACGACCTCGGAGTCCACCATCTTGTAGGCGAGCGTCTTGTTCATGGTGTGCAGCAGCACCAGGTCGCCGGGCTCCAGCGAGTGGATGTCGTCGAACATGCTCAGGTTGCGCATGCCCGAGTGCGCGGTGAGCACGCAATGCGTCGAGGTGCCGCCCACCGGCAGGCTCGTGCCCTCCAGGTGGCCGACGCCCGCCATAAGGACTTCTTCGCTCGTGCCGTGGTAGATGGGCATACTAACGTCGATGGAGGGGATCTCGACCCAGCTCATCATGGGGTCGCGGTCAAAGATGAGCTGCTGAGCGTAGGGCTCGATCTGGTCGGCGGGAAGCTCGGTGGCCTCGGCCGCCAGCTGCTCGTTAAAGGAGCGCGCCTGGAGCAGGATGCGCTCGCGCTCCTCGGCAGATAGCGCGTCCACGGTGCTGGACACGGTGCTGATCTGGTTGAACACGCCCGAGGCCTCGAGCCGGTCCAAGATCCACGGCCAGGTCATAAGGCCCACGCCAATAAGGATAATGACGATGGTGATGAGACGGTCGGCCCAGCGCGGCAGCCGCTTGCGACAGCGCTTGGGCTTTGGTTGAGATTTGGGCTGAGGGCTTGAGCCGCCGTTGTCCGCGGCGTTATTGCTCTTCATATGTTTGGCACCCTGCACCATCGCCAGTCACTCCTCTACAACTCAAGTTGTCTAAACAAATAATAGCCGATTAGCGAACTCATGCACCGGACAACGCAGCCTGACAGCATTGCACAGCGCGAGTATGGGCCCGCATTTGAGTTTTCAGAATGTCCCGAATCGGCGGGGCGATTCGGGATACAATGACAATAGGAAACGACGCACCCCGCGTAAGTACTTAGGAGCGCGGGCGACCAGTTTCCGACGTTGTTAAATGCCCGAGCTCCGAACCCCGGGCATTCTTATTTGCGCTTGTTGCGGCGCAAATGCCTTCTACCGTCCGCACCGCGCGTGCGCCTACGGACCTTAATCCGAACCTCATACGAGTCAAGAAACGCGATGACGAACGCACCCGCATCGGACGGTGGAGGCTGGCTGCGTTATCCCAAAAAAACGGGGCAAACTCCAGCGCGGAGTCTGCCCCGAAAAGAGAATGGCAAAGCAAGAACGTGGATGGACGAGAAAAGTGTCCGCAAGTCTCATGGCCATCACATCCCACCTGCCAAAGGGATGGGTAAGCGAGCGTTACTCCTGCTCGGTCTCCTCGACCTGCTTACGGCTGCGGATGAGGTGCGCCACGCCGATGCACAGCACCGCGCCACCAGCAATCCAAGTGAAGGTCACGCCGTTAAGACCGGTCAGCGGGAGGCCGACGGACTTGGTGTTGCCGACGTTGATGGTGATCTCACCGGTGGCGGCGTTGGTGCCGGTGCCATCCGTACCGGTCAGCTTATTGTCTCCGTCATTGCCGTCGAGCTTACCGAAGGCGATGTCGGTGCGGCCCTCGTCGGCCTTGGAAACCGCCGCCGTGAGGCCCGTCACCTTCATGCTCGCGTCATCATACGTCGCGGTGATGGTGAAAGTGAAGGGGTTGGCCTTGGTGTAATTCTCATTGGGAGCCTGGACCTCGGTCACCTTGTAGGAGCCTTCATCGAGACCTTTCACGGCAATCTGGCCATTATCGCCAGACGTGAACTTCACGTAACCGGGAAGGCTGGTGGTGCCGGCAACGGTCACGAGCTGGCCCGCGACGACGCCCGCGGTGGAGTCGTCCTTCGAGGCGATATACTGGTCTTGAGTGTTCGCATCAGCGGACTGGATGGTGAAGACGGCGCCCGCAAGGCCCTTCTCGGTGCCCTGGTCGACCTTGTTGAGGTTGAGCCTGAAAGCGAAGTCGGCGACGGTATCCTCGATCGTCTCGCCCGTGTCCTCGGCATACGGGTTGTTGGAGTACTCGAGCTTGACGGTGTTGGGGTTGCCGCGCTTGTTGCCGTCGGCTGCGTTGCCGATCACGGCGTTGCCGTTGAGCTTTGCCTTGTAGAAGACAACGATCTTGGTGTCGGCGGTCACGCTCGCGACGTCCTTGAGGCCCTTCTTGCCGTCTCCGGTCTTGAACTCGACCGTCAGCGTGTTGTTGTTGCTAGCATCAGCATCCGTCACGGTATAATTGCTCGACTCAATCTCGCTGTAAGTCTCGCCGTTCAGCGCGTACACCTTAACCGAGCCTTTGACATAGTCAAGGCCATTGGAAAGCCCGTCGGTGAACTTGTAAGCATACGTGCCAAAGGTAGCGTAGTTGCTGGCGATCGTGCCGGTCAGCTTGTAGTTAACTTCCTGGCCGATCTGGGAATCGGCGACATCATTCCATTTGTTGGAGCCCTTGATGTCGGTGGCATCGGCGGCGTCGGCATCGTCGAGGACCTTCTTCTCGACAGTGGGCACGCCCTTCTTTGGCGTAACGGTCGTCGCGTTCACGCCGTCGATCACGGCGTAGACGGGAGAGGTGAACACATCGGTCGACTTGTCAGCAGGCTTACCGGGAGTAGCGGTGAGGAAGAGCCAGTAGCCGGCGCCGAGTCCGGAAAGGGATGCACTGCCCTCGCTCGTCACCTCCCAGGCGGTGCTGCTCTTCAGGCCATCGGCGATTAGACTGAGAACGTTGTCGCTAGCAACCTTCGAATCGGTCCCGGTAACTTCAGATTTGGTGCTAAGCCAATCGGCAGCATCCTGTGCGTTCTCGCTATCGTAGGATGCATCCTTTGTCTTGATGGCGTTTACGACAGCAGTTTGGGCTTCGGAGCTGGCCCATTCGATGCTACTCACCGTCGTATTCCCACCGGTCATCGTGACCTTTGCCTTGAAGATCTGGATACCCTTATAGGTCGTGAACGCAGCGTAATCGGCGTCCTCGAACGTGACGGTCGACCCCGTTCCCTCGGCAAACGCCATGGTCACCGGCGCCATCACTCCGCCGAAGCTCAGGGCTGTGGTGAGGCCGGCGGTTACTGCCAGGCGTGCGATGTTCTTAGTTGTTTTCATGTTGGGACCTCTTTCTTGGAGGTTGCTTTAATTCTCGTCATCACCAAAAGTCAGCAGGCTCATTTCCCTGCGCTCTAATCGCTACGGAGGCAGTACGCCATTGAGCAGGGGGGGGGACAATTATTTATCATGGCGACCTCCTCCCCGCTTGATGACGAGCGCGACGACAATAGCCACTACTCCGATGACGGCCAAAGCCGTTACCAACACCAACGTTCTATCTCCCGTCGAGGGCATAAAGCCTCGACTCACTTCGTTACTTGGGGTGTTAAGCACCGACAACTCGACTAAACCCTTCCCGGCATCGGCGGCATCAACTCGCAGAGGGCTTTCGGCCGATACGGTCACCTTAGGCTTGGCGGCCGCCACCTGGTCGACGTCCAGGCCCTCAGCCTTGACCGTCACGGAGCGCGTGCCCTCAAAGGCGGTGTAGCCCTTGGGCGCCTTGAGCTCGCGGACCTCCAGCTTGCCCGAGTCCACGCCCGAGACGGTCACACGGCCGTCCTCGCCCGTGGTGACGGTGGCCTTGCCCTCCGCATCCCACGTGCCGTCGGCCGCTAGCGTACGACCGCGGTCGTCGGCGATGCTCAGAACCGCCCCGGGCAGCGGCTTGTCGCCGTCGCTGCCGCGCTTGGTGAGCGCGAGGTCCCAGGTGTAGGCGCACGCGTCGTCGCTCGGCGTGCGGGTGAAGCCGGCGTCGCCGGACTGGTCGGCAAAGGGAGAGCGCGGGTAGCGCAGGTAGACCTCGTTGGGGTTGCCCTTCGCGATGCCGTGGTTGCAGCCGCCGGCGAGCGGCGCGTCGTACACGGCGACCACGCGGGCGCCCGCGGCGAAGGCGTCGGCCCCGCCGAGCGCGGCGATCAGGTCGCCGGTGCGCACGGTGAAGGTCCCGTCCGCGGCCACCTCGGTGGTGCACTGGGCCGTGATGTCGGTCCAGCCCTTCGCGGCCTTGGTGCCGGCGCGCCCGTCCTTGCCGGTGGCGACGGCGTCGAGGCCGCCGTCCGCCCCCGCCGCCACATACACGCGCATGCTCGCGGCGACCTTGGAGGGGTCGAGCCCCGCGCTCATGGTGTCGACGAACTGCACCGCGTAGGTGTCGTAGGCGGTGAGCCCCGCCGGGACCGTGGCCGAGAGGCGCCAGTACAGGTCGTCTGCGACCGTGGCGTCGGCGGCCTTCTGCCAGGCAGCGGTGCCGTCCTCCAGCACGTGCTTGGCGACCTTGGGGGTCGCGGCCTTGGGCTTGACGGTGACGGCGCTGCCGCCGACCAGGACCATGACCGGCGCGGTGACGGCCTCGTTCTGCGAGATGGCGTCGTCTTTGGCGACGATGATCCAGTAGCCGCAGGGCAGCTCGGCCGTCGTGCCCGCGTTAAGGGCCACGGACACGGCGCCAGAGCTCTGGAGGGAACGAGCGAGCTGTGCGCTCAGCGCGCTCGTAAGGTGGGAATCGGTGTTGAGCCACTCGGCAGCTTCCTGCGCGGTGATCTGGGAATTTGGCATGCCGGCGCTGTGCAGCACAGGCAGTGCGGCGTCGCGCACGGCGTCGCTTGCCCAGGCAAGGTCGGTGAAGGTCTTGGCGTCGCTGTCGCCGTCGACGACATTGGCGCTAAAGATCTCGTAGGCGTCGTAGCTACTCGCCACGGTGCCGCTCACCGTGATGGAACCGGTCGAGGTCGGCGCGGCCTGCGCGGATGCGGGGAACACAACCGCGCAGGTGCCGATCAGGAGGGCAAGCAGCGCAAACAAGATCGGGAAGGAGCAAACTTTCTTATTCACGACGCTCACCTCCCCTCGCGCTCGCCTTGCGACGAACGTGCATCCAGGCCGCAGCGACGCAAAGCATCGCCGCGCCGGCAAGGTACGTCAGAGTGACGCCCGACATACCAGAAAGGGGCAAAGAGGTGGAGTAGGTGTTGGTGAAGGTGGGAGTGGACTTGCCGGTGAGGTCGTGGGGCGTGTCAGTGGTCACTTCATTGCCATCACGATCCTGAATCTGCTTGTAGGTCGCAGTGACGTCGATATGGTGGTTAGAGTCGTCAGTCGCGTTAACCGTAATCTGATAGACCGACTTGTCGTACGTATAGTGCGAGAACAGCGAACCGTCGTCTTTCTCGCGCACGTAGTACGTGAAGGTCTTGGAAGCACCACGGCCAGTGGGGCCAGACGCGAGCTGGTCGAGTTGATCGAGTTTGTAATCAATCTTGTCGAAGCTCAGGGTCTGGGACTTGTCGCCGTCGGCAGTGGTGGACTTGCTGCTAACGATATCCGTAAAATCTGTGTCGGTCGCAAGCTGGAGCGTGAACTCCTTCATCTCGCCACCCTCAACGACCTTAGTCGCCATAGGCGTCCAGGAGCCCTTCGAGTCGTACGGAGTGAACTTGTTAGTGAAAGTCGTGGAGTCACCCTCACAGATAATTGGATAATAGTCTCCACTCTTCTGCACCTTGCTCCTCGCTTTTACGTTCTCCCACTTCCCAGACGACTCGCGGAATTCGTACTTGGTTACACCGACGTTTTTAATCGTGTAGTTATGGATGTAAAGATCCTTCAGTTGGCTTGAGTTTTCTTTACTCGGAACAGACATGAGCAAGGTCTTGGTATCTTCGGCCGTCACCACAATCTTATACACGCTGGAGTCGTACGTGATGCCAGAATCACCACCGGGATCTTCGACCAAGTAGTATGTGATTTCGGTACCCGCGCCACTCGATGCGAATTGTTCACCAAGGTCAAACGTAATGCTGCCTTCTGCATCATTTGCTGCTGTTCCAACCTCGGTGCAAACGTCGCGATTGAATGTCGTGCCAGCTGTCGTGCCAGCCAAAGGGTCGTCTGAATCCTTGCGATACACCGTAAAGGAGAACTCCCCATCATTGAGCTTGCGGCCTTCCAGCTTCTTGGTCGCCTTGAGCTTGAGGCTCGGATAGACATACGTGTCCTCAGGCGCGCCCATGTACAGGTCGCCGTTCGACATGATGCCGCCGCCATGGTTCCAGGAATAATTGCCCGTGATAAACGTCGCGCCCGCCTCTAGCGCAGCCTTTCGCGCATTGATCGCCTCGGGGTCTTGAGCCTTAACATCCGAACTCAGGCCGATGCTGTTATATACCTGCACGCCACCGTTAGCGGGGATAGTAATGGCTTTCTGAAGCTCTAAGCTTCCCCGATACTTAGCATCGCCGCCGCCAAGCATTTTGCCAATCACCGCCGCGATCGGAGTCGTATGACCCTCCGCCGCAAGGAAGAAGTCCGCGTGGCCGTTTTTGCGAAACACTTCGGCATTGTAGGCGTCGGAGTCCTGGTCCTTACCGTGACCACCGCCGGAAAGATGGGGGGTGCCGTTATTGCCTGTATTACTCACGGATTCGTAATCGTTCGCGTTTTGCTCATTTCCGGCAGAAGTATTACCGAAAATCGCCGTGCCGTCGGTGCCTGTCACCAAAGTCTTACCCGTCGGGCAAACCGCAACGCCGCCACCGTAGCCACCGGCCTCATTGCTGCTTATATAGGAGTTATAGACAAATAGCCTACCAGCATTAGACGCGACCTTAGAATCGCCCTGGACGAAGATGCCGCCTCCACCCCAGTCAAAGCGAGACATGCAGTGGTTATTAGTGATATAGACTGGATTTGAATTTGACGCTCCTTTTATCATCGCGTCAACCATCTGGCCCACGCGAATGCCGGCACCCTCAGAGCGAAAACTCACGTTAGAGGCAATAGTTCCCCCCGTAATGTTGAGCCATGCCATTGTCTTGCGCGAGCTCGCCCCTTGGTGTTCGATGTCGGTCACATAGACGCCGCCGCCGGCTTCCTCAGAATAGTTGCCCGTGATCTGGCCGCCCGAAATGGTGACATGAGTACCGTTTTTAGCGGCAAGTCCAGCACCGCCATGATCGCCATTACCATCGTTACCACAGTAATTGGCATATTTATTGTTAGTAATGTAGCCACCAGAAACAGTAACGCTGCCGCCTTCGGCCATGATGCCGCCGCCGAAACCAACACCAGTAGCAAGCGTGCTGTTGCCGGAGATTACGCCATTAGTTATGTTGACCGTGGAGTCTTTAGCATACACACCACCGCCACTAGGAGCACTGTTGCCGGCAATTACGCCACCGGAAACCTCGAGGGTCGAATTACCGTGTATTTCAATTCCGCCGCCCGCACCCGAGCCAGAAGCTCCACACACATAGCCGCCGCGCATGTTGACGGTAGAGCCGTTCTCGGCATAGACCAAGCTGCTAACGCTGCTGCCTTGTTTTTGCGTGATCACGCCGCTCACAAGGTTAAACGTGCCACCCTTGCCGTTGTTGTTATACAGATTGATGAGCTTTAGATTTGCGTTGCCGTCGCACGCCACGATGGCGCCCTTAATATCGACGTTATGTCTGACAAGCGTCTCGATTGTCCCTGTACCACTCGGAGTCGATTTGGTCACGTAGTAGGTAAGATTAGACGGAATGCCACCAACGTAATTTAGCTCGACTTTCTTGCCATAATTATTGGGATCCAGCTTCTGCCCCTGATCAGTCAGCTGTTGGACATCGTTGACCGTCTCAGTCACCGGCGCGGAGTCCTTAATTTCGTCCTTAATTGTAAGTGTTGCGCCGTTAGCAACATCAAATAACGGCTTGTCGGTGTTCAAGCACTTGATCTTATGACCGTTTAAGTTCAGCGTTATATTGCTGCCGCTCTTCTCAAGTTTGATTTCACCAGCATAGTCAATATCAGCTGTGAGCTCGAAGCGGGCAGTTTGGTTTTCCCCAACGCCTTGAAGCTTAGCTGACAAATCATCGGCGTTAGTAATGTTAGTAATAGCTGTGGTTGTCTCTTCGCTCTCTGCAGCCTCCTCGGCTGACGCGACAACGTTAACATCCATCGCATCATTATCTTCCGCCTGCGACTCGTCCTTGGACTGCTCCTCCGGCCGAGCGTCGTCGTCGCTCGCAGCATCGTCGCTGTTCTGGTTTTCGGCGTCTGTGCCGGCATCCCCGTTAGTACTGTTGTCTATACCAGTAGACTCACTTGAGGAACCCCTCCCCATCACAGTTTCCTCGGTAGAAACCGTCTGGGCATCGTTGGCAATGGCCTGCGAGATCGGGGGCATGACGAGCGACAGTACCAGGCTCAAAACGGAGGCTCCGCACAAAACGCCTGCCAGTACACGGCGCGTCGCTTTATTACTCTGCTTAGATTTGTCCGAATTCGCTTTCATCGATGTCTCCTCCCCAAGAGACCGCGATCTTGCTCTTTCCCTATCAAACGTATCTGCGCAATCTGTAATTGCGCTCGCTAAGTGATGCAATTATAACGATTGTTTAAACATCTGAGCAGCAAAACCGACATTTTTGTGCAAGTTCTTAATTCTCTTGACAATTGTTTAGATTTGCCTTCGTTTATTCGCTATAAAATATCTGTTTCTACTGGTAATTAAGTTAGTTATCAGTTTTTTAATAGCATTTTATTTATTTGCACAACCTTTTGCTCAAGAGCAAACATCCTGTGAACGGTCGAAAATCGACCGTGAACGGTAGATTATTAACCGGAAGGAATATCCTACCAAACTGATGAGAATATCTTTAACCCACCGGTGGTTAGAGGCATGATGTTCAGACAACTATATTTGAATTATCGCGCAGATTTTAGGCATCAATTCGCCCAAATCGCCTGAGGCCACCACAAAGGCGCCTGTCCCCATTGCGGGGGTTCTCCCCCGGCGCTACAGCAGATGTTCCTCGACAAAGATCGCAATGCCGTCTTCGTCGTTGCTGACGGTTACAAAATCGGCGGCGGCGCGGGTGGCGGCGCTGCCGTTTGCCATGGCCACGCCAACGCCGGCGTCAGCCACCATGCAGGTGTCGTTGTCCGCATCGCCAAACACGCAGATGTTCTGGAGCTCCATGTCGTTGAGCTCCGCCACGCGCCCAAGGCCGCGCGTCTTGGACACGCGCGGATCCATGAACTCGTAGAGCCGCTGCGTGGTTTGCAGAGCCGCCGCCTTAACAGTGTTATCGGCAAACGTCGACGCCCGCTCAATCACCCGCGGCATTACCTCGGGCGCCATGGTAAACATCACCTTGGGCTGCGGCTCGCGCAAGAACTCGGCAAAATCGACCACCTGGTAGGGCACGCCGTCGACGCGTGACAGGTGCTCGACGCACGCGTTGCTCTCGGGCACGTGGAACACGCCGTCTCGGGGGCAGACGGGTGTTGCCGGAAGGTCCGCCATGTGCTTGCAGATGCGCGCGATGGTCTCGCCCGGCAGCGGATAGCTCAGCTCGTTGATGTCGTGCGCGCGGTCGATGACCTCGGCGCCACCGCAGCCCACGAGCACGTCCACCAGGCCTTCGATGCCCCAGAGCTCGTACATGGCCTCGGTTGCATGGGCGTCGCGCCCGGTGCACAGGCCAAAGAGCACACCGCGCTCGCGCAGGGCGCGGATCGCCGCCACGGTGCGCGGGGACACCGTGTGCTGGCTCGTGAGCAGCGTACCGTCGATATCGCAGAACACGGCTTTGATGTGGCTGAAGGTGGTGTCCATGGGGGCCTTTCTGGGTTGCGCGGCGGTGTGGGGCGTATTCGTGAACGGCGTGCATGGTATACCAAGGCGCGGGCGCGGCCCCTCAAAGCAAAACCACCACAAAGGTGCCTGGCCCCTTTGTGGTGGAAATGACGTTTGCGGGCCAAACCATCACAACATTCGATGTTTTTTGGCAAAATCGCGATTTTCATCGAATGTTGTGGTAGCGCGCAGAGATGTGGTGTAAGAGGCGGGGCATGCCCCGCCTCCGCCCTTT